>ENA-ORUM01000186-ORUM01000186.1-human-gut-metagenome-genome-assembly--contig:-NODE-186-length-93065-cov-6.718493_pt1 | contig 93065 bp, 100 predicted proteins | sample MGYA00242083_ERZ509217 | MGnify/ENA primary metagenome ERZ509217 (study PRJEB26280, sample SAMEA2338831) | human gut metagenome | biome: human gut; feature: human-associated habitat; material: faeces...
ACTCATGGTTGTTCGGCTTAATAAGAAATGGATGGTATTTCAGGACATTCATCAAGAGATCTTTTGTTGCGTCTACCACGATCCTGATCCCACGTCCATCAAGTCTTGCCATGATGCGTTCGTAAATGTCTTCCGGCAAGGTATTCGGAATACTTCCCGCAAGAACAAGTACATCTCCTTTGGTCAGTGCATCCAGTTTTTCGTAAAGCTTTCCGATGGCCTCTTCACTGATCCTTGGTCCCTGACCGTTGATTTCCGTCTCTTCACCGGCGTTGATTTTTACATTGATTCTGGTAAATCCGTTATCCAACTGGATAAAATCGGTATAACAGCCAAAATCGTCCAACATCTTCTCCAATGCCTCTCCGGTAAATCCTGATACAAATCCGAGTGCTTTACTCTTATGTCCCAGATTTGAAAGTACCACGGAAACATTATTCCCCTTACCTCCGGGGTAAATGTTTTCTCTCGTTGTCCGGTTGATTTTTCCAGGTTCCAATTTTTCCGCCCCGATGACATAATCCAGAGACGGGTTAAATGTCACTGTGTAAATCATCTACTTAACCTCCACGATATTTTTATATTTTTTATAAATTGTCAAAAATAGTCTGATAAAGCAGGATGTTATATTTTTTTTGGGGAAACAGGAAAAAATAATCAATAATATTCATATAATACTAAAATAAAAAATAGACATTTCCATATGAATACGTAAGGAAAAAGGCGTTACTCAAACATGGTAAGAAGACTTTCTTTGACTTCGGGCTAAGTCTGGACTAAATTCAATTAAAAGGGGGTGGCTTATGTCACAGAATATTATTCCCATGCATCAGGCAAAAAGTTCTCTGTCCAGGCTGGTAAAACGTGCCGCCGCTGGTGAAGTCATTTTTATTGGCAGCTATGGGCGTGCGGAAGCCGCTCTTACTCCGGTAACCAGTGCCATGCCGAGAAAACGTCTTGGTATTCTGGAAGGAAAGCTGACGATTCCTGATGATTTTGACGCGCCCCTGCCACCCGATATCCTTGCCGCATTTGAGGGGAACTGACATGCGGCTGTTGCTGGATACCAATGCGTTGCTCTGGGCGCTGACCAACTCCCCGCGCATCGAACCTGTGAGGGATTTGCTGCTTGCGGAAGAGAATGATATCTTCGTCAGTACTGTGTCGTGGTGGGAAATCGCCATAAAGACACGGATAGGTAAGCTGGATGCCCAGTTGCCAGTTCTTCGTTCGGCTGCTGAAGAAAGCGGTTTTCTGGAACTCCCGCTTCTTGGTTCGCATGCCGAAATGCTGGCGGAACTTCCGAGATATCACAACGATCCCTTTGATCACATGCTGATAGCGCAGGCCATGTCCGAGCCTATGCGGCTGATCAGCGGGGACGGAGTGCTGCCCCGGTATACCCCGCTGGTGATATCCATCTAAAAAGTACCGTGAAGGCGTCCCGGCCAATTTCCATTGGCCGGGATTTTTATTTACCTATCAAGCTGTTCTCGAACGCGTTCGGCGGCATAGCGTCCTGCATTGTTCAGCATCCTGACCCATGCATTTCTGCTGGGAGACCACTTGAAGCCGTGCCTTTTGAGCAGGGAACGGACATCTGCCTCCGGTTTGTCGGGGAAGATGAACATCACCCTGTTTTCCTCCACATCCTCACGATATGTATAGCCGTTGCCTTCCTGTTCGCGGGTGACGTTCCGTTCTGCCGCACGTTCCAGTTCCCGGATACGCTGTTCGACGCGCCGGATGTTGGCATTGCTGTTCTGGAGGGAAAAGGACGCGAATCCGATGCGTCCACAGAAGTCCGGCTTGAGCAGCTCCTCTGCCTGGGACTGAGTCAGGCCCAGTTCGAGCAGGGCGGGAATCTGCCTGTCCGGTGTCTTACCTTTGCGGATGGCTGCATTGGCCGCTTTCATGAGTGCGTGGCTGCGTTTCATCGATTCCAGCTTTTCCTTCAGCTTGACCAGAGCGTCCGGATCATCGCTGGAAATGCCGCCTGTGCCGACAGCCGTGGCTTTTTGTTCGTAATATTCTGATTTATCAAGGCATTCAAATGACTTTCCAAAAGTGTTGTGAATACGCTCCCGATAGCGGCGATCCCTCTTCTCGGAATGGTGCCCGACGAGTATGGGTTGGCCGAAGGGGATGGCTTCCGCCATTTTATGGGCTTGATCATGCAGGCGTTCAGCCTCCTCTTTGAGCTGTTCAGCCTTTTTCTTATAGCGTTTCCGCCTTGCTTCCTGTTTTTCTTCATATTCGTTCATAACAGTGTTCCTTTTGGGGGCTGCGTTCATAAGAGGAAGGCCCCCGTTTTGTACAGAGGGCCTTCGTACATATTGGTCATGAGGGATTGGCTGACGGTATTGCTTCTTCCGTTCCGTTTCCGACCTCTTCAAGCTTGTTCATGAGTTCCGTGGTTACATAGGCCATGGTATCCACCTGAACATCGGGGAGGAGATGTTCCAGTACTTCTTTCTTGATGGCCGCATATCTGCCCGTGTACACCGGGCGTTCCGAGGTTCCCGTATTCTCGACCAGAAAACGGTATCCCTCTTCAAGCATCCTCTGGTGGTTGGGGCAGAACGAGTGTCCGGTCACCGTGTACTTGCCGAAGCAGTTACGCAGGTATTTGTTGAGCAGAAGGCAGCCTGTTTCAAAACGTTCGAGGCAGACGGGACATTGATGCTGTTCAAGAGTGACAAAGGATTTATCCGGCATGACATTCTCCTGCAGGCGAGAGCGTAAGGAAAAATGAAGCTGTCTCCATATACGTCATGAGCTCCATGCGAGCCTCCATCGTTCGGGCCGGGGCTGCGAGAGTATGAAATCAATGGTCTCCTGCACGATTTCCAACGCCTGCTTGTACCATAAGAGTCCTGTGTCGGTTTTGGACGTTTTGTAGATGAGCCAGTCTCCGACGACAGCGACGACCTTGATACCTTTCAGAAAAAACGAACCTTTTGAGTTGCAATAGCTGTCGAATGTACTGGGCTTGGGTGAGATTGAAAACTCTTCCTGGACAATCCGCAGCGCGTCGGCCGCGGAAATATTCTTCTGGTTGTCTTCCCAGGGCTGGTACTTGGGCATGTAGTGATACTTTCCGCACAGGGGAGAGATGTTGCCGATCAGTTCTTCGATCCGTTGTTTTGCATTCTGCCAATCAACTTCAATGTAGTAGTCGTTTCCTGCCTGGAACACGTCGTAAAGATTCGGCAAGGCGAGCTCGTCGAGAACATGGTTGATGCCGCTGCTGTTGTAGGAACTGCGCATGTATCCGATTTTGAAGAGATGATCGGGATAGAGTCTGGACGGCATTTCCATAAAGAAACTAATATGTTCATCGAAAGATGTGGAGTCCACAGGAACAGGGAGGCCGAGTTCTTCCGCTTTTTCCCGAGTCCTCCTGGCGGCCCATGTGCCGTATTCGGGGGACATGGGCGCGATGTCTTCCGGCCTGTTGGCCCATAGCCACTCAATAAGTTCTGAATTGATGCGGCATATGCGCAGGCTTTCCTCCCAGTTTTCGGAGTAGGCAAGGCTGATGTCCAATCCCATGACAATCCTCCATGAGCGCACGGGGCGCAGTTTGTCCGTCCATAAAAGAAAACGCCCCGGAAAGGGGCGTTTTTACAGGAATGGCGGTTTGGTTGGCTATTTGAGGGAAGAATCGTCTTCCGTATTTTCGTCCGGTTCTTCCCGGATAAAGGAGAGCAGCGCATGCCAGCCCTCTTTCAAGCTGCGGCGGGCTGTCCATGCGGCAAGAAAGACGAAGATGGTGACGGCAACGGCGGCAACAGTGCCGTTAATGGTGTTTCGCGAGATAAGTTCGGGAACGGCCCCAAAAAGAAGGGCAAGGCCAACGAGTACGAATACCATGAGCTTGAGGACGCAGAAGGTCCGCCAGCTTCTGGTTGTTTTGCCGCTGCCGGAGATGCCGGATTTTTTCATTTCGTTCATGGAAACCTCCTATGGGATGGAATGATGGTGTGTACATGAACATTGCGTCCGGCGGGCGTAAATGATCAGCAGTCTTGACTGATGAAGGATACGAGGCTGTCGAGCAGAGTTATTGCCTGGCCCGGATTGAAAGCCGTAATGAACTTGGCGATATTTTCGCTGCCGCAATCGCAGATGGTTTTTCCGGTACTGTAGGAACGAACAAGAGTACCGTCACAGAACCAGCCGTGGGTGTCGTTGCCTTCAACTACTTGAATGGCCCGGTTCCGCAGGTAGGCGATTTCCGAAGGGTAGATGAGCTGTGTATCGGGCATGGATGCTCCTTTACGGGATGCGGATGAAAAAGGAAGCAGCCAGCCCCCGCGGCAGGGCGGAGCCAGGCTGCTTCCAGGCAGGGAACACGCTGGGAATTGTGCCTTTATTCCACAGCAGGATAGAGACGGAGTGTGCGGCTGACGTATGCGGGCGGCACATTCGGCTGTCTGAGCATTTCATTAGGGTTGTTTTCATCCTCCATGAGAGGAATACCGATGAGCCGGCCTTCCGAATCACAGTCCAGCTCATAAACGGGACTGTCAGGCCTGGAATCAAACCGGAACCATATGCCGGGCAACAACTCCTGTGCCGGGACGGAGAGGTCTTCCTCTTCTGGAAGGCTATCCGTCGGGGGAAGAGACTCATGATGGGTATGGACAGCGATTTGGCAGTCGCCTGTGAGATGCAGCAATGTACGAAGCTGAGTGTTTTCCGCCTCGGTGTATTCTTCAAGCCTGGACATGTCTTCGGGGAGATGAAAACGTTGTCCATGCAGGGAAAAGCTGAGGCCGGCCTTTGCCGCTGAATAGACGGATCGCATGGGCTCTTCGACGGCACTGGCGCGGAGATCCGCATCCAGAGAGTGTTCCTCATCCAGAGGAATAGTGAACAGAATGGCAATGCAGTCTTCCGCAACGTCCATATTTCTGCTGAAATACAGAAGTTCGCGATTAAAGCAGAGGTTTTCGCTGTCCAGAAGCGGAGATGGGGATCTGGGATCGATAAGGCGCAGAAGCCGTCTGCCCTCACCGCGTTCGGTAAGGACAAGTCCGGTAAGCAGACTCTGCGTTTTGCCCATCTGGTTGGAGAGCCACTCAAAGACTTTTGCTCTGCCGACGATGAGTTTTTTGATTTTTTCGGGGTTAAGATAGAATTCAGCACACAGAAGATGCCGCAGGTTTTGTTCCGCCAGAAGTTGTTCCTCATATAGGCTGTGGCGCTTCTGCAGGAGGCGGAGTTCCCTGCGGGTAGGCTGGATGGCTTCCCAGTCTCTGGAACTGTGGGTGCAGGTCCAGTGCATGGGGAGTTCCGTATCGCCGCTGTCGAAAAAGGCGGCGAGGTTTTCATTTACGGAGGCCTTGCCGCCGGTGAACCACCAGTGCAGGAATGCTCCGGTATAAGAAGCGACACTTGCCCCCGTATAGACAATGGCGCGTTCGGTGCAGCTTTCCTGTACGGCTTCCTCAGGAGGAAAAACCGCTTCGCTGCAGTACTGCGCCAGCATGCTTTGCCGTGGGACTCTGCGCATGATGCGCAGGGGGATGGCATAGCAGGTCCAGTCTCCCAGAGACATCCGGTAGTCGAGCAGGAGGTCGGGATATGAGGTGCCCGTTGCGTATTCCTGGGGCGCATCATGTCTGAATGCCGAGGCCAGGCCTGTGATGAAGCCGTTGCGGAACTCGGCGCTGTCCGTGCATGTGATGAGGATGTCCGGGGTATAGCCGAGGGCTTCGCGGATGTCTCCAAGAGAATGTACCCGTCGATTGTATGCTGCGATTTCGACTCCCCGGGCTGCGATGCCGGCGCGTCGTACCGCTTCCACCTTGGGCAGGCCGATGTCACACAGATTGTGGGCCTGTGGGCCGATATTTTCGATACTCACGACGTCGTCGTCGAAGATGCTGATGTTCCTGAAGCCCATACCCAGCAATATGCGCCATTGCCAGTTGCCCAGCCCTCCGGCGCCGACGATGGCTACGGAGACGCTGCGGATGCGGGACAGGGGCAGGGAGGAGGAAAAGCGGATATCCGCGTCGTCGAGGTTGAGATCGCTGCGGTGTCCGAGGTCTGCCAGATGGTTTTCAAGTTTGCCGATCCAGTCGGTATAGAGAGTGTCGAAGTCTTCTGCTGCGGGCAGGGGCGTTCCTCCGGCCTCGTTTTCCAGACTTTGGGGATGCTGGTTAGCTTCGCTGAAAATGCTCATGGAATCTCCTATGATCCGGCACGGCATTTCCCGCCGTGCCGGGTTGATATTGGGGACTCAGCCCTTCACGGCTGCGGAAACTTCAACGCGGGTATCCCGGAAGAATTTCGTTTCTTCCAGTGCCACCGTCTTTGCTCCGAACAGAAACAGGTCAAACGCGCCGGGAATAAGGACATCAACAGGGAGTTCGCTTCCGAAAACGGTCATGTATCGGAGACCGTTTTCCATAATGGCCAGAGTAGGTTCGGGCAGATTGAAGCCGAGATGGTAAAGGATGTCGAGAGGGTCATCTCCCACATTAAGCAGGATTTCATCGTACTGTTCGGTGGCGGTGCAGGTTGCGAACAAGGCAAGCAGGTACAGGATGGTCCCGTCACATGGATTTTCCGCGCTGGAAAGTCCGATGAGGCGGAATACCGCCACGGCAAGGGGCCCGGCCGTATCCAGGTTGAGATGTGTTCTTTCCGGATCGAGCCGCAGGGCACGGCTGATGTCCTCCCATACCTCTATGCACCATTTGAACTCTTCCCGCGAGGGTTTGGTGAGTCCATGGGCAACTCCCCGGTTTTTCAGCCAGTCGGCCGCGGCGAAGGCTGTCTGAACAATGGCGGCGGGAGAGGGAGCAAGGGAGGACAGGCAGTCTTCCTCCTCCGGAAATAGGGAGGGTTCAGTCGTGCATTCTCTTCTGTCCGTTGCAGTATTTTTTCCCTTCGGATCCCCGTCATACAGCCATTTCCAGTCCCCATCCTCGTGGCGATAAGTTGTTTTCAGGGGAGTAGCATCGAAGCTGCGGGATGCTGCAAAGGCCCCCCGCACATTGTTTATGAGGATATCGTTGAGCTGGGCGCGGCGTTCCTGACTCAAGGCTGCATTGTACACCTGGCTGCTCGTGGTGATCAGCAGAGCTGCTGAAGTACGGGTGAACAGGGGGTAGTAAGTCACGAAATCCGCTTTCACTTCTCCGGCGGCATTGACCACAATGTAGAAACGGTAGTCATCCTGGTACCCCATTTCCTCACGTGATTCCTGCTGGGTGATGTCCGTCGAACTCCAGAAAACCCCGTGGGGTCCATGCGAGTGAAGGTGACAAAGGTAACGGTGCAGGCCGTGTTCCTTGTAGTATTCATGACTGGAAAGCATTTCCGTATACAGCAGGTAGTCGTCGACATTGATGCTGACTTCTCCGGAAGACGCCTTCTGCCCAGGGATGAAAAGGTCAAAGGCTAACCACTTGGGTTTGACGCTGTGGGCCCTTTTGAGCGTGAGCATGACGGCCAACTCCTGACGAGCCAGTTTGTCCACGCAATAACGGATTTCTTTCCAGACTGTACCGCTGATAAGCAGCGTGGGAATCTTTTCGGATTTCAGCGCGTCCTCAAGGCTGGCTTTTTCGGGCAGCAGAAGAGGATGGATCATTTCATAGGAAGAAAGGCGCTCGATATCAAAGTCATCAAGACGAAACGCAGGAGGCGCAAAAGTAAATTCCGTGGAGTTCGACTTGCCCGAAGCAGACAGGGAACGTTCGGGAAGAGCCGGAACATTTGTTTCCTGCACTTGTTTTTCGGTACCGGCGGCAGGTTTCTTTTTCATAATACTCCTCCAGTTTAATGGGCTATGATGGTTTGTTTCATGAGATCCCCCGGTATCCAGCGAAACTCCACCTGGTTCATGGGGATGAGATTGTGGATGCTTCTGTAGATATTCAGAAGCTGGTGCGTTCTGGTGCGGTACAGTCCCGTCACTTGGGCGATGATGAGCTCCGAATCCATGCAGATGCGGATTTTGCGTTTGTATGGAGCGAGAGTCCCATGTCGATGCAGCCAGGACGCAGCCATGAGCAGAGCTGATGCCTCTGCCAGGTTGTTGGTAGGTTGTCGGCCAACAGGTGGGGTGACGTGCGCCCGTTCGATATGGACAAGGGGTTTGCAGGCATCCCTGATTGCGAGATGCTCAAGACTTGTTTCCGGCAGGCAGGGAACGGAATAAACGGCATAGCTGGCCTGAGCATCAGCCTCGCCATACACGCCGTTGCAACGGCAGGCGCCGTCTGCGTAGACAAGCAGCGCGCGCATCAGAGCGCCTCCGCGTATTTTTCGTCGGAGCGGCGTAGGTTCATGTTTTGTTCACGGCAGACGAGTGCCTGACTGATCTCAGGGTGGAGTTCTATGCCGTTTATACCGTCAAGCTGAGACATGTAGCGAGAGTCGAGGGAGCCAAGGCAGACGCTAGTTGAGATCAGTGCTCTGTCTCTTCCATAGACCAGGCATTCGGCCAGTGAAGTCAGCGAGTCATTGAGTACCAGATTCGAGGGCAGGGCTCCTTCGCAATTTCCACACTGCTCACGCAGGCAGTCCCATACGCCGTTCATGTACGCCGATGTCCTGATATATTCGTTCAGACTGTCGACCGGGGTGACAGTGTTTTTCCCTGAGGAGTGGCGTTTCATGATGGTTCTGGCAATGGCATGCGCAAATCCGATGTCCGCAGTTATGGCATTGCCGAGGCAGGAGAGAAGCATTCGGGAAGGAGCATAGCTTTTTACATACAGGCAGTTCCTGAACCACAGGGCATAGAGCAGGCGCTGTAGTGTGAAGGCGTGCCAGATGACGAGGGCCGGCTGGGTTCTCCAGCTGAGCTGCTGGGGAGAAGACGTCATGATCAGAGGGCCGCAGAACGCACACAGCGGCGCGGCTACGCAGGCAATGGTGAACTCCAGGCTGGGAACCGTATCGGAGGAAAGTACCGCCGATTCATCGTCAGCCGTCTCCAGGCAGAGACATGGGTCGGCCCTTTTGCCGAAGCATCGTTTAAGATTTTCCCTCAGCCATACGCCGATGCTGTTCATTATGGCTTCGTAGAACAGCTCGTTGTCGTGCGTCTTTTTAATAATGAGTACAATCTGGCTCAGTGCCGTACACAGACCGGGGATGAGCCGGAAATCGCAGCGGGAGGGAACGCTCCATGCCGTGTTGCCCGCTGCGGGGTTGTTGAACTCCACCAGACCTGTACCGTAACAGTCGCCGACATGGACATGGGATACCCAGAGCATCCAGCGATCCAGACAGTCGACGAGCTGGGAAGCTTTCATGCCGTTGCGGCGGATTTCATGGATGAAATGATTGTTGCCTGTGCAGACGGTGTCGAAAGACCGCCGGGCAGGTACAGGCAGATTGGCGTGCGGGTGCCCGTAAGGGGTTGCTGCTGTAAGCCCGTATATCCGACGCAGTTCGGTATTGATGTCAGGCGGGGCGGCAATGCCGTTCGGCTGGATTGTTGTGGAGCTGCTGTCCACATGCAGGGTGAAGGAAAATAGGGGGATAGTGAGATAGAAGCGGCCAGCATTGGGGCCGTCCTGATTGGTGAGGTGGAAAGCGAGGGAGAGAGGACCGGATGAGATGCACAAGACTTCCTGGCGCAGTTTTTCCGTGTTGAATTCCATGTTCGACCATGTTTTCAGCAGGCCGTTCAACTGGCTTTCGCTCAGAGGCCGTTCTCCCGTCGCGTTTTTTTGTGCGTACAGGCGCTGCAATTCGCGCTGAAGTTCTTCTATCTTCTTGTAAATGTCCGCCTGATTGGGGAGGGCATATGCTTCCACCATCAAGCGGTTAAGGCCCTCAAGCAGGAAACTGTCGTCCATGTTGGAGACTCCTTGTTTTTAGAATACCAGAAATTCATGAAAGGCCATATCGGGACTTTTGAGGTTCTTGAGTCGTTGCTCTCCGCTTTCCGCATTAGTTGGTTCATGCCCAGAAATGTAGAAATCGAGATCGGTTACGCCTGTGTAGATGCAGGAAGGGAATGCCTGCTGGAATGCCTTGCCGAAAAGCTGGCCTGAGGGGTCGGCAAGATCCTGGAGCGTATGGTGCAGCACGGCAAGACGGCCTGGGCGTTTGAGTCCATAGCGCCTGACGAGAGCATTCTGCGCTTCGTTCGTGGCGGGAACCAGGGCGACGGGCAGGCCGTACATGTTGCGTCCCGGCAGGACGGGAATCTGGAGAATTGCGGTACCGGAGTACGTTTCGGCACAGAGGATGACGGTCGGGATACCGGGAATGGGTGTGCTGGCCTTAATGCGTTTCATACCAGGAACGTCCGGCCACGCTACGTTTTGGGATTCTCCACCGGAATCCATGTCTACCAGATGGGAATTGTGCTTTTGCTGTGCCGGAGCCCCGTAGAGGACATGACGCTGGGTTCCCATGCAGGCCAGAAGTTTCACCAGGCCTTCCAGCCCCAGAGCATAGCTCCATATTCCGGGGGTTGAACATGTTTGAACGAGTGGAGCGCTGACTGGAGTGAAACCAAGGTAGACGGGATAATCGGTTGGCGGAAGCGCCGGGTGACTGAGTTGTTTCAGGAAGGTGAGGCAAGGGGAATGGGCAGACTGCATGTAATCCCACAAAGTCGGTAAGAACGATGTGTTATAAATTCGCAGTCGGCGGAGAAAGCGTTTCTGAGCCAGAATATGACGTTTGCCGACCTCTATTCTGGGCAGGCTATCAGTGAAACTAGCCGGTCGTACGACCATGGCCGCAGCAAGCAACAGACTGTCAGTCTTTTTTATGGGATATGGGAAACCGGGGGTGTAGGTCGGAGCATCCTCAGTCATTTCTCCACGGGATGAGAGCTCAGGAAGCAGCCATGCAAGCGTGTTCAGGTACGCCGTGCCGCGCTCCATGGTGTAGCGCCATGCCCTTTCATTATTTTTTTCCCGAAATGGAGTGGGAAAACTCAAAAGACTTCCTGTGTCGTCAGGAAGATACCCTCTGAGCGGAGAATTCAGGATGCAAAGGCTGAGCGGGCGCATCCGGAACGGTGCCGCGCCATCGGCGTACAGAAGGGATTCATCAACCGAGAGCGCGGCTATGGCTCTTTGAGCGGGCAGAGAGACGTAATCCTCAAAGGACATAAGGATGTGGTGGAACTGGGAAAGAAGCTCATAGCGGCTGGAGCGCTCAATATTTTGGGGCAGGATGGTGTGAATGTTCCGGATAAATTCGGCGAGGCTCAGGATGTCCTCAAGACTGGTGGAAGCCGTGTGTACTTCCGTGGAAATTGTTTCCGGCTGTTCCGGAGGCAGGTTGAATTGCGGCATATCGTTCCCCCAGTTGCGGAACGTTTCTTCCGCGCTGGCGAGACCGGGCATGAAAGTGAGTATTTTTTCGAACTGGTTGGGGGGAATAAGTGCTGGCGACGTGTTGCAGGCGCTGAGTATGGAAGCTTGCATGGCGCTATTCCTTTGGTTCTAAAAGAAAGAGTTCGGTTTTGAGGAAAGCTGGGAGAAAGAAGAAGACCGCCTGCGGAAAAACAGGCGGTCTTCAGGGGGAGCGTAAGGCTTCGACGGTCGAGCGCGCCGAAGGCCTACGCCGCCGCGAGGCGGGCAGTGCCGGAAGTATAGTTCTTCGGGCGCAGGGTGATGGACATACCGTGGCGGAGAACGAAGTTGTCGATATCGGTGGAGCGGATCTGGTTCCCGTCGACCAGTACGCTCACCTTGTTAATGTTGCTGATGGCGACTTCTTCGCTGAGGAAGTCGCCCAAGGACATACCGTCCTGCACGCGGTAGGACATGGGGGAAGAGGAGCTCAGATTGCGGAAGGTGACTTCAATAGACATGGCGTCTCCTTTGCCGGACATGTGTCGGCTTTTGATTGTTTTGCTACAGATAGATCTGTAGATTCACATGCTTATACCAGAAAATCAGTATTTTTTGGGGGATAAATCAGGTTTTTCAGGCTTCAAAGGGCATTTTTCTGCAAAAAATGGCATAAAAAGGGCAAAATAAGACTTTTTTTCTGTAATTTATTAGAAAAAATAGAAAAATTGTCAGAAAATCGACTTAGCGCCGACCTTTATCATGTTCACGGGGAGCGAATATGAGATATGTGGGAATATTTTGGCTGCAAAACGGCTTTGAAATGAAGGAATAAGGAGAAATGTGGGAAAAATGGAGCTGAATTTCATCAAAATGGCGGAGGAAGGCCGTCAAACAGCTTTTGAAGGCGTTTGAGGAGTACAAAATGAAGAAATGCCGAAATTGACCGCAGACTGGGGAAAAGCAGGGGAAAAATGGCTTCCGAAGGGGTGTTTTCAGGGCATTGAAAGACCCCATTTGTGGGAAAAGTGTTTTCAGGGCCTTCAAAATGTGAAAAATTATCGAGAAAAGGCGGAAAAAACAGCTGAAATTCCAAAATATTATGCCCTGTTTGCATTAATGTGGGAAAAGTATGAAAAAAGTCATGAAAAATCAGTGTGTTCCATTTTTATACATTTCAGCGTCAGGAGAGCACCTGTTCACGGAAAAACGTATGAGCGCCAAGAGCCGGAGGGGAGAACGCTCTTCTTTAAAATTTCTTTTTCTTCTTGAATGGGAGTTTATAGATTTATTTATAGATATGCCTATGACTGAAACTCCGGTTTACCTGTTCGGAAGTGGGTAGAAAGCATCTTCCCCCCATAGGGGCGTTTCGGAGCGCTGAAAGGGGGAAAATGGAACAATCTGGATTTATTCAGTTATTTTCCAGGCGTTCCCACAATGGAAAAAATCCGTGGAAAATTGGATGGTTACTCTGTGCAGGATGGGCGGGCCATTCCCACAGAGCGGAAGTCTGGAAAACTCTTTCCCACAATAAAGGAGAAGGGCATAGTCCCATCCCGGCGTTAGGAGAAAGCCCGCTTCGGTTCATGTTTGACCGGAGCGGGCGAAAGATGTTGAGGAGAGTTGTTTTCAGGGATTATTTTTTCTTGTCGGGCGAATGCCGTACTTTCTAAGCTTGGCGTAGAGCGTTGTCTGTTTCATATTCAGAAGTGCTGCAGCCCCTTTATCGCCAAGTACGTGGCCTTGGGTTTGTTCCATAACATAGCGCAGATAATGTTCTTCCAGTTTGTCCACTGTAGGCAGGGATGCAAAAATGTCGTTGACAGGGTTATCTGTGTTTTGAGTTTGTTGCTTCCGTGTTGTCGGGAAATCGAAATGCATAACACCACCTTGCTCGCAAAGGATGACCGCCCGTTCGAGTACGTTTTTAAGTTCCCGGATATTTCCGGGCCAATCGTATTCATAAAGGAGGCGCTGCTGCGCTTCGGTTAGTGGATGGGGAGTTTTGCCGTAGCGGCGACTGAAGTAGTCTATAAAGGCTGCGGCAAGCGGCATGATATCCTGCCGGCGTTCGCGCAGGGCGGGAATTTTCAATGGAACGACTGAAATTCGGTACAGCAGGTCTTCCCGAAAACGGCCCTCCCTGACCTCTTGCCACAAGTCTCGATTCGTTGCGGCGACCAAACGGAAATGCGAGTAAATTTCCTGTGTTCCGCCGACGCGCATAAAACGGCGTTCCTGCAATACCCGCAACAATTTGGTTTGAATCAGGGGCGATATTTCACCAATCTCATCAATGAAGAGGGTTCCCTGATCAGCCAGTTCGAAGAGCCCGATTTTCTGTTTCGCCGCACCGGTAAACGCGCCGCGTTCGTAACCGAAGAATTCGCTCTCAAATAATGTTTCCGGCATGCTGGCGGGGTGTACGGCAATGAATGGGCCGGGGCATTCGCTGAGCTGATGCACCTGCCGAGCCATAACTTCTTTGCCTACGCCGGTTTCCCCCCAGAGTAGGATAGGGATGTCCGTGGCGCTGACGCGACGGGCCCCCTGCATGATGTCGTTCAGTCCGTCCCCGATTATAAGGCGCATCTCATTGTCTTCCTGTGATGAGACGATAGTCTTGAACCGGGCACACTGATTGCTGATTTCTTTGTCCCTGACCGATTCGATTCTCAGACAGGAACGCAATTCAGCGGCGAAGAGCCTTGCAATATCCTGTATCTCGAAATGGGTCAGTTTTCTGAACAGCCCTTCCGTAAAAGTGTTATTCAGGTAGATGGCCCAAGGGTAGGCTCTGCCGATATCCAATAACAGGCACAGGCCGAACTGTTGGTGAATACATGACGAACAGTATTTCTCCCGTACCATTTCCCGTATCCATTTCAGGCAATGGCTCATCTGTTCGCTGCCCAGCTCAATTGATGTTAGGTTTACGGATCGCTCGTGGCGGATTTCACCTTTGTCGTCGGAGCTGAACAACGCTGCCTGTTCTGCTCTGAGTTCGGTCAGCGCGATTTTCACCAATGCGTAGTACATGTCGCCGAGCTGCTCCTGCACGGGAAAGTCGTGGAAGGACTTATGGCAGTGGGCGATGATTTCCCTTCCCAACTGTGGGCTGTTGCTTTGAAAATGGGCTTTGAGGAGCTGGCTTCGCGATACATGGGCGACAATATCTTTGGATGCGTTCAGACATAATACGCTGGCTAGGCGATAGCCGACGGATACGTCCAGTTTTTGCCCCGTGGCCTTGAACAGTTCATTGCGAAGCCTTTCAGCCTGATCATGCTGCCCCGCCAAATCGAAGGTATTGGCAAATTCATATTCCGTAAGGGCAATCTCCCTTGTATCAGCGGAAAAAAGCAATGATTTCAAGCTCTGATACAGCAAATCAAGAACCGTGTCCGGGGGGGCGCCCTGATCTCGTTCCCGTAATGCCTGAATGCGCAGCGCAGCGCCCTTGAGGTGGGTGCTGGCGCTGTGGATCAGCGTTTTTGTGAGTTTGTCGAGCTCATGCCCAGAAACCGGCGGATAGCCCTCCTGTTCGAAGACATACAGCATATCAAGGATGAGTGGATCATAAAAAGGTGATACTTCAAGCCCCATTGCAGCGGCTTGCCCGATTTCCCGATTAAAGAGGTGGTAGGAAGATTTGATGTTTCCTTCCAGATAATGGTGAAGAGCGAGCAGGCGGACACATAAGGAATTGAGTACGTAGTTGGAAGAATACTGTGAAGACAGAAGGAGTCGATTGATGCCTCCAAGCGCTTTTTCGGTATCCCGTTTACGTAATAACAGGAAACAGTGTTGTGCCAGATAGAATAGAGATACGGTGGTATCCCCTGATAGGGCTGTTGTTTTCTGGGCCGATTCGCTGATGCCCATCGCAAAGTGGTACAGCTTAAGATAGGTCGCAGCAAACAGGGTGTTGAGCGCCATTCCCTCGAACAGCCTTCTGTACCACCAGTGTGGTCGCTCAAGGCAGAGGCGGTAGCACTCAATGGTCTTTTGAAATTCGCCACGTATAAAGGAGAACGCTCCCACCAGCGCGGGTATGAGCTTGCTGAGGGCCGGTTCATTAATATTCTGCACACGCTCCAGTTCCTGGGCGATATTCCCGAGGGCATCCTCTTGGGGGTAACCGAGGAAAAGCTCCATGTAGAGCTGCTGAATATTGATGAATGGCTTGATCTGTTCGTTGCCGCTTGCTTCAGCGATGGCTTCAGCCAGAGGAGAAAGGGACAGAGAAAAACGGATTAGGCGTTGTGAAAATAGGGAGAGGCTTTGTACTACCAGCACGAGGTTGATGTATTTCCAGCTCTCAGAGCCTGAGTCGTCCTTGTGCCGCACTCCCCACTCCAAGAGGAACCGTATCGCCAGTTCCACATACAGCCCCATGCCGGGAGTCCATGCGTTATAGGAATCATCAAGGCCTTTAAGGACATACTCGCATTCATCAAGGCTGCACCCTTCGTGCAGGTATCCCATATAGCGCGTGATGTCACCTTGAGGGACGGAACGGCGTACGAGGAGGGACAAATCTTCAGCTTCGCGTGGCGGCAAGGGATCAGCTTCCCACAAAACTTCTTGAGAGTGAGCGGAAATGGACTGGCGCACTTTTCCCGTCTGCCGCAAAGGTTCCAGTACATTCCGTATGGCGGACTGAGGTGTTCCGGCTAATATCGCTAGATCCTGTTCGGAACGGGGGCGACGCGAAATATCCAGCGCCAGCAGGAGAAAAGCCTGTTGTTTAGTGGGGGAAAACATGTGTGTCCTCCAATGGATTATCACGGCGGGTTATATCAGTGTTTTCATTTTTTTGCATTATTTCAAAAATCGACATAACATTTTTTCATTTTTTTGAAATAAGAGAACTGTAACATATGGGGTTTTATTTCATTAACTTAATGATAACAGTGCAGTAGAGAAAAAATAACGGTTTGGCATCAATATTGATCATTATATCACAAAGAGTGCGCACTCTGAAAAACCGATCGAGGAAATGGGCATCCTAATATGATGCAGACTTTTGTTATGCATTCTAAAAGGTTGCGTCATCTGTAATCTGTTTTTTGGAGGTCAATATGGAATCGGCAACACGAGTCCTTTTCAATGGAACCATCCTGACGATGGACGCCTTCAATACTGTTGTTCCCGCCATCGCTTTCAAGGGTGAGCGCATTCTTGCCACGGGCGGCAATGATGAAATGTTGTCTCTTGCCGGGCCTGGTGCGGAAAGGACCGATCTCAACGGCGCGACAGTCATCCCCGGATTTTATGATGCGCATGGCCACTTCTTTATGAATGTGGAATTTCATGCCACTCGGGTGGACTTGAATTCTCCGCCTATTGGAGATTGCCGCACATTTGCCGATTGCCTCGAACGATTGAAGGAACGGGCTGCTGCGACGCCTCCGGGTGAGTGGGTACAGGGGTATGGCTTTGATGACACCATGATTGCTGAAAAACGGTTCCTCACCCGCCATGACTTGGATCAGGTCAGCACGGAGCATCCCATTGTGGTCAGCCATATTTCCGGGCACCTCGGTGTAGCCAATACGCTTGCTCTCAAGCTCGCAGGGTTTTCGAGGGAAACCCCCGATCCTGCCGGTGGGGTTATCAGGCGCGAGGCGGACGGCACCCCGAACGGCATTCTGGAAGAAACGGCAGTCATCAACCTTTATGGGCAGCTTCCCCAGCTCTCCTGCGAACGCCTTGTTGATGAAATCGAAAAGACTTGTGCCGACTACGCAGGCAAGGGTATTACCAACGCAATCGACGCCGGGGTGATGCACCAGAAATATTTCAAGGCCGTGCGCCTTGCCGCGAAACAGGATCGCCTTCCTATCCGGGTGACCTACAATCCTCTGTTCACCTTGTTTGATGAACCCGAAGAAGAAACCTTCCAGAGTTCCAAGGTTCACCGTGGCGGCGTCAAGCTTCTTCAGGACGGCTCTATCCAGTGTTTCACGGCATACATGTCCAAACCTTACTATACTCCGTTCAAGGGAGACCCGGAATGGCGGGGCTATCCCACCCATACCCGTGAGAAGCTGTTTGAGCTAATCGCCAAGTATCATAAGGCGGGGCATCAGATCGTCATCCACACCAATGGTGATGCCGCCTCTGAGGATGTTCTTGATGCCATTGAAGCCGCTCAGAAAGAACACCCCGTTGCCGATCCTCGCTTCCTCATGGTTCATGCCCAAAATGTCCGTGAAGATCAGCTTGACCGTTTCAAGAAGTTGGGTGTCACTCCCACTTTTTATACGCTGCACGTCTATTACTGGGGCGATCGCCATAAGGGCATCTTCCTCGGCCCCGAACGTGCGGCCCATCAGAACCCGATGCGTTCGGCCATTGAGCGCGGCATTGTGGCCACAGCCCATTGCGATGTGCCCGTCGTGCCGGTTGATCCCTTCCTGTCCATCTGGGCTTGCGTCAATCGCATAAGCGCCTCCGGCGAGGTTATTGGGCCGGAACAGCGCATTTCCGTAGTGGATGCCCTGCGCGCTCACACCATCAACCCTGCATGGCAGAACTTTGAGGAAAAGGACAAGGGCTCCCTCGAACCTGGCAAGTTCGCGGACCTCGCCGTGCTCGACACCAACCCGTTGGAATGTGCCCCTGAAAGGCTGCGTGACATCAAGGTCATGGAAACCATCGTCGGCGGCAAGACCATTTTCATACGCTCATAGAGTTCCGGAATAACCACTTAGGCATGCCGGGCGGAAGCATCCGCCCGGTCTCTAAAGTCATATCTTTTTGTGGAGTGAACCATGTCCCAACAACAGGTCGCCAATGACGACGTCGCCGACGTCATCGTCAGTAAACCTAAATATATCTATGGGGTTATTGTTTTATATTGTCTTTTTATGCTGGATTTTGCAGCGCGCCTTGGCGTCCTTGCTGTTTTCCCCAGCATGCAGAAGGAGCTCGGTTTCACCGATGCGGAGTTGGGGCTCATTGGCTCGGCGGTTCTCCTGAGCATGGGGCTGTTTGTACTTCCTCTGTCTTACCTTGCGGATAAGACTTCAAAGAAAAGAGCCATTACGGTCATGTCCCTCCTGTGGGGGGTGGGATGTACGCTGTGCGGCTTTGTTACCAATCTTTTCTTGATTCTTGGCGGCCGCTTTCTGGTTGGCATAGGCAACTCCAGCTACGCCCCTGTGTCCGTATCCCTGTTGACTTCATGGACAAAGAAGTCCCGTTGGGGGTCGGCCATTGGTATCTATAACTCTTCCATGGCCGTGGGGCTTGCCCTCGGCACATCCGCTTCCGGCCTGCTTGCCGGACTCTACGGCTGGCGCGTTTCGTTTATGGTCATCGGAGGTTTGACCCTTGTTTTTGCCGTACTTTCCATGTTTCTGCCCAACGGTACAGAGAAGCAGGGAGCCTCTCCAAAGAAGAGTAATCTCAAGGAAGCGTTTGGCGTCACCCTCAAAAATAAGACTCTCGTGCTTATGGGGATCGGGGCAGGGCTCAGCAACCTTGTTTTCGCCAGTATGATGGCGTGGATTCCTATGTACCTGGTTCGCACTCTCGGTTGGAGCAGCGCCGAAGCCGGAGCAGCTCTTGGCCCCGTGTATCTGATAGGTGGAATCTGTATCATGCCCGTTTCCGGCCTCATTTCTGATCGGTTGGCAAGAATCGACAACCGTACTCGTGCTTGGTTCGGCATGCCTATTTTTCTGCTGAGCGCCACGTTATTCATCATTGCCTTCAGTTATGGATGGTTCATCCCCATCGTACTCGGCATTCTGTTGGTGAATTTTCCTTATACGGGCATCCATATTTCCACTCAGGAGCTTGTGCCTGCCCGCTATCGGGCATCGGCCTATGGAACCTATGTGACTTTTCTTCAGGGGATAGGCTTCTTCGGCCCTGTGATTGCCGGAGGGTTGTCTCAGGCTTTCGGGCTTAACGACGCACTCGTCTACATGCAAGGCATTCTGTTCCTTGCCGCACTTTGCATGCTTATTGCGGGGTTCACTTACCGAAGCGATCTCGCCAAGGCGAAAATGATGGATTCTCTGTAATACTGTATAATCCTATGGAGAAAATATAATGAAATACAAGAGAATCTCTCTCTCTCTCTCTCTCTCTCTCTCTCTCTCTCTCTCTCTCTCTCTTAATCCTTGCGGCAATGCTTACCGTTGCCCCTATAGCCTCAGCAACGGAATATAAGATTGCCGGTGTCTGGCAACACCGTCCCTTTTCATGGGCGGATCGCAACCTTGCCAAAGGAAATCACGACGACAATATGCGGGCAAGCACTCGACTGCGTACGTGGATCGAGATCATTGCATCCGAATCCCTTAAGGGGGTCGTCTATTTCCAGGTAGGCCATCAGAACTGGGGATACCAGAGTCAGGGGGCGGCCCTTGGAACGGATGGCAAGTTCATCGGTATCCTCGAAAGCTACGTTGACTGGGCCATTCCCGATACTGAGGCCAGAATGCGCGTAGGGCTGCAGGGTTTCGCTCTGCCGAGTTTCACCACCATCGGCAACGCCATTTCCACTGATTCTACCTATGCGGGTGGCGTCGTATTTTCCACACCGTTTACTGAGAATATAGGTTCCAACCTGTTCTGGTTCCGTCTCGAAAATGACAATGCCCTCACCTACGATTCCGAAACGAAGAAGACTTTTAACCCGCATGATGCCATGGATTTCGTGGGGATGACTTTGCCCATTACATTCGATGGAGTCCGGGTAACACCGTGGGGGATGTATGGTTTCGTCGGGCGGGATAGTTTTCAGGGAACAGACTTCAACTTATCCATTGCCCAGCAGGGTATGATGCCCCTTGGAGCAACTTCCTCCATCATAAGTGCCAGCGACAAGGCGCATGGAAGCGCGTGGTATGGCGGCATTGCCGCACAGCTCTCTGCTTTTGAGCCCTTCAATTTTGCTCTTGATGCCGCATATGGATCCGTAGATGTAGGAACGTCCGAACTCAACGGTCGTCACTTCGACGTCAAGCGGTCAGGCTGGTATGCCGTCTTTCTTGCTGAGTACAAGATGGATTTCGGCACGCCGGGGATACTTCTTTGGTATACGTCCGGTGATGATGCCAATCCCTATAACGGTTCTGAGCGTCTGCCTTCCATTTTTCCCGACATGTATCCCACATCTTATGGCTTTGACGGCACTAACTACGGCGGTGCTGCCTTGACGCTTGGTTATGGCATCAGCGGTACATGGGCGGCCATGGCACGGATCAATAATATTTCTTTCTATGAGGATCTGTCGCATGTGCTGCGCTTGGTCTATTATCAAGGCACAAACAACACACAGATGGTGCGGGATAAATTCATTACCAACCCACAGGATACTATCGGCAGCATGACATATATGACTACTGCGGATAAGGCTGTTGAGTTCAACTTTGATTCCACCTATAAGATTTATGACAATCTGACCATGCACGTTGAACTCGGTTATATCCGTATGGATCAGGATAAGGAACTTTGGCGTAGTGTTGGGTATGAAGCCAACAAAAATAACTTCAAGTATACACTTTCATTCCAGTATATGTTTTGACGCATGCTAAAAAAGGAGTTCATATACGATAAAAGAACACCAGCCTGCTTGTGATGTTTCATGACAGGGATACGGATAAAAAATGCCGTATCAGTCGAGGGAATGAACTAATATTCCCTCGACAAATGAAAGAGCCGGAAAGGAAAAACTTCCGGCTCTATTTTTATATTTGCCTATCCATACAGGAAGAATCGTTAACTATCTAAGTTTCCTATGCAAGTATTTTTACCAGCCACAGCCGCCACACCCACCACATCCGCCATGCCTGCCGCCGTAATGGTGTTGTATTTCTATATTATGGGCAGTAAAAGCCGCTGTTGCACTTGTGGGGATGAGAATACCACATACTAATAATAACAAACAAATAAGAGAAGCTTTCATAATAACTCCTTACTGCTGTTCTTGTTCCCTTTTCATTGTAGGTTCAGTTAACCCTCCAGACAAGAGAAATCGCATTCTTGAACATACCGTTTAGAGGCATGTCCCGGAAAATACGGCGCAGGCTTTTTCACTGGCCTCTCTACTTTCCGCGGTGGTGACGGAGAGGTAGGCCAGGAGCCGAGCGAGATGTTGAGAACGCTGTTCTTTGTCCCCACCTTTCCGCCAGCCGCCACAGCCCAGCCGGTAATGGTATTCCGGATGGCGCAGCAGCCCGCCGAACGCCATCCCTGCCGCTTCGACGGGGGCCTTGCCGAAGATCATGACGTTGCTGACTTCACTTGAAGGGCTATAGAGCGGCAGGAAAACGTCGCAGTTCTCCGGGGCACTGCCGGAACCGGGACTTACTTCAAAAGGGAGCGGCAGAAGGTAGGAACATTCGGCGAGTGTTTGCAGGATATAGGCGCTGATGTCCGCTTCCCTGTTGAGTAAGGCGAAGACCAGTGCGGTAAGCAGGTTATTCAGGGTGTTCCATGTACCGATATTTTCCCGCAGCAGGCGGCTGGGGTGGGCGATGCAGCTGCGTGCTGCAGGCGTAACGGGCAGATCGGCAATAGGGAACACCTTATCTTCCCTGCCGAGCACGGCAGGGATCGCCAATGCCCTGCGGACGGAACCGTTGAGCGCCTCGAGACATGCCGTACGAGCTTCGGCATCCTGAAGATTATTGAGCCACAGAACGAGATAGTAGTTCAGCGGTACGCTGCACCACTTACCCTTGCCGCGTTTCACCCAATCCTCCAGCCAGGCATGTACAGGAGCCATGAAATTGTTTCCCGCAGCGAGCAGACTGTCTTTTATACCGGTCATGACGCTGAGGCTGTATGCCTGGAACATGCGCAGTTCACCCGGTTCATAAAGATGAAAGAGGCTGTGCGTCGTGATTCTTTCAAGATCAGCTTCCGTTTTGGCCACGCTTCTCATAAGGACTCCTCTGATGTTCGGTATCGGAGTTCAAGAAGTGCGTCGAACGACGAAAACGTTCAATGTGAAGGGGAGGCTGGAAAGGCATCAGCGGATAGTTGAGCGTACTTATGCTGTTTGTTGCCCTGGTGGGCCGGCAAACCAGATGCAGCCGAAGATTTTGGACTCTCTTATGGAGGGGGATGTGAGCGTAGAAACGAACGTAACGAGAGGCTTGTCTATGCCTGGGATACGGGTCCGTGACACGGGAAAAATCATCGTGCGAGTGAATTTTAAGGCAAAAAATTATAATGGGACAAAAAGGAAGATCGATGATCTGTACCAATTCCGTCAGAAAAGAGGAGTCACGCAAACCAGGGGCGTCTTCACGGCGGCGACGAACGAGGCGGAAAAAGGATAGTTTCAAAGAACCGGGGATTCAAGGGGCAGGACTGTGAAATGTGCGGATACAGGGGGGGGCGCCACATCCCTTTATCGCATCAACCGCTGCTAGGGCGGAGCATGTACGCCAGTAGCGTCTTCACGGCGGCACCTGTATCCAGCCTTATTTTTCATAGGCGATTAGGGAAAAAAAGCAAGAAATGGCTGACTACTGGCGAACACCTGCGCTTTGACGCCACCAACAGCCGTCTGTGCTTCGGCGGACGCTTCGCTTATACTGTGAACAAATACCTTAAACGGAAAACACGTTATGCAAAAAGGCATCCCGGTTCCTGCCGCCAACAGAAATCGGAGCTGGCACGGCGTGGTAAGTGCCCCCGTATACGGCTCCAAGACGGTTTTACTTTTTAGACCTCGGCTCATCGCAGTGGGCCGAGGTCATGTATATCTTGTCTCCTCTTGACAAGAAAAAGTATAAAAACGGAATCGAGTGCTGTCATGTATTCGGAATCTGAACCAGCGACGGGCAGACTCCAATATTCTCCGAGGGCGGATGATTTGAAAGTCCGATCAAGCGGAGGTTCATATGATGATCGTTGAAGGTCGGGTGTATCCGGACAATTTGGTTGCTCTGCCTGGGAGCGAACTGAACAAGACGGCTGCGTTTTCTTCTTTGCAGCGTATCGGAGGCGGGGCGTTGCGGCGGAAAATGTCTGTATACGGGGCCCGTTTCCGTTCTGCGGCCGAGGCCGGAGCTCAGAGGGCAGGGCGGATGGCACGTGAAAACCGTGGGTATCTTGCCGGAAGCTTTGGTGTGAGTGGAGCCGGAGCTCTGGGTTATGCAGGCTCCCCCGAGGCCGACGTTTTTGAGCGAATTGTTCCTTGGCTGCGCAAGGGCAGGCGTATTGATGAGATGCTGACAGGTTCTCCCGTGGACGAAGAGTCCGGGAACGAAAGGGTGAAGTGAGATGCCCAAGACCTTTGCCCAGTATCTTGTGGACAAGTGTCTGCCAGCCGGAATGGGGATTGTGCGGCAGGTGGACGATGTGTATCTGGCTCAGCTGCTTTCCGATGTGGCGACCCGATACCCTGACCGCTATGATGAGGTCGTCAGCTCTCTGAAACGTCTTGGGGACAGGCTATCTACCTACGAGCCGCTGACCATCGGGCTTGACGAGCTATCCGTTCCCAACAGAGACAAGCGCGACGCCATCATCAGGGCGCATCAGAATGAGTTGCAAGAGGATATCAAGGCCGGGCGGGATCCGATTCCCGGACTTGAACGTCTGCAGCATGAACTTGCGACCAATGATCTCGACGGGCGAACGGATGACGCCTCACAGATGGTACGTTCCGGTCTGAAATCCGGCGTGACGCAGCTCATGAAGATTCGTACATCGCCGGGCGTCGTTGCCGATCACAATGGAAACATTGTGCCGGAAATATGGCCGAAAAGCTATGCCGAGGGCGTGGATCCACTGCACTTCTGGCTCGGCGCCACGGAGAGCCGCCGGAACATAGCCATGGGGCAGGTGGCCACCGCCGCGCCCGGAGAGATGAGCAAAGTCATCTCCGCAGTGTTGGCTCCGGCTGTTGTCTCACGCGAAGACTGCGGCACGGAGCGGGGCATCCTGCTTGGCGTACGGGATGAGGACATCATAGACCGCTATCTCGCACGGACTGAGGGAAAATTCAAGGTCGGCACACTGGTGACGGCCGACGTGCAGCAGGAGATGCTCAGGAGCGGCATGGATCGGGTACTTGTCCGCAGCCCGGAAACCTGCATGGCGCCGGGGGGCTCGGTTTGCCAAAAATGTATGGGGCTGCGTCCCGGTACGGGAAAGCCTTACCGGATAGGCGACAATGCGGGACTCATCACAGCGGGGTCGCTGGGCGAACCCCTGACCCAGATGTCACTCGCCGCGAAGCACAGCACGACCATGGCCACCAGTGAGAAGAAGCTCATGGGCGAAAAGGGCTTCCGGCAGATTGTGGAATCACCGTCCAACTATCCGCACCGGAAGGTATTGTGTGAAGTCATGGGCGAGGTACAGTATGTGCGCCCGGCACCACAGGGCGGCAAACTCATTACCATCCGCCAGACCCAGCCCGTGCCCGATCGCTATATTGAACTGGCGCGGCCGACGCCGGATCGGAAGGGGTACTGGGATTACCATGTACCCCAGAATCTTGAGGTGCTGAAGCATATAAAACCCGGCATGAAAGTGTACCCGGGCATGGAGCTCAGCTCCGGTGTGGACAACCTGCGGGATATCGCCCGTCTGCGCAATCTTGGTTATCTGCGTTCAAGTGCGACACAGGCCATGTACGATGTCTACAGGAATACGGGCAATAAGCTCGACCGTCGCCATTTTGAGCTGCTGGCCCGCAATGCTCATCCGTATGTGCGGGTCTTGAAGGCTCCGGCCAGTTTCCCATACTCTCCAGGGGAGAGCATTGCGTACAGCGAACTTGAGAAGGCGGTGTCTTCCATGCCGAAAACGGAGGTTTCCCTTGACTCCGCCATAGGAGCCATTTTGGCCGAAGGTGTTCTGAACATGACCGTTGGAACGGAAATCGACGCTCCCACACAGGCCTATCTGAAACAGGGCGGCATAAAAAAGGTGAAAACGGTACAGGGGCTGGAAATTGCTGCGGATGAGCTGCCGCTTACCAGAGTGCCGCAGCAGAGCGAAGACTGGATTGCCGGGCTCAATACCAGGTATCTCCGTCAGCAGATCGGAGAAGCTGCCATGTACGGCAAGAAGAGCGACATCCACGGGTACAATCCGATTCCCGCTTACGCATATGGCGTGGAACTGGGAAATTCCGGGGAAGGGAAATATTAGGCCCCGCCGGAATGTCAGTTTTTTTATGTTGCTGAACATAGTTCACAAACTTGTCTGCCTGCCTGTGGGTTTGATATAGAACATGAGTGCCGCATCTTACTCGAGACATTGGAGTCGTTCCGTGCCGTTTCTTGAACTTCTTGCTTTGGCTGTGGCTCTTGCCATGGATGCCCTTGCCGTGTCTGTTGCGACGGGCATCACCCTGGGAAAGCCCAGTTTGGTTCAGCTGTTGCGTATGCCTCTGGCCTTTGGTCTGTTTCAGGCTGTTATGCCGGTAACAGGGTGGCTGCTTGGTCTTAGCGTCCGACATCTTATTGAGCGATGGGATCACTGGATTGCCTTTGCCCTGCTGGCTTTCGTTAGTTTGAATATGTTGCGTGAAGCCTTTTGGGGTAAAGAAGAAAACGTTGAAGCAAAGGATCCTACATCGGGTCTGACGTTGCTTCTTCTTGCCGTGGCGACCAGCATTGATGCCATGGCCGTGGGGCTTTCCTTCTCCCTTCTTCATCTGCCTATAATATTTCCAGCAATGATTATTGGGATAGTGTGTACACTGATCAGTGCTGGAGGCATGGCAGCGGGAGCGCGTCTAGGGCGGATTGGCTGTGTACGGTGCTGGGCCGGAGTTGCGGGAGGTGTGGCCTTACTCGGTATTGGACTCAGTATTCTGTATGAACATGGAGTGTTTGATGCTGCGGGCAGTTGAACGTACGAGGAGCATGAGCTAAAAAAAGGTTCTCCATTCCTTTGCAGAAGGGAGAACCGTTGGACGGACAGAATTCAAATGAAACTGCTGTCCGGGCATGAAAGAAGCCTGATGTCTGCTTTGCGGGATAGCGGGTGAAACATCCTGAGTTCTTCGTCGGAAAAGTTGACGGCAAATGCTTCCAGATCATCCATAATTCCCGTGGAAAAACCTGAAAAGGCGGAGTCCCAGCGCATTCCGCATCGTTTGCATACCCTATGGGCGAGGAGTGTGTTGGAATCATCGAATCCCGCCAGTCCTGTATGACGACTTCCACACTGCGGGCAACTAGTGCAGTTCTCATATTCTTTACACATAAGCTTATTTCCTTATTTCAGGTAAACGGAAGGCCCTTCCATCAGAAAATGGAAGGGCCTTCCGTTTGTTTCAGGATAGTTATCTGATTTCAGTAGGCCACCATTCGCATCTCATAGAAACAGGGAAGTATTGTTGCACGACATACTCCTTTTAGTTTTCTCCGTTGGGACTATCGGAACCGCTGTCAAGCATTCCTGCTTTGGCTGCGCCGCAGACTGCGGAAGCCGCAGCCGCCGCGCCGACGACGAGACCGAGAAGGAAGGAACCGAGACTGAATTGTGCCTTGTTTTCCGACATGGGGGACTCCTTTTATAGAAATTGTTTTACGGACTAAGTTTCCCTTTCATATTCTTATACCAAATTTGGAGGCCGGAATTTGGCACACTGAACCGTACAGGATCGCGGAGCATGAAAGCTGGCCATCTTGACAGGTAATGGTGAGCATTTTATATATGAAATATATTTCAAAATAATTGGAGCAGAAATGCGACCACAAAAGACTCGTCTGATTGCTCACCAGCCCGCATGGCGGCGTTATTTTCCGGAAGGGTGTTTGGATGCGGCGGAAATGGCGTTGAGCCTCGACATGTTGGAGGCACTGCGTTTGGTGGATGCCGAAGGCATGTCGCAGGAGGCTGCGGCGAACTGCATGGGAATATCCACACCGACGCTTTGCCGTTTGTTGGGCGAGGCCCGGCGGCGTGTTGCCATCGCATTACGTGACGGGTGGATTCTGTATTGCGAAGGCGGCAATGTGCAGATGCGTTCTCAGCACGGTCAGGAGCGTCATGGCGGGCCGCATGGACATGGCCTTCAAAGTGTACGGCATGGTGAGAGCTGCGGCGGACAGAGGCGCAGGGCAGGCCGTTCGATTCTCAATGGCGGAGGCGGAACGCCCGAGGAGGATATGGCATGATGGGCAAGATGGCTGTCGGTTTGTTGGGGCTTATGGGGAAGGGACTGCTCGGCGGCGGAACCAGGAGAGCCGGGACGGCCTTGTCAATTTTGGGTAAAGGCTCAGGCTGTATGCGGAGCGGAGGGCAGGGGTGCGGCAGTGGAAGAGGCGGCAGAAACTCTTCTCCGTTGGAAGAGGCGCTTACTTCCCTGCTGGAGCGTAATGGGGCCGCGGCAAAGGCGTGTCTTTCGACTGCTTCCCGATCTGAACTTGAAGCGTCTTCTGCTGATGCTGACATCATAGATGTATGTGCAGTGGAAAAAACTGCTTCTGCCCGGAGCAGCGCCGCCGAGAGGGAGGCTGCTTTAAAGGCCCTCGCGCGGCATATCGTCAGCTTCACAGACGGGCGAGTGAGGTTGCGACATGAGGTTTTCAAGAAAGCGTTTGTTCATGCGCCCCTGCAGCAGGCTCTTACCGCTGGCGGGATGTTTACTTCCGTGGAGTTCAAGGCTTCTACCGGCTCGGCGTTGTTGCTCTATGATGCCGGGAAGATGAGCCGGACTGAGTTCATGGAAGCTGCTCTGCCGCTGGGGAGCTTTCTGGCGGAGAACTGATCTCGTAAGACAGCCGGGAGAATGTGTTCCTGTCCCGGCTGATTTTTGATGATAATTATGAAATATATTTCAAAAAAGGAGTGAAGTTATGACTACTACGATGGAAGGAAGACAGATGGAATGCGGTTCCGGCAGAGAAGGGCGGACAGTCAGGCATCGGCATGGTCAATGCATGTGCCATGGTCGAAGGGGAGAACATTCCGCTTGCCAGGGGCAGAATCGGGGTTGCAGTTCCGAAAAAGGACGAGGATCGGGGAAACGCTGTCATCGTCATACAGAGGGGACACGGCAAGCCTGTTCTCAAGAATGCGAGTAGTAGAATCCAACGCATCTGTTTTGTTAGAATAGGTCACTAAAAAAGCGCCAGGCAGAAGTCTTTCTGTCTGGCACTTTTTTATTACCCGAAACTACCCCATCTCCTCTTACTTCGTTTGGCAATCGGCAAATCACAAGCTGAACAGAGTTCAGTTCCCTCCGCAATTTTTCTTGGCAGATTCATTAACTGACTCACAGAATGGGAGAATGAGAGCATGGGATGACCAAGGAAGAATTCACAGCGCAGTACAAGGAGAATACGGATGAGCTTGTGTGGGCTTCGCGTTGCGATCCGGCGGAACGTCAGAAACCTGACGCCGCCCGCATCGTTACGGGGTGGACGGTGGAGAAGCCGGGGCATCGGCTGTTCAACTGGCTGTTTCACCGGAGCGACACGCGTATTCTTGAACTTGAAGCGACGGTAGCATGGCTGGAAGCGGAGCTGGAAGAGATCAGGGCTCTGCTTAGGCCCGGGGAAAACTGAATATGGATGTTAAAGTGGTGGGAGGCGGAATTGCGGTATTGCTGATTCTGGGAGGTTGTTTTCTCTGGGAGGAACTGGATGAGGCGCGTGAACGGGCCGCCAGAGTGGAAGAGCGATTGGAAGGAGCCCTTTCAATCCTCGGCAGGATGGAGAGTTCGACGAAGACCATGCAGAAGCTCATGCTGGAATGGCGCGAAGGTCAGGAAAACATACACGGCGAGTTCCGGCGGCAGGCCGCCGTACTTGAGGAGGTACTTAATCGTGATCAGACCACCCGTGATTTTGGCGACATGCGTGTTCCTGACAGCGTGCTCGAACTCTATACCCGCTCCAGTCATCCAGATTCCGGCAGTTCCCCCGACGGCCTGCATGCAGGAAAGGGCGGAACCGACACTTCGGGGCAACAGAGTCAGGGATCTGCTGCATTACCTTGATGAAATACGGCTGCAGCTTGCGCTGGCCAATGAAGACAAGGTCTGCCTGCGGAGATGGTGGGCGGAAGTAGAAGAAGCCGTACATATGAATGAACTGAATACGCCGTGACAATATTGGATTGCGGGCGCCTTCCCGCAGGAGGAGCGTTATGTATCCCAAACTGTTCGGCCGGAACGGGATGCTTGGCGGGACCATCAATCCCCTGGTGACCGGCGGCATGGTCGGCCACGCCGTGGCAAGCGGACAAAATTCCCTCGGCGGAACCCTAGGAGAAACTGCGGGAGGCCTGTACGGTTACGGATTGGCCCAGAATTTCGGGCGGAGGCTGAAAAGAGGCATCGGAGCGAAAACCATTGGCAAAAGGTTGGCACGTGGTCTGCTTGGACTCCCTCTGTCACTCATAGGCGGTATGACTGCGGGGTGGTTTGGAGGCAAAACGGGAGACAGACTGATTCCTCTGAAATTTAGGCCGGAAGGACAAAAGACAGCCGCCTTTTCGAATGGAAGCAACCACCGCGCCCTGCGCGGAAAAACACAACTCTGTGAGGACAGTATGGACAAGATGGCTTTTGCCGTTCGGAATGCGGAAGTACGTGGTGCGCTTGCCGCGTTTGTGGACGCGGATCTTATCAAGTGCGCTTCGACTTCGGATTTCGATGCACTGGCGGAACGGGTCGCCTCTGACATTCCGGAAATGGATTATACGCTGGATGACATTGCCGCTGCAACACAGCTCGCCCTTTCCGGGGAAAACAGGGAGAAAACGGCCGCGGAACATTCGTCTGATGTAAAAGCGGCGCTTGGCGAACTGATGCTGATGAAAGTGGCGGGAGAAATCGACAGAGCCACCTTCAACCGGGAAGCCGCCCCTCTCGTGAAAGAAGCCATTTCTCTCGAGGGCGCTGGACAGGCGCTGAGAGGACTCGGCAAGCGCCTGTATACCATGGACTCGGAAGAGGCCGCCCGTCATCTCGGCGGAGCGGCGGGCAAGGCCAGGGATTACCTGCTGGGAGGATTCAAGCTGGAAGGAATTCGTGACGCGGCAGCAAAGCGTAAGGCCCTGGCTGCGTTCAGGGAGAACATCCGCAAGGTGACTGGCACGCGGGCAGCGCGCAGAGTCCGGCAGGATGCTCTCGGTACGGTGGGTACCAAGGCCGAGCGCAGCCGTACGCGCGGTCTTGGGCAGGCCGCCGCAGCATATGGCTTGGCGGGGGCCGGTCTTGGAGGAGCGGCTTATGGGGCCAAAAAGCTTTACGACCGTTTCGGGCGCGGACGGGAAGAGGATATCGCCGCCGCCCTCGGCGAATAAATACGGGACGCCGCTCCGAGAACACGGGAGCGGCGTTCCCGCTTGAGAGGTAGGCATGCTTTCGGCTTTCCGACAATTCCATCCCATGGGGGGGGCCCGAGACGGACTTCTGACGAGTCTGCGTTCTTTTCTCACGAAGGATTCCAGAACCCGCTCGTTAGGCTTGCTCGGTACAGGGATTACCGGTGGGGCGGCCCTTGGCCTGGTTCAGGGAAGGCAGGGAACACACCCGTCTCATGTCAGGGCCTTACCCAGGCTTGATGCCGAAGAGCTGGTAGCCCCAGAGGGGCGGCGGAATCCGTCCGCAGACTAGGGCATCGTTGTCATACGCAGAGACACATCATGGCAGTATCTCCCAACGTATCCGCATGGATGAACAGGCAGCAGGCGACGCATGAGAACGCCGAGCAGATTTTCGTGCGCAATTTCAGCACACGGGCTTTCGAGGCTTTCCGGGCGAAGGTGCCGGAACTGATGGAATATATCGTATCCTTTCGCGTCCTCGCCAGTGATCTGAAGAATTCCAACGCGTTCGGCTGCTTTATCATTCGTAGCGGGAATAATATTCAATATATTCCCATCGTTATGTCCGGCGGTTCACTTGAGCCGTGCGAACTGCTGTACGACAGGCGGGAAGACAGGTTCCAGCCTCTGGTGCCCGATACTGTAGATGCCATTCGGAAAGCGAATATGGTAACGGACCATAAGACTGTTTCCCCCGTTCAGAATGTTGAGGACACAAGATCGCTGTTTCGCCGTCTTGTCCGGCCTCCGTGCGGTTCCAGCGTCATTCTGGCGTCGTCATCCGCCAATTCTGTAGCCGGTCTACCCATAAAGGCCAGAGTTGCCTTGCGGGAGTATCTGAAGGAACAGCCCGGCCTACTTGCAAAAATTGCCGAATTTTATCCGGTGGAAAAGCTCGGTGCAAGCCTGGTCGTGTCGGAAGCGGAGGAACCTCACGTGGAGTCCCCCACGGTGCTTCGCCTTGCCGATTTGAACAGGGAAAACTCAGGATGGCTCACGGGACGCCAGAAAGAAGATATGCGCGTGAGGGGATACACCCTCGTCAACGCTGTGGACTCGCCGGGAATCGCCATCATCAGGCAATCGGAAGCTCCGCTTGAAGGTGTCTTCTCGTATACATGGGGGGGAGAAAATGAATGTTGCAGCGCTTGTACATCGTCTTCCGAGGCGGGGAATGATCGAAGAGCGGACGACATTGTTGGAGAGGGTTTTCTCGCCGAAGCGTTTCGTGTCGGTCTCGCAGGAGTGGAAAGTATCCCGGTACTTGTCATGGGCGGTTATGTTTTTGATGGTCGTGGAGCCTGTCTGAGGATGGAAGGTGGAGATTGCCTTCTCTTGCGGAAGTCCGGCACGGCACTGTCCGGGGATGAGCTGAAAAAGTTCGGGGCATTTGGGGACACGCGGCGTTTCCGTTCTCTGCCCACGGGCAGGCTTTTGCCCATCCTGAGAAACCGCAGGGGCTACCCATGCGCAGTGCGCGACTGGGATACTTTCGGTCTGCGTGTTACCGCCTGTGAGGGAATAGGCAGGCATCCGTTCATTGCGGAGAAGGACGGCAGTGTCTACATCACCCCCGGCGAGAACTGGCAGCCGGGCTTTATCCTCTCTCCTCTGCTGGAGGTAGGCTGGCTGGGAAACCGGATGTCCGGCTGGACATTACCGAAGGGTACTCTGTGGATGCACCTGCCGGACGACATGAAACGCCTTTCCGGTCTGCTCCGTAACATTGACGATTTTTGGAGGGCTGTGCGTTCCATTTCCACACTTCTGGTCATCCAGCGTGAGAGCGGCGTCATAACGGTGACGGACAGACGGGAGGAAAAGACAGCGGGTTTTGCGGACGAGGCGGGAGCGGCGGAGTTCATCGTCCGCAAGTATGGACTGGGACCGACCCAGGTTCGGAAGGTACTCGACAGCGAGCGTTCGTTTTTGTTCGGGAAGACTGCCGCAGCATTGCCGGAGGCCACGGAAGCGTCGGAAGCTGCCTTTGAACCGGATGTCCTTTCGAGTTTCGTGGAACTTGGTGACAGCGACGAGTTGCCTCTCGGTATATTGGCTTCATTCAGCAACGATCCGGATGTACGAGAGCAACTGCTTGATTTTTTGCCGGATTTTGAACGCACAGGAGATAAGCTGGGGCGCTGCATTCTTTTGTTCGGTCTGAAGAAGAAGGACTTGTCCGACTATTACGGGGCGGAAGAACTGGATGCCCTTATGGCGTCATGTCGCAAGGTGTTTTCTCTTATAGGAGGTATCGTGTTCAGGCTGAGGTCGTACATCAATATGGTCTGACGGGAGAGGTTATGTTCAGTCTGGACGGAGCCGCGCGCCGTATAGAGGAGTTCGTGCGAGTGCTCCATGTACCGGACAAAAGCGACGGCCTCAGTGAGGCGCAGACGGCGTATTACGCGTTTCTTACGGAGCAGAAAGGCGACGATATTGCCGAAATTGTCTTTCATCGACTCCATGGTGATGAGACGCAGAAGATGGTCATAGAAGCCCTGATTCTTGGAGGATGTCCGCCTGAGGAGGCGGAAAGGGCGCTGAAAGTACCGATCCGGGCTTATGAATGGTATCGTGAACTGTTTTTTGACACGACCTGTTTCCTTACCGTGCTGGATCGTATCGCCTATCTGGACAGCATCGACAACGATGAGGAGAGACAGCTCAAGCTCAGAGCCGTAGATTTGGGATACGAGTATGTTCTTTATGTTTATGCCCATGTCATTCCGGAGACTGACCGGCAGTTCGAACTCTTGCGCCGTATGTACATGAGTACAGCCTATAAGGCGCTTACAATGAACTATGCGGGAATGGGAGGAACGATCACGAAACACGCCATCGAACATGCCAGACTCATGCTTCAGGCCTTTTCCGCCATGGAACGGAGTCGTCCTGACAATACGGGGCAGAGCGAGGCGCTTATCAGAATTGTGACCGAACCGGTAAGAAAAGAGGAACCGGAAATACAGGCCAACGATATCATATAAGGAAGTTAGCATGCTGATCATGCCAGCGACGACAAGGGATTTCCATGAAATGGCGGCGGCTGTGGCCGCGGACTTTTTTGAGAACGGCGTGCCCCTTGTGAAGGGCATAATGGAGAGGGCGAAATCGGATCAGCTCGTGCCTGAGGAAGTGCGCCGTCTGACGGAGAAGGCCAATACCGCAGCCATGTTGCAGCTTTTGAAGATGGAAGGGCGTGGCAAGGATATTTTTTCGCTGGCCAGAGTCGAGGACGTGCTTGCTCTGACTCACCCCACGCATGAGCAGAGCGATGCGTTGTCCGAAGTTGGGGGAGAGAAAAGGGAGCGTGCCGCAGAAGAGAAAGCGGTTTCATGGCCACAGCTCTCAAAGGCTGCTGAATTGGCCAAACAGCAGGTATTCGAGAGTTTTTTCGGCTCTTCGCCTTCTGGGGAAAAGATTGCCGGAGATTCCGACAGAGGGGCAACCCTTTCCGATCTGGCGGCGCTTAAGGTTCACTATGATGCTTTGCTGCTTCGCAAAACAGCGGCCGAAGAAACGATGCAGAACGGATTGAACAGGCTCATCCAGCGTTATGAGGCTGACAAGGGGCCTTCCCTTGAACGTGAGATGGCCGAAGCATGTTCCGTGCTGGGCAGCCGCTGTTATCCAATAATTCAAGTACTGATTGAACATTTCAGAAAAAAGGATGCGAACCTGTGCAAGGAGGCTGAATATATTGTGGACGATAGAGCGCCGTTTATCCGGACTGTCAGCACGGTATGCGACGCCCACGATGACTTTATACGGTGCGAGAGGCTTATGGCCGCGTCGGAACGGGCCATGTCTCGTTGCCGGAGGGAACTGAGGCCATGATTACCCGTTCAGGAGAGGCATTGGTAAAAGAGGCACTGGTAAAAAAGGCCGGCTTTATAACCGGTTCATGGTCACTGGCGGGACGGTTGGCTAAGCGGGTTGGAACAATGGGGTTGCGGGCAGCCAGCGTAGCCAGATACCCGGCGAAGATTATCGGCAGGGGGACGCTCGGAACTGCGCGTCTGGCTGGACGGGGATTCGAGAGCTTCGCCCGGCTGTCTCCGGCAGGAAAAGCCATGGTGCTCGGCGGTGTTATGCCCACCGTATTCAGCGGCTACAGCCTCAGGGAGACACTGGAAAAAAACATGGACAGGGTAACCCCCGACAATCCCTATTATCCCCGAAAGGAGCACCAGGCACTATGAACGCCCGTGATTACGTCATGAAAACGGCAGAGGAAAAGATGGTGAAACATGGTGGATTTGGCATTGATTCCCTGGCTTCCGCAGCCAAAGCGGTAGGGAGCATCGCACCGCTGCTGAACGCCGGGATAGTGGGCGGCTATGCCCTCCGGCAGCTTATTGCCAGACTGCAGAACGACACTCGCCGCAAGGCCATTATCGAAGATCTTTCCGCCACTGATTCGATGCTGAAGGAAGTAGACAGGGAACGCCTGCTTGAGTGGTACGCCACCATTTATCATTACGCGCCGAAGATGAGTCTGGACAAAGTTACTGTCAGAGAGCTGCTTCAGCAGTTTGCCAGATTCGGGCGTATCGACTTGCAGACGCTCAAGACCATGGCGGAGACGGAAAAAGCTCTCAGTCAATCCAAGAGCTCCGAAGGGATAAAGAACAAGCTGTTTTAGGAGGAACGTCATGAGCGCGCACAGGATTCTTTCCGGACTTGGGGCGGCTTTTTACCTTCATATCAAGCTGGCGGAGAGAGCTCTCAATGCGAAGACGGCGGCACACCAGCTTGCCTCCAGAGGCGTATTTGACGCCATGCGGAGGACACCATGCTTGAGAAGGTGATTGAACTCGGGGCTGAGGTACGGGAAACCGGGGAGAGGCGGGTATGTCGTCTTGATGCCGGTCTGGTCAAGACCGCTTCCTCCGAGATCCAGCAATTCTGGGATTCCATCGAAAGGAATCCGGCCTCCCAGTGTTTTCTCTGGGTGATTGGTGTCTCGGCCGCCGAATACTACGGCTGCAACAATAACGGCGATGCATTCAGCGAGCATGACCTGCGTGACTGCCACCATGATTTCGTGACTCATGCCCATGTCTTCCTTCATCACGTCAACAAGGATCCTGCCAGGAGTATCGGTACGCCGGTATACAGCTGGTACAACGAAGCGATGCATCGCATCGAACTCATTCTGCGTGTGGAGAAGAAAGCTCCGGGAGCAGAGCTTGTAGTCGTGAATATCGCGCAGGGCAGGCCTGTCTATGTGAGCATGGGCTGCCGGGTCAAGTACGATGTCTGCAGCATATGCGGCAACAAAGCTCCAACACGCGCACAGTATTGTGACCATCTACGCTATAATCTGAGAAAAATACTTCCAGATGGCAGGCAGGTTTTTGCGCACAATCCTTGTCCGAGCTTTTTCGATATTTCCATAGTTTCCCGGCCCGCGGATCCCATGGCTCATACCCTGGATAAGCTCGCATCGGAGAGAAGGGGAGACGTTATCTTTATGGATACACGCGGTTCTGCGGAACTTGGTGAACAGGCGGCATATGAGCGGGCGAAACTGGCGGGCATGGGCAAGCTGGCAGATATCATCAAGCTGGTGGACGGCCGTTCCATCGAAGAGAAGGGAGGGGAAACAGAGGACGCGCCTGAATGGGCATCAAATGTACGCAACATGGTGGCGCGGGGCTTTGAGGATGTTGAATTTCCGCACCTCGAGCCGGAATGTGCAGAAAATATGGGACTCAGTCCGGCCGGGCTTCTGTTGGCTTTTGCGAGCTGCGGTGCTGTTCCGGGGTTTTGCGAAGCTGCATGGATGGCCGGACGTTCCGCTATGGGACGGAGGCCCAAAGACAGGGAAATCGGCCTCATGCTTCGGCTGCTTCCGCCTGCGCTTTCCCTGCTTTCAGAACATCCCGGCATTGTGGATGATATCGCTGACGAGGTTGCTTCATCATACAACGGAGAATTTGAATTGCCTGCACGCCGCATGTTGATTCTGCGAGTCATTCGACCCATTGCGGAATTTCGAGTCCTACTGGACGGTCTGGAGAAAAACGCGGAGTTCGGGCAGCCGCACGAACGGGAGGTTCCCGAAGATTTCCTGGGGATGATGGATACCGTGCTGCCCGGAGTCGCCGACAGGTTTCCCCGATTCAGCCAGCTGGAGTTCGTGGATGGATACGGTAATACGAAAGTTACAACGCCGTATCATCTCCGGGCATCCAGCGCGCTGGGGAAAATATTCAAGGGAGGAGCCGTATTGGGAGCCGGGGCCCTGGCGCTCGGCAGCATCGGGGCGCTTCTCTATGAGAGAGGGCTTGCGAACAGGTTGCTTTACGCCACAGCAGCCGCGGTTCCTGCCGCGACGCTTGCCAGTCTTGGCTTGAAAAGGGACGGGCCTCTGGTGGTATCCACCCGAGGTGTGGAAGTTCCGGGCAAGACGTTGCTTTCGGCTTGGGGAACGACGAAGACGGCAGGGAAGATGAGCGTCCTCACTGCTGCGGGGATGTTTGCCCCGGCCGGGCTGGCACTTGATTATGGGTACAACTGGTGGCGATACGGTCGCAGGGGGATCCATCCGGAGAGCGAACTCGGATCCGTCGGGCGGGTACTACATAGAGCCGGCAAATATTCTCTGGAGCATCCCTTTGTAGCAACTATGGCGGGCGGAACACTAGGCGCGCTGCTCGCAAAAGGAAGAAGGGCACAGATATGACGAAACGATTGAGTGAGCAGGATTATACTGAGGCAGCCGAAAAGCTGGGTGTGGAAACCGCGCTCATCAAGGCTCTTGTAGAGGTAGAGTCGAGCGGGAGAGGTTTTCTTGAGGATGGCAGACCACTGGTCATGTTTGAAGAACATGTGTTTTATAGCGAATTAAAGAAGGCAGGTCTGGATCCTGAAGTAGTGCTTTCGGACCATCCGGATATCTGCGCGCGGACATTCGATGGTAAACGGGCACGCGGCCCGAAAACTGAATTGGCACAGCTTGAGAAGGCGAGAGCGATTCATGAAGAAGCGGCGCTCCGTTCCGCCTCGTGGGGGTTGTTCCAGATCATGGGGTTCAATTGCGCGGCCGCCGGTTTTGAAAACGTGACTGAATTCGTTGCTGCCATGGAAACTGGCGAGGGTGCACAGCTTCTTGCCTTTTGTCGGTTTTTGGGCAGCAACACGAGGATGCTTACGGCGTTGCGAGAAAAAGACTGGGCGCTTTTCGCCAAGTTATACAACGGAGCAGGTTATAAGACCCATGCCTATGATGAAAGATTGCGGGATGCCTATCTAAAAAACGGCGGAAAGTGATTTTTTCAGGATTCCGGGACGCAGAATGAACCGTCCCGGAATTTTTTTACGGCATTACCATCTGAGGCCGTATTTTCGGTCAACGCCCCTCAGGTATCCATCCTCGTCCAGTACGCGTCTGTCTTCCCACCAGTTCAGTCCGGTAGCTTCAAGCGCCCACGAGAAAACCCAGATTGCCGCGGAGCAGAACACCATCGCCTTCCAGGGGAATTCTTCATTCTGTTTTTCCATACAACCTCGCGTCCTTAATGGTTTCGGGACACGTTTGATTTTACAGGAAGGCACAGTTCCGCACAATCTTATAACATGGCGTGAGAAAAATTTCTTTTCCGAGCTTCTTGAACGTGCATTCGGCCACTCCGCAATATTGGGTGTTGATTCAGCCCATATACATATGGAGGTTATGCCATGGCGGAAAAAAAGAGGCCTACTCTTTCGGACCTTTTGAAAAAGTTTGCCGAGGCGGGTGAGGCACCGGAACTTTCCGAAGAAGAATTGGCCGCACAGCAGGCGGCAGAGCAGGCAGCCGTTCAGGTTCCCCCGTCTTCCGCTCCAGATGGAGGTACATCCGCCGGGGAAGTGGCGGAGGCGGCTGCCCAGGCTGCGGCAAGCGAGGAACAGGCAGTCGATGCCGGGCAGGCTCTTTGTGATATCGCCCAACAATACATTGACGAACACAATGAAGCTCTGGGCAAGGAAGCGCAGATTTTCGGCGAAATCTTTGCGCGAGCAGCCGTCAGCGAAATGCGCAGTCAAGCGGGGCAGACTGAAGATGAACTTCTACGGCAGAAGTGCGCATCGGTTTATGAAGATGCCTATGCCGTGACAATGCGCAAGCTGGCGGATGAAGGCGCAGGAGAAGGGGAAGTTTCCCCCGATGTTCTTCAGGCACTCTTGGCCTCTGGAGACAGTTCTGGAGGGGAAACAGGAGAAATATCTTCCACTGGTCATGATTCACCGGAAGAGGGCATCTCCCCCGAAGAGGAGCGGGAAGTGTCTGAGGCTGTCTATAACGCTGTCCTTCGGCAAATGGAGGATGCGGATCCCGAAGGGGACGAGGATGCTCTCTCTCCGGGGCATGAAGAAACACTCGCCCAGTCCGCATACGATGCGGTGATGCGTCAGCTTTCCGAAGAGGAGTCCGATGAAGAGGAAGACGGCATCGACTATCCGGCTGTGACCGATAATGCCTATCGGGCGGCAATGGCAGAAGTGGGAGCATGATATGACGGATGCGCAGTTCAAGGAGGTCAAGGAACTTTGTCGTCGTGCAGCGATCGTATTCCGCTCTGCCGCTGTTGAAAAACTGGAAAAAAATGCATCGGATAAACGCCGTTTCCATGTGGACTTGAACAGGCTCCGGAGTCTCAAGTGTCATCACTGACCGAGTCGGATTTTCAGGAAAAATTTCGTGCCATGGCAGAGCATCTGTACAAGCTTGCCTCCATACAGGTGGAGCGGGAAACGGCTCCTGTTGTTGAGGAACTTGATCCTTCCTGTGTGAAGGACTTTCTGCTGTTTTTCCACAATCAGAATCAGCGAGAATCACATGACTCATAAAGAATTTCAGGGGGAGTTGATAAAGCTGGCCGAGAGCTTCGAACGTTTGGCAGACGATATGGAGGCGACCCAGAGCAAGACGGCCTTTGACGCCTCTTCACGGCGGTTTTCTCCCAGTTCGGAATATGGCCGACTTGACGCCGCTCCGGGGCGCGGCGAGCTTGATCCCCTTACTCAGTTCGCTCTTGGTTACTAAGCTACAGTAGAGGTTACGCATGTACAATATCAGAAAGGGCTGGCCCTGTGACGGAGCGCTGGATGAAACACTTGTCCCCGCAGCTCCGAAAACCATTACCAATGGGATGCTTGCCGCGATCAACACATCTGGAAAGCTGGAGAAAGCCAACCTTACCGCCGCGGCAGCCGCAACGGATCCCATAATCGGCATTGTTATCGGTGTGGACAAGATGAGCGGCAAATGTACCCTGCTCATGAGTGACTGCATTATTGAAATGGATTCCGAACACTTCGCGACGGATACCTACACGCCGAATATGTCTCTCACGGTTAAAGATGGTAAATTTGCCAAAGCGACGACGGAAACTGTGATAGGGCGTGTACTGTCCTATGATGCCGTCAATCAGATGCTCCGCGTCCTGAAGTTTTCCGCGGGGATCATGCCCGCCGTCAGCGCTGAGTAGGAGGATAAGGGATGAACATTGAAACCAGCACCATCAGCGCCGAACTTTTAAACACAGCTTTTGTCGACAAGGTCTGCGGCGGACTGGAAAAGGAAGCTGCCGAAGCAGGTTCCCGGTACATCAGGCAGAAACTGTATGAAGACGGTATCCTGCGCCGCCTTTTTCCGCCTCGTACCGTCACAGCTGAAGAGCTGGACAAGGATACCGACAGCGATATTCCCAGCATTATCAGTGAAATTGAACCGGATGCATCGAAAGCGACATATGTGCCTTTCAAGGGAACCGGGGAACACAGGTATTTTGAGGGAAAAAGCTTCCGCATCTACTTCGGCAAGGTGGAGTCGGAGAGGATGAGCAAGAACAAGTTCGAGCTGCTCACCTATAAGATGCCGATTACCCAATGGCTGCAGGAAAATCAGGTCAAAGCCGTGCAGCAGGAGGAAGATGGCCTTTTCATCCAGACGCTTGGCGATATTCTCACTGTGGATGCGAGTCAGAAGATTACGGTATCCGCCGGAGCGACAGATTTCAAACAGACATTCATTGCCGGCATGAAGGCATTGACAAGCAGACGTCTCCCTCAGGGGAAAGTCCTTATGCATAAGAATACCTTCATAGACTCCCTGGCGCTCAAGACCGAAGATATCGGCTACAAGCCACAGGAGGAACGCTTCAACCGTGGTGTGGACGGTGAAGATTCCTTTCTTGGTGTGCCGGTGGTTACCACCATCAAGGACGATCTCGTCAAGGAAAATGAAATGTACTTCTTTGCGCCGCAGGAGTACTTCATGCACAATTATTTGTTGCAGGATGCGACACTGTTCCTGGAAACACGCGCGGATATGATCCATTTTCATACGTACGAGGCACCGGGATGTGGTATTGGCAATACCGGAGCCTTCGTCAAAATCGTTATCGAATGATGCAAGCCTCTCTTGCGCTCAAAAAATCCCGGGCAGGCTTTCTGACCGGGACTTTTTTGAACTTCAGGACAGTATTCCCGCAATATTTCAGAGAAAATGAAAAGGGAGGAAACGTCATGCCTGTCAGAAACAACACGAAATCCACTATCGTCATCGGTCGGTTTACACTGTACGCAGGGGAGCGTCTGCCGGAAGTTCCCCGTTCGGAACAGGAGGAAGCCGGCATACAGCGGATGTTGAAAGCCGGTCTTCTCATTGAGGAAGAAAGTTCTCCCGCCGTTACTGCGGCAAGTCCACAACCGGAAAAGGAATCCGAACTTGTTGAAGAAGAGCAGACTGATGCTCCTTCAGGGAGAAAACGCGGCAGGAAGGCAGGCTAGCATGGTCACATTGGAGGATATCCGTATCTATGCACGCGACATTCCAGAATTGAATATTCTGCTTGAAGGCCGTCTGCAGTCTCCGGATGAGCTGGTCGAGTTGGCCATGCGTCTGGCGGCGGAAGATTTTAATGCCACCCCTCCGTTGAGCGCTTATCGAGTGGAAGACTTTCCATCCGATACGGTCATGCTGTATGGCGTGCTCCACCATCTGGCCAATGCCGAGGCCGAGAGGCAGCTGCGCAACCAGGTGACCTATAATGCCCAGGGGCTTAATGCGGGAATCGATGACAAATATCCGCAGTATGCACAGCTGGCTGCCTACTACAAGCAGCTTTTCGAACAGAAGATTCGTGAGCACAAGGTGTACAGTAACTATGCATCGTGCTGGGGCGGCGTGGATTCTCCTTATTCCGCGCTCAATGAGTACGATTTTCGGGAGTAGTGATGCGTACCGAGATTGACGGGACTGTGGCTTTCGGGCCGCCGCGTCCTAAAGTGACTACTGATTACACCTCGTTCAGTACGCCGGATTATCTGACGGGATATGCCCGAAAGATTCTGCGTGACCTCGTCAAGGTGGCACGAATGTATAACGGCAGGCTGCTCAAACTGTACCGCCCGGCAGGGGAGAAGCGCTGTCCCAACTGCACGGATTCAATTACGGGAGAGATTCTGCTTGGTAATTGCCGTATCTGCCGGGGAACGGGAAAAGCGTTAGCGTGGGAACCTGCTGGAGATTTTTGGTCACTCGTGGATTTTGGCCAGAAGTTTCGTATGGCCTCGGATAACGGCGCCATGGAGAACCCCGGTGTACGGGAACAGGTCACTATTTTGGGTGCCCCTCTTATGAAGGATCAACATCTGGTCATCTTTGTGGAGACAAAGGAAGTCTATAAGATATACGACTCAGAGCCTCACATTGTGGCCATGCGCGGTGAAGTCATTTCCCAGATTGCAAGTGTTTCCAGGATTTCGCCGGGTTTTCCCGAATATGGGCTGATAGACTGGTGAATTATGACGGGAACCATAGTAACAGATGCGGTATATACTCCGCAAAAGCCTCTCGGAAATACCCTTACGCCCCAGGGGACTCCCATGCACGTCGCACAGGCGTTTATCGCTCTGCAGCGGCAGTGTTTTTCCGACCTTCCGGAAGAGCATCCTTTCCGTTTTGTCCCTGATGACTTCGAGCGGACGGGGGTTTTGTTTGATACCTCCTACAACAAGGATTCCGAGGCGGTGGGGAAGAAACCTCTCATTGTGGTAACACGGGGAGCCCAATCGACGTCCCCCATCATGTACCGGGATATCGGTTCCATGGATCCGCGGACAGGCCATTCGTTCAACAGTGGTATTGTCGCTTCCTCAGTGATGGCTCACATCATCGGTCGGAGCAGGGGAGAGGTGGATCTGCTTGGCCAGCATGTATTTGGTTTTTGTATGATGTCCAGGATAGCTCTGCCGAAGTTGCTGGGTGTTCATATGGTTGAGTCCATCGCACTTACCGAGCCAGTGCGTTTCGAACAGGACGATGCGATGTACGCCACACTGCTTACTGTGTCATATTCCATGCAGTTCATCTGGACAAGGCTCAACAGTGAGACACGGAGCTTGACTGGAGTAGCTATCCATTTTCAGGAAACGTAAGACCCCGATAGGGAAAGGGGAACTCTACCGGGGTGGGAGGGAGGCTCTATATCGACATCTGTACCTGCTGAACATATGTCGATGGATGGGGTAGAGCCTTTTTTCTTTTAACCTGCCTTTATTGAAAGATCAACATTGTGAACTGAAAGCAAAAGATACCGCAATATTGCTGTTGAATATGCGAAGAACCGCATGTTTGAAAACAGGCAGGTACTTATGGCTTACACGAAACCGATGGTCATGGTCTTTCAGGAATACGCCCAAACATCCAGCAAAGCGCAGTCGGCAACATTATCGCCGTGCATTATCGGCCCATGCTATCATATTGTTGATGCCGTAGAAGATGAAACGCTTGCCCTGCTCGGCAAGTATGATTCTTCCATTGAGAGGGCTTTTTTCCCAAATAATGAGCCTGGCGCCAAAATCATTGAAGATTCCGTATCGATCCGTCTCAAGGCAGTTCGGGCCGTACTCGTGTCCGATGTGGTTCTCGCCGGCACCAGCAAAGACAACGCCATCGTCTTTGATGACGGAGAATTTCCGGAGGACGTGGAAATCGGCGACTATGTAAAGATATCGGAAGTGTCCGTTCCAGAGTCTCCGGTCAGGAGCGGGAGAGAATACCGCGTTATTGAAACCAATGTCGGTACGCGTACCCTGTTGCTCAATTATACACTTCCTGAAGGTTCCGCATTTTCGGCCACCATTGAGCGGGGTATAGATGAACTGCTGCTCGCGACCGACACGCCCGGCATTTCCATGGACGTTTCGGGAGAAAACATCAGTATGGTTGGCCTCAAGGTCAGGGTCGGTTCGAAGGACTGCACAGTTTCAGCTGCGGAAGTGTATCTTGGGTACAAGGCTCTGCGGCAAGATTTGTCTACGATGGGCAGCATCTCTGACGTAAACGAAATTGAGGGAAAACTCGGTAAAATTACGCCGGAAAACCCGCTGGCCTATGGCGTAAATGTCGCTCTGGCAAATACAACGGTTGCGGTCAAGTTCGTAGCCGTGGAATCCGATGATCTTGTCGGGTACACCGCAGCGAAAGACCGTATCGAGCTGGAGGACCCGGTTTATGCCATTGTACCGTTAACCCAGAACAGTGGCGTGCTGAGTATGGTCAAGAACCATTGCGAACAGCTGTCTCAGCCGGAAAAGGGCAGATGGCGCATCTGCCTGGGCAGCTCACCGTTGGTGACAAGCAAGAAACTTGCTGATGGTTCGGCCAAACTTGGCAGGGATGGAAGCGATGATTTTTGCGTACTTACCTCCGCCACGGAGACGACGTTCATGTCTGGCGGCGTTGCGGCTGGAGATGCCCTGACGCTTGTTGACGGCAGTGGCATACAGCATACCTATACAGTTGCCTCAGTGGTTTCTGAAGACAAACTGACGGTAGTACAGTCCACTCCTTTTGATGAACCTGCGTTCAGTGAAAGCGGCACCTACGCGTTTTCCATCACCAGACAGCTGGAAAAACTGGCTCAGGCAGAAGAGATTGCGGCGACATCCCGATCGTTCGGGTCTTCCCGGTTTGTTCATGTCTGGCCTGATGTATGCGTTATCGACGGAGTAGAACTGCCCGGCTATTACCTGGCCTGCGCCGTGGCAGGCGGCATAGGCGGACTGGCCAGCCATTATCCCTTCACCAATCTTTCCATGTCCGGCATCGAGGCCGTGAAGCATTCCGGCGATTATTTCAGCGGAGAACAGCTGGATGTCATCGCGGGAGGGGGCACCTTTATTTTTATACAGGACAGCAGCGCGGGTGTGCCTTATGTCCGCCACCAGCTGACCACGGACATGTCCACGACGGAGATGTGCGAGCTGTCGCTGGTCAAGAATTTCGACTACGTCAGCTACTGCTGCCGAGACGCCATGGCTCCGTTCATCGGCAAGTATAATATCGTGCCCTCCACGCTCGCTTCATGCCGCACATCGCTCGCCGCAACGCTGGAAAGTCTCAAATTGGACAATCAGCCCAAAATAGGCGCTCGTGTATTGGCTTACTCCATTGAAAGCGTCGCACAACTAGAAAGCGACCGTACGCGCATTGAGATGTACGCCAACGTGACCTTTCCTTATCCTCTTAATACGATTGGCTTGCACATCGTGAGCCAGTAGGAGGCAAGATGTTTGCTCCCGTCAGCAAGATGAATGCCGCAAGCCCCGTTTCGGATATTTCGGGGTGGGTATCGGCGTATAAGGAAGCATTTGTCGAACACCAGCACGACCTGTCGCAGTTGACTCTCGTCCTGCCGGATGACTGCCTTATTGTGGTAGGGCCGCCCCGGCTGGCGCATGCCTCTGGGGACAGCGCCTTTCATCCCGTGGGATTCATCAATAACCTGCAGTACACGGAAACCAGACAGGTTCAGCCGCTCAAGGCTTTAGGCTCCAGACGGCATATTTTTTCAGCTACCAACGCACCTGTTCAGGGCAGCATCGCCCGAATGCTGCTGCTCGGGCGCAATCTCCTGAACAGTTTTTATACCGAAGCGGAAATTCCCACCGCCATTTCTGATCGCAACAGCAAGTACGCCGGGACCGGTGACGCAACCTGGTGGGCCAATATTGAGGAAGATCTTTTCCGAATTCCTTTCGGGCTTGGGATCATTTATGGAACGCCAGCGGCTATGGCAGCCGACAGCGGCGTCATGGCCGGTGCTGAATACCTGGAGGTGTGCACTCTGGTCAACCGCAGCGTCAGCTCGGCAGCCGGGCAAGCCATGGTCATGGAGCAGGTGGCCTTTATGGCTGACCGGGTTCTTCCCTGGGACTCTTACGGCAGTCTGCCCGAAGGTGTGGTGGACAGCCCAATGTCTATCGGTGTGGAATAGTATGGACATCGAGACGGGTACCATCATTTCAGTCAATGTCGCCAAGGGAGTCTGTGATATACTGCTTCCCAAGGGAGCGTTTCTATACGACGTCCCCATTCTGGGGACGGCCGGCAGCGCGCACTCTGGAGGATACAGCTGGCTTTCCGACTATAGAGGAGCAGTGGCCGCGATCATCCGTATTAATGGAACGCCTTATATCCTGGCAACAGTGCCCGTGCCTTCCGTACCAAAGGTTCCTACCTCACCTGAAGTGACTTCCACACAGACAGGGGAAGGGAATACTCTGACTTACGGCAGGGAGTCAGGCACGCATGATTACTCCGGGGGACGGGGAAACGCGTTTCTTCCCGGCGATAAATACCTTGCGGCGGATGGCGGGGCGGAACTGCTTTTGGGACGCGAGGGTTTTGTTGTCCTCAAGGCGTCTTCCCTGGCGCAGATCATCATGTCCGCATTGCGTGATAATCTGCGCATCGTGGCAAGAGAATTTGAACTATTCACCGATTTCGGAGTAGTACGCTGTTCCCACGCGGGAGACGGCAGAACAGGACTAACTATAGAGGGAGGAGCGGAATACGGAACGGAGGCCGCCCCTGACGGGGGCGTATCCACGGTACATCTGCATATGGGAGATACGCCGGATGCGCCTGAGGCACGGTTCGGTGTACGGGTGAACAGTGTGGACGGCGCCGAATTTGTCGGGCTTGTATTCCGTAAGGATGGAGTACTTGTTCTCGGTACTTCGAAAGACGCCATTTTTTCCGTTGGGAAGGATTGTTCCGTGACTATTGAAGGTGATTCGATCTTGCAGGTGGCGGGAAGCGAGATAGTCGAGGTCGGAGGAGAAGAACGCTCCGTGATTGGGAAACGGGAGCTGACGACGACTGCTGATGAAACTCACTCCGTAGGCGGAGATATGAATTTGCAGGTCGCCGGCACACTGAATATAGGCGCGGGAGGTATTTCCATCAGTTCAAGTAAGGGAGGTGGTGCCCCCTGTACTCTGACCTGTTCCTCTCTCAATATAGTCAAAGGATAGGCCATGCCGTGCGATGAAGGTTATACCCCTGTGTTCGGCGGCCTTTGTGTCAAAACCACAACACTCAAGAAAGTATATAACCCGAAGATACCTCCAGCCGTACATCCCTACACATCTCCGGCTTGTGAAGCCGCGCTCTCCGCTCTGGGGTCGGCAAGCTCGGCAATGGACGCAGCTCTGGCCGTACCCAAAAAGCTGTTCGCCCAGGCACGGCGTCTGCTGGGGTATCCGACGGAGCTCGCCCAGCAGGCCATATCCGCAGCGACTGCGGCTTTGGCGGACGCATCCAGAGCCATTGATGACCTGCTTGACGTAGGGGGTGACCTGCGCCGTGCCTTGGAAGCTGTGCTGGATTGTCCTTTGCTTGCCGACAGTGACCTTGGAAAAGAGGTCGCTGACATACTGGATACATTGGATATGGGCGGGGATGTGACTTCGCAGGTACGGGGGCTGAGCAGACAGTTTTCCTCCGGTGCAAGCGAAGCTCTTGATGCGGCCTTGGAAAGTCCGACGGCTCAGCTGGCTAATATGAGCAAGGTTTATGACGAAGCTCTGCAACGGGGCGGTATTAATGATCTTGTCAATAAAGTCAGGGGATTGCGGAAATGTGTGGATGATTTGTGCCGAGGATACGAGATAGCCGACAGACTGCCTAAAAGCGCTGACGCAATGCTGGCAGAGATAGGGGCGAAGGTTGATGAAACTTCGGGTGAGGTAATGGCCTCATTGGCCAATGCGGCGGACGAAACCCAACAGGCGGGTAGAGAAGCCCTGGAAGAGTTCCGGGCGCTCGCTGAAACGGTAAGGTCGGAGTAGCCGTGTTGCCTGTGGCGTGTGTGGGCGACAGTTTTTCCGGATACTGCTCCGCCTGCGAGCAGACGGTTCAGGGGATCATGGTGGAAGGAGAGTTCGTCTCCATTGAAGGGAAGAATATCTGTGTCACAGGCAGCATGGGCCGGGGAAACTGCGGACATACATGTACGGCTCAAGGCACATCGGTTGTGACGATTCAGGGTAACTCTGTTGTCCGCGTAGGCGATGCGGTCACGGGAACCATCACAGGAACAATAATAAGCGGCAGTGACTTCTGCAGCTGGGATTAACATGATAGATATTCGCAGTGCGAAAAGCAGATATGGAAACGGCACGCGCCCGCAGACGGATGTCACGCCCGAGGCATCGTCCAATATTTCTTCTCCCGAGGAACAAATCGGAGAAAAAGAACTGGCGTCGTCAGGTGCGCTGGACGGGCTGGAGCAGGCCGTCATCGGGCAGTACCTGGAATACCTTGAAAAGCGCGGGATAAGGCGGGAAGATCTGGCCGTTATCCTTGATACGCTCATTGCCACAGGAAATGTAAGCTATTCTTGCAAGATCCTCGGGCGTATCGAAATTGAACTGGTTATGCGCAGCACGGCGATGAACGAATCCATTACCCGCCGTCTTGATGAGGAGTTTGCGGGGCGCCAGGACGTATCCGTCATGCGCTACAGCAACCGCCAGGCTATTCTTAACCTGGCAGCCTCCCTGCGCCGCCACGGGAACGATTCCTATTCCGTGACTACGGAAGAAGAGCTTGACGCCGCGATTCAGAGAATTCTGGCTCTTCCGTATGTCGTATCTTCCGCCATGGTTGAACAACTTGCCGTTTTTGACCGCGCGCTGGCTGTGGCCACGTCTTCGTGGGGCATCAAAAATTTTACCGGACCCGGCTCGGCAGATTAAGGGCTCTGCAGCTGATGCAGGCCGGTGTTCTGCATGATGCCGGGAGCATTGAGACGCACCTCCTGCTGCTTCATGCCGAGGCCGGGGACTCTTTCCATCGGGCATACGACATCTGGAGGGCCGAGCGCCTGCTCCACCTCGAAGAGCTGGTATGGCTGCTGGTTGCGGATGGAAAGGAGTCTCCCTCTGTCCGGCAGTATCTGTCGGATGCCCGTTCCCGTTTCCTGGAAATTCAGAAGCTGGCTTTTTCGTGTGAAGAGTCTCCCACTGAAAAAAAGGTTCCCGTTCCTTCGGATGAAGATCGTCTTGCGTATCTAAGGTGTTTTAATCGCGGATATGGTTCGCTGGATGAAATTCTGACCAGAATGAAGGCCATCGGAAAGGCTGCTGGAAGAGGGGAAGCATGATGCCGGATTATGTTACGCCATTTACGTCCTGGGGCGTTACGCCGACACTGTCGGACGGCTCGAATCTTCTGGCCATGAGCTACATGGCCGGAGGGCAGATGGCCTATATGCCGCAGCCCCAGTATCTCACCCCCGCAGTCTATGGGGCTTACCGTACTATTCCCATGGCGTCATCCACTGCGCAGCCCCAGGCTTCGCAGCACACTGGCATATTGCAAAGCTACCTTGCCTATAACCGGGGGGCGCTGCCGTTCATGGCACCCTATACGGTCAATACCTATAACCCTGTAGCGGATCAGCAGGCCGTTTTCAGTCTGGCGACCAGACGTTTTCAAGATCAGTTTTCCGCGGCCAAATGGACACTCGGTGACTTCGGGCTGCGCACGGCGCTCGGGCTGTTCGGAGGTGCTCCAGGGTTCGTGGCCAGCGCGTTGCTGCCTGACGTGGCATCTCCATACGTCAGCCGAGTACGTGACATGCGGGAGATTCAAAATCTGACCATGTCTAAGATTGTCAGCGGCGGAGAGGAAAATGCCGCCATGGGCATGGGATTCAATGCACGTTCCGCACGACAGATCGACAGCTTCATCCGTCGGAGTTCCGCCGGGGACGCGATTTTCAATGACGGCGATTATCGGCGGCTTCTGGAGCTCGGTGTTCGCAACGGGCTTTTCGATTATGCCAATAACGCATGGCAGTACAAGGATATCCTGAAAAAGCTGCGGAATACCATGACGACCATGATGGAAGTGGTAGGCTCCTCCGATTTTGAGGATCTGGTCGGAGAGTTCAAGCGACTTCAGACCATGGGGGCCTCTGTCGGGCAGTTTTCAACCATTGCGCGCAAGGAAAATTTATATAGCCGCATGACCGGCCTGAGCCACCGGGATATGGTCGATACATACGGGCAGCAGGGAGCGGTCATTTTTACCGGGGCTGGACTGTCGGGATATCAGGGGTCGCTCAGCGCCATGGCCAATGCCGCAATGGTGACCTATGCCCAGCGGACGGGATTGATTTCGGCATCAAGTCTGGCCCGCAAGGGGGGGATATCCGGGTATACGCAATCACTGACGGCTCAGGATGCCGGATACCTTGATACCATGAAGGATTATCTGCTGCCGTACTTTGCGAATGAAGACTTCACAGGGATTGACCCGGGCAAGAACTTCGAGAGTCTGTTGAGTAACAGGAACCCGCTGCAGTTACTCGGTGCTTCCGCCGCGCGTATCAAGGATGGCGTGGCACTGGTCAATTATCAGGCCAATCGCAATTCCCTGATGAGTGATCTTATTGATCGTTTCGGTGTTGATACCGTGGAGATGTCCAGCGCGTTTCTGGCTGGAAGGCAGGCCGGATTCTCCGGGCCGGAGGCTTTGCGCATAGGCCTCCAGTTGGGAGGACTCAGCGCAGAGGCCGCACGTGACAAAGCCGCATGGTATCTCAGCGACGATTTTCAGGAACAGGTCATGCGAGAAGCTGCCAAGGCTCGCCAGAAACGGAGGGAAGAGCGCGAACTGGAAAATAATCCGGTTCGTCAGGCCTGGCTTGGTATAAAGAAAGGCTGGACGGGAGTAGCGGAGGCTACCTGGGGAGCTCTGGCGGACTCTCATGCCAGGCGTACTGAAATAGCCGAAGCCCATAAGGCGGGCATGGCTGTCAGTACCAATGCCGTCTTACTGGCTCAAAACGAACTTGGAGCAATGGCTGGAGCATCAATTACCGATAATGAGCTCAGCGCGGCGGAACTGGAAGGAGTCCTCGGCCCTACAATTCGGAATGAAGGCAGCGGCAGGCTGGATGCCCGCAATTTCAGAGTTCTGAAAGACGGTTCCGTACAACCCCATTTCGGAGATTACGGGGGGGCATCGTACGGCGGAATCCAGTTCAATGCGGTAAATATCGTCAGGTTCCTCAAGGCCAACAAACAGTTCGGCAGCCGTCTTGAAGAGCTGGGTGTCACGGAGCAGGTTCTGAAGGATGTTGCCGACACCTATGGCAAAGGCAAGGCGTGGCATCGCGGAGAGAAGATAGAAGGGCGGCAGGCCGCTTCTGTCATCACGCTGGGAAATGCCGTCAGCAGTCTCATGGAAGATGACAGTTTTCGCAGGGCATACCTGCAGGAAGCGAAGCACGAATATTACGATAATCTTTCGGAGGTTATACGCAGACGTGCGGAACAGGGAAACGCTTCCGCGCAGAAAGTTCGAGAACTTTTCGGGGACGAACGGATGCGGCGGTTCGTTTTTGACATCGCCGTACCGCACGGAGTTACGGGAGCGGCAAATCTGCTTGAAAGCTGGGCTAAAAATTTCAGTTCTCCTGAAGAGCTGCGGCAGCGCATGGCGCAAAACCCGTTTGCAGTCATGGAAGATATCTCTGTCCATGCCCCCATGCAGGAAAGGTACAGGGAACGTCTCAGAAAGACGGCAGGAGAACTTCTGCGCCGTGGCAGCGGCAGCCGTGTCAGCAGGGAGACAAACGCTTTTTATGCCTCCATGCGCAGGATGCGCGATGATGAGGCCGCCCACCTTCAACGGATACTTTCTGAAAGCAGAGAACCGCAGACGGCGGAAAATCTGCGCCAGGAACTGGAGAAGATAGCACCGGGGAATTTTGTCTCTTCCGAGGATGCGGGAACTCTGGCGGCCAGATTACGGGATACCGCAGAGCGTATCGGACATGAAGACATGCTTTTTACGCAGTATCCACTGGCGTCGAGTGTCGAACTGGCGAGAGTCCTGAGCCGCACCGTGAAAGGGGAGGGGTATCGGGGCTGGAAGAAGAAACTGGAGGAAAATCCCCGTTTGAGAGAACAGGTACAGGCCGTACTTGCGGGGGGAACGTTTGAAGAACGTGTCAGGGAGCGGGCTCGTACTGCGCTGGAACGGTCACAGAAGGAACTGAATCTTTACTCAGTGCGGACCACTGAAGGTTTCAGCGATGCCTTCCTGTCCGAATTCCTGAGAAACTCAAACTCGTCAGGCAAGTCAGTTTTCCTTGAGGCAATGCGCGCTGAACCTTCAACGATGGTGCCCCTTGCCATGCTGCAGCGGCATCTCTCCCGTAGAATCCGAGGTGATGCCGATGCATCGGAGCGCGGTAAACTGGATGAAAAAATATACAGACTTGCCGGGCAGCTTGGGATAGGCCGTGAAGATATGGCGGCAATGATTCGCTCTGGAGACGACAGACTCCGCCTTGATGGTCAGGGGATACGTGTCGGCAAAAAGGAGCTCGCCGCAAAAGCCCTTGAGGAAGTCCGACTGCAGGACACATCGTCTCTGAGTATTGAGCAGGCATGGAAAGCATACCGGCATTATCGGGAGAGGATGGCGGCTTTCCAGCTGGCCGCCAACCGGGACAGCATCGACAGGTTCGCGGCGCATATTGGCGTGACGGGAGAAGACCTGCGAGCCTATGCCGATCGGCGTCATCTTCCTGAAGAAACCCGGCGGCGTCTTGAGAGACTTTCCGGCAGAGACAAGGAAACACTTGAAAGTCTGCGCCGTCAGGGAATCGGAGATATGGGAGTCGAGGGCTACTCCGGCTTGCGGGGCGGCGTACTTGCTGGCGAGTTGGACGGTCCGTCTCCTGAGTTCAACTACGCGGATACCGTCAGAGCCTTTCAGAATGTGGTCATGGCTTCAGCAGGGCGGGCATCTGGTTCCCATGCGCCTGTCACGGACGCCACCATGCGGCAGCTGCAGCAGACCATGAGTACCCTGGATGAAAGCACACGCGCTCTGACGGATGCAGTCCGATATATGAACAGGCGGTAACATGCAGGATATCTACCAGGCTGCGAGCGTTTTTCAGAGTGGGGTAGTCGGTCCGGAAACGGACGAACCCGAAACCGGGGATCAGCTCGCTTCGTTGATTGTTCCAGATGAGGTTCTGAATTCGGCCGGGTTATCCTCCGGAACTTTCGGAAAGCTGCAGGTACAGAGTTATGTTGAGGAACACTCGGAAAAATTTGTGATTCATAATTCGCTGTCCGAGTCTGCAGCTGTCTTTTGCAGCGGCGCAAATGCGGTTTCAGTAAACATTACGGGCAGGCTTCTCCTATCCCAAAGCGATGACCATTTCGCGGAATTCATGGATTTTTACGCAAGAAAGCTGCGCGCCCGAGAACTTCAGGATTCCGGCCGGGTCTGCACTTTTCTCATGGGAGGAATGTCGATGAATCTGTACATCGAGATGATCGGTCTTCGTGCGAACGTACAGACTCCCGATGCCGTCGACATTTCAATTCAGGCTGTAGCCGGTGCTTTTTCGTCTGTTGATGACTCCGTATCCCTTGAGCACACCTATGTTTCTTCGTTGGGTGGGATTGCAAGCCGTCCGCCGGAAATATCCAGCGTGGAGGATGGTGGGCTGAGGGAAGAAGATGTTCGTCTGGTCAAAAAAGGAGAGAACAATGGTTGACGATTGGCGTGTATCCGGCATTGCCACGGATATATTTTTTGCGCCGGATACGTTTGAAAGTCTGGATGACTTTTCCGGGCGCGCGGCTTTCTATGCAAGCGCCGAGGCACTGGAGCCCATCCATGCGGATCTGCTGATACAGGACGTGTCTTTCAGCGTTGCCGAACACCTACAGCTTGAATCTCACATTGGAGAAAGTTTTGGGGTACTCGCTCTGGGGATGGCGCCGCTGACGGCGGACATCAGTTCTGTCATGCCGTTATGTGAGGGGAACCCATCGCGGGTAAACATGCTCGACGCGTATGTCAATCGATTGAGAGTCAGCGCCGTGGCCCGTACCGGCGTTCTGCCCCAGCTCAGGTTTGCCGATGCCGTCATGGGGCTTGCTCTGACCGGAATGCGCCTCTCATATGATACACACATGCCTGGAGCGGCACTGCTCAATATGAGCGCTGTCGTGTTCAGTGTTCATGTCGGTACGCTTTTTTGGGACTTTGAACACGGTAAGCTCCGAAACAGACTGGGAATAAGCTCTTCGGATACAAGTGGGGAAGCCGTGGAACGGGAAGCTTCGAATGGCGGGGGGCAAGGATGAGCCTGGAGACGACAGTTTCAGGTACGCGCCCCAATGTTTTTCTCTCCGATGTGCGTGTGTATATCGCGGGGGTGCTTATGCCCGTAACGCATGTCACGGTGCGCAGCGGGGCGGGGCAGATGCCGGAAGCGTCTATTTCTCTCCCTCCGTGTCCCGATCTGTTTGTCGTCGGGCGTATGGATCGCATCCCCGTCCATATTTTTGTCAGGGAGAGTGTCGTCGGCAGCGGACGACTCATCCTGCTGTTCGAAGGAGCCATTGTCTCAAAACAATACCTTTGTCTTGCGTCCCAGAGAGAAATCAACGTGTCCGCAGTATCCTGGGCAGCAATTTTGGACGATGCCAGGCTGGAATTCATGACCACGCTTGATGACATCGTGCGGCGCAGCCTCAGCGGGGAACTGGACAAGTCACTTGCGTCCTATCAGTTCGGCCTGCAGTTCCCTCTGCTGTTGTTTCTCCACGGATTGGGGGCGGAAGGGACGCCGGAGCCCATTCGTACGCCTGTCCAGTACCTTGAGAATATCTACAGATTCATAGCGTCGGCCGGAGAACTGGAAGCAGTTGCTCCGTTCAACGGTTCGGCCCTTGCGGGCTTCTTCAGGCAATATGCCAGAGACATACGGCTTATCCAACGCTTTGAGTCTCTTCCGTTTTTTGACCGGGCGGCTGTTCCAGACCGAAAACGGGAAATGGATGGAAACGGACAGGGCAAGGAGGAAGAAGTCACGGCCTGGCATCTGGCGAAATTCAGTGAACAGACCGCAACAATGTTTCCGTTGGTATACGGCATGCAACAAGGGGCCGCATTGGCGCAGCTCGCCGGTCGTGCGGTGGAGGCGTCCCGGAAGATGAGCATGGCGGAACTCCTGAAGTTTCTCGTTGATGAATTGGAGTACGAGTTTCTTGTATTCGCAAGCCCGGCATTTCACAGCGAATCTCCTGAAAAGAAAAAGGAAAATCCTGAACTTAGGGACAGGCTGATAGCCAGTGCCTTGAAGCCGCTGCTTTTCGACGCGCTCCCTCCATGTTGCAATGTGCTGTATCGGTCCCAAGTATTACGTATCGAAGCTGCCGAACAGTATTCGGGGGTTCCTACTCGCGTTCAGATCAGAGACCTGCATGGACCCCTTGCTCTGCTGACCAGCGGCGTGGCGGACAGTGTTCTGGCTCAGTATGGTCTTATCGACTACTATCCCAGTGAAAAATTTGTGGATTTTTCTCGTGGTAATCTACAGGTATATGAAAAGGCACTGGGGACGGAACTGCTGGCGACGGAAACGCACACAGGGCCGTGGGTAGCTGAGGTGGGGACACCGCGGTGGTTCAGCTATATCCGGCCCGATACGCTCTCTGCAGGAGAAGGCACATTGGATGTCAGTCTGGAATTCAAACGGCGTTTCTGCCAGCGTCAGCTGCTCCATGCCCGTTATCTGCCGCGGACGCTTTCCTGTACAGCCATGTTCAATCCCTATGTTACGCCGGGATTTCCCGGAGTCGTTTTTGACTCCGTTGATGCCGGCTTTGCTTTCGCAGGGTTCGTATTGGCTGTCACCCATGACTTCAGTGCTGAGAGTGCGACGACGAGTGTGGAATTCAACTATGTTCGCATGCTCGACGAGGCAGCCTGTGTGGAGATTCCCAATCCCCTGGAATCCGTGCAGATGATTACCCATGACGAGCGTTATCTTGCTCCCGTGTACCGTTCTCTGCTGGGTACGGAAGGTGTTGCCGATATAGCCGGGGCGGAACCGATTTCCTATGGCAGAATGTGGAACGAGAACATGGGAGAGATGGTCGAAGTCCGCCATCCGCAGACCAGCCCTCTTGAAGCCTATCGTCGTCAGAGGCGCAATATTGTGGGGTTTGAGGATTACTGCACGTTTATGGGGTTTACTGTCGGCAGAATAGGGGCAGGTCCCGATGGGCCTTCGACCGTGCTTGAACTGGATGGCGACTTTCTCTCGAATCGTAAGGCTGTCGAGTTATACAATGTACCGGCCTCCTCAGAGGGACAGGGGGCTGCTGGTTCTGAAAAGATCCGGAGCAACGGCGATGACGGTGTGGAGCTGAAAGCAGCCACAGGGCAGGAAGAGAAGGAGGAAGAGAGAACCTCCATTTCCGAACAGGCCACGGCTGAAAAAGCTGATGGTGTTAGGGCAAGATTTACCGATGTGCGTGAACTGTTGCGCAGGATCGCAAAGGAGGAATTTTCCAAATCAGCATACAGGTAAGCTTATCCCCAGTTGTTTTTGAAAAATTGCCGGGAGACAAATCAATTCTTGCCCCTTGAACTTTACTCGGATAGGATCTTTTCATGATGAATGAACGAACGCCGCATGATTCAGCGTACAAGAATTTTTTCAGTAATCCAGAAATGGTGGAATCGCTCTTGCGTGATTTTGTACCAGCGGACTTTATTCGTGATCTGGATTTCTCAACGCTTGAACGCTGTTCCGCCAGCTATGTGACCGATGATCTACGCGAACGTCACGATGACATTGTCTGGCGTGTCAGTTGGAAAAACGGTTCATGGTGTTACGTTGTACTTTTGATAGAATTTCAGAGTACGCCCGATTACTGGATGGCCCTGAGGATTCTTTCTTATACGACGCTGTTGCTGCTGGATCTTGTCAAATCAGGAAATGTTAGTGAATACGAAGGATTGCCTTCCGTCTTTCCAATTGTTATATATAATGGAGGCAAGGCTTGGAAATCACCGCAGGAAGTGGCGGAGCTGTTTGCCCCCATGCCGGAAAGTCTCAAGTTTTATCGTCCTCAGCAGCGTCACTTCCTGCTTGATGAAAGCAGGGTTTCCAAGGAAGAGCTGGACAAGAGCGAAGGGCTGGTTGCTCAGCTCCTGAAACTTGAACGGGCTCAGAATCTGGAACAGGTTCGGGATGTCGTCAAGGAATTGCTCACCCAGCTTCGGGGAGCTGAGTATGTCTCCCTGCGTCGGGCATTTTCCGTATGGTTGGGGCGAGTGGTATTTAAACGTTCAGGTATAACTCAGGATGTTCCTGAGTTTCAGGATCTGCAGGAGGTGGACGCCATGTTGGAAGAAAGAGCCGCCCAGTGGAAGAATGAATATATTCAGCAAGGGATATTGGCTGGTCGTAATGAAGGGATTGCTATTGGAGAAGCCAGGGGAGAAGCCAGGGGAGAAGCCAGAGGTCTAGGGCGCGGTTTACAACTTCTGCTGGAAGCCCGTTTTGGAACTTTGCCTTCTTCGGTGATCTCCTATATATCGAATTCTTCCGATTCCAGTACTCTTCAAAATCTTATGCTCTCAGCATATCATGTGGATTCTCTTCAGTCTTTTATGGAACTGATGAAGAATAAAAAATGAAATATTGATAACGAGAGAACTGAATTGGCAAAAAGTTTGAAGTCCTGTGTAGTGTGATGAACAAAGAAGCTCAGGATGAAGTTGAAAGACAGCTCAATGCAGCAATGGAAGTAATGTCATTGCATGAATTGCGCCGGGTTCATGGTCTTTCGCAGAAAATTGCTGCCCAAACGTTTGGGGGGCAGCAGACTACCGTTGTCAATCCCAACTAACGTACAGGCATGTACATTTTTGCCTTACGTATTTGTATGAAAGAGACGGGAGGAAAGCAGGAAATAGCCACGCACTTTCCATAATATTTTTAATTTTTGTCATTTGAGTAAAAATAGTGACTGCTGGTCAGAATGTTTTGAAAAAGGACTATCTGATTCAGGGAAGGCCGGAGTGTTCAGCTCCGGCCTTTTTTTACAAAACACCCCGCAGGACGATGGAAATATCTTGTGGGCCAATTTTCCCACTTCCTGAAACCCCTTTTGTTTGGGCGCAATATTGTTCTGTATTTTATTGAGGAGGAGCATATTATGACCCAAAATTATCGGGACAAGGATATGGAAGCCTGGAATTCCTACCGGACATTTCCTTCCCCGGAAAATCGTTCGGCTCTGCTGCGTCGTTTCGACGGAGTGATCAACTCCCAGGTCAATAAATGGGCGGGGCCCGTTCCGCGCGAGACACTGCTCATGGAAGCCAGGGCCCATGCCGCCAAAGCAATCGATACCTACGATCCAGCCAAGGGCGCGGCGCTGGCCACACATGTCGCCAACGCCATCAAACCTATTTCCCGCACGGTCTATACATACCAGAACGCTGTACGTGCACCGGAGAACGTCACCCGAGCCATCGGAGCATATAAGCAGTCCCTTGAGACTCTGACTGACGAGAAGGGGAGAGCGCCAAACGATGAGGAACTTGCCGCCGAACTTGGTTGGGAAAAGGAGTTTCTTGATCGGGTCAAGCGATATGACTACCGGGAATTTGTGGAATCCCAGCCCGTAGCCGGAGGACAGTTCGGCACAAAGGAAGATTACCTGCTTGATGATGAACTGATTCTGGAGAGTTTGTTCAGGAGTCTGTCCGATGAAGAAAAGCTTATTTTTTCAAGCCTGACGGGATACGGGGATGCTCCCATTCATAGCAACGGGTGGCTTGCCCAGCAGCTAGGTGTCTCCCCCAGCCAGATTACGGCGCGGAAAGATGCTCTTGCTCGCAAGATTACGAACTTTTTGAACCGTCCAAGCCTTAAAGGGAGATTTGGGGCATGAGCGATATCTTGGAACAGGCCGATCAATTGTATGATGCCTTGGAAGCTTTGCTCAGTCTGGGGATTCGTACGGCGTCTGGAGAGGCCGTCGGTACAGTCAGTCTTGAAGGTCTGAAGACCGATGGCAGAACTTTTGCCAATGCCCTTTTCCCCAAGGGGATCCCCAGGTTACCCTCTGAAACGCTGTCTGTCGGGAGCCTGTACGATACGTCTCAAGCCTGCGCCCGTATGGCATCCAGCATTTCCATGACCCGTAAAGATTACTATGTGCAGGCTGCCAAAGATGCGGAAATACGGTTCAGTCGCCTTAAATATGAGCGTTTTTTACATACAGGGGCGCTGAATGTATCGGTAAAGCCCCACAAGATGCAGACTGCGGTAAACGAACAATAACATGGATATCAGGCTGTATACACTCACTGGGGAATGGGAGAACAGAGAAGCCGGACAAGGGCAGCATACGACCGGCGCGTCACTGGATGCCCCTGTAGCCAGCAGATTGGAAACGTTAGCAGGAAAAGTCGTCAAATACCTTTGCACTGGTATCGGCAGCGATGCCTTTGACTCAGCCTACGGCAGCAGGGCCATACCTTCCCGTACTGTCAGCAAGTCAGGCATGGCTCTGTACAGGAGCCTACTTGTCGATGACATCAGGCGATGCGCGGATTACCTGCGATCAAATGAAGAGTCTCTACCCACTGGTGTGGAACGACTTGAGCAAGTTCGGTTGCTCGACCTCAAATATGCTCCGGGAGGCGACAGTACCCGCGTAGACATTTATCTGGATATCATGAGCGATCAGGGAAGACATGCGCTGGTTGTTTTTTCGGGAGGCGGTGGTGTCTGATATTGTCATCAGTTCAGAGCAGCTTGAAGAGGCTAGAAACCTTATCTGCCAATATCTGCGGGATGCCGGATACAAAGGTTCACTAGAAGACGGCACAGGGATAGCCGATGCCGTCATCAAGCCCGCCGCGTTGATCACTCTGTTTATCCGGCAGGAATTGAACAAGGCCAGGGCATATCAGAGTCTGAAACAGGCAGAGGATCTCCGGTCGGAGTTGGATACGGACGAATACGATGCGGCCGTCGACGCCATTCTTTCAAACTGGTTTGTATCCCGAAAGGCGGGAGAGCCCGGCAGCGGACTCATACGGCTGTGGTTCCGGCAGCCGGTGGAGTTTCTGCGGATTCAGACGGGGCAGAGCGTTGGAACTGTTGAAGCTGAGGGTCTCGTAGCTGCTGAAGATGTAGTGTTGTCTCCGGGAAGTTTCAGTACGATGAGGACAACCTTGAGCTCATCACCTGAATATTATGTGGACATCCGGGTCCGGACGGTCAATAACACCGAGCTTGTCATATCGGCGGGGGCACAAGTCACCGCAGATATCGCGGATATCTATTTTTTACGGGCGACCATTCCGGCAGACTTTTCTGTGGGAATTCCCAAAGAAAGCAGCGAGGATTTCATTGCACGTTCAAAATGGGCCATCACGACCAGGGAACTCATTTCCGAGCATGCGATACGTACTGTTCTGCTTGATGAGTTTGATGAAATCCGCTCTCTGTATGTCGCCCGCCATGGTTCCGCTGAACAGCGCCGCGACCTCGTCGTTTTTGAGGACGTGACGATACATGTAGGCAACAAGGCAGATATTTACGTCAGTTTGCCCATATCCAGATTTACTGTGACACTGACGGCCGGGGAGAACGGAGAGTTGGACACGTCTTCTTTTCCGGTTCAGGTGCCGGTTGTGGACTTTTTCGGAGCGCGTACGGAAGAAGGAGAGGTCAAATTGACGGTGTCTGCGGATCCTCTGCTTTGGGCGAGTATGCGTTTCGCTCTGAAAGGACTCGCAGTTCCCCCAGAGTATGCGGGAAAGGAAATCACGGTGGAATGGGCCGGAGCTCCGGCTCTGCGGAGTATCCATGATTATGTGACTTCGGATAGCCAGCGGGTCAGCTGTTACGATCCGCTTGTGCGACACAAGCATCTCGTACGCTTTTCCGTAGAACTGTCCGTGGATTTTGTCGATGTAGAAGATGATGAGCCCCACCGTGCGGCCGTACGTGAGACTGTTGCGGGGTATATCAACAGCCTTGTGGACGGTGCCGTTTGGACTGAGTCCGAAATGGTGAGGCGTATCCATCAGCTTGGATATGTTTCCCGTGTTTCCGTACCCGTAATCTGCAAGGCTGAAATGCTCAATACTGAATCGGGAGATTTTAGTACGTCTTTAGTAAGCGACCGTTTTGATCTGGCGGATGTACTGCCTGAAAGCCCCCCGCAGATCAGCATCAACACGGTGCAGCCCTACACGGATGCGGCGATGATCAAGGTAAATGGAGCAGTCGGATAATGCCTATCATACGCTATGAAAGAGGAACGGCTATTCCCAGACCCCAACAGGTACTGCACGACCTTTCCGGCTATGCTCAGGCAACCAAGGCCATGTGTTCCGCACTGGGCGATTACTGGATGCAGCACTATCGGGATACCGAAGTCCTCGCACAGACTGGGGCGGCGATGGTTGCGTCCCTTTCCACGGAGTTTTCCCGAGTGCTTGATATCGTATTGAGCTCAAATGTTCTGGATATACCTACCGGGGATTTTCGGGACTTCCATCTTTTTTCCATATCGGAAGGCTCGTTGAGAGCAGTATATGCTGAAAACGGAGCATTGGACTATTACTTGGCGCAGGTTCCAGATTTGAAAGGAGCTGCGTATCTGACGACAACGCTTTTTGAATCACCTGTCATCCTTGAAGACGGCGTACACTTTGAGATTACCGCTCCGGGAGAAATCAAGTTCTATGTTGACCTGTTCCATGATCCGGGCATTGATGACTACGCGCTGACATTTCAGGCTCGGGAAAGAGAAATGCTTTTCTGGGCCACGGACTGTGCCCTGGTAAGTTCGCTCATTTATGAGAAGTACGGGGTATTTCTGTACCGTGAAAGCGAGGACTCTGAAGCGTACCGCTGGATAGTTCAGGCTTTGATGCGGTTCTTCACCGGCCCCAAAACCAACCGTAATCTCGGCGAAGTACTCAATATCCTGTATGGTGTGCCCTACACTCGATGGGATGACGAAATGGTACTTGATATCTACCCCGTCGACGCCTTTCTCGAACGTATGTTTAATGCGGATGAAGCGCCATATCTGTGCGTTGAGACGGATCGGGGCAGCTACTACACTTATGCATTCGCGGAGCTTCTGGTGAATGTGGGCGATATTTTGCCCAGACTTACGCTGATATCAAGCCTCTGCTCCGTGGACGACTATATCAGCAGGCCCGGATGGTGGGAGGAAACAAAGTTTCCTGAACGGCTTGTGAGTTCTGCTTTATCAGTAGAGCGCCAGCATGAACTTATGGATAAGGTGCTCAAGTATAATACGTTGTATATCCGTATCGGAACTTCTTTTGAAACTTACGCGGCCTATCTGCGGCAGCTTTCCACACTCCTGTCCGTAATTCAGGGCGGCGTGCCGGTGTACCTGTACCCAGTGGTACTTTCTTCATTTGTCGCCGCTTTTGTAGATACAGCCAAGTCGGATGATACCCTCTGTGAAAGCCTGCTGCGATGTGCGGCCGAAAGCGTGTATTCGTGGGAAGGAAATCTGTATGACGGCACATGGCATTATTACCCTGAGCCAAACAATACCCACGGGCAGACGTCCGTTTTTGTCATGCCGACCTATGAGGGGCGCTGGCTTTTTGGGGGAGAAGACCGTGAAGGCCGATTGAATATGGATAGACATGACCGCCTGCTTGTTTTCGGTAACAAATATGATGGTGCATGGAGCTATATCTTTGTTCCCGGACTGGATCATGATGCCCGCAAGGACAGTATTTCTTTGGGAAGCGCGGCTCTTTCTCTGGAAGACAGTTTTCATCTGGAAGATGAACTTGCCGTGAATGTGCGGCAAGTCTGACTCTGTACCCGCTGAATCCATTCCGGTCTGTCCTGCAATATTCCTGTAATGAATTCAGGCAGGCGGTGTTCCATGTCTATCATCATATCCGACAATACTTTTTTTCGCGGCATCTTCGCGCTTGTGGTGCGCGACATCAACGGCAGGCTGATCGAGAGTTATACCGACAATAATCTGATTGTCGACGGTGCACGTGATGCCATGGCCAGACTGGTAAGCCAGGGTGGCAGTATAGGCGACAGAGTAATCACCAAGCTCGGTGTGGGGACGGGTACGTCTCCTGCCACCCCCTCTGACAAGAACCTGACCAACCCACACTATGTCGACGTCCTGTCGTTTTCCTATCCATCATCCGGAGCCGTCACGTTTACGTTCAAACTTGGGGCAGACGATGCCAACGGTATGGCCATAACTGAATATGGGCTTACCTGTACGGACGGCAGCTTGTTTGCGCGAAAGATCCGCAGTGTCATTACCAAACAGTCCGATTTGATCTTTGAGATTGCCTGGACTCTTAAATTCTAGGAGCGCACATGGGCAACCTCAAGGAACGCAGCTTTTGGCCAGCGGATATTTATCTGATCGACTATGCCGATCCCCCCATGGGGGGTGAGTGGGGCATCAGCAATGTCGCCCATACGCAGCTAGCCTGCAGGACTCTCTGGCTGCTTGAATTTCTTCTGCGTACTCATAACGCCGAAGGGCGGCACGCTCTGCGTGATGCCGATGTCAGCCGTGAAGCCAAGATCCCTGAAAGCAAACTGGCGTTGGATGTCCCCACAGCGACGCTGCGCGCGAGTTTGGATTCCACGTTGAAAGCCTTGAGCAGGCTTGAAGCTCTGGTTGGAAATACTCTCAATGAATATGGAACAGGCATACTGGCTCTTTACAAGGCGTTGCTGGTGTACTGGCAGGTCGGCTGCACCAGAATTTCCTTCGACCTTTTTTCCAAGGAATTTACCTTTTACGGATATGAGGGAACCGGGATTATTGACGGCGTAGCGGGAGATGATTCGCTTGATGTTGCGGATACCTCCAATCTGCGGCCGGGAGAGCAGATTTTGCTGATAGGATCAACAGGTGCCGCCGATGAAGAGGTCATCATAAAAAAGGTATTGACCGACAATCGCCTGGTTCTGACTTCGGAATTACAAGTCCATCGCCAGGATGGCGTCATAGCCAAAACCAACTGGCATCTTGATGGGGAGAATACGACGGCGAAGAAAGGGGCCGTCTATCTGACTTCTTCACTTGATACTCTTGAAGGGGCAATCAGCGGGGAATTCACGATATGCCATATGCCCGGGAACCAGTTCCGGGTTTTTTACCGCACTGATTACGCTTCGGACTGGAATCAGGCTTCCATTATAGAAACCATACAGATCTGGGAACAGCAATACACTTCTTTTATGGTGCCCGGCGGCACATGGCAGTTCCGCATTGTTGCTGATACGGATTCACGACTTGATCATCTTGCGCTTAAGGCTTCCAGACTGGACAGCCGTAATGGTCTTCTGCGCACTCCACGTGCGGAGGGGCGGTTTTTTGCACTCAGATATGGAGCTCTTTACGGTATTCCCATGCAGGATGCCGAGATCGTGATTTCCGAGCAGCCGTACTTCGGGGCCGATGGGGATGTTGTCATCACCATTGGTTCTCTCAGCATGCCTGATCCTATGTGCGATCTCTCCGCTGCGGTGATGGAATCATTCTCTCCAACAGTCGGGAAAACCTATTACTGGCGTATTCGGTATCAGTCTTCGGAAAATGACTGGTCAGCATGGTCCAATACAGCCAGCTTTACGGAGGTATAGGATGTCCGATGCCAAGGTATTGCCTCTGACGCCCAAATGGGAAGAGGGGATCCATCAGTTCGAGTACACCGACAGGATGCTTGGGTACAATGCCGCTACGGACAAGGACGGCGTTGCGAACGTCCCCGCCCGACAGATCGGTAACCGTACAGAATACCTGCGAGAACTGGTTTCCGTTGCTCACGATTTTCTTACCGGGATACACCGTCTGACTAATGCCGATTTTACGGCAGATGCGGCCATTGCCGAAGAATGTCTGCAGCTCGATGCGTATCCGGCAGCTCTTCGCCGTGAGCTGGAAGAATATTTCATACGGCTTCGGCATGTTGGGGCTTCCAGCATACCTGACGACAGTGCCAACATGGGGACATTCAATGTGTTGAGCAGACTGATCCCCTTATCCTGGCACTATCTCGGTGGTTTTGTGCTGCTGGAGCTTTTCTGCAGCAATTTTACCGCCATGGAGTTTGCTGCGGCGAATGTCATTGATGTTGTGGCAGGCGATGACTCCATGGATGTGGATTCATCGTCGGAACTTGTCGAAGGGCGGGAATATCTGCTTTGCAACGAATCGGGCGGAGAACTCGAACACGTCACATTGATGGCCATACTGACGGAAACTCGCGTACGAGTCACTCATCCCCTGAAATACTCCCGAACCTCAGGAAAGCTCGCCGATACGAATCTGATCGTATCCGATGGCGCAGCCATGGCCAGGACGGACTGGGAATATGTATCCGGTCTTTTCCAGGATAGTTCGGACGCAACCTATTTTTTACTTGTTGTGAATAGAGATGCCGTGGCGGCAACAGGAGCGGCATGGTATCGCCTTGCATCCGATGGGGACTGGCTTGTCATGGGACAGGTGGACAGCAAGCGGTATGCCGACGGTACCGAGGACGATATCTGGAATTTGCCGAAGGGGACAGTGCAGTTCAGGCTCGTGTATACCGGCCGGGAAGAGGTTTATCCTTATCAGGTACACCATATTTTTGTCTTGCCGCGAGACAATATGGAATGGGTGGAGGATGTTCGGCGTCCTTCCATCATTTCCGTCAAACGAAATGGCTCGGCATTGTCCCTTACGGGGAGTGTCTACGGTTCGTTATATCGTGAGGAGCATGGAGGAACGACGGTGATGGTTTCTGACAGCCTGCGTGCGGATGCCTATTCCCAGACGAAACATTTTTCCGGTGTTGTTACGGTCGCACTGGAACTGGACGATTACCTGAAGATGCTCACCCCGGTTTTTGTCCAGATACGGTACTCAGACGTACTTGGCGCCGTTTCCAGGTGGTCTCCCGCTGTCACGGTTCATGATGAGGGAAGCGAGTAATGGGCAGGATCAGTGAAACGCCATTCTGGGTGGAACAACTTTACAGGATACAGGTCTCAGATCCGATTCTGGGAGGCGAGGACGGCGTAACCAATATCCAGCCCTCCCAGCTGGCGAACCGTACACGGTATCTTCGGGAAATTCTTACCCGGGAACATGATGAAAGCGGGGCACATTGTATTGTTGGCAACATGCTTGTTGATGATGCCGGTCTGGAGGAAAAGAAGCTTTCGCTTGAGGTCGGAACACTGGACATACAGCGGCAGATAAAGGACTGTGACAATGAAATCGAGAAGTTGAGCGGCGAGGTTTCGGATATTCTCGGTCCGGATGGACAGCAGCTCCGCGGGCTTGTCCAGTCTGTGCTATTGCTCTGGAAATATTCGGGATATGGTTTCGGATATGAGAGTTTCAGCGGGCAGCTTGTACTGCGTGCTATGCCGGATAGACAGGTTTCCGGCGCAGTTAGCGGGGATGACAGTATCAATTGCGACGATAACTCTGCCGTTGCTTCCGGTTGCAGAGTCCTTCTGTACAACTCCGAGCAAGTAGTGGAAGTTGAACCGATAACCTGTCTGGAGTACGGGCGTGTTTTGCTGAAACGGCCACTGGAGCAGAGTTTTCCGTCAGGGACATTATCTCTGACGAACTGGAAAGTTGAGGATGGGTTTGCCGTCGGTGCTCCCGGACAGGTATATCTTTCAAGTATTCTTGAAATTCTTGCGGATGCGCCATCCGGTACGCTTATTCTGACACGTGACCTCCATCGTGGAGAACTGAAGCTTTCATATCGGAACATACGTGGGACAGGGGAATGGGTCGAGCTGACGAAAGAATCTGAATCGGCCAGTCTGGTGGACAGTCGGTATATCGATGAATATTACGCCGTACCGGGCGGCTATATCCAGCTCAGAGCAGAAGTGGTCGGCAGTCTCAGTGTCACTGTGCATCGAATCATACTGTTTCCGCAACCGGTCAGGCAGCTTCTTGCCGTGGTCAAAGCCCCTGTTCTGGTAGGCATCAATTCCGGTGAAACAGTGATGCATGACAACATCAAACTGGAATCTTCGCCATATCGTAACTGCTATGGCGATCCTATGAAGCATGCGGAATATCGTCTTGTGGGGGGTGAGGATGCTGATTTTATTTTTACCTTTCCCGATACTGAAGCACATATTCTTGATGAAAAGGAAGCTCCGCCGGAAGGTTCCTATGTTTTTATGTGTCGCCATGTTTCGGATGTTGGTGATAGCTCGGAGTGGGATCAGGTTAAAGATGTTTATGTGAAGAAACACGTAAAATACTTCGGTTTTCAGGGACACCCAGATGCCGGAGGCTTCGGCACCTCCCCGTTCCGTATGCAGAATGATGAAACGGTACATTTCGGTTTTGAAGGAACGGCATCGTCAGGCGGCTTTGACACTGCACCGTTTGTCGTTCCTGCAACGGAATAGGAGGGCTGATGGCTATCGAATCTATTGTATGGGCAAGTAAGGCCCCGGACGGGAAGGTTATTGCTCCTTCCACGGAAAAACAGCAGCAGGGGTATGATGCCGAGATTCCCACGGCAGAAAATTTCAACTGGATTCTTCGTAATGTGACTGGCCGTTTGAAAACTCTGGAAGAAACGTGGGTTGATGCCGCGCTTGTTTCTGAGGCGGGAACCAGAGATGAAGTTATTTCTGCCGGCGAAGCTTTTACAGTGCCAGAATATATCGTTGGAACTGGAGCATTGCGGGTGTACCTTGACGGATTTCCCTGCGTCGCCGGGCCGGATGCTCAATATCAGGAAGTTGGAGAAGTGGGAAAATCTTCAACAAGCATCACATGGAATGACAATATTCCTGTATATTTTCAGATTGTCGTTCAAACCAAGGTTTCCAATATGACGGCGGAGTATGACCAGTGGCTCCGTACCAAGGTGGACAAGCTGGAGTTCAGCGCGTCCGACTGGGATGAAGGAGTGCTTTCGCTTCCTACGGACAGGCCAATCGCCGCCATATACCAGCTTGCTGAAGATGGTACGGCTTCATTGGCGGTCGGGGTCTCCATCAGCAGGTTGGACTCGATTCAACTTCTCAAGACCGACGTGGGGTTTGATGGATATGTACTCGTTTTCTCTCTTAGCTAACAGTTTTTATTTGAGGTATGTGGTACGCGCCATGCAAAACCTTCTGGACGGGATAAAGCAGTACCTGATTTTCATTCTGCTGGGTAGTATTGGCGGCGTCGCCTATCAATTGTTGTACAGAGGGCAGCGTGTCAGTTTCTGGGATATCTTGCGGGGAGCTTTCGTTTCCGGCTTTACAGGACTGATGGCTGGCCTGGGCGCCTCACACATGGGAGTGGGGGAGGAAGCGACCTATCTTGTCGCCGGACTGCTTGGCTTCGCAGGGGGGTTCGGCCTTCTCTGGCTGTTGGCAGCGGCCATGAAGAGGTTCGACCTGTCTCCATCTGATGTGGCTGATCTGGCTTCAGCAATGCACGGCCTGCACGATCGGAAGGAACCTGCCCGCTCTCTGGTGGATCTCGTACAGGGAGGAGTGCTTTCCCGGCGTGATTACTCAGCTATTATGGGAGGGGATATTTCCATACTCCTGCGTATCCACGAAGAGGGGAGAATCAATGATCAGGAGTTGATTATGCTCCTCAACTGGAAGCATATACTGACGCGCCGGGAAGGGCGTGAGCAAGGAAGAAGGCATGACATGGAAAACCAGTGAAATGGAAAGGTGCGGACAACCACTCTGGTTGGTCAAAATGTATGAATTGACCGTCAAAGGTATTCGGAAACATGGGTTGCCCAGCGAAGTGTCTGGTCAGGTACTTGCGGTCAAGGTACCAACGCTTATGGTTCAGGCCGATGTGATGCGGCGGTCACCTCCCAAGGCGCCAGGCAAAGAAGTGGGGACATTCATTATCTGAATTGGTGGCAAGCTAAAAATTTGTGAGTGTAGAGAATGAACGCGTCAGAGTAAAAATGCTCTGGCGCGTTCATTCTTTGTCAGCTTTTTTCAGTAGTTTGAATGTGTGATATATCGGTAAGATGTTTTTCTAACCATATCTGTGCTTCTTCTGTATCCAGTAGATGCAGACTTCCTCCCCAAAACAAACTCCTATGTGTCTCCCATGCTCCTTTTACCTCCAGATTAAGAGTGTTTCCCCATAAGATAATTCCATGCAAGTTAAAGAACATCAAATTTAAAGCTGCCATACGTACACAATCCAAGTTTATGTCTTGGCCTATAAATAGGGTTTGATTTAGTTGTTCTTGAGTCTGGTCTTTGGCTATAGCTATCAGGCAGACTCCTGCACCACAAGACGGATCCATCACTTTAATATATCCTGTTTGGGGTAGACTTGACTGGCATATTTGTGCCATAAGCTGAGCTATGGATGATGGCGTAAGGTATTGTCTCTGGTGAGTATCAGAAGCATACTCTTCAAATAACACTCCCAAAACTTCCTCATTTGTTGCCTGCATGTACTCCAGTAAATGTGCGGTGGCTTTGGCAAAATGGTTTGCTTCCTGTTGCTCTGTTGGGCCTTCATTACGATACTGACCCATAATTTCCAGATAATGCGGATCATCATGTAAAAAAGCATAAAACATGACTCCTATCCAGTCTTGAAAAACACGAGAACCATTATATCCTTTACTAATGATGGCATTGAGTTCTTTTCTTATCATATCCAGTCCCAAGTGGAGTTTTTGATTACTTTTTTTGCTCATAACGCCTCCTTCCGTATTTGTTATTCTGCCTTCTGGAAAATAAAATGCCCTGTCGGAATTTCCGGCAGGGCATTCTATTGTTTCTTGATTTTATAGGATTAAACACTGTCAGGGATGTCAAAAAAACATTTCCCTGAAATTCCACAATATCGAGATAAAATAGAATCTATATGGCTCTTGTTGTCACTATATAAATAATAATTATGAAAATATCGTGTAGTTGTACGGCGTACCAATGCCTTTACGATGCAAAGATGATCTGTAAGAGTATAGACTTCATATTTTTCCTTTTTGAGAACTCGCTTTGTTAGTTCCTGACGTGTAACTCCAAATTCATCTCCTAACTTCAGTGCCTGCTCGAACCTGATTCGGCGGCTGATATTTTTCTCCATGAACAGCCTCCTTGATAAATATTTTTTTGAAAAAAGTGCAAAGAAAAATGGCATACAGCGTATTCTTGGATTCATACCCTTTAGAGGGGATTTCCGTATGCCATTTTCATCATCTTATAACACAATTTTTTTCTAAAAAATTGTTGTATCTGTTGAAACTGTTCAATTTTTGGGCAAAAAAGAATACGGTATTGATGTCAGTTGATTGTAAGTAGAAAATAATCCTTTCCCCTCTTAATCAGTTGGTTCGGTGTTCAAGTCACCGATGGCCCACCAGCAAAAAAGAACATCCCGACAGGTTTTCCTGCCGGGATTTTTTGCGTTCTTTCGCCGGGAGGCAGCGTTTTTCTTAGGGAAGGCGGGGTGTTGGAATATGCTGGTGCGGAGCTTCTGCTTTGTTTCTTGAGTTGTGCCGGAATCATCTGAAAAGGACGGAGCGGAGTATCGAAAGACCGAGAAGGATATTGCCGACCGCGAAACAGCGGCGCAAGGCCTGCATCGGCAATCGCGGCGAATGGGCCAGCCGTGCGCCTACAACGGCCATGCTCATGCTGGAAACCAGCAGGCAGAACATCCCGGGAAGGTACACGAAACCTACGGAGTAGGGAGGAAGCTCCGGGAAGTTCCACCCTGCGATGGCATATCCGAGGGTTCCGGTCAGGCTGATGGGCAAGCTCAGGGCGGCGGACGTGCCCACGGCGTCGGCCCAGTCGATCGCGGCCCAGACCAGGAAAATCACGCAGAGCATGGTCCCGGCGATGCCCGCAAGGCTCGAAATCAGGCCGATGAGTATGCTGACCGGAAGCATGGCCCGTTCGAGCCGCCCGGTCTTGGGGCGGGGGGTGGAATTGAAGAGCAGATGAACGCCGACCAGCATGACGAAGAAGGCGAAAAAGCCGCGCAGGAATAATCCTGGAAGGTGTGGAGCGAGAAGCGCGCCGCCGAGCGTGCCCGCAATGATGCCGGGGGCCATCTTTTTCCAGATGTCGGCGCGCACGGAACCATAGCGCCTGTGCGCCAGCACGCTGGAAAGGGATGTGAACAGGATGGTGGCGAGGGATGTACCAAGCGACAGGTGCTGCGTCGTGTCCACGGAAAAACCGAGGCGGTCGAAAAATACGTTGAGCAGGGGCATGATGATCACCGCCCCGCCGACACCGAGAAGCCCGGAAAGGAGCCCCACAAAGGCACCCCCAAGCACAAGAAGCGCAAGCATGGAAAGCATGACGTCCCTATGGCCTTTTCAAAAAGACAGAAAACGATTCCGATTGCCTCATCATGTCGGGAGGTTCCTCCCGGAATCCAGTGATAGCAGATCAACCGGCAGAGATCGATAGGCTTCCGGGGTGTCCTCCGGATGCACGGCTAGGCCCTCCAACTCCCCACGGGAAGTAAGCGCTTCCAGCCCACAGAGTATGGAGGAAAACATGCCGTCTTGTCCGCAAGGACTGCGGGGCGGATGGAGGTGGGGAGAGGAAGGAGGGAGGAAAAAAGAAAACCCCCCTCCTGTTTGCATTTGCAATTGCAACTACAAGCGTGAGGGGGCTTATTTTGAAGGGTAAACGGGTGTGGATTTGTATCGTAACCCGTTCGTTTTGTTTTGGTGCCCAGAGCGGGGATTGAACCCGCACAACCTTGCGGTCCAGGGATTTTAAGTCCCTTGCGTCTGCCAGTTCCGCCATCCGGGCATGAGCTGTATAGAATACTTGTATCAGGGTGAGGAGTCAACAGACGAGGCTGCTCTCCCTTTGGCTTCCGGTCCACGAAATGTATTTATCCCTGACAGGCTAGGATGCGTACTTCTCGAAAAAAGGAAGAAGTTCCAGCGGATCATATAGGATTTTGTCCGCGCCGCTTTCTTTCAGTTCTTGGGCTCCCCGAAATCCCCAGTCCACGCCGACCGCAGTCATTCCGGCATTGTGGGCTGTCAGCATGTCCACATTGCTGTCTCCGACAAAGACTGTTTCGTTGGGGATACTGTCGAGATGCCGGGCCGCGTTGAGGGCTCCGGTGGGATCGGGTTTATGGGGCAGGTTCGGCATAGCCCCCTGAATGAACAGGAAAGGACTCTCGGGAAAGTAGTGCTTGAGCATGTGGAGCGTCCATTCGTGCGGCTTGTTCGTCACGACGGCCAAGGGGATGCCGCGCCTTTGGAGTTCTTGCAAGAGTTCGGGGATATGCGGGTAGGGCCGCGTCTTTACGGCCCAGTCTCTGGCATAGTTGGCGCCCGTGCGTTCCACAAGTGCTTCGAAACCCGTAGGCCCGATGCGATCCGCTTCCCCTTCGGGCAGGGCCCGGCGGACGAGCATACGCAGGCCGTTGCCGACGAACTGACGGTAGGCGGCGACGGGATGTTGCGGGTAACCTGCTGAATGCAGCGCGGCATTGGCGGCATTGGCAAGATCGTCGAGCGTGTCCAGCAAGGTTCCGTCAAGATCGAAGATGGCGGCGTGATGGTTTTGTTTGTTCATGGCGATCCTCTGAAATCCGTTGTATCCTCTGTGCCATACACAGGCAAAGGGAACGGGTGAGACGGCAGCATGACAAAGGACGCCGTGTCTTTCAAGCGGGAATCTTGTGCGGAGCGAGTGCAGTGGGTTGCATCGTGGCTGGATTTTGCTAACTCTAGCGCGGTGCCGCGGTATCGCGGCGATTTTTTCGGAAGCGGGGGCAGTATGGCGCAGGGTAAGGAACGTGCGGACGAGTTGGTTTTTGCGCAAGGTTTGGCGGAAAGCCGCGAAATGGCGAAACGCCTGATCATGGCGGGCAAAGTGGCGCTGGAAGATGTTTCCGGCGTGCGGCAAAAAGTGGATAAGCCCGGTCACAAATATCCGCTGGATACGGCCTTCGCACTGGTCGGCATCGAGAAGTACGTCAGCCGTGGCGCGTATAAATTGCTGACCGCCATAGAGCATTTCAAGCTGGATGTGACCGGGTTCGTCTGTCTGGACGCCGGGGCTTCCACGGGCGGGTTTACGGACTGCCTGTTGCAGCACGGCGCGGCGAAGGTGTATGCGGTGGACGTGGGCAAGGAGCAGCTCCATGAGCGTATGCGCCGCGATCCGCGGGTCATCAGCATGGAAGGGACGAATTTACGCACGGCTCCCGAAGAGTTGATTCCCGAGCCGGTGGACATCATCGTCGCCGATGTCTCTTTCATTTCCCTGACGCTGATCCTGCCGCCCTGCGTGCGCTGGCTCAAGGAAGGCGGTTTGGTGGCGGCGCTGGTCAAGCCGCAGTTTGAGCTTGGGCCGCATCAGACGGACAAGGGGGTGGTGCGTGATCCCGCCTTACGCCAGCAGGCGGTGGATAAAGTGCTGCTGTTTTGCCAGGAGCGTCTCGGCCTTGAGTGCCTCGGCGTCGTGCCTGCCGCCGTCAAGGGGCCCAAGGGAAATCAGGAGTATATCGTTTGCCTGCGCCGCGTAGGGGCTGGGCAGGTGGCGTGTGGAAGTGAGGTGGAGCAATGAAACCGGGGGAGGAAGCCCCTTTTGAAGAAGGCGTTTCCTCCCCCGGCCCCCTCCTTTCCTGAGGCTTTCGACTGGCGGGGAGGCTGTACGGCAGGAGTTCCTTCGTCTGTTGAGCCTGCCGGAGTGTTGAGGGGAAAAATGGGGAGAGGAGGGCAGGACTTCGGCTGCCGTTCGTTGCCGTACAGAAAAAAGAAGAAAACGGCCTGCTCCAGTAGAAATGGATCGGGCCGTTTTTTTATAAGGATAGGGGAAACGTTTTGGTTCCTGTGGGGCGGTTGCTCTTCGGGAGAAAGGAGGGCCTCTCTGGTGTTGCACGGGAACAGCGGCCCGAAACCAGAGGCATGAATGGGAAGCGGCTCTGATGCGCGGCTTTTCCATATAGCGTTGCCCCGAATGGACAACGGAAAGGGAAGGGCTCGTTGGGGTGCGCGGGGTTAGCGGTACTCGGGGATAGGGCGCTCCACTTTTTCAAGAAAGGCTCCTGTAACGAGGCCGAGCAGTTCCTCCGTTTTGTCTTGGGAATAGGCGTCCCCCGCGTGAAAGCGGATAATGGAGGCGAGCCAATCCTGCATGTCGCTGCGGGAATGCTCGGCGTTGAACATCCGGAGTTGATCCTCAAGCAGGAAGACCTGGTGAATGGTGATATCCTTGATGACTTCGGCATCGGACATTGTCTTGCCCGCCCATTCTTTGAAGAATGTTTTGTAGTCTTCCGCAAGGGTTGCCACGGATTCCTCGCGCATCATGCGGACGGCCCGGAGGTAGACCCGCAGGAAGGAAGCCACCTGACTGGGGTGGGCAGCGGCAAAATCTTTGTCCGCCATGAGCAGTACGGATTGCGGGGCGTTGACGGAGCGCGATGTGGCCGCGACTTTAAGCCCATGTTCGTCTCCGGTGTAACTGTAGGGGGCCCACAGCACGATGGCGTCGCCTTCCCCCTCAAAGAAAGCCTGAAGTCCCGGTACGGCATCCGTATTTTGGATCCGCACGTCCTCAGTCGTCAGGCCGTAGGCGGTAAGCCATTTGGTAAGGAGATATTGGGCCGATGACGAGGCGGGGCAAATGATGGTTTTGCCCCTTACGTCGTCGGCTTTGCCGTAGAGGTTTGGATATCCCTTGTTGGCGCCTTTGGTATCCAAAAGCGGGCTGTCGGGCCGGACCATGACCGCATTGGCCAGAGATTCGTCATTGCCGACGCCGATGATGGTGAATTGTTCAGGATAGGGGCTGGTCAGGATGGGAAACGCGCCGCAAGCTCCAATGACCCACTTGTCCGCATTGCCGATCAGATCTTTGCCCGAGTCGAACCTGTTGAGGACGATGTCGAGCCCTTCCTGCTTGTCCCAGCCCTTTTGTTTGGCGTACCAGATGAGGAACGTCTCATGCTCGGGAAGCCAGCCCGTTTCGAGTTTGAACGGAGGTTCCTGGTAAGCGGCGGAGAGATCCGCCGTCAGAGCGAGGAGAAGTGCAAAAAAGCCGAATAGTCCGGACAGCGTACTGCGCCGCATGACTCTATCCTTATAATGATGGTCACAAAAAAAAGCGGGGGGATTGGCGAAATGTATGGAAGCGGTCTGGTTTGACAGAAAAATCACTTCTTCCGGTTCCTTTAGAGATTCATACCGTGTTTGCTCCGGATTGCCAAGAAGTTGTGTTTTTCACGTGTGTTTTGCCTTATTCCCGTTCCGAGTGGGGGCGAGAGGGAGACGGTTTCTTTCTCAGACGGCCTCAACATATTGAGGCTGTTTGATGAATCAACCTATACGAATAAGGCGTACTCCAAAAGAGGAGGCTCTCGACGGGACAAAAATGTCCCGTGGGACAAAAATGCCCCATGAAGGTAGTCCTAGTTAACATGCTAAAAATACATAGAATACAGGAAAACGTATTTTTTGCGGGACATTCGTGTCTCGTTGTGAGGAAAAGAACTTAGTGGTGGATTATTTTAAAAACAGAAAAAATATTATTTATTATTACAGTTGATTAATACGAATAAAAGCCTCTTTGCAATGCCTGTTCAGGTATTTTGGCTCGGCACTTGCTAAAGAGTTAGTGCCTTCGGGAACAATCCCGACGTTCCAATAGAGTTTTTGGATGATGCGTCCTTTTTCGTTCAAAGCCGGGATGCGGCGGTGAACGAAAAAGAGCGTGAAGAAACCACTCTTGAAACGCGAAGACAAAGAGGGACTTTTGGTCATGAGCAACGAACATGTTGAAAGCGGACGTGAAGAACTGAAGAAAACGATGAGCCCGGCTGAAGTTTGGGCTCTTGCCGTGGGCGCCATCATCGGTTGGGGCTGCTTCGTCCTTCCCGGGGCGCGCTTCCTCCCTGAGGCTGGGCCTATCGGTAGTGTGTTGGCTTTCATTGTCGGCGGCGGCCTCCTGTGTTTCGTCGCCCTTGCTTATAGCATCCTCGTCAAGGCCTATCCCGTGGCCGGCGGCGCGTTCACCTATGCCTACGTCGGTTTCGGCAAAGCATGGGCCTTTATTTGCGGATGGGCCCTCATCCTTGGCTATCTCTGCGTTATCGCCGCCAACGGCACCGCGCTGGCCCTTCTCAGCCGCGCCTTGCTGCCGGGTGTGTTCGACGTGGGGTATCTGTACAGCGTAGCCGGTTGGGACGTGTACGCCGGTGAACTGGCCATGATGACCTGCGCCTTCCTGTTCTTCGGGTACATGAACTTCCGCGGCATGGACTTCGCCAGCAGCATCCAGCTCATCCTTGCCTTTGCGCTGGTGGCCGGTGTGCTCATCCTGACGGTGGGTTCCTTCTCCACGTCCACCGCGTCGCTCGACAACCTGTTCCCCCTGTTCGCAGAAGGCCGTTCGCCGTGGGCTTGCGTCATCTCCATCGTGGCGATCACCCCCTGGTTGTTCGTCGGCTTCGATACCATTCCCCAGACCGCTGAAGAATTCGACTTTCCGCCTGAAAAGTCCCGCCGCCTGATGCTGAACTCCATCATATGCGGTGCGACGCTGTATGCCTTGGTCCTGATTTCCGTGGCCATCATCATTCCCTACACCGACCTGCTCGGCCAGAACCACACCTGGGCTACCGGCGCTGTGGCTGACATGGCCTTCGGACGCTTCGGCGGCATGATCCTCGCCATCCCTGTCCTCGCGGGCATCCTGACCGGCATGAACGGCTTCTTCATGGCCACCACGCGCCTGCTGTTCAGCATGGGCCGCGGCAAGTTCCTGCATCCTTGGTTCCTGAAGGTGCACCCCAAGTATGGCACCCCGACCAACGCCGTGCTGTTTACCCTCGGCCTGACCCTTATCGCGCCTTTCTTCGGCCGCTCCGCCCTCAACTGGATCGTCGACATGTCCGCTATGGGCACCGCGCTCGCCTACCTTTCCACCTGCCTCGTTGTTTACAAGTACGCCTCTCGCTTCGCGGACCAGACCCCGTGGTGGAGCAAGTCCGTGGCCGTGGTCGGTGCGCTGACCTCCATCGCCTGCTTCCTCATGCTGGCTGTGCCCGGCTCTCCGGCCGCCATTGGGGTCGAATCGTGGATTATGCTGCTCGCATGGGTAGCCATCGGTGCCTGCTTCTACTTTAGCCGCGCTTCCATACTGCGTTCCATCCCCGAAACGAGTATGCAGTATATGCTCCTCGGAACGGCTGACCGTCCGCTGCTTTTTACCCCGAAGGCCGCTGAAGAAGAGGTCTTCGAAGAGGACGACGCCAAGTCTGCTGTTGAACTGGGTTAGGCACTCCCTCCCCTAACCTGATATGAAAAGCCGGGGCCGTTTATGACGGTCCCGGCTTTTTTATGGTCTTACGCCTGGCGCTGGGATGGATGCTTACGGGAGGATCGCTTTCCAGAAGGTTTCGATGGCGGCGCGGTGGACGGTTTTGTTGCGATAGAGCTTGATGTCCACTTCCACGCTGAGATCCGGGCGGTCTTCCCATATGCGGCGGATGGTGCCCCGCTTCAATTGCTCGCTCACCAGCGTTTCCGGAACCCATGCCATGCCGATGCCTTTTTCCAGCATTTTGACGATGCCCTCGCTCAGGCTGCTCTCATAGACGGACTGGAGTTCGCAGGGCGTCTTTTCGTAAAGCGGAAGGATGATCCGGTTGGCGAAGGAGAAATTGCTGTAGGAAAGGTAGGGCAGGGGGGAGGCGCTCGGAAGGCGTTCCGCAAGGGCGCTCCCCACGACGGGGAGGAAGCGTTCCCGGCCGACGGTGGCGGATTCGATGTGCGACAGGAATTCGCTGTCCGATTCATACTCGTCCAGCCTGTAGGTGAGCAGCATGTCCACCTGATGTTCCATCAGGGCGCAGAAATGCTCTTCCACGCTTTGAGGAAAGGGATTGACCACAAAGCGGAGCTGATCGCACGTCTGCCGCACCCGGAAGAGAAGATCCGGGAGCACGTTGATGGAGAGGGTAGGCAGGCTGATGAGGCGGACGATGCCGTCGGAACGGTTCCCGGCCGCGAACTCCCGCCGGGCTTCGGCCATGCGGTCCACGATGTCGCGGGCCACGGGCAGGAACTGTTCGCCCTGCGCCGTGAGGCGGACGGGGAGGGCCGTCCGGTCGAACAGGACCACGCCGAGCCACTCCTCCAGTGCCCGGATGCGGCGGCTGAAGGCGGGCTGGGTGACGTTGCGCTCCTGCGCCGCATGTGAAAAGCTTCTGTGGCGGCACAGGCTGAGGAAATCTTCAAGGAGTTTCTGGTCCACGGGGGGCTCCATGCATTTTGATCATGACGCGATACGAAATCGGCAATTGCCAGTTCCGCTGGGTGTTTCTTATAGTCACAGCACGTTCAGTATTCGCACCAAACAGGAGAAACGTCCATGCCTCGTCTCGAACATGATTTTTTGGGTGAAATGCGCATCCCTTCCGATACATATTATGGAATCCAGACCTACCGGGCCGTCGAGAACTTCCCGATTTCCGGCGTGAGCATCGCCAGCTTCCCGGAACTTATCAAGGCGCTTGGTCTGGTCAAGAAGGCCTCGGCCATTGCGAACATGCAGTTCGGCGTGCTGCCCCGCGAGATCGGGGACGCCATTTGCGCGGCTTGCGACGAGATCATCGAGGGCAAGCTGCACGATCAGTTCCCCGTGGACTGCATTCAGGGCGGCGCGGGAACTTCGACCAACATGAACGCCAACGAGGTCATCGCCAACCGCGCCCTTGAGCTGTTGGGCCACAAGAAGGGCGAATACGAATATTGCCACCCCAACAACCATGTGAACTGCTCGCAGTCCACCAACGACATTTATCCCACGGCCCTGCGCATCGCCCTGTATACCATGCTCGGCCAGCTGACCGGCGATATGGCCTATCTCCAGCAGGGATTCGCGGCCAAGTCCGAAGAGTTTTCGGACGTCATCAAGATGGGCCGCACACAGTTGCAGGACGCGGTGCCCATGACGCTCGGTCAGGAATTCGGCGCGTACGCGACGACCATCGGCGAGGACATCCTGCGCGTCGAGGAATCCCGCAAGCTCCTGCTTGAGGTCAATCTGGGCGCGACCGCCATTGGGACAAGCATCAACGCGCCCAAGGGCTACGCAGAAGTCGCCTCGAAGGCCCTCGCCGAAGTCAGCGGCATTCCGGTGGTGCTGTCCACCAACCTCATCGAAGCGACATGGGACACCGGGGCCTATGTGCAGACCTCCGGCGTGCTCAAGCGCATCGCGGTCAAGCTGTCCAAGATCTGCAATGACCTGCGCCTGCTGTCCTCCGGCCCGCGCACGGGCATCAATGAGATCAACCTGCCCCGGTTGCAGCCCGGTTCCTCGATCATGCCGGGCAAGGTCAACCCGGTCATCCCCGAAGTGGTCTCGCAGGTGGCTTTCGACATCATCGGCAAGGACGTGACCATCACGATGGCGGCGGAAGCAGGGCAGCTTGAGCTGAACGTCATGGAGCCGATCATCGCCTTCTCGCTGTCGAACGGCATCCACCGTTTGCGCCAGGCCATGCGGACGTTGCAGGATCGCTGCGTGAGCGGCATTACGGCGAACAAGGAACGCTGCCGCAGCATGGTCGAGAACAGCATCGGCATCATCACGGCCCTGAATCCTTATCTTGGCTATGAAACCTCCGCGTCCATCGCCAAGGAAGCCCTCGAAACCGACGGCTCGGTGATCGACATCGTGCTTGCCCGCAACCTCCTCAGCCGCGAGAAGCTCGACGACATCCTCGCCCCCGAGCACATGATCAACAGAAAGTAATGATCGGGGGAATCTCCCTGAAAAGGAAGGTGCCCCTGGCTTTTCCCAACGACGCTCGACTGGATGGGATTGTACTGAAGGCGTTTCGATACGATTGAGAAACAGGGGTACGGCCCCCGAACTTCCTCCGGCTAGCTTGGCGGCCGCCGGTGAAAGGTACGTTCCCATCCGGAGCGTCAAAAAAAGCGCCCTGTTCCGTGATCCGGAAGAGGGCGCTTTTGTATTGGAGGCAAGCCGCGTTGCTGGCGAGGCAAAAAGATTTCCGGCGTGTCGCACGCGCTTTCACGAAAGCGTTACTGGCGCCGTCCCTCTCCCCGTATGGCGGCGAGAACGGCGCTCAGCAGGAACCAGCCGCAGGAGACGAGGACAACGGTCGCTCCGGTGGCTGTCCCGGCCCATTCCTGTGCGGAGAGCACCAGCCCGGCCACGGCGGAAGTGACGCTGACGAGGATCGACCACCAAAACATGCCCCCGGCCGTGCGGGCGAGGTTGCGGGCCGTGGCGGCGGGCACGATGAGCAGCGCCGTCACCAAAAGGACGCCCACGGCCCAGACGGAGAACATCACGACAAGCGCGAGCAGCCCGGCGAAAAGGTATTGCCAGAAAAAGACGTTGATGCGGTGGGCCTTGGCGACCACGGAGTTTAGGCCGATGTACAACAGGCGGTTGTAGCCCCATATCTGAAAGGCCGCCAGCGCGAAGAACAGGCCGATGAGCCAGCGGATATCGGTTTCCGTGATGGTCAGGATGTCGCCGTACAGGAACTGCTGCAGATCCCGGGCCACGGCGTTGTCCCGGCTGACCACGGCGAGGCCGAAAGCCATGACCGCCGAGAAGAATACGCCGATGATCGTATCCGAGGAGAGGGCACTGTTCCGCTGTACGGCCATGATGCCGAGCCCGACGAGGATGCCGAAAACCGGCATGGCGACATGCGGGTTGATGGAAAAGATCAGGCCGAGCGCCACGCCCGCGAAGGCTGAATGGCTGATGGCGTCGGAAAAGAAGGCCATGCGGAAGCTGACGACCTGCACGCCCATGGTCGCCGCCATCGGCGCGAGCAGGATCAGGGCGACGAGTGCCTGCTGCATGAACCCGGCCTGCAGGCACTCGAAGGGGAGCAGGGACACGAGGCGGTAGAGCGGCTCGAGATCAAGCATGGTGGTCCTTTGGCTGGTCCGCGGTGGGGGCATGGGGATTGATGAGGCCCATGTGCATACCGAACAGGGCCATGAGGTTTTCTTGCGTCAGCACCTCGTCGGGCGTGCCTTCCGCGAAGACATGCCGCTTGAGGCAGATGACGTGCGTGGCGTGGTGGAAGACCATGCCGAGATCATGGCTGACCATAAGCTGCGTGAATCCCTTGGCGGCGCGCAGTTCGTCCAGCAGTTCGCAGAACAGATGCTCTCCCTGAAAATCCACCCCGGCCGAGGGCTCGTCGAGCACGAGCAGTTCCGGTTCCTGTTGCAGGGCAAGCGCCAGCAGGACGCGCTGCATTTCGCCGCCGGACAAATCGCCAAGCCGCCGGGCAGCGAGGTGTTCCGCCTTGACCATTGAAAGGAGCTCCAGCGAATGCGCCTTCAGCGAGGGCCGGATGCCGAGCCAGAGCGGGCGCTTCTGGATGCCCATGACGAGGAATTCCACGACCGTGAGCGGCATCCCCCGATCAATGCTGATGCGCTGCGGCACATAGCCGAGCCGCAAGGGTTTTCCGCTCCGTCCCGTCATGACGTCGATGTCCCCGTCGTGGCGCATCTCGCCGATGAGGGCGAGGATGAGCGTGGTCTTGCCCGCGCCGTTGGGGCCCACGATGACGGTGCAGCTTCCCTGCGGGACCGTGGCGTTGACGTGCTCAAGGATGGCGAGCCCGCTCCGGCGCACGGATACGTCGCGGAAGACGACGGCGTTAGTTGGTTCCAAGGGTGCTCTCCAGCGTGTGCAGGTTGGCGCGCATGTTTTTTTCGTAATAGTCCAGCGGTGCGATGGCCGGACCCGTTGCGACGGGGTCCAGCTTTGCCGTGGCGACCCCGGTTTCACGGGACAGGGTGGCGGCGACCTTGTCCGGATACTGCGGTTCCGTGAAGATGGCTCCGACATGCTGGCTGCGGATCGCCTTGATCAGCTTCATCATATCGGAGGCGGACGGCGCCTGCGTGTCGTCGGCCTGAATGACCGCGACCACATCAAGCCCCATGTCGCGCGCCAGGTAATCGAATACCCCGTGCTGCGTGATGATGCGGCTGTTTTTCAGTTTGCCGCCGAGCGCGGCGAATTCGTCCGCCAGCGCGTCGAGCGTCCGGGCGTAGTTCTCGGCATTGGCCCAGTATGTTGCGGCGTTGGCGGGATCGAGATCGGCAAGCTGCCCCGCGATGGAACGGGTCATCTGCGCGGCCATGCGCGGGCTGGCGAACAGGTGAGGGTTCATCCCCCCATGATGGTGCCCCTCATGCTCCTCGTGTGCCGCTTCCGCGTCCGTATACGGGAGCAGCCCGGAGATGCCCTTGGAGCTGTCGATGGTATGAAGTTCCTTTTGGGCGCGTGCCGAAGGGGAACCGAGGAAGGCTTCAAGGCCGAGCCCATTGAGTACGAGGATGTCGGCCTGTGCGAGCTTGCTCATGTCCTGCGGCGTGAGGGCGTAATCGTGGGGGCATCCGGCCTGCGCGGGGAGCATGAGCTGCACCTCCACATCCAGCACGTTTTGCGTGATGTTACGGACGATCTGGTAGACGGGGAAAGTGGTGGCGAGCACCCTGGTCTGAGCGAGGGCGGCACCGCACATCAGCGTGAGGATCATGAGGAATACGATTCCGGCGGTGGTTTTACGCATAGGGGCTCCTTGCGGGAAAAGCGCGGACGGCTTATTGCTATTGCGAAGGCATTTGCAATTACTGCTTGCCGCATGAGGTGTCAAGAGGTTTGCGGATTGCGGGAATGCGTGCAATACAGAGGCTGATACGCATATGAGGTTTGGGAATGAAACGGAAGACATCACAACGGGCGGCGATCGAACAGGTTTTTTGCCAACTGGATCGCCCGCTCGGCATTGAGGAAATATTGGAAACCGGGCGGATGGCGGTGGAATCGCTCAATCAGGCTACCGTATACCGCAATGTGAAGCTGTTGTTGGAAAACGGCTGGCTCAAACAGGTGTGCCATCCGTCCCTCGGCACGCTCTACGAACGCACGGGAAAGGGGCATCACCATCATTTCCACTGCCGGGTCTGCAACCGGGTGTATGATCTGCCCGGCTGTGCCCTGAACGAGCGGGAGGCCGCTCCCTCAGGGTTCCTCGTGGAGGATCACGAGTGTTTCCTGTTTGGGGTCTGCCCCGCCTGCCACGCTTGAGGGAAAGCCAAGGTGCCACGAGGCCAGTTCAACCCTCGTAACCTTGTCTCTTCTCCTTGCGCTTTTTTCAACGATTTTTTGATGGCGGAGTCCGGGCCTACTCTGTGCGGCGGCTATGATATTGCCTGTTCCGCTGAAGCCCGGACCGTTTGAGATCTGCTAGAGCCCGAGCAGCAAGCGGAGATAGATCAGGATGATGATCGTGTTGATGCCGATGGTCGGGAGCCATTCCTTATAGTGGAGACGTGAAACAAGCAGGCTGACGATCACCACGCCGAGGGTCCACAAGGCTATGGCGAACAGTTCGGCAAAGCCGGCGGCCATGGCCCGGCCCGCGCCATCGCTGCCCGTGACAACGTAGCAGTGTTCCATGTACAGGGGGACCACGACGTAAAGGCCGAAGGGATGTGCCGCCGCCGTCAGGAGGTAGAAGAGAGGTTTCATTGCTGCGCCTTTGAGAGGACGGTCTTAAATGAGCTGACAGAGCAGAGTGGTGAGCACAATGGCGAAGGCGTTGACCACAACCGATGTAAGGCATTCCCCATATTGTGCCTTTGAGCCGGTCAGGCTGACAATGAGGACACACAGCGTCCAGAACCCCATGAAGAAAAGGGCCGCGAAACCTCGGGAGAGGCCTCTGCCCATCGGGTCGCCTACCGTGCCGACGCCCCGCGTTATTGCGGGAAGCAGGACATATGCGCCAAATGGGTACGCGGCCGCCGTCAGAGCGTGGAACAAGCCTTTTTTCATACGCTGCCTGTCTCGGAGGAAAAAGGAAAATCAGCGGCTGCCGGGAGCGGTGCGGCGGATTTTTTCGATGAGCGCCGTGGTCGAATAGCCTTGCAGCAAGGGGAGGCTTATGACTTCACCGCCGCGCCGTTGCACCGATTCCCGGCCTACGATGCGATCCACGGACCAGTCCCCGCCTTTGACCAGCACGTCTGGCTGTACGGCCTCGATGAGCTTCGCGGGCGTATCCTCGTCGAACCGGACCACGAAATCCACGCTTTCCAGATGCGCCAGCACAAAGGCCCGTACAGGATATGGATTGACGGGCCGGTCGTCGCCCTTGCCCTGCCGTTTGACCGATTCGTCGCTGTTCAGCCCGAGCACCAGCACATCGCCCTGCGCCTTGCAGCGTTCCAGCAGATCCACATGCCCCGGATGCAAAATGTCGTAGCACCCGTTGGTGAAAACGATTTTTTTGCCTTCCTTGCGCAAGGCGTCCAGTTTTTCCAGCAACTCGGGCATATCGGCCATGCCGGGATGTTTCAGCATATCCATTGTTCGTCCTTGTGTCGGCGCGAAAGGCGTTTTCCGGAAGCGGCGGCTCTTTCGGTTCCACGGGATGTTTTCCGTTTTTCCCAAAGCCGCATTGCCTGTTCCGGGCGAAACGTTTCTTGCCCATCAAAAGCAGAAAGGAGCCTCTTTTCAAAGGCCCCTCTCCGGTTAGCTCCTGTCAACTCAGTACAATCAGCGAGAAAACCGTGTTCACGGAGAACTGTATCAGCGGGTAGAGAACGTACCCGAGCGCCCCGGTCATGAGCAGCAGGATGAGCACCAGAAAACCGTAGCGCTCAAGCTGCATGTACTGGAATCCGAGCTTCGGCGGCAGGACGCCCCAGAGGATTTTGCTGCCGTCAAGGGGCGGGATGGGCATCAGGTTCAGCCAGCCGAGGCCGATATTCACGACTACGCCGGTCTGGAACATGAGGAAGAAGAAATCCCACACGGTGTTGCCCTGCCACTCGCCGAGCGGGAAGAATTCGATGAGCAGGCGCAGGAGCACGGCGAACCCGATCGACAGCAGGAAGTTGGTGGCGGGCCCCGCAAAGGACACCAGCATGGTGTCTTTCACGATGTTCCGGAAATTCCGGGGATTGATGGGCACCGGTTTGGCCCAGCCGAAGACGAAGGGGCCGGTCAGACTGGTCAGCACGAAGACGAACAAGCCCATGGGGTCGATGTGAGGCACCGGGTTGAGCGTCAGCCGCCCGAGCATGGCGGCTGTGGGGTCACCCCGCTTGAGGGCCGCCCAGCCGTGGGCGACCTCATGCAGGATGATCCCGAGCATCAGCGGCACGAACGCCACCGACAAGCGTTTTATGGAGACCGCAAGGTCAATGTCGAGCATGTATTACCGTACCGTCAGGCGCAGGAAGCGCTTTTTGCCGAGCTTCACCACGTAGGAACCCGGTTCCAGCGGGCTTTCGGCGTCATCACAGCGTTCGCCGTCAAGCGAGAGCGAGCCCTGCTTGATGAGGCGCTTGGCTTCGCCGCGCGAGGCGGCAAGGCCGGAATCAGTCAGGAAAACCGGAGGTTTGCTTGCTTCGCCGTGTTCACAGGCGAATTCCGGGGCGTCGTCCGGTATGCCGCCGTCCGCAAAGACCGAGTTGAAGCCCTGCAAGGCTTCCTGTGCCTGCTCCTCGCCGTGGTAGCGGGCCACGATTTCGTACGCCAGCGCTTCCTTGGCTTTCTTGGGATGCAGGCGGCCTTCTTCGACGTCCTTCTTGAGCGCGGCGATCTCGTCCAGCGACTTGCTGGAGATGAGTTCGTAATAACGCCACATGAGATCGTCGGAAACGGACATCGCCTTGCCGAACTGGTCGGCGGCGGGTTCGTTGATGCCGATGTAGTTGCCGTAGGATTTGGACATTTTGCGCACGCCGTCCAGACCTTCCAGCAGCGGCACGGTCAGGATGCACTGCGGCTCGAGGTCGTACTGGCCCATGAGGGTGCGCCCGACCAGCAGGTTGAAGGTCTGGTCGGTGCCGCCCATTTCGACGTCGGCCTTGAGCGCCACGGAGTCATACCCCTGCATGAGGGGATAGAGGAGCTCGTGCAGGGCGATGGGCGTGTTTTCACGGTAACGCTTGGCGAAGTCGTCGCGCTCCATCATGCGGGCCAGCGTGTAGCGCGAGCCCAGGCGGATGAAGTCGGCGGCGGTGAAGTCGTTGAGCCAGCGGGAGTTGAATTCCACGACCGTCTTTTCGGGATCGAGGATTTTGAAGACCTGTTCCTTATAGGTTTCGGCGTTGGCGATGACCTGTTCGGTGGTCAGAGGCGGACGGGTGGCGGAACGGCCGGAGGGGTCCCCGATGCGGCCGGTGAAGTCGCCGATGAGGAAGACGACCCTGTGGCCCAGTTCCTGAAAATGGCGGAGCTTGTGGATGAGGACGGTGTGGCCCAGATGGAGATCCGGCGCGGTGGGGTCGAAACCGGCCTTGACGGTAAGGGGCTTGCCCCGTTCCAGTTTTTTGCGCAGTTCGCCTTCATCAATCAGATTGGTGATGCCGCGTTTGATCAATTGCATCTGTTTATCGACAGGAATCATCAAAATCTCCTCTCCCTCCCCGTCCGGGAGGATTCGCCGGCGGGCGGCGGGAATGCGTGAGCGGTTGGGGGCGCGTTCAAACGTGCCTCGTTTCCTGTTGCAGACAAACCGGGGACTGTCAATAGCGGGCGATGGCGGCGTAGGTCCCTTCAACCGCACGAAGAAGGTCGTCGGGGGCAAGGCGGAGCTGTACCCCGCGATGCCCGGCGCTGACATAGATGCGCTCATGGAGGATGGCGCTTTCGTCCACGAAGACGGGATAATGCTTTTTCCCGGCCAGCGGCGAACAGCCGCCCCGGATATAGCCGGTGAGGGGCTGGACTTCCTTGAGCGGGACCATCTCCACGTGCTTGTTGCCGGAAACGGCGGCGAGTTCCTTGAGGTTCAGCTCTGCGGCCCCGGGGACGCAGACTTCGAGCACCCCGGTCTTGTCGCCCCGGACGACCAGCGTTTTGAAGACCTCCTCCACAGGCACGCCGAGTGAGCGGGCCATTGCCGTGGCGGAGAGGTCGGCCTCGTCGTAGGGGGCTTCATGCAGTTCGTAGCCGATGCCCAGCTCGTCGAGGAGGCGGGCGGCGTTGGTTTTCTTGGGAGGCATACGGTCAACCTGTTATCCGGCGAGGCTGCGGGCTATGCGCCTGCCGATCGCCATGAAATAAAAGTCGTTTCCGGTCCGGTTCAGATGGACGCCGTCCGGTGAGAGGATTGTATCCGGGTTCGGGAATTGGTCAAGGATAAGCCGTTCCATGTCGATGAGCACGATGCCTTTCATCCCTGAAAAGGTAGCCCGCAGCCCTTCGTTGTATTCCCGGACGGTGCGGCGGTAGAGTTCGGCTCCAGGGATGTCCGGCGCTTCCGCAGGCCTGTGGTTGGTGGCCAGAAAGACGGTATGCGCCCCGCTGCGGAACGAGCGCTGGATGATTTCGCCCATGTTGGCGAGGTAGGTTCTGAAGCCGACCAGAGGCCGACCCACGGACGTATACCAGAAGCTGGCGTCGTTGAGGCCGAACTGGACGAAGACGGCGTTGGGGTGGTGGCGCTCCACGTCCCACTGCATACGGCGCAGGCCGTCTTCCGTGGTGTCGCCGCTGACCCCGGCGTTGGTCACCGCAACCGGTTCGCGCAGGGTTGCCAGCATACGCGTCATCTGCGCGACCCAGCCCTCGCCGGGGCGTGCACCGTAGCCGTAGCAGATCGAGTCTCCAAAGCAGACGAGATGCATTGTTTCCTCGGGTGGTTAGAGTGGGTTGGGAGGTTGTGCGAACCGGGGGAGGGAAGAGGGAAACTTTCTTCAGAAAATTTCCCTCTCCCCTCCTCCGATTCTTCCAGCTTTTCCTCCCTCTCCCGTGCTTGCGCCCCGGAAGGAGAGTGGTTACACTGTGAAAACATGCCATTAACCCGTCAGGAGAGAATCCTGAGGAGACCACTATGAAAAAATTGCTTTTTCTGGCGGCACTGACCCTGTGTGCCGCGCCTGCGTATGCCGCCCCCGATCGTTTTGAACAGATGGATAAGGACGGCAACGGACAGGTGGATTGGGAAGAGTTCCAGGCTGCCGTCCCCGGCATGAAGCGCCCCGCCTTCGACACGATCGACGCCGACAAGAGCGGCGGCATCTGCCGCAGCGAATGGGACAACTTCATGAAATCCCATATGGGCGGCCAGAAGGGAATGCCTCCCGCCGGAATGGGTATGCCAGCGGGCATGGGCGGCAAAGCCATGCCTCCCGCCGGAGCCGAAAAGGGCGGTATGCCCATGATTCAGCCCCCCGTGCAGCAGGGCGAAGCCCCCGGCATCGTACCCCCGAAAAACTAGCTCTCAAACGGAACCTCGCGGTTTCATAAACGCCAGCCGCCCTCTGAAGGCGGCAGCAAAGGATTGTTCATGAACATGGATGCTTCCTCCACGGAAACGGCTTCCTCCACACCGGAAAACAGCGTCGGACTGGATTTTCTTCACGTCCGCATCAATCAGGACAACGCCTCCGGGCGCTTCGGCAGGAAAGTCCACACCCGGTTCCCTCCTGAGCCGAACGGCTATCTGCACATCGGCCACGCCAAATCCATCTGCATCAACTTCGGGTTGGCGCAAGAGTACGGCGGGCTGTGCAACCTGCGCTTCGACGATACCAATCCGGTGAAGGAAGATACCGAATACGTGGATTCCATCCGTGAAGACGTGCACTGGCTCGGCGGCGAATGGGACGATCGGGAATATTACGCTTCCAACTACTTCGATCAATTGTATGCGTTCGCCGAGCAGCTCATCCGTGACGGCAAGGCGTATGTGGACAGCCAGAGCGCCGAGGAAATCCGCGCCAGCCGAGGCACGCTGACGCAGCCGGGCACGGAAAGCCCATACCGGAACCGTTCCATCGAGGAAAACCTCGATCTGTTCCACCGGATGCGCGGCGGCGAGTTCGCCGACGGGGAGCATGTGCTCCGCGCCAAGATCGACATGGCCTCTCCCAACGTGGTCATGCGTGACCCCACGCTGTACCGCATCCGCCATGCCGAACACCACCGGACCGGCGACAAGTGGTGCGTCTATCCCATGTACGACTTTACGCACTGCCTGTCCGACTCGCTGGAAGGCATTACGCACTCCATCTGCACGCTGGAGTTCGTCAACAACCGCGAGCTGTACGACTGGGTGCTCGACGCGCTGAACGTGTACCACCCGCAGCAGATCGAGTTCGCCCGCCTTGGCCTGACCTACACCGTGCTGTCCAAGCGCAAGCTCATCCAGCTCGTGAAGGGCGGGTTCGTGCGCGGCTGGGACGATCCCCGTATGCCCACCATTTGCGGGATGCGACGCCGGGGATACACCCCGGAAGCCATCCGTGACTTCTGCTCGCGCATCGGCGTGGCCCGCGCGGAAAATCTGGTTGAATACAGCCTGCTCGAGTTCTGCGTGCGCGAGCACCTGAACGCGATCGCGCCGCGCACGATGGCCGTACTCGATCCGATCAAGGTCGTCATCGAGAACTATCCTGAAGGGCAGGTGGAATGGTTCGACATGCCTTTCAGTCAGGACGGCAGCGTGGAAGGCAGCCGCAAGGTGCCGTTCAGCCGTGAGCTTTATATCGAGCGGGACGACTTCCGCGAAGATCCGCCGAAGAAGTTCCACCGCCTCTTCCCCGGTTCGGAAGTCCGCCTGCGTTATGCCTACTATGTCACGTGCAAGGACGTGATCAAAGACACGGACGGCAACATCGTGGAGCTTCGCTGTACCTATGATCCGGAATCGAAGGGCGGGGCCACGCCCGACGGACGCAAGATCAAGGGCACCATCCATTGGGTTTCCGTGCCCCACGCCGTATCCGCCGAAGTGCGCCTGTACGAGCACCTGTTCACGTCCCCGACGCCCGGCAATACGCCCGAAGGCGTGGAGTTCACGGATCTGCTGAACCCCGACTCCATGCGTGTCGTGACCGCGCAGGTCGAACCCGCTCTGGCGGAATTCCCCGCCGGGTCCCGCGTGCAGTTCGAGCGCCTCGGGTATTTCTGTGTCGATCCGGACAGCAAGCCCGGTGCGCCTGTCTTCAACAGGACTGTGACGCTCAAGGATTCGTGGGCGAAGATCGAAGGCAAACAATAAAGAAAAGAGATGAAGGCTCCTGTTTATGGAGCGTCCTATCGGCATGAGGCTGAAAGGGGGCTGTGCGGCGGGATTCCGTTTGCGCGGCCTCCTTTTTTGGGGAGAAGGCTCTAGCCCTTTGCGGAAAGGTTTTTGAGGCAGGGGAATCCGTAGGGCGGCTGGCCGTTGGCGCGTTGGGAGGGACGGGCAGCCGGGAGACGCAAACGTGCTTTGTGGAAACGGCATGTTTGGCGCGAAGATAAAGGATGAAGATATTCTTTCCCTGAGTGAAATCAGGGACTGTGCTTTTCTTTTGAAGCCTGTATGATGAAGCCTTGCGGGGGAAGCGCCTCCGTGCTAGAGCTTGCCCCGCATCTTGCGTATAACTTTTTTGACAAGCCGTGCTTGCCGTTTTTTAGAGGCCGCGTCATGATTCTCGCCCGATTGATTCGTGTCTGTGCGTCCGCGCTGCTGTGCGCAGGGGTCTCGTTGTTCCCCGGAAACGCTTCCGCTGATGGCGCGGGGACGGTGGTGGACGGTCGCGCCATCTTGAAAATGAGCAAGGGGAGCAATCTTTGCGCGTTGACGTTTGACGACGGCCCGAGCAGCCACACGGAACGCCTGATGGAGATCCTGCGGGAGCGGGGTATTCATGCCACGTTTTTTGTTGTGGGCAAACAGGTCAAATACCACCCCGAGCTCATTGTACGCCTTCAGCAGGAAGGGCACGAAATCGGCAACCACACCTATTCGCACAAGTCGCTCCGCCACCTTTCCGTTGACGCGCAACGGAGCGAAATCCTGAGTGTTCAGGAATTATTGCGGAAACTCGGCGTGCATTCGCGCTACATCCGGCCGCCGTACGGAAATTTTGACGCCAACACTGTGGCGATAGCCAAGGCCGAGGGGGCGGACATCATGCTGTGGTCCATCGACAGCATGGACTGGTCCAAGCGGGCGAGCATCGAAAATATGAAGACGCTCATCAGCGGCCAGAAGCTGCGCGGCGTTTTCCTGTTCCACGATACGCATGAGCAGACCATAGAAGCCCTGCCTGAAATTCTTGATCGCCTCATTGCGGACGGCTGCCAGTTTGTGACGGTTTCCGAGTACCTTGCGGCCTTGCGCCAAGATGCCCTGCCCGAAGGTGTCAACGTGGCCGCCCCCGCGATTCAGGAGAACCCGCATCAGCCGGTTCCCCCGCAGGGCACCCAAGCGGAGCGGGAAGCGCCGCAGCAGTTGTTCCAGCCCGGCGACGTGCATGAAGTCCGCCAGCCGATGGCCCCGAGGCCGAAGGCGGCGGAGACCCCCGGAGCCGAGCAGATGGCCGGGCATTCTACGAATATGAACGATGCCGAACCAGCGGCCTTGCGGACGTCGATGCTGTAACGCCAGAGAGGGTGTACAAAAAAAGGGAACCGAAGTTCCCTTTTTTCATATCATGCGTTGACGGTTGGGTCTATTTGCCGCAACATTTCTTGTACTTCTTGCCGCTGCCGCAGGGGCAAGGCTCGTTACGTCCGACTTTGGGCGTTTCGCGGCGGTACGGGTCCTGGCCGTGGACATTGCCGTCCACGTAGTACCAGCGGCCGTCTTCACGGCGGAAGAAAGCGTCCTCACGCAGGGACTGGGGCATACCGTTGACAGAATAGCGTGCTTCAAAGGATACTTCACCGGTCTCGTCGGTTTCGGCGCCGTCCTTGGTGGAGAAAATTTCAAGGCCTTCCCACTCCACGGCTTCCGACCATTTCTTCATGTCTTCATGATCGGCCTCGTCACGGATGCTCGGATGCACCGTTTCGTTGAGGTAATCATACTTGCCGAGGGTGTGGGCGGCATAGCGCGAACGCATGAGCGCTTCGGCGGTGGGGGCGGTTTCGCGGCCTTCGATATAGGTTTCACAGCATTCTTCGTAGGGGCGGCCGGAGCCGCAGGGACACAGGGACATGGGGTTCCTCCGGGATAAGACAGGCGTGCGGCCTGCGTGTAGTGATGTGGGGACTGGTTACGGTTTCGCGTCCTCGGAGTCAAGCCCGGTCTCTGAAACCAGAACAGCCCGCGTAAAGCGGGCCGTTATGGGAGGAAGAAAGTGATGAAGAAAGAAGAAAGGAATTACTTTATCTATAGCAATGTGCGTGCCAACATCGCGTAAAAATCGTTTTTTCTGTTTTTGACAAGAGTTGTAGTGTATTACGGGAAAGTCAAAAAAGCGTTCCCCCGCGGCGGGGTGTCATAATTTGTACCTGCCCGGACAACCCCTTGGTATCCGGCACGTGGGAACCAAAAAATTTTACCACAGGAGATCCGTATGCAAGCCATCAGTATCATAGGGTTCAGCAATTCCGGTAAGACGACGCTCATTTCCCGGCTTTCCGAGTGTCTGGAAGCCCGAGGCCTCAAAGTCGCCATTGCCAAACACACCCATCACGAACTGGACAAGCCGGATACGGATACCGCGCTTTTGATGGGCCCGAAACGGACCATTGTGGGGTTGAGCAATACGAAGGACGGCAAGGGCGAAGCCATGATCCATTGGGGGCATCCGTGCTTCCTCCGGGATTTGGTCCCTCTGCTGGATGCGGACATCCTGCTGGTGGAAGGAGGCAAAACCATCGGCTGGCTGCCGCGTATCTTGTGTTTGCGGACCACCCCGGAACTTTTGACGGCGCTTCCGGAAGGCTGCAAGGCTCTGCGCCCCGAGCTGGCGCTCGCTACGTATGGGGACAACAAGCTCCCCGGGCTGCCGTCGTTCACGGCCGAAGATCTGGATGCGCTGGTCGATCTGGTTCTTGAAAAGGGCTTTTTGTTGCCCGCGCTGGATTGCGGAGCTTGCGGGGAAGCGGACTGTACCGCCATGACGCAGCGCATCGTGGCTGGAGAGAAGACGCCCGGCGATTGCGTGGCCGCGCGCGGGAGCATTGAAGTCACCGTCAACGGTCAGTCCGTGGGGCTTAACCCCTTTACGGCGCAGATGCTTTCCGGCGGCATCAAGGGGATGCTCGGTGCGCTCAAGGGCATGGTCCCCGGCGGTGAGGTTATTATTAGGATGAAAGGGTAGGGATGCAGATGTGGGGAGGGGAGGAAGGACCTTTCTGAAGAAAGGTCCTTCCTCCCCACGCCCCACCCCTCCTTCTCCCAAGACTTTCCCCTTTATCGAATCCCTATTCGTGGTTTGGGGAGTCAAAAAGGGAAGGGCGTTGTGTCGGTTGTTGGGTAGAGTCATCTTTTTGATTGCCCTGTTGAAATCTTCTTATCGCATTTACCTGCAATGAA
>ENA-ORUM01000202-ORUM01000202.1-human-gut-metagenome-genome-assembly--contig:-NODE-202-length-88652-cov-8.035746_pt1 | contig 88652 bp, 108 predicted proteins | sample MGYA00242083_ERZ509217 | MGnify/ENA primary metagenome ERZ509217 (study PRJEB26280, sample SAMEA2338831) | human gut metagenome | biome: human gut; feature: human-associated habitat; material: faeces...
CGGAGTCGGCCGAAACGAAATGCAGCCCGCCGTCGCGCACCTCATGCCAGTAGTTGGCCGTTGTGATGTGGCCGAGCGGATAGGCGTAATCGTGAACGATCAGCTTTGGCATCCCGGTTGTGCCGGAGGTGAAATATCCAAGCATCAGGTCGTGGACATCCGTCGCCGCTTCGCCTGCGGGGCGCGCAAAATCCGTCGGGTAGTCCGCGACGGCGCGACGGAAATCGATGCAGTCCGCGGGGATTGTTTCACCGACAACCGCAACGTGCCGAAGCGTCGTACATGCCGCGCGCACCTGCCGGATGTTGCCGAGCAGTTCTCCGTCGTCGACGCAGCAGATCATCTTGATGCCCGCCTTGTTGCAGCGGTATTCAATATCGTGCGGCATGAGCTGGAAGGTCGCCGGGATCACGATCGCGCCGATGCGGTGCAGCGCCAGCATGCACACCCACGCCTCGACGCGCTGCTTGAGCACCAGCAGAACGAAATCGCCCTTTTGCACGCCGTGCGCCGTGAAAAAATTGGCTGCCTGCATCGAAAGCGCCGACAGCTCCGCGAAGGTGAGCCGCCGCTCGCCCGCGCCGCCGTCCACCCGGGCCAGCTCCTCCACGGCGATGGCGTAGCTCAGGGCATCCAGCCCGGCGCCGCCGTACTCCGCGGGGAAGGGGATGCCCATGAGGCCCATCTCGCCCAGCTTCCGGATGGCCTCGTCCGGGAACTCGTTCTGCTGGTCCAGCATGAACGCGATGGGTTTGATCTCCTCCTCCGCAAACGCACGGACTTTAGCGCGGAGTTCCTCGTGTGCCTGTGTGGTCTGAAACAGCATAGTCGTACCTCCTCTTTAATCTTGATAAAATTTATCAACTTTCAAGCAAAAGAAAAACTGTCAAATCAGGGGTCCGTCAAAATCTCCTGCAGGCTGTGGGCCCGCAGCTCCTCGTCCAGCTTGTTCTGAATCTCAGCCAGCTTGCAGTGCACGGTGCAGCCGCCGTGGCAGCTGCGCCAGGGGCATTGATACGCCGGATCCATGCAGGAGCTCAGATTCCCGCGTTCTCCCATGGCCTTCATCAGGTCATAGAGGCTGGTGCCGGTCAAATCCGCCGACAGCCGACAGCCGCCCGCCGTTCCGCGGACCACCTCCACCAGTCCGGCCTTCTCCAGCTTTTTCAGGATTTTATAGGCAAAGGCCTGGGGGAGGAGTTCATCCTGTGCGATCTGTCCCGCGGTATGCAGTTTTCCATCCAACAGTGCCCGCAGGATGCGCAGGGCGTAATCTGTCTCCCGGGTAATGACCAATGCCGCGTTCTCCTTTTATACGTCGTATTGTTAATTGGAGAATACCAATTTGGATATTTTTTGTCAAGTATCGGATGCAACCCTATAAAAAGTTTGGCAGTGTTCCATAAAAAACCAGTCGTGATTTTGATAAAATGCCGGGGCGGACGCCCGGGGACTCACGGTGGGCCCACCCGCCGGGGGACAGCCGGATATCGGTGTCGTTGCCGGGGAACACACTGTTCTGAAAGTCCGGCGCGGGGTCTGAGGGAACCGATTTCAGCAGGACGGCGATGCCGTTGTATTCAAACGTATTTTCGTTGTATAGGGAGTGGCCGGGAGTGCCATCGGTGCAGTTGAAACGGAACCGATTGCCCGTAAAGGTGCAGCCGGATGTGTGCTCCAGGCGGAGATCGAAAAGGCGGTGTCCCAGCCGGTGAAGGTGCAGCTGCTGACCGGCTCTACGACGGCGAGGTCTTCCGCTGTGAGCTGTGGCTGCTGTCCGCCTCTTGACAGCGGCGGGCGATCTGCTATAATTCTGATAAAGTTCGCACCATGCCTGCTGACAGGGGTGATAGCTGCAGCCCCTTTCGGGCGCCGGCCGCGAGTCGCGGCCGGTTGGCTGGATTCTGGCGTATGCGCTTCGCGCAGGCGAGCCCGCTTGCGGTATTGGAGCACACCTGCGATGTGCTGGAAGATACCGCCGCGCGGTTCCCCATACAAATTTGTATCGCTCCGCAGGCATGAGAAGGGAGGAGAGCACTTGATTGTCTATCGGGAGCTCTCCTCCCTTGTGCGGGATCTGGGGATCCCCGCCGGGACGCTGTATGCCGTCAGCAATACACTGGACCGCCATTACATCCGCAGGCAGCTCCCCAAGTCCTCCGGCGGTGTGCGGGAGCTGTCGGTCCCGGACCCGCTGCTGAAGCACATCCAGCGCCAGATCCTGCGGGTGCTGCTGGTCCACATGCCTGTGTCCCCCTACGCCACGGCCTATCGATACGGCGGCAGCACCCTGTGCAATGCTGCGCCCCATGTGGGAAAGCCCTGTGTTTTGAAGCTGGACATCCGTCATTTTTTTGACAGTATCCTGTATTCCGCTGTGAAGGAAACTGCCTTTCCAGCTGAGGTTTATGCAGAGAACTTACGTATTCTGCTGGCTATGCTGTGCTACGGGTGGGATCGGCTGCCCCAGGGGGCGCCCACATCCCCCTGCATCACCAATATCCTTATGCGGGACTTTGACAACGAGGTGGGGGCCTGGTGCCGGGAGAGGCAGATCGCTTACACCCGGTACTGCGACGACATGACGTTCTCCGGCGATTTCGCCCGGGATGAGGTGCTCCGGTGCGTGGAGCCCCGGCTGCGGGCGCTGGGGTTCTATCTCAATCCCGGAAAGACAAAATGGCTCCCGGCAGACCGCCGGCAGCTTGTGACAGGTATTGTGGTCAACAAAAAGTGCAATGTCCCGTCCGAAGAGCGCCGTGCACTGCGCCAGGAGCTGCATTTCTGCCAAAAATTTGGCATCTCCGGCCACATGGCACGAGCCGGGATCGACGGACCGGAGGACCGCTACCTGGCTCAGCTCCTGGGCCGGGTCAACTACCAGCTGCAGATCACGCCGGGAAGGCGGGAGCTGCAGGAAGCCCGGGACTGGCTGATCAAAGCACAGCCGCAATACGGCGGAGGGCGGGAGACATCTCCGGCAGAAAAACAGATATTGTGACATGGAAAAAGCGGGAACATCACGTAGATGTTCCCGCTTTTTCGGCTTTTTCCGAAGAGCTCGGGAGAATATCCCCGGCACATAAACCGCCGTCTGTAAGGTAAAATAAGGAGGATCTTTTGCTGAGGAGGTCTGCAAATGTCTGAACTTACGATTTCCAGTGAACGACTCACAGCCTTTGCTGCGCACCTGCGTGCCGAGGAGCGCAGCCCCGGTACCATCGAGAATTACCTGCGCCACATCCGGGCATTCGCCGTCTGGCTGGACGGCTCTCCGGTGACAAAGGAGACGGCGGCAGCCTGGAAAGAGCATCTGCTCACGCAGGACTATGCGCCGGCAACGGTCAATGCCATGCTGGCGGCGCTCAACGGCCTGTTTCACTTTCTGGGCTGGGACGGGTGCCGGGTAAAATTTCTGAGAGTCCAGCGCCGGCTGTTCCGGGACGCGGGCCGGGAGCTGACACGTCCGGAGTACGAACGTCTGATGGAGACGGCCCGTTCCAGAGGACAGGAGCGGCTGGCGCTGCTTATGGAGACGATCTGCGCTACCGGCATCCGTGTCTCCGAAGTGCAGTATATCACCATGGAGGCAGCAAAACGGGGCCGGACGGATATCTTTTTAAAAGGGAAAATCCGAACCATCCTCCTGCCGGAAAAACTTTGCCGGAAGCTGCTGAAATACGCGCAAAAACACAAAACCGCTTCTGGTGAGATCTTTCTCACCAGAAGCGGAAGAAGCTTGAGCCGCCGTCAGATCTGGGCGGAGATGAAACAGCTGTGCAGATACGCAGGAGTGGAGCCGGGAAAAGTATTCCCGCACAATTTTCGGCACCTCTTTGCCACGATCTTCTACCGGGCCTGTAAGGATATTGTTCGATTGGCCGATGTGCTGGGCCACAGCTCCATCGAAACCACACGCATTTATCTGACGACCTCCGGTGCGGAGCACGCACAGCAACTAAACAGGCTGGGATTGATTTTATAGGACATAACTTATATTTTGACTATATAAAAGCGAAAATAAATATCTTTACTTACTGTATAAATAGTAATATTATACCATCTGGCATTTTGAAACGCAAGATCCATCCCGTCTTTTGACACACAAAAAAGAGCCGCAAAAATGAGAAAGATTGCGGCTTTTCTTTTCATACCCATCAGTGCCTGGAAGGCGCTGCTGGCGTGGCACTTTTTCTTTCTCACAGTGCAAACTGTGCAGAGCCAGATATTTTATATTGTCAAAATAGAAATTTTGACATAAAAATATTCTAAAGAGAAAAGGATCGAACAGACGCTGAACCGTGACACCCGGACAGCGCGCCAGACAGATACGGTGTCCAAGAAAACTCAGTAATCCACAGCGGATGAATCTGCGGTCTGCTTTCGTCTGCTGCTGGAGCATTTCCAGGAGCGGTCGCTAAATGAACCGCTTATCGTCAGTTGGGAGGAGGTGATGGGACATGCTCTGTGATTTTCCTGTTCGCAGTGTTTACAGGCGGTCTCCGGAGCGGGAGCCGCCTGTAAAGCGGCTGTGTCATTGTGCGTTCTGAACCTGAAGCGCAGGGGTTATAAAGAAGTTATAAAAGGAGGAAACGAGAAAATGAAGAGAAAGTTGCTGTCTGTCCTGATGGCGCTCTGTCTAATACTGACGTTGCTTCCTACGGCAGTGTTTGCGGAGGAACTCACACCTCCGGAAGAATCCAGAGAACAGCAGGAAGAGCAGATCAAGGAGCCTTCGACTCCTGAAAAGGAGCCAGACGATCCGGAGAAAGAGCAGGAGGGAGAAGAGGACCTTCAGCCCAGTGACGGGGATCCGGAACTGCCCGCCGGTGACGGAGAGGATGAAAGGGATCCGCAGACGCCGGAAGACGGTGTACAGGACCCCACCGGGGAGGAAATCCCTGAAAATGGCAGCACCTCTGTGCCGAATGAGGTGCCGCTTCAGGAGATCATTCTTCTGGAGGAGTCCGCCGTTACCATGGAACAGAACGGCGGGACGACGGAATATGACTCCGTCAGTGCGGCCATCGACGCTACGCAAGCGTATAACAAAGACACCAACAAAGGGCTGTACACCATTACACTGAATGAGAACTTGGCTGAAGACGTGGTGATCCCGGAAGGCCGGTATATCAAAATCGACCTGAACGGCCACACCCTGACCAATAAGGAAAGTCATACGATCTTCAACAACAGCACCCGGATTACCATTGTGGATACCTCCGCGGAGAAGACCGGCGTGGTGGATAACATCAGCCATGGCAGGGGTGCGGTGTACAACAACATCAATGCGGCCATCACCCTGCAGGGCGGCTCTTATACCCGCTCTCAGGAGGCCAGTACCGGCAGCGACGCAAGCGGCAGCAACAGCTGGTATGTGTTGAAGAACTTCGGCACCATGACCATCAAAGACGGCGTCACGGTGAAGTTTTCTGATGGCAACTCCGGCCTCTATTCCAGCCTGATCGGCAATGGCTGGCAGAACAGCTCTGCAGCGGAGGCTGGATCCAATGGTGAGCCCCAGCCCAGTGCGGGCGGGAATCAAGCCAGGCTGACCATCAACGGCGGCACCTTTACCGGCGGCCAGATCACAGTAAAGAATGACGATTACGGAGAGCTGACCATCACCGGCGGCAACTTCACGCAGCCCGGCGAGAGTCGCTATGCCGTATATAATGCCAACACGGCAACGATCTCCGGCGGCACATTTACCGCCGAGGGCACGGTTGTGGGTTCTGACTACTTTGCAGGCGGGGCCAACACCGGCGAGCTGACCATTTCGAAAGGAACATTCACCAGTGAGAGCAGCGGAACCGCCATTTCCATGGGTGCCGGCGCGGATCTCACGCTCACCGGCGGTACCTTCCAGACGCAGGGCGACGGCTCTTCGTACGTAATCAGTCTGGCAGAAACAGCCACAGCAGAAATTTCCGGCGGCAGCTTCCCCGGCGCCGAGGCGGCGCGGGTTGTCAACAGTCCCGACGCCTTCAGGGATGGCTACGGCGTGGTGGAAAATCCCGACGGTTCCCTCTCTGTTGGAGTGAAAGACGAGTCCGCCGAGGCGGTCGTGATTGCCCGGGATGGGAGCAGAACCAACTACCTGACGTTGAGTGCGGCTGCGAAAGCAGCGACTGCCGGCAGCACCGTCCAGCTGCAGAAAAGTCTCGTGCTCACCTCCGGCATCAGTACTGTAAATTATGGTGTGACCATTGATCTCAATGGCTATGATATTGACGGCACGGCAGTTACCAGCAGTGACGGCGCAGTGGCATTGAAGACGAATTACAGCAGTAAGCCGGTTGATGGCGTGGACTCCACTATGCGGCTCATCAACTCGGTTTCCGGGCAGGGCGGCACCATTCGGGCGAAGCTGCCTGTCAGCGTGAAATCCGGGAACAGTACGATTCCGCTGCCCGCCGAAATCGGCGCTGGCGTGACACTTGTGGTTCTGGAGGGCGGTACGGATGCTGTCAAGCTGGACAGCAGCGCGTATCTCTTATACAGTGAAACTGCGGCAGACTATATTGCCAACGGCGGCTTCCGGGTGAGCATCGGCGGTGCCGACCGCATTTATGGCCGCTATGCCAATGCGGCGAGTGCTGCCGGGGACAATGCCGTCGTGACGCTGCTGCACGATTATACTGGAAGTGACAAGATCTATTCCGGCAGCCGCAGCGGCACGCTGGATCTTGCCGGCAGAACGTATACTTACACAGGCTCAGACGCGATTGTAGATGTCAATTATGAGAATGTCGCACTCACCATCCAGAACGGCACCCTGGAGGGGACAAGCCCTGAGGCAGATGGAGCTCGGGTGCTGTACAGCAACAGCTCCCTCACCCTGGAAGGTGTTACCGTCGGCGTTGAGGGAGAAGATATCTACGGCATCGTCACCAACGGCACCAATGTGAAGAACGCCATTGCCCTGAAGAACAGCACCCTCAACGTGCCCAATGGGAACGGCATCTACTTCCCCAGCACCGGGACGGTGACCATCGAAAACTCCATCATCAACGCCAAGTATGTGGGTGTGCAGATGTGCGCCGGCAGTCTGGCAGTACGGGGAGCGCAGACGGCCATCACAGTAACAGGGCGGCATGAAAACAAAACTGGAGATGACGGCGTCATCGGCGACGGCGCTGCCATCTCGATTGTGGAGCGGGAGGGCTATCAGGACCTGGGCACCGTCACCATTGAGGACGGAACCTTCCAATCTGCAGAAAGTGTTGATGCGGTCAAGGCCTACGCCTTCAATAATGCAAATAAGACGGAAGAAGCATGGCCCACTGCCGGCGAGGTAGTTTCTGTCTCCGGCGGCACGTTCTCCGCCGAAGTGCCGGAGGCCTTGTGCCAGGACGGCTATGTGGCGGTCAAGGACGAGAACGGCAGCTTTGTGGTGGAGAAAGACCCCGCCAAGGCCTTTGTGGCACAGATAGGCGACAGGGAGTTCACCACGATCCAGGGAGCCATTGATGCGGCCGGCTCCGGTGACACGGTTGGGATCAAACCCGGGACCTATGCCGACGATCTCACAATCAGCAAGAAGATCACGCTGCTTGGCAGCGGCGCGGACGAAGCCGGCACGATCCTGACGGGAACGGTCAGTGTTGCCGCGGATGGCGTCACACTGGATGGCATCTGGTTCCAGCAGACCTATTCTGAGGAGGACTCTAAGGACCAGGGTGCCTGCAAATTAAAAACCACGGAAACGGGAACAAATCTTACCATCCAAAACTGCATTGTTCAGCGGATGACCGGCACTGCAATTCCCTATGGCGCCATTGTTCATTACGGCGCCGCCGAAGGAACCCTGACTCTGAAAAACACGGAATTGATCGCCCCTGTTGCCGGGACCGCAGACGAAATCGACAGTGTGTCTCCTTCTGTGATCGGCGTTGCTGCTTGGGCGCAAACCGGCGAGAATATCGACGAAGCGTGGAAGCTGGTTGTAACAGACTGTACCATCCGTACCAACGGATTTGCGGTGTTTGACCGTTGGAACAACGCCACCTATACCAATACGACCTTCACCGGACTGGAAGGCGTGGAGGGACTCGATGACATCGAGGTCAAAACGTGCTATATGGCGCTCAATAATCCCCATGCAAATGATGTGACATACGATCATTGCACCTTCCGGAACATGCGCAGCTGGGGAATGCTGGTTGCAGGCGAAGAGCTCACGGTGACAGACTGCACCTTTGATGGAACAAACCAGTCCCGTGCGATCTCTGTGGCCTATGGTACAATCGACAAGTGCACGATTACGGGGAACACCTTTGATCTGAGCGGCAGCGGCAGCGGAATTATGTTCAGCGGCGCGGTGACCGAAACCTCCACAATCACAGTTGCGGACAACACATTCAAAAACTGCAGCCAGGAGGGCGGATACTGCGTCAATAATACCGGCGCTGTGGAAGGAGAGCAGGTTGCTCCGATCACGGTCACAGGATCCACCTTTATCGACTGTGCGAACAAGTATCTGAACCAGGTAAATGTGGAGGAAGCCGCAGCCTCTGATACCGCTTACGTGGTGTCCGGAAACACGGAGACGTACTACGAGACGCTGGCAGAGGCGATCTCCTCCGCGCCCGTGGGTTCGGCCGTGTATCTGCTGAAGGACATCAGTGAAACGGTCTCCGTCTCCAAGAACATCTCTATTTACACAAACGGCCATGCTTTCAGTGCGGCAAATATCCAATGTGCCGCAAACTACTATGTGCGGCAGATCTCGGGAGGGTATGAGGTTTATTATTCTGCCCCATCTACCGGCTCCGGCGGCTCTGACAGCGATCCCAGTTACGCCCCCATCCTGGATGTCGGCAGCGGCGGCAGCGTGAAGGTGAATCCCCGGACTCCCGAGGAGGGCGACAAGGTGACCATCACCCCGGATCCCGACAGCGGTTATGGGGTGGACGAGGTCATCGTCACCGACCGGAATGGCCGGGAGATCGACGTCACCGCCAATCGGGACGGCACCTATACCTTTGAACAGCCCCGCGGCCGGGTGACCATCGAAGTCACCTTCACCCGCACCGGAGAGAGCGCCTTCTTTACCGATGTGCCGGAGACCTTCTGGGCCTACGATGAGATCGCCTGGGCCTATGACAACGGCTACGTCAACGGCACCACGGCCACGACGTTCAGCCCCAACGGCAGCATCACCCGCCAGCAGGTGTGGATGATCCTGGCGCGGCTCAGCGGACAGTCTCCCGCCAACATGGCAGAGGCGCGCACCTGGGCCATGGACAACGGCATCTCCGACGGCACCAACCCCGGTGCGGCGGTGACCCGGCAGCAGCTGGTGGCCCTGCTGTACCGCTTTGCGGAACTGCGGAATTATGCCAACGGCCAGCGGGCCGATCTGAGCGCCTATCCGGATGCCGGCAGCGTGGCGGGGTACGCAGTGGAACCCCTGCAGTGGTCCGTGGCCAACGGCATCGTGGGCGGCACCAGCGCAGGGACGCTGAACCCCGCTGGAACAGCCACCCGCGCCCAGTTCGCGGTGATCCTTTATCGCTTCTGGAATCAGGTGGCCTGAGACAAATCAGAATAAGACAGCAGGGCGGAGAAATCCGCCCTGCTGCTTTTTTGAAAAAGAGAACCACCGGCAAAACCGATGGTTCCAAAAAGCTTTAGCCATGCCGAAAAAATATCCTCCTTTGGTAGAACAATGGAGGTCTGCCAACTGCTACAAGAACCAAAGGAGGAAATTGTGTGAGTACAAGGGGACAGAAATTATAGAGGAGAGGCGTACAAAGATCATGTTCACATATTGGAAGGTATCCCGCCCAAGTACAGCGTTTCACAGATTATGGGGTGTTGAAAGGGGAAAAATAGTCTGATGATCTATGAAAGCATGCGAACATGAGATAAATATGGAAACCGGCATTTCTGGCGTAGGGGATATGACGGCGCGAAGGCGGACCACATCTTCAACGGAACAGGGGATCAAGAATCGTACTGATGGAGAAGGGGCGCACCTATATATCGGATACCGGATATAGATTGCTGTTCAAAAGGGAGCAATGCGGATACTATCTCCCTATATACAGATGGTTCCAAAACCAGCCGGAACTGCTGCCCATATTCCGCCGGAGAGGGATGAGAGGCAGGGCCTGAACCATGCGGCAAGACCGGATCGGCCGATTGCCTTTTCCGGAAGGACTCTGTGCATCTTCTGCGGCCGGGGCAACAGACTAGGGATTGGGGGAAAGATCATGCTTGTTATGCAAACTCCATCTGCGTCTCAGACAGGAAACACAGATGGAGCTGTTTCATTCGGCGGCACTATTTTTTCAGATTCCCCGTTGCCGGGTTGTCGATCAACCTGCCCTCCTCTGTAAAACGGGAGCCGTGGCAGGGGCAATCCCACGTGTGCTCCTGCGGGTTCCATTTCAACGCGCAGCCGAGATGGGGACAACGCTTGGCGGAAGGGGTCAGGAGGTTGACCACGGCCTCGAAGCCATTGACCACCAATTGGGGGCGAAGAATCGTTCTGGAGGGGGAAAACACCTCGGCATAGGGGCTCTGCTTCCCTTGGACAAGATCGCACAGGACCATGGCCGATACCATGGCGGAGGTCATTCCCCACTTGTTGAAACCGGTGGCCACATACAGGTCGGATGCGCTGGCGGAATAGGGGCCGATATAGGGAACGCCGTCCAGAGACATGCAGTCCTGGGTAGCCCAGTGGGATGTCTCCGCGGCCTTGGGATAGTGCCGCTGGGCGAAATCCCGCAGTTCCTGCCAGGCCCCGCCCTGTTTTCCGGTGCGGTGGTCTCCGCCACCTACCAGCAGCAAATTCTTGTAGTTGCGAAAGGACATGCCCGTCTGGGCCTCGTCCACATACATGCCGTCTACATTCGGGGCGTTTTCCAGGGCAATCACATAGGAGCGGTGCTGATACAGTTTGGCAAAGAAGCTGCCGTGCTTATTCAAAAAGGGAAAGTGGGTGGCTACAATTATTTTGTTTGCCGTGACTTTTCCATAATCCGTAATTGCAGTTGTTCCGACCAGCTCCCGCACCGGCGTGTGCTCGCAGATGTGCAGGCTCTTTGAAATCGCGGCGATCCATTTCAGCGGATGAAACTGGGCCTGGTTTGGATATCGAACTGCTCCGGCCACAGGGAAGGGGAGGGGGAGGCGGTCTGTAAATTCCCCAGGAACCCCCAGTTTTTCCAGGGCATCCAGCTCCCGTTCGATTTTCCGGCGGTCATTCAGAGAGTACACATAGGCGGTCTTTTCTTCAAAGTCGCAGTCCATGCCGCGGCACAGCTCCCGGTACTTCTGAAGGGCCGCTTCATTGGCATCAAGGTACTGTTTGGCCTGGCCAGCTCCAAATTTACGGATCAGCTTGTCATAGATCAGGCCGTGCTGGGAGGTGATTTTGGCGGTGGTGTTTTTGGTGATCCCGCCGCCGATCGTCTCAGCTTCCAAGAGCAGATAGAGGACTCCGGCCTGGTGCAGCAGATATGCACATAAAACCCCCGCTATCCCCCCGCCGATAATCAATACATCGGTCTTTGCATCCTGCTCCAGATGACAAAACCCTGTATGTCCGGACGTCTGTTCCCACAATGACTCCATATACGATCCTCCAAATGCGTAATTTAGAAATAGTGTTCTCCAAATCACGGGAACAATATGTGGAGGTTCGACACGATGGCTCTGGATGGAAGGGCGAGCCAACGGCTCCGATGTACACGCTCACCCTGTACCGACGGAAAGACTCCGCAGATTGAAAGCCGTCATTTGCGCTTCCGCCATCCGGAAATTCCAGATGCAAGGAACAGCACTCAGCCCCAGGCAGACACAGATCTGGACGGCGCATGGGAGATGCTTTTGAAAAATCCGGCCAAAACGCAGCGCAGCGGCGCAAAGGCGGCGTTGTCCTGGAGCCTCATAAAAATTCCTTCCCGAAAAATAGTCTTGTGTTTGTGCTGCCGGTCAGCTTTGCTGTGCTTCCTGCTGCTTGCGGATATGAAAGCGGAGGCAGTCCAGACGCTCCAGCTGCGGCCTGATATACTGAATCGAAAGATGGAAAGCTGTCCCGACACAATCCGCCTCCGCAGCTGTCAATTCTTTGATAACTCTGGCCGGAAGCCCGGGCAATTCCTCTCTGGAGATACAGTGGCTCTATAAAGAGCTGCTGAAAAAGGAGGACGTTCAAAGCAAAGAGAACCGCTGTAAAGCAAAAAGACTTGTATGCAAAACAGTGCGGAATCTTCGCCAAATGCCGTCCCCCGCCATGGAAGTAGAGGCGGAACAGTCGCTCATCCGAACAACCCCGGCCAAGAGCTGCGCACACTGCGAAAGGTGGAGCGCAGGAGGTGAAGGACCTGACACCGGATCAGCTGACAGCGTTTTTTCAGAAGGCCGGGAAAAGCGGCGTGTATGAACGCTGCTACATGGACCTGGACAACCGGCCTGCGGCGGGGAGAGCTGTTGGGATTAAAATGGACAGGCATTGACTTCCAGAGAAAAACGCTCCGTATCCAGCGGCGTATCGCCCGGCAGAACGGGGGAAACGTGAAAACAGTCTCTGGAATGATGGGCCATTACAGCGCCGGATTCACGCTGGACACCTACGCCCACGTCACCAAAGACACCCAGATCCAGGCGGTAAACACGGTCAGCGGCATCCTGACAGCAGCGAGGAACTGATAGTAATGGTAGAAGTAGCCTGAAATTTCACCGGCCTGTGGCGTGATATGGGCAGAGACGAAGCGGGGGAAGGACCGGAGAAAAACAGAGAAGCCTGTGTTCTTAGAGAACACAGGCTTCTTGCTGGTACGCCCTGAGGGATTCGAACCCCCGGCCTTCTGGTCCGTAGGCATCAGACCATTTGATCTTTCGTCCTTAGAGCCGCAGTTGGTACAGGATTTTTATTTTTGGCTTGTACCACATTTGTACCACACCGTTCATCCGGTAGTAAGGTATTTTTTCGATTCCCGTACCTTATCGAAGGTCTCTTTCTGGCGTTGCTGTTCGCAGTAATGCAAATAAATATTCATTGTAATATTCGGAGAGGCGTGGCCCAAGAGGTGCTGAACTTCTTTGATATCCATGCCATCCTCAAAGCATCTGGTAGCGAAAGTATGGCGGAGAAGGTGAGGGGTAACATCGAAGTCGATACAGCGGTCGATCCACGGGTGGCGATTGACCTCGCGCTTCTCTTCGCTTTTCTCATCACTCTTTTTTTCAGGGCTGTTTTCAGAGACATCCGTTTTTTCTATTACTCGTCTCGCCTTGATCATTTCCCAGAGCCTGCGAAATGAGGATTCCGACATCATTTCACCATTTGCCATAGGGAACACGAATAATGAATTGGTATTCCGCCGCTTCTGAATGAGAGTTTCGGCAAGATCGGAGGGAATAGGGATGGTCCGGAATCCGCAGTCTGTCTTGGGAGTGTCCTCCAGGACGGCCTTTCCTTTTGAGTAAACCAGGTTCCGCCGTATGGTAATAGTAGCTTCCTTTGGGTCTGTTACATTCACACAATCCCACATGAGGCCCAACGCTTCCCCGCGTCGCACTCCGGTAACATCCATCAGCCACACCAATAGGTGGGCTCTGGTTCCACTCAGGGCGTTCAGGAGGATTTTTTCCTGCTCCCGTGTCAGTGGCACCTTCTCCTGGGCGGCTTTCCCTTTTGCTTTGAGACTGCTTGGTACGGGAGACACTACAATAATGCGATCATCCACCGCGCAGAGGAAAATAGCCCGCAGTACCTGAAGGACCGTCCTGTATAAACTATGGCTCTTGTCCTGGAGGTGGTTTAAGCATCCCTTGATCGCAATGGGGGTGATCTCCTGAAGAGGAACTGCACTCAGATAGGGAAGGATGTGGTTATTCAACGCATTGACAATGCTTTCCTTGGATTTCTCACGCAGATCAGGCTTTTTATATATCGTGTACCAAGATTGGGCATACTCACCGAAGGTTATGTTGTTTTGAATATCAATGCCGGCCCGCAGCATCATTCTGGCATTATCTAATTTTTCCTGAGCTTCCTCTTTTGTTTTGCCGTAGAAATACTTCCGATCCCCGTTTGGGAGTGTAATGGTCAGGGTAACGTATCCTTTTCTTGCCATAAAAAACTCTCCTTGTCAACAGGGGAGTTCTGTGCTATACTACTAGCGCAGAACGATTCCCCTTGATTGTGAATGGCTTCGTGGTCAATTGGATAATTCTGCTGGCCGCCCTGGGTGCCTCCAGGGCGGCCTCTTTTATTCTGCATTCAAGTCTTACCCCATTTGGAATGGCAAACATCTAGATCGTTACATTCACTTCGTTTGCTTCCTGGCGGATTTTCTTTAACTTGTTCCCGTATAGCAAAGACGTAATCTCTGAATGAGTCTAAGCTATAAAACATAGGAATTACTTTATAGCTATGCTGAAGTTCCTTGGGGATTACTAGTGTATTTGGCTCCGTGTATTCTACACTCGAAAAATTATCGGCGAACACACATGATGGATCGTCAATATCGTCTGCGTCTAACTCCTTCTCTTCAATTGCCAACCAATCAACATAGAAATGATTTTTTGCAAAATGCCGAAGTTCATGCTTAATAGTTCTGCGCTGCACCGCTTTATTGTACAGGGTATTTATATAGATATTGACTGTCCCGTCACTATTGGACACAATTAGCCCGGGGACACCCATGTGCGGGAAATCCATAAAAAATAAGAAGTAATCAACGCCTTGATAGTATTTCAACGGCCATTCTTCCCTTGCTGAAATTTTATAAATTCAAGGATGTCATCAAGTTGATCTTCAGTCAGTTTTGCATCGGTGTCCAAAAGGATTCTTATGCCTTGCCCAGCAAGAAATTCTCTTTTTTCTTTATAAGGAATGCGTTCACCTGTAGAGGTGGGCGCTTTTTTTTTCAGATTCTTTGCAAAACATAAATCCCGATATGACTCCTGTAAAACTTCAAGCTGACTGGTCAATTCAGCCCGTTCACTTTCATCAGAAGATTGATTTATAGACGCTCTAACGTCACTTATATTTTTTTCTGCAAGATCTATTTGCGCCTCAATAGTATTTCCCATGAGATACCCAGGTTCGACTCCAAAATAGTCAGCAACCTTTTTTATCGTTGGGCGCCTGGGAATTGTGCCTTGTCTCCAAGTTGTTACTGTACTATTTGAAAGACCTATTTCGGACGCTACGGCGTTATCTGATTTTCCTTTTTTTTGACAAAGTAATCTATACATTTCATAAAAAGCAGTTTCCATAATGCCCCCCTATTTCCAAAATTAGAATAATCAAGAAAATACAACTTGACAATTAGATAATTTTAGATATAATAAGATTTATAACAAGATAAAATTAGAAGAAATTAGAAAATGAAAAGACAATTGGTTCAAATAAGAAGAGCCAAACAATCTACTTCTATAGTATATCTATATTCTAATTTTGTCAATGAAAATCTAATAAAAAATAAGAGGAGGTGGGTTGGATATGACTATGGCGAAAGCTAGGCGGAGAGCAGGTCTACTTCAAAGACAAGTTGCACAGGCTCTCAATGTTTCGCTTGGCACAGTAGCAATGTGGGATACTGGGCGAAATAAACCTCGGGCAGATATGCTTCCCAAAATTGCGAAACTGTACGGTTGTACAGTTGACGATTTGCTGGAGGACGGTAACGAAAAAGAATGAACGTATGACCGTAGGGCAAAAGAGTTCACGTAGATGATCGGAGAAACCACTGTAGACAGAACGAGTGATTTTCTTGCTTTGGCCTTTCCTGGTAGCTGGTGGGACTGCGGCAACCCTATTGGCATTCCTTCTGTGTTAGTCGTTTCCAACAATTAAATCCTAAAAGAAGGAACCGCGCATGAAATCTGCAATCTATGAATTCGAGGACTATCGCAAGACGCTCGAATGTGCTGGTCCCAAACTGAAAGAGATTGTTCTGGATCGGGCGGCGCATGATCCAGGGATCAGCCTTCTACAGCTGAAGGAGCTGGTAGATCTTGCGTACCCGGGAGAATGACTGACGCCCACCCGGGCGGAACAATCCATTTTCAGGTTTGGACAGGGGGAAGCGTGTGGAGTTTATTTTTACGGTCATTGGCGTAGCCGAGGTAGCCACCTGATTCATGCGGGTTTTTGATTATCTGGAAGGGGGCCGATAGGAGTGGAGAAAAGACTTCTGGACATCGAGATTGAACATCTGACCGCTATGGCATACCGCTATGGGCGTCTAATCGAGACAAAGAATGCGGAGGGGCCAGCGAAGCTCCGACAATACTCAAAACAGGCGGAATCCGCCAGAGCAGAGGAGGTGAATATGTGTGACCCATTTCACTAACAGAGCGGTCCTGGCAGAAATCAAGGAGATTAGAGAGACGACGGATGTGGCCGAGGCCGTGAAACTGCTCTCCAGCGGCAACTGGATCGCAATCCTCACGACCTCGGAAACCCAGCCCTGCCTATTCTGCCTTGGACGAGTGTCCGGTGATCCATTCTAAATCATAGATCGCTGAACTCACCCAAACTGTACAAGAAATATGCTTCTCCATCGTTTCTTGTGCCACTTGCGGTATCAAGCAGTTTCCATCCCTTCCGCAGCATTTCTTCAACTGTTACGACACTATCCGTTTCCATGACCCTGCGGAGTCCATCAAATTCCATTTACTCACCCCCTTTCATGTCGAAGTATACCACGGGAAGCGGGGAGTGGTAAAGAAGAAGCAAGAGGTGAGTCACCACGAAGCCATTTGAAGAATACATAGCCAGCGAGGCACAGCTGGCAGAGGATCGACTGAGAGCCGTTTACAAACGCAAGTTGGACAAGCAGAGACAGGTTTGCGAGAGCAATGAGAATTTCTGCCTGTTTACCTGCATTCTGGCGCTCGTCTGCGGCAGCATTTTTCTCGGCATGATGTTTTGTTGAGGTGATCGTATGGAAGACCACGAAGCCATTTTTTACACAGTCCAGCAGGTTGCCCGAAGATACGGCGTATCCACCCGGGTCATCTATGAAGCGCTCCAGCGGGGATACATCAAAGGGGTACGGCTGGGTGTGTGGCGGGTAAGTGAAGAGGCACTGCAGGAGTTCGAGCGCTCCGGCGGCATCCCGGGCAGGAGAACTGCTTTATCGCAAGGAGACCCGCCCACACAAGGGATTTTCCCAAAACGGATGGGGCACCGCCGGCAGGCAACTGGATCTGTGGTTAAAAAGATTTCAATCTGACAAGGAGGAATCGAGATATGGGAAAGATGATTGTGAATGTCCGCTATTGCAGTAAGAGTGGGGAACTGAGTTCCCGGGCTTACAGCTACTATGCGGACATTCCCCTTTCTGTGGGAGACCGGGTGGTGGTCCCCACCTACAAGGGAGACGGCGAGGCGGTGGTGAGCGAGGTAGATGTACCGGAGAGCCGCATCGACGAGCGCATCCTGCCAGTGTTGAAAACCATCTCCAGGAAGGTAGGTGATGACGCATGAGCGAGGACCAGAAGAGGGAGCTGATCCGGGTAACACAGCTTCCGGTGATCGAGGAGCAGTTGAAGGCACTCTCTGCTGAAATCGACACGAAAGTGAACGAGGCCATGTCCATGGTCTGCACGGAGGACACCGTGAAGGCTGTGAAGAAGGTCCGGGCAGAGCTTAACAGCCAATTCTGGGAATTGGAGGGTCAGCGGAAGGCCGTGAAGAAGGCCATTATGGGCCCCTATGAGAGATTCGAGCAGATTTACTCAAAGTATATTAGCCAAAAGTTCAAGGCGGCCGATGACAACCTGAAGGCAAAGATCAATGAGACGGAGGACAATCTACGGCAGGCGAAGGAGTCTGAGCTACAGGCATGGACAGCAGAGTACATCGCCAGCGTCAATGTGGACTTCCTGCGTCCGGAGGACGCCGGCATCAAGGTGAACCTATCCAGTTCCATGGCTTCTCTGAAAAAGGCGGCCAAGGAATTTGTGGACCGGGTAGCCGGGGATTGCGCCATGATCGACAGTCTGGAGGACGCTGCCGAGGTGATGACAGAGTACCGGCAGAACGGCTTCCGGGCTTCCGACGCTATCCTAACGGTGAAAAATCGGCATGAGTCCATCAAGAGGCAGAAAGAAGAGGCAGAGCGGCGGGCCCGGGAACGGGCGGCTGCTGCGGCCGCGGCTGCGAAAGCATCTGAAGCCATTTCCGCCCCGGCCGTCGCTCCGGCGATGGAGGTCCCCACGGTGGAGGCGGACCCCGCCGAAGCTCCTCAGAAGAAATCTATGGACGACATTCTGACCGTTCGCTTCACGGTGCGGGATACGCGGGGCCGGCTGATCGTCCTGCGGGACTGGCTGAACAGCAACGGATATGAATACCAGTGAAAAGGAAGGAGAACCCCATGGACAGCAAGGCGCAGAAATCCATTTTGCAGATGGCCCGCGGTGCCATCCAGGAGAGGGCGGATTATGAGATGACCCGTATCCTGGAGAACATCCTGGACTACAACACCTCGCCGACAGCCAAGCGGAAACTGGTGATCACGCTGGAGCTGAAGCCGGATGACAGCCGGCAGAACATCTCCGTGAGCTGCACGGCTAAGAGTACCTTGGCGGCAACCAACCCTGTCACGACTGCCCTGTATGTTGCCGGTGACGATACCATCGTGGAGATGGTTCCACAGATCCCCGGACAGATGGATATGGACGGGAATGAGACGGAGACACCGCCTACGCTAAAACTTGTGAATTTCTCTTAATAAAGGAGTGCAAAATACCATGCTGAAAGAATTTATCGAACATATCCAGACCACGACCGCACCGACAGTTATGCCTATAGGTGAGCATCACTTCCGCTTGACCCATGACGGTGACATGGAGGAGATCCTCCCGAAGATCCAGCATCCGGATACACTGCCACTGAACAGTTTGGATGGCTTGGTGAAGTTGGTCAAGACGGAGGCTATGAAGATGGCTTCCCCGCTTTACATCACCATCCCCACCCATACGAAAGTAGTGTGCTTCGCACAACCTCAGGAGAAGGATCGCTGGTATCGGCAATTCTATTATGAGGCTGTAGCCACGGATGTCCCGGGCTGGGAGGAAGAAACCTCCATGGATTTTGAGAGAGCTCAGGTCGCTATGCGGACCCGCTTTCAGGAAACGTCCGATATCCCCTACCTCCAGAAGCTCCTCTCCGAGATCACCCTGGGCGCAAAGGTGACTCGCAACGATAACGGCGTGGCAACCTCTATCGTAACCCAGAAGGGCGTTTCTCTTCAGGAGAACGCCACCATCCGCCCAATTGTGAATCTGCGACCCTACCGGACATTCCAGGAGGTGGAGCAGCCGGAGAGTGCTTTCCTGATCCGGGTGGACGAGCGGTCTATTCGCTTCATCGGGGCCGACGGCGGCATGTGGAAACTGAAGGCGCGGCAAACGATCAAGGAGTTTCTGGAGCAGCATTTCACAGACGAGATCGAGTCTGGAACCGTTGTCGTGGCTCTGTAAGGGAGGCGGTCGTATGAGCCAGAGTATACAGAAAGCTTCCATCAAGGGCAAGAAGATGTCGCTGTCATCTGTCTTTTCCACGCCAGATTTTCAGGAAGCTGTACATAACGCCCTGAATGACGTGGCACGTGAGAAGAGGTTCGTCTCGTCCGTGATCGCGGCCTCTGTGGCAAATCCCGTGATCCAGGAATGCACACCGAAATCTGTGCTTTCCGTCGCGCTGATCGGTGAGTCTCTGAACCTGATCCCGTCTCCGCAGATGGGACAGTATTACTTCGTTCCCTTTGAGGTCGCGCTGAAGGACAAAAACGGGAGGAAGATCCCACTGATGGATGAAGACGGCCAGCCTGTAACGAGGGACGGCCAGCAAGTATTTCTCACAGAGAAGCGCGCACAGTTTGTCCTCGGCTACAAGGGACTTATTCAACTGGCGCTGCGTTCCGGCTACTACAAAAAGCTCAATGTTATTTCCGTCAAGGAAGGAGAACTAATCCGCTGGGATCCGCTGAACGAGGATATCGAGGTCAGATTGATCCAGGATGACCGCGAACGGGAAACTGCCCGGACCATTGGATACTACGCCATGTTCGAGTACATGAACGGCTTTCGGAAGGCCATGTACTGGTCCAAGGAGAAGATGGTCGAACACGCGGATCGTTACAGTCCGGCCTTCAGCAAGGATGCCGTAGAGAACAAGCGGAACCCGCGGTATAGCAAAGTCTCCTTTGCCGACTATGAGGCCGGAAAGGTGAAGGAGCGTGATATGTGGCTTTACTCCTCTTTCTGGTACAAGGACTTTGACAGCATGGCCTACAAGACGATGCTGCGGCAGCTGATCTCCAAATGGGGCATGGTGTCCGTGGATCTGGAAAAGGCCATGCAGGAGGATATCGTGGCCGAGCAGGCAGAGGACGGCTCCCTCAATATCATCCCGCCTGAAGAGGACTACGACGCTTCCGCAGAAACGCCGAATTCCATCGAAGGTGCGGCTGTAGTGGATGCGGACTATCAGGAAGCCCCCGAGGCACCGCCCGGCGGCATGACGATGGACGAGAGCACGGGAGAGATGAAACTTGGTGAACTGTGATGTCATTGCTACCGGATCCTCCGGAAATGCGGTGCTGTTGAATGGGAATATCCTGATTGACTGCGGCGTTCCGTTTAAACATCTGCAAGAGATTTACCGAAAGATCAATCTGGTGCTGCTTACGCATGAGCATCACGACCATTTTAACGGGGCCACGATCCGCCGACTTGCGGCGGATCGCCCCCTTCTGCGGTTCGGATGCTGCCAGTGGATGGTTCTTCCGCTCGTGGAGGCAGGTGTACCTATCCATAGAATTGACAGCTACGCAATAGGGTCGGCTTATAACTACTCTATCTATGGGAGAACCGTCCGAGTGGAGCCATTCAATCTGTTTCACGATGTTTCGAACTGCGGATATAAGATCACGCTCCCCAATGGACAGAAAGCATTATATGCGACGGACACGGTGAGCATGGATGGCGTGGAAGCCTACGGATTCGACCTGTATATGATCGAGGCCAACCACAGGACCGAAGAAATCAAACGGCGAATCGCCGAGAAGGAATATGACGGTAAGTTCTCCTATGAGAAGAGGGCGATCAGAACGCATCTTTCTCAGGAACAGGCGGACTCCTGGCTGGTTCGGAACGCAGCATCTTACAGCGAGATCATTTACCTTCACGGCCACAATGACATTGAAGGGAAAGAAGAGGCGATATAGGTTGCTCAATAAAATCATCATGGGACGCCTGACCCGGGACCCTGAACTGCGCCGCACCGGAAGTGGAACCGCCGTCACGTCTTTTTCCCTGGCTGTGGACCGGGACTTCAAATCCCAGAGCGGTGAGAAGGAGACCGACTTTATCGACGTTGTGGCTTGGCGCAGCACCGCGGAGTTCGTCAGCAGATACTTCACAAAGGGCCGCATGGCCGTGGTAGAAGGCCGCCTGCAGATCCGCGAATGGACGGACAAGGACGGCGGCAAGCATAGGAGCGCGGAGGTCGTTGCCGACAACGTCTACTTCGGGGATTCCAAGCGGGACAGTGCCAGTGGATTTAGTGGGGGTGCCGCCTATGATACACAGGGGGACAGGCAATCCGATTTTGCTGAGATTGGCGAAGAGGACGGCCCTCTTCCATTTTAAAGGAGGAGGGCCACATGCCGAACAGGATTATAAAAGAAAGCACTTTTACCAGTGAAAAGATCTCGTCGCTTTCGGATTTCGAGTTTCGGCTTTGGGTTGGCTTAATTACACAGGCAGATGATGCCGGGCGCGGTGATGCGAGGCCTGCAATCATCAAGGGCCGGGTTTTTCCACTTCGGGAACGGGTGACGATAAAGGATGTCGATGTGGCTATCCACGGTTTGGCGGCCAAAGGCTGCGTTTCCCTCTACACAGTAGGCGGGAAGCCCTACTTTTGGTTCCCGACTTGGGGCGAACATCAAAGAATCCGAGACTATAAGCCCAAGTATCCCGGGCCAGAGGAAGCTGACGGTCTGAGGCCCGCCGAGGCAGATTGCGGAAAACCGCAGCAGATGGCGGCCAACAGCGGCCAACAGCGTCCGACGGCGGCCAACAGCGGCCAACCGCCGCAAGACGCGGCCTTAATCCAATCCGAATCCGAATACGAATCCGAATACGAAGAAGGTAGCGCGGAGCCGCAATCTGCATCCGCGCTGCCGGTGATCGGCCTGCCCCTGAACGACGGAACGGAATTTCCGGTTTCCGTGGAGCAGTTTCATGAATGGAAGAGCCTGTACCCTGCTGTAGATGTCATGCAACAGCTGAGATCGATGCGCGGATGGCTGGATGCGAATCCAACGAGACGAAAGACTATACGGGGGATTAAGTCATTTGTGGTCCGCTGGCTTTCGAAGGAGCAGGATCAGGGCGGAAACCAGAAAAAGCTGAGAGGCGGGGGCAATGTGTTTATGGACATTGCACGGGAAGAGGGGATTTTATGAGTCGGGAAGAAACCATCAAGATCATGTCGGTTTTGCGCGGCGCATATCCGAACTTTTACCGCAACGTTACAAGGCAGGAGGCGCTTGATGCCATCAATCTGTGGGGTGATATGTTTGCCGAAGAGCCCTATGAGCTAGTCGCGGCAGCCGTGAAGATCCTGATAGCAACAGATGATCGGGGCTTCCCGCCCCATATCGGAGCCGTCAAGGAAAAAATCCGTCAGTTTACGGGTCCTCGCGGCGGGGAAATGACAGAGGCGGACGCTTGGAACCTGGTTGCTGCCGCTGTCAGGAATGGAATCTATGGGGCCAAAGAGGAGTTCGAGAAGCTCCCGCCAATCCTCCGGCGGATCGTTGGAAGTCCGGCAACGCTGAGAGAATGGGCGGCAATGGATAGTGAGACCCTGCACAGCGTGGTATCTTCGAATTTCCAGCGGAGCTATCGCTATATTGCCGCGGCGGAGAAGGAATACCGAAAATTGCCGGATGGCCTGAAAGAAATCGTGTCCTGCGCCGCAAAGCCGGTGGAGATCGACACACCTTCCGCAGACGGGCTCCCAGTGTATGAGAGCCAGGATGATGCCCTCCGAAGATTGGAGGCGTCGCGTAGGACGCTGTGGGAAGCGGTCAGACGGCAGGAGGTGGACAAGGGAAGGGCCCGAGAGCAGGTAATCGCCCGGCTAAGGAACGAGGCTGCGCGAGATGGGAATTGACTTCAAGGACCTGCCACCAAAGGCACAAGCGCAGATTCTGGAAAAGCTGGCACAGTCCAGTCCAAAGAGCCGGAATATTATCCGGAATATTACCGGGAAGGCCTACGGATCAGCGCCTCACCCGCAGGGGGCCTCCGCTACCCTGCCGGCCGGGGAGGTGCTTTTCCAGGCGACGGTGCTGGGGAAACCCATCACGAAGAAAAATCACATGGAGATCCGCAAGCGGGCGGATGGAAAGCGGTTCGTTGGGCAATCAGACCAGTTCAAGGCGTACGCCGAGGTATTCAAATCCCAGGTGTTTTACACTGGGGAGCCCATCGAGTGCCTTTGTAACGTCCGGGAAGTCTACTACATGCCGACCCGGCAGCTAGTGGACAAACTGAACCTGCAGGCGGCTACAGACGATCTGTTGGTGGCGTGCAAGGTGCTGAAGGATGACAACAGCCGCATCGTGGGCGGGCACGACGGGAGCCGGGTGAGACTGGACCGGAAGAACCCGCGGGTGGAGATCACTATTACGAGATTGGAGGAGGGAGACTGATGGAGCTAAATCTATGCGTACCCTGCGCCGAAAAGCTGAGAGGCGTATACACGCTGCGGAAGGTGCGGGAGGTTGTGGACGGCAAGATCCAGTGCGCGGAGTGCGGTCGAAGGCGATACGGCGCTACGTACTTGGCGGAGTCGAAGAACCGGATAGGAGGTGCGTCCAGATGAAGCGAGGGAAGCAGGCGGAAACCGGCCGGAGTAGACCCCCGAGGACCCGGGAGGAGTGGTGGCGTGAGTCCAGACTGCGGCTGGGGCTGTATGCACTCTCCCTGCTGTTTATTCTAATCTGGCTGTGCGGATATCTTATGCTGACAGCTCGGACCGCTGGCATGGAAGCACCTCTGGAGGATTCCAACCTCTCCGCAAAAGAAACGCCGGAGAACAGGGAGGACGGGCGACTGCCTGGGGATGACACGCCAGCCATGGAGTGTTGCTACCTGACCGCAGATGAAATGGAAGCGGCGGAAAATGAATTGATTTTGGCGGCGCTGGTGGCAAAGGCCAACCGGATCGACAACTGCACCGTGACTTGGTACAACAACGATACCTGTAACAAGACTCTGGATGACCCGACTTATGGCATCACGGCCAGCGGACTTCCCACGGTGGAGGGTGTGACCTGCGCTGTGGACAACAGCGTGATCCCCCAGTATGCTGACGTGTTTGTGGAGTTTTCAGACGGGACTATCGAACAGTATTGGGCTACGGACACTGGCGTTGTTGGAAATCACGTGGACATCTTTGAGCCAGACTATGATACCTGCATCCAAAATGGCCGGCAGGTTCTGACGGTCTGGTGGTTGAAGGAGACCGGAACATGAAACACTGCAAGCTCTGCAACGCATACTTTGATGCCCCACTGATCCGGAAGGAGAGGGACAATACTGTTTTCGAGGGCTATCAATCCAGAGTGGAGCTTTGTCCTGTCTGCGGACTTCCGTACATAGAAGACACCGCTGTATGCCCGAAATGTAAAGGGTATATGCCGAATGGAGAAATCCTGTGCAAATCCTGCAGGAAGATCCTAAAAGGCAAACTCCTCGATTTTCTTGACGGCCTCTCAACAGTCGAACAAGAGCAACTGGATTTGTGGCTGGATGGGCGGAGCATATCAGATCTTGGGACTGTCTGCTGATTGGCATGTGAAAGGAATAAGGTGAAGAGAAATGAATGCCTCCGGAGACAGAAAAGAGGAGATCACGTGGCAGGACATCCCCGGCTACGCCTATCCCTATCGCATCAGTGATCGTGGGGAGGTACAGCAATTTAGGGGAGGGGCTTGGAAGACGATTTCTGTGCGAGTAACGCATAGAGCGCAGGTAATACTTCGCAAAACCGATGGAACGCAGCAACGGTTAGGCGTTTTCCGCCTTCTGGACGAGCACTTCAATGACGGATATGCGAGGAAGCATGGACTTTGTGTGAGTCCCAAAAATGGAGTAAAGTCCGAATGCACACTGGAAAATCTGACCTATAAAACACGGGCGGAGATCGGCCGAGGCTCATGGTCTCGCGGTTCAAGGCGTCCAATCATGCGGAAAGACCGGAATGGAAATGTAGAGATCTATCCATCTGTAATTGCAGCAGCAAAAGCAAGCGGACTGACAGTGCAGTCATTGGACAGACGGCTCTACCACGGTGTCTTGGATCCGCGTGGGTATAGATGGAAGGTGTTGAAATAGTGAATTCAAAACTGAGATGCAAGTGCGCCTCGTGCATTTTCGGGGCCGCAGAAAACATGGATTATCTGTGCGATTTCGCATTGCTCACCGGCCACACGAGGCAGGCTGTTCCGGCGGAGTTGTGCGAACACTTTGAACCAGGGGAACCGCTGGAATCAAAAAGAAACGCAAGGACAAAAGGTCCTGGGATTGCTATTAACCCAAGCCGTCGGAAAACTCGATACGACTGGGAAAAGGCAAAAAAGCTCTATGACCAGAAATGGAGCGACCGGAAGAGCGCGGATGCTATAGGGTGCAGGGTTCAGGCCGTTTTGATGTGGAGGAAGCGGGAAAAACTGGCGTCCTGGCCGCAATCCGAACAGATCAAAGCAAGAAAAGAGGAAGTACGATGAATGAGGAGCTACCGGGTTTTGCGGAAGCGCGGGAGCGCCTACGGAAAGACGGACGCCCAAGCGAGTGGATAGATCAAACCGTAGACCCGCAAAGCCCATACGCATTGTTTGAAAAAGACGGAAAACCAAATTACAAATGCAACTGCCCGGAATATGAGGGATTTTGGCTGGACGGGGGGATCGGATCAGTTCAATGCCGGGCACATGATGGGCTTTTGCCGGGGCTTCACTTTGAGCTTACTTGCCGGAAAGACTTTGAAATGTGCCCATTCAAACGGAGAAAAGAGGTGGAACCATGAAAGCGCAGATCAGCATGTGGGAAGAGAAGATCGTGGACAGTTTCGCCGGCGGAGGCGGAGCTTCCACAGGAATTGAGCTGGCTACAGGTCGGGTGGTGGACATAGCAATCAACCATGACCCGGACGCCATTCTCATGCACAAGACCAACCACCCGCACACCACCCACTACCAGGCCAGCGTGTGGGATGTGGACCCTCTCGAAATCACCGGAGGTAGCCCGGTAGGCCTTTTGTGGGCCTCCCCTGCCTGGGCGGACCGTGGGACGACGCTTTCCACCGGGAGTTCTGCAGCAAGTGTACGGCGGAGAATTGCGACGCCTGCCAGCATGAGGCGGAGAGAAACAACCCGGCCTGGTGGCTGGAATTGATCCACACGGGAACCGGGCCGGTGAGAACCGAAAGCCGGAACCCGTACCGGAAACAGGCGGCGGCCCTCCGAATGGAGGCCATGCACTAGCGGGACCGTTTCGGCCGCGATATGCTGGCCAAGGAATTGGAGAGCGCGGCGGCCTCCATTGAGGACCTTTTAAGAGAAACGGAGGATAGCAGGTGAAATATTATGAGGGCTGCGAGGAGATCACGCGAGAGAAAACGCGGGACTTCCAGGCAAAAATGAAAATGGGATATGAGTTCAAAAAGGCATACGCGGCCAGGCGGGCGTGGGAGTTCTACAACCACCCGGAAGTGGCGGGACGCTGTTATGTGGCGGTGGGCGGCCTGGACAGTATCACCCTTTTCCTGTTCCTTCGCTCCATTGGGATCAACGTGCCGGCCACGTCCGTATCCATGCTGGAGGATCGGAGTATCCAGAGGGTACACAAGGCGCTGGGCGTGAAGGGGCTGCTGCCGGTGGTCAACCAGAAAACAAACCGGCCGTACAACAAGGTGGAGGTGATCCGGGAATACGGGTTCCCGGTATTGTCCAAAGAGATCGCCGGGAAAATATACACCCTGCAGCACCCGACGGAGAAAAACGCCACCGTGCGCCACGCCATTATGACGGGGGAAACCGGGGCTTATGGAGGATACAGAAAAGGCACCCGCATGAAAATGGCCCAAAAGTGGCTGAAAATCTTCGGAGGGCCTGAAAACGAGCGGGAGGGAACGGATTATCAAACCGCGCCTTTCCAGGTGTCGGATCTGTGCTGTTATTACCTGAAAGAAAAGCCGTGCGACGACTACGCCAAAGAAAGCGGACTTTTTCCGTATATGGGGCTTATGGCATCCGAGGGGGGGCGGCGCCAAAAGGCCCTTATGCTGAACGGGTGCAATTATATCAGCAAGACCACAAAGCGCAGTGCCCCCTTTGCCATCTTCACCAGGCAGGACCTCTTGACCCTGGCCGTGGAAATGGAGGCGTGGTATCAAGAACACTGGGAGGAGTTCGACGGGAACGGCGAACACCTGGAAACCATCGTCCCGGAGATATACGGGAAAATAGTCCGGGATCCACTGGACATGACCCAGGAGGAGATCGAGGAGTACAAAGCAGAACACGGGGGAACGGAGCCGGAAGGGCAACTGCGGACCACCAAAGCGCAACGGACCGGCTGCTCCATGTGCGGGTTTGGGGTCCACATCGAGAAAAGGCCAAACCGCTTTGACCAACTGCGTCACCGGAACCCGAAAGAGTGGGAAATGTGGATGAACCACATCTGCCAGGATGAAACCGGGGAATGGTACGGCTGGGGCCGCGTCCTGGACTATATCGGGATCGGATGGAAAGACGATCTTTTTGACCAGGAGGACCCGAAACCGCTTTGCGAGGAGTGCGTGGATCGGCTGAAAAAGGACTTTACCCTGGAGGGGCCGGAGGAGGCGCCGCACAAGGGAACGTGCTGGGCCTGCAGAAGAAAGCGGAAGGTGGTCAACCGTTTTGCCGTTGAGGAGGTGCAGGGATGAACGTATATGCGGACCATGCGGCCACAACCCCCATGCGGGCGTGTGCCAAAGAGGCCATGCTGGAGGCCTTGGAGGACTTCGGGAACCCGTCCAGCATACACTCCGCTGGGAGGCTGGCAGCCATGAGGATGGAGAGCGCCAGAAAGGAAATGGCGGAACTGCTGAACTGCCGCCCGTCTGAAATCTATTTCACGTCCGGCGGAACAGAGGCGGACAACTGGGCGATCCGTGCGGCAAAGGACGGGGACGGCCGCGTGGTGGCCTCCGCCTTTGAACACCACGCAATAATCCACACCCTGGAGGGCATGGAGCGGGAAAAGTTCAGGAGGATGGAACTGGTCAAGCCGGAGAGGGACGGGATCGTGGATCCAAAGAAGGTGCGCCAGGAGGTAGACCAGTACACGAATATGGTCACGATCATGGCAGCCAACAACGAGGTGGGGACGATCCAGCCCATTGAGGAGATCGGGCGGGAGATCCGAAAAGCCGGAGGGAAAAGAACGGTTTTCCACACAGACGCGGTGCAGGCGGTGGGACATATCCCGGTGGACGTTCAAAAAATGGGGGTGGATATGCTTTCCCTGTCCGCACACAAGTTTGGAGGACCCAGGGGCGTGGGTGCCCTATATTGCAGGACCGGGATCGTCCTGGAACCGCTCATGTTCGGAGGAGGGCAAGAGCGGGGGCGCAGGCCGGGGACGGAAAACACGCCGGGGATCGTAGCCATGGCGGCAGCCATGCGTGAGGCTTGCGAGAATATGGGACAATCGGCAGCCAAGACAAGGAACCTGCGGGACCGCCTGATCCGGCGCATTAAAGAGATCCCGGACAGTTACATACATGGGAACATGGAAAAGCGCCTGCCTGGGAATGTAAACTGCTCCTTTGCCGGAGTAGAGGGCGAGGCCGTGGTGATCATGCTGGATCTGGCCGGGGTGTGTGCGTCGTCTGGTTCTGCCTGCACATCGGGGACCGGAGAACCGAGCCACGTACTGACAGCCATGGGACTGTCCAGGCGGGACGCCTATGGGGCCATACGGATCACGCTGGAGGAAACGAACACCGAGGCGGAAGTGGACTACATAGGCGACCAACTGGCGGAAATCGTAAAAGCATTAAGGAAATAAGAAACGGAATAAAGAAAGCCACCTGCGCCTGGTGCTGACAACACGGCGCAGGTGGCAATATAAGCGACGGAAAAACCGTCCGGGATACCTATATTATATCAGTTCTCCGGGCGGTTCGCAACGGAAAAATCAGCGGGGCCATGGCCCCGTAAGCGCCGGTAAGAGGCATTAGTAAAGTGACCAGCACCAGAAAAGGAGGGCACCATGCCATACGTACACAGGATGGTGCAGGCTGGCCGGACCGTCGAACATAGGAAAATGCAATCCTTCCGGGTTCACACCAAAGGGGTCCAGCGCGGACCCAACAAAGGGACGACCACGGAAAAGCAAGCCCGGATCAACGAGCGGGTGGCGGAGGAACACCTGCGCTGGGATCTGAACGCCAACTTTGACCACCGGGATCTCCACGCCGTCCTGCACTACTACGCCAAGGACACGACCTTTGAGGAGATCCTGGAGAACAAGGCCACATTCCTGGCCAACCTGCGGAAAGCCTGCAGGAAAAAGGGGATCAAGTACAAGGCCGTGGTAGTGATAGAAACCAAGCGCATGACGAACCCGCATATTCACGTGATCATAAGCCGGATGGACCCGGAGATCATCGGGGACGCCTGGGAGGAAGTCCCCAGGGGCGGCGGGGGTATCAGTTTCAAGCCCCTGGACCGCCGGGGGAACCACGCCAAACTGGCGGCCTACCTGATGAAGGAAAGCCGGTCCACCATGGAGAAGTACCGGGAGATCGGGAAACGGGGAAAGCGGTACAGCAAGACCCAAAACATGGACAAGCCGGTGATCACCTACAAGGTGGTTTCCTCCTCCTGGAGGAAGGAGCCGAAAGCGCGAAAGGGCGCGGTGCTGTATAAGTTCGACGACGGGGCGACCTGCAGGGCCGGGTGGCACGAAATGACGGGCTACCCGTACCAGGAATATTTCGAGGTTTTCAACGAATAGGAGGCAAGCCGATGAAAGTTTACATAGCAGGAAAGATCACCGGGGATCGGCGGTATCGGGCAAAGTTCCGGGAGGCCGCCAAGGCCCTGGAGGAGGCAGGCCACGTGGTACTGAACCCGGCCACGCTGCCGGACGGCCTGGACGATGCGGACTATATGCGGATCTGCATGGCCATGGCGGACGCGGCGGATCTGGCCGTGTTCCTGCCGGACTACCGGGAGAGCCGGGGCGCCATGGTGGAATGGGCGTACTGCCAGAGGACTGGGAAGGACTGCGCCCTGTACCTGGATATGATGGGAGGCGGGAGAAAATGAGCGGGGCGCAGATCAACCTCCTGGATGAGATCATTGTGGACAACTTCGCCGGCGGCGGCGGGGCGTCTACGGGGATCGAACTGGCGACGGGGCGGCCTGTGACCATAGCCATCAACCACGACCCGGACGCCATACTCATGCACAAGACGAACCACCCGTTTACGGAGCATTACCAGGCAAGCGTGTGGGACGTGGACCCGTGCGAGGTTTCCAAGGGGCGACCGGTGGGGCTGGCGTGGTTCTCCCCTGATTGCAAGCACTTTTCCAAGGCAAAGGGCGGAAAGCCCGTGGACAAGCGAATCCGGGGGCTAGCCTGGATCGTTCTGCGCTGGGCCGGAACAGTTCGCCCCCGCGTGATCATCCTGGAAAATGTCGAGGAGTTCCAGACATGGGGGCCAGTGCGCCGCGGGCACCCGGTAAAGTCAAAGACCGGACAGACATTCCGGCGGTTTATTGACCAGCTGGAGGGCCTGGGCTATGCGGTGGAATGGCGGGAACTGGTGGCGGCTGACTATGGATCGCCCACAACACGAAAGCGGTTTTTTCTGATCGCAAGATGTGACGGGAGGCCCGTTGTGTGGCCGGAGCCTACACACGCGCCAGCGGACAGCCCGGAGGTGCTGGCCGGGAAGAAATTGCCCTGGCGGAGCGCAGCGGAGATCATAGACTGGAGCCTGCCCTGCCCCTCCATTTTTGACACACGGGAGGAAATCCGGGAGAAATACGGCCTTTCCGCCCAGCGGCCACTCCGGCCCAACACCATGCGCCGGGTGGCCAGGGGTGTGGACAAGTTCGTGGTCAAGTCTGCAAACCCGTTTTTGGTGGTGGTCAACCATGCTGGAGAGTTTCGGGGACAGGAGATCGGGGACCCGCTCCAGACCATTACGGCAAAGCATGGGTATGGAGTGGCATCCCCCGTCATGGCGCCGCTGACCATGCACAACAACGAGAACGCCACGGGGACCAAGATCACGGAGCCGGTGAACACGATCACCAGCAGCGGGGCGGGCGGCCATCAAATGGTGATCACGCCGGCCATGATCCAGTACCACACCGAGCGGACCGAGCGGGTACGGGGCCAGGGAGTGACGGACCCCATTATGACCATTGACGCCTCCAACCGCTACGGCCTAGCGGCGGCCAGCCTGGTCAAATACTACGGGAGCGACAACCAGGGGCAGAGCGCAGGGGTGCCGCTCCACACCGTCACCACAAAGGACCGGGAGGGCGTCCTGGCGGCAAACCTGGCCAAGTTCTACGGCGGAGCATATACCGGGGACGGGTCAAAGCTGTCCGCCCCGCTCCACACCGTAACGGCGGTGGACCACAACGCCCTGACGGCCACCCACCTGGTCAAAATGAAAGGGACCAACCTGGGCGGCCCCATGTCGGAGCCAGTGCAGACCATCACCGCTGGCGGCGGACACCATGGCGTGGTCACCACGCAGATCACCAGAGCGGAGCCGGGGGCGGATCTCCGACACTGGCCGGAGATCCGGGAACTGCTGAATACATATTGCGGCTATGACCTGGGGCCGGAGGATGTGATCCTGTTCCAGATCGGCGGTGCCCGGTATTTCATGGCGGACATTGGCCTGCGTATGCTGACGCCGCGGGAACTGTACCGGGCCAACGGTTTCCCGGATGATTACAAGATCGAGCGGGACTATACCGGACAGACCTACGGGAAAAGCAAGCAGGTGGCCCGGTGCGGCAATGCGGTGCCGCCTCCCTTTGCCACGGCCTTGGTGCGGGCCAATCTGCCGGAATGGTGCACAGGCGTGGAGATCAGCACCATGAAGGATCTGGAAAGGGAGGTGGCGGTGTAATGCTGGAAATCGTCCCCATGACATTGCGAGAAGCCAACGCATTTGTGGAGCAAAACCACCGCCATCATGGCCCGGTGGCTGGGCATAAATTCTCCATAGGGCTTTCAGATGGAGAGCGGATCGTGGGCGTTGCTATTGTAGGGCGTCCGGTATCACGCCACCTGGATGACGGATGGACACTGGAGGTAAACAGACTTTGCACGGATGGGAGCAGGAACGCATGTTCAATGCTTTACGCGGCGGCCTGGAGGGCCGCCAGGGCAATGGGATATAAGCGCTTGGTGACCTACATCCTGGAGAGCGAAAACGGAGCAAGCCTGCGGGCGGCTGGGTGGAAATGCGTGGGGCAGGCCGGCGGCCTGCGCTGGACCGGACGCCGGCGCCCGGAGGTGGACCTGTACCCAGCGCAAATGAAAATCCGCTTTGAACGGACGGCGGAATGAGGTGGAACCATGAGCGGAAAGAAAAACTTGCGCCGGATCAGCGTTCTGGTGACCGCGCAGACGGCCTATAACCTGGACAAGCTGGCCGCCATGTGTGGCTACCGGGAGCGGGGCCATGTGATCGACAAACTGGTGAGAGAAAAAATGCTGCAACTGAACGGAGGAAAGCGACATGAACAAAACGAAAATTGACTGGGCCACCATGATCTGGAACCCTGTGACCGGGTGCCGACATGGGTGTCCGTTCCAGCATCTAAGCCGACCTGAATTGCAGTAAAGGGTGGATTGATAGCATGGCAATCAAGAACTATACGACCACAATTGATGTGTACAAGAGTCTGGGAGAAATCCAAGGGGCTCTTGCCAGCCATGGGGCGCGGAAGATCATGGTGGACTATGACGCAGCAGGACAGCCCATTGGTGTCATGTTTGGGATCGAGACGCCCGCTGGTATACGAGGGTTCGCACTTCCTGCCAACGTGGAGGGGGTACGGACCGTGTTCGCCCGGCAAAAGGTGAAGGGACAACCCGGTCAAGCTGAGCGCACGGCTTGGCGCAACGTGCGGGACTGGGTGATGGCCCAGATGGCGATCATCGAGGCGGGGCAGGTCCAGATGGAGGAAGTATTTCTTCCCTACCTGACAGACCGGCAGGGGCGAACACTGTATCAACTGTATCAGAGCGGGCAACTGAGCCTGGGAAGCGGGGGAACAGCCGACGATTACGGTGGAGGTCGGCAGCTCTGATGGTAAGATTGCTTTGCGGAGACTGCCTGGACCTGATGCGGGACATTCCGGCCGGGAGTGCAAGTATCACAAACCAATTGATTATTGCACGAAGCACAAGCAAACAGGTTGGTTTGATGATGATTTTTGCAGCCGGGGCCAGAGCAAGGGGGCCGAGCATGAGTAGCCTGATATTTATGGACGCTAAGTGCCCTAACTGCGGTGGGAACTGCGGGAACGGAGGGCGTGGAGATACATTCTGCTGTCCCTCCTGCGGCTGGAAGGGGAAACTTGAGATTCACCCAGACGATATAAAGGCCATTGACGAGATTTTCAGAAAGCACATGGAAAAGAACAAGGAGGCCGCCCATGAAGTTTCGGAACCCTGAGACGGGGGAATTGTATACAGTTAAAGCCCTTGCTATAGCATGGCTCCGATTTTGTCTTGAACGTAACGATAAATGGGTAGAGGCTCATCCTTACGAAGCCGCCCGCCTGATGGGCTATGAGGTGGTGGAGGATGATGAACCACGCACTTGTTTTAACTGCATTGGGTGTGAAATTGAGAAGGACTTTGACCCACAGGAAGGGTGCAAAAATTGGGTGAAAAGGAAGGAGGCCAACATGGACAAGCCGAGAATTTGCGAGATGCTGGGGGTTGATCCGGATGAAGAATGGACTGTTTCTGGAAATGACATAGCAATTTACAGAGTAAGCGGTGGTGTAGCCTTAGAGTATGCTATGCCCAAATATAACGGAGATGGATATGGGAAATGGCTTCCTGCCGGTATGCCTTGCCTTGTTGATTTCATCAACCACCCAGACCGCATCATCCGCAAGCCCCGCTGGACGGAGCAGGAGGTGGAGGAAGCAAAGGCTGTCAAGATCCTCTTTCCCCACGCGACTCATCTGCTCCGGATACGCCCCAATGAGCCTGTCAGTGCTTTATCTAACGAATGTTTCGTGGTTAACATCAATAGCGAGTTATTCCCCTCCCTCCGCCCCGGCGAAACCGTCAAGCTGGACGAGATCATCGGAGGTGAAGGAAATGGCTAAACACGAAAGCATTTTCGATTGGACCATCGGAGAAATCGAGGAGGTCTGCCGGAAATCGAAAAGCTGTAGGAACTGCGAGGCTAGAGAAGTATGTGAATCAATCCAGGTATTTGCACCGCCTCCTGGGAAGTGGAAGTTGGGAAAGCCACGTTTTACAGAGGAAGAAATTGACACGTGCCGACTGCTTCAAAAACTGTACCCTGGGTCTATAGGAATCGCGCGTGGCAACAACCGAAGAGACTTTGTTGTGTACGGAGAAGGAGATAGGGTCCTGGCGTTTATCACAAGCACCGCATTTGGAAACCTCAAGATATGGGAAAACGCAAGATTTTCGGATGTGCTAGGAAATTCCTTATAACAGTTCCTTGGCGATGATTCCTGATGGAGAAAGAGATAGGGTCGAAACTATGGGCAAGAAAGCAAAGAAAAAGGTAAATCCACGAAGGAGACCCCTCACTCATGCGGATCTGAAACGGGCGAAGGAGGATGCTGTCACAACAGCTGTCAAAAAATCCTGGGCTATCATGTTTACAGTCCTGCGCGATAAAGAGGGGATGGAAACGTCAGAACTGTCACGCATTATGGCTGAAGTGCTGGACTTGGCAGACAGTGTAGACCGGGGGTACTGCACGATCTCCGACCTGCGTGATATTCTGCGAGTAGAGTCTCAAATCAAAATTATGGAGGGTTGAGCGTGGAATTTATATTGAATTTCGCACAGGCGTTGGCAGTATCGGTACTGCTGATCGGATGCCTAGTAACTGTCTGCTGGGTAATGCACAATTATCTTCAGCGAGGAACCTCAGGCCGTCCGCTGAAGGTTCGGATCAATACCCATGGAGGCCCCTGTCCAAAGCAGTATGGGGAATGGATTGATCTCTGCACAGCAGAGAACGCCGTCTTATCGGCTGGCGAGTATCAGATGATTTCGCTTGGGATCTCAATGGAAATTCCCCGGGGGTATTACGCGGAAGTCGTGCCGAGGTCCAGTACATACAAACGATATGGGATCATTCTGGCAAACAGCATGGGCGTGATTGAAAACGCATACTGCGGCGATGATGACATCTGGCACTTTCCGGCCATCGCCATGAGAGACGCCGAGATCCCGGCAGGGACGCGGATTTGCCAGTTCCGACTGCACAGGGAGAACCCCCATGTTGTTTTTGAGCAGGTCGAGCATCTGGAGAATGAGAACCGCGGAGGGTTCGGTAGTACAGGCGTATGATATGGGCGAAAGAGAGGCGCCTGTGGGAATACAGTATTTACTTGGGGAAAAGGAATATTCCATCATCCGAGAAGCATTTTGGGCCCGGAAGGAGGGACTGATCCTGGAACGGAGCCTTCGGAACGTGGGAAGCATCCGCATCAGCATGGGGGTGCCGGACAAAGCCTGGAGTGAGACCTCGTGGTTGATTCGGATTGAAACATTCAGAAAGAATATCTATTCCACGCAGTATTTCGGATCGGTGGAGGAACTGAAACGATATTTGAGGGGGTGAACAGGAAGTGGCAAGGATCTATGGAGCGAGCGATGACCTTCTTGAAATTGAGGATTCTGATTTTGAGGAGGACGAGATCAGCTGCTATAACCAGGATGTCCGTCTGCGCTTTGAGGACGGGATGGTGGCACGGTTCCACTATCCGAAGGCGGAGAATCTTGGGGTATGGGGGTGTGAGATCGAATCGGCGGGGTCGGCCGGTTATAGCCTCTCGGAGTGTTTTGACGAAAATGCGGATCCGTATAGCGATATTCTGGAGACGGATGCGGATTTAGAAGAAATAGAATTCATATAGGGAGAGCATTGATGCTCGGCCCACAAAATACGTGTTGAATTCCAGAGCAGATCTGCAAAGAAAGGATAGTGAGTAACCATTGGCTGACAATGAGAATGACGGCGGGATTCTGCTATGCGCCGGATGCGGAAAAATCATCGGAAAACTGGAGAATGGAAGCATGACGATCCGACATAAGGGGCGCTCTGTTGTGATTTCTCCGATACTCGCGGATATCAATGTGGAGATTGTTTGTGAATCCTGCAAGACAATAAACAAATTTCAAAAAAAACATGAAACTAATTGCCTTTTGCTCTGAAGCATGGTATATTTTTAGTATATAGAGCAATCGGCACTTACCGTGCTATTCCTTTTATGGGGTACGGTAGGTGCCGATTTTTTCTTTGGAGGTGTTCGCATGAATCCCGGTGAACAGGAAGTGTGGAACACGATCAAAAGGATTATAAGCGGCGGTGAAACTGCTGAGGTCAGGATGACGAAGGATGGGATCAAGGTTTATGAGCAAAGCCGTAAGCTGATGTTCGGAAAATCAACCTTGAAAAAATGATTCTTCAGAGAAATTGAAGGAGATTCTTCCATGGAAAACGACAGGGCGCAATATTGCGTGATGTGTGGAACAGAGCTTAACGAGTTTTCCGGAGTATTTGGTTCCGAGCAGAGACACAAAAATCAGAAATTCATACCGTTCTGTCGCAAGTGCCAGCAAGAGTATTTCGACATGCTTGCAAAAGAGACAACGCCGCATTTGGCGATGTTCTACTGTTGTATAGCATTTGATGTCCCGTTTGTTTTTAAGCGACTCCCCTGCCTTGATGATGAAGCGGAACCCTGGATCGCATACCTAAATAATCTGAGACGGTCTGCAGAGGACAGGCATGGGAAATCAATCCTTGGGTTCGTGGACGGAGAAAGCGATGTTCTCCAAATCTTTGGGGAGAACCTGACCAATGGAACGTTCTCCAAAATGGTTTCGGCCGAAAGAGCATTGAAGGAACGCAAACGCGGGAGCAAGCGTCAGAAAGAAGATTGGGGCGAAATGGATGGCTTTACACAGGAACAGTACGATGAACTGGATCGCTTGTACAAGGTTCAGAGCAAGCCCTTTGAAGCCACAGGTATTGATGAACTTTTAGAGTATAACCTCCGGGAAATCTGCAAGAACCTTTTGAGATATTCCATGGCAAATGCGCAGGGAAAGGCGAAAGATGCAAAGCAGTTCCTGGATCAAGCGGAGACCATAAAGGCCAGCAACCTAATGCGGAAGCGTGATGAAAAACCAATTGAGGAATTGAAAGTTGACACCATCGTCGACAAGCTGGAAAAGAAGGGCTTCATGAAAAACGGGAAGCTCCTTACGCTGCCTGAACTCCTGAAAATGATTCCGAATATGCGGCCGCAGTATCCACATAGTCTCGATGCGGCGGACCAGATGATGCTCTGCATCGAAAACACGATGCGCCGCAATGCCGGCATGGGGACTGTTTCAGAACTTTCTGAGTCCATGATGATTGACGCGCTACCTGGGGAGTTTTTGGAGGACGCTCCGGAATGGGAGAAAGACATCAAAAAGAAACTGGAGCTTCTGCCCATGATGGAGCGAAGGAAGATGGTGGAAAAGAAACGAACAGAAACGCAGGAAGCCAAAAAGGATGGTATAGATGGCAAAGGGGTATAAGTGGTCTCAAGCCAGTCAGCGGTGGGTCAAACAGGAGGAGAGCGCCGAAATTAAATTTGAGGAGCGGGACGATGGAGAGAGCTGGGCATTTCTGATCTCATTGTGGCGTTGGTATCCTGACTACCTGCTTGACCTTCTGGAAGACGAGAATGCTGACTTCTCTTTGGCGCTGATCCAGAGAGTGATGATTCGAGCCAATGCTCGTTACCGCAACGTGTTTATCACAGGAAGCCGCGGAACCAGTAAAACCTATACCTCGTCTTGCGCAAGGTACACAGACGGGGTGCTTTGGCCTGGAGAGGTCATGCGGTACTTTGGCCCGTCTATCACACAACTGCTGCCTCTGGCCTCCCAGGCGAGAAAGCAGATTGAGAAAAACTATCCGGTCTTGACCAATCACTACCATATTTATTCTGAGAGCAATGAGCGATTTGAGATCCGGACAAACCTTGGAAGCGTATTTTCTGTTGCTACGATGCGCGGCGATAACGCATCGTCTGTTTTGGCGGAAGAGGTTGGGCAGGAAGAAAAGGGGAAGGCATTTGACCACGCCACTTTTTCCAGTGTGGTCCTACCAGCGATCCGTCTGACCCATAGAGTTGGAAAGCAGAGAGACCCGATTCATATTGATTTCAAAAAATCCTATATCACAAGTGCCTGCTCCCAGCATAACCAGGCTTACCAATATCGCCTGGACGCCATAGCGGATATGGTGGTGGACGGAAGCGGGTTCGCGGTGGACTTTCCGTACCAAGTGGCTCTTTTGTCCGGTATACGGGATTGGGTGTGGGCGCAGGACTTGCGAAAAAAATTGAGTCCGGAAGAATGGCTGCGGGAGATGGAGTCCATCTACACTGGTGTAACGGAAAATCCTGTGATTTCCGAAAACGTATTGACGGAAGCCAAGAAACTGACTGTTATGGAAACGCATCACTGCGGAGATCCGAATGCTGTTTACGTGGTTGCGTATGACGTATCCTATGAAGATGGGGCAAAAAACGCGAAATGTGCTATGTCAGTTTTGAAACTGACCGCACAGAAGAGTTTCATCAAGCATGGCACATTCCTGAAGCAACTGGTGTATGTTGAAGATATGAGTCCCAGAGAACACATGCTGCAGGCCATGTACCTAAAGAGGCGATGGAGAGACTACTGCATGGACGGCGGGGGACAGACCTATATCGTCATTGACGGATGGCAGTACGGGAAGGCCGTTGTAGAGGATCTGATGAAGGATCTGAAGGATGGAATGCCGCCGCTGTGCTGCTATGACCACCGCTTTTATACGGATCTGGAACTTCCGGGCGCTTTGCCTGTGATTTATGCCATCAAGGCGACGACTGGTTACGAGGGAGCCCATGACTCAGACAGTGAGATGCTGCGGTATGCGGGTCTTCAGTTTGAAAACGGGAATGTGCAGATGCTGACAACTGATGTCTATAAGGGTGTGGAGGCATACAAGAAGTTCCACGGACTGAAGGACAGCATTGACGATGCGAAAATCGCCATTCCATACGCGAAGACCAGGGAGATGATTGAGCAGATCCAGAACCTGAAGAAGGAACTTTCCGGAACACAGTGGAGGGAGAAGCGAATTTCCAATTCGATCAACCGCGATATGTGGTCCGCCACCAAGTACGGCCTGCGGATGGCGCAGGTCCTGGAATATAAGCTCCGCAAGGAGGAGGCCATGCAGAAGTCCAGTTGGACAGAGGCCATCGAGCGGGCTAGGCAGCGCAGAGCCCTAGCCGCGGCGGCCGCCACGGCGGGCAGGACCGTGGGATACAGAGGAGGCCGGGTGCGATGACGGCGCATGGAACGAAAAATGTGAGCTACCGTCTCTACGGCACGGTTTTGGATGAAGAGAGCGCGAAGCTGCCGGAGACGGAGCGGTACTGCTTTCTGGGGCCCGGGTACATCCTGATCTACAGGCGGAAACTGCGCCGGAAGCGGGACGGGTGGAAGGAGATGCGAGATCTGACTGTGCTGCCGGACGCGGCGCTGGAGTGGCTGCGGGAGGCCAATATGGAGATCCTGGAGGAATTCACCCGGGAGCACCGGGAGAGTCTGGAAGCCCGGAATGGGCAGTTCCTGGACCGCTTTGAGCGGGAACTGGAGGCGGAGGCCCGTAAGTTTCACGGGGAACACTACGAGAAGGAGGCGGCGGAGGCATGAGAGTGAGCGGCACCGGCAGAAGCTATCGGGAACTGTATGAACACTTCCGGGAGCTGGCCGGGAAATACGGGAACCTGCCCGTGGAGAACATCATCTCCGCTTACGTCCGGTCCGCCTCCGACCGGGTGGTGAGTCCGTTTTTGACGGACCCATACATCCAGAACCGGCGGGTGAAGGCCATATCATCCCTGCCGGTGGACTACACCAAGGACAAGGTGGTGGAGATGCTCCGGGTCCCAGAGGAGAGCGAACGGGGGCTGCGGGAGGTCTCACACGCCTTGGAGTGGACGGCCTACCCCATCCGGAAGATCCGCAAGACCTACACGGACCTGATGACCTACCGCTACTACACCTACCCAGCTTTTCTGGGGGACGCCGACGTGGACATGGACCGCCTGATGCGGGAGTGGACGCTGGTGGAGAAACTGAACGGGGAGATCGGCCCGGCGGCCCAGGCCCACAAGATCACAGGTCTTGCCATCCAGGAGGGAAAGGTGTTCTTCACCCCCCGGGTCAGCGTGGACAAGAGCCACAACAAGGTGAACGCAGCCATGCTGGAGCCCCTGCCCAGCGACTGGGTGAAGATCGTGGGGCTCAACAGCGAGAGCGGCTACACGGTGGCCTTCAACCTCTTTTACCTGTTCCAGCCAGGGGTGTGCGCGGAGCAGTATGGCGACCTGCTGATGCCATATCTCAACGACTTCAATCAGATCCTGTGCCCGGTGGGACGCCGGGCAGACCGGCCGGAGTGCCGGGTGATCTACGGGACCACGGCACCCCAGGGAAAGCGGGGGCGTCGGATCGGTGTGGACATGGAGGCATACCGACGCCTTGCTGCCCGGGGGGCGCCGGGGAACCCGGAGTGCTACATGCAAAACGGTGCCTGGGCCTACTGGGTGACGCTGCCGCCAGAGAGGGTGTGGACCTTTGAGATCGACGACACCACGGCGGCGGTGACCCCCATCATGACAGGGCTGTTTCTGGCCATGCTACAGATCGCCCAGTATGAGCAGGTACAGCTGGAGCTGGTGCAGAACCCTCTGATATCCGTGATGACCGGAGAGATCCCCTACCGGAAGACGGACGGGCCGGAGCAGGAGGACGCCTATATGCTCTCAGAGGGCGGGCGGACGCTGTTTGAATGCTACTGGTATCAGATGCTGGCCCAGAACAACACCAGCGGCATTGGATTCTTCACGGCGCCCGTGAACAATCTGAAACTCCACCAGCTGTCAGAGGCACCCAGCGCCACAGAGATCTCCACAAAGGGATATTCCTACGCCGTGGAGAAGTCGGGCCTGGCGGGACTGATCCCGGTGAACGACAACCCCCGGGCGGGCGTGGTGAACATGTCCGCCAAGCTGGAGGGCCGCTTCTGCCAGTGCGTCTACTGGCAGTTCAGCCGGATGATGGAGAGCATCTACCGGAAGATCGGCTTCTCGTTCACGTGGAAGTTCGTCATGTTCGGCGACATCACGTCGGACAAGGAGATGATGACGGAAATCAGCAAGTCCATGTCCAGCGGCATCCTGCCGGATACCTTCCTCTACAATGCCTTGCGAGGCCGGTCAGTGCTGGATGACCTAGCCATGAGCCGGGTGATCCAGAAGAGTGGGATCATGGACCTGCGGCTGCCGCTGGTGAGCGGATACAGCCTGTCTCGGAAGGACCCGGCGCTACCCCCCAAGAACCAGGGGCGGAAGACGGCCCAGACCGGCGGAGATCCGGGGCGGCCGGCGGCGGATATCAGCCAGGTGCAGTCCGAGGGGACGGAGGACGCCATCGACGCCGGGACCTCCGGCGGGGAATAACAGACAACCCAATATCGCTCCCTGCCGCAAAGGGGCGGCAGGAAGGGCCAATCGGGGCCGATTTGAGAGAATTTCTCTCAAATCGGCCCCTTTTTCGTTTTTGAGGGGAGATGAAAGACATGGAAGAGAGAGACGACCGACTGGGCGTGCTGCGGGTGCTTGGCCTGGATGAATGGCGAAACTACAACGTAGAAATCGACATCCTGCGGTCCGGGCCGGTGCAGCATGGCATTTGGGAGTTCCGGAACCTGACGGAATGCGCAAAGACGTTTGTCGGCTGCCCGATCCTGTGCGCCTATGTGCTGGGAGAAATCGGAGACGGCCACAACATGGAGGAGAGGCGGGGGAAAGACGGGGAACTGTATGAATCCTTCACCGGCGCCACCGCAGAGCGGATAGTTGGGTCCATCTCAGAGAATCCGGATGATGTCTGGACGCATGAGAGGGACGGATATACATGGGTCACAGCGCGGGGGAAACTCTGGCGCTTTTATGCCAAGGAATTGGTGGACAAGATTGCGCGGCAGGGGCGCATGAGTGTGTCCGCTGAAACCGAGGTTGATCAGAACAGGGTCGAGAAAGAGGACGGAAGAGAGATCTACAATGCCTGGACCGGCCTTGGCGTGACCATTCTTGGGGACCGAGTTGCCCCCGCAGTCCCGAATGCTCATATCCGGGCGCTGGCGGAGATAAAGGAAGAGTTCAAGAACTGCAAGCTCCGCGTGGCGGCTCTGGAGAAAGAGCCTGCCGAAAATCACGAGCCGCAAATCGAAACTAAAGGAGTGAAACGCATGAATGCAATTCAGAAGCAGAGACTGGAGGGCCTGTTTCCCGATCATCTGGTAGTCGGGTGCAGCGAGGACTCCAGACATGTTCTGCTGATGTCCAAAAAGGATGGAACTGTCTGCGCCTACCAGTTCCCGGAAGGTGTGCCTGATACCACGGTGGTGGCAGAGAACATCCGCCCTGTGTGCGCCTCTGTGAGCTATTGCTTCGAGGACGAGGTGTGTGTCAACGCCGACTGCACGGAGATGATGGCGACCATGGCGGCCCAGCTGGCGGCGACCCGCTTCCAAGTGGAGACCCTGACCAAGGACCTCACTGAGAGTCGGAACCTGGTAGGTGACATGGAACGCCGGGAGGACCAGCGCCGGCAGAAGGCGGCCGAGGATGCCGTACGCGCAAAACTGTCCGCAGTGAACAGCCTGCGGACGGAGAGTGAGCGGCTGGACACCTCTCTGGCCGATCCCATTATCGCAGACTGCACGGCTGGCATCTACAACAAGTGCTCTGACAAGGATGGCAACTGGACCGGCGCGGACGAGGCCGTGATGCGCCTGATGGCTCTGGTAGGTGAGGCCGACCAGAAGCGGTATGAGGACCGCAAAGCCAGCGAGAAGAAGCCGCAGTACGCTTGGACTGCCGCAGGCGGTGGAGAGTCCAATTCCGACATCGACGGCATCCTGAGCTATATCAACGGAAAGTAAGAGAAAAGGAGTGAAACCACATGGCACAGATCAAGAATACCGCGTTTGAAGTCCGGGTCTCCAACGGCCCCTTCAATATGCTGGAGAATATCACCGGCATCTTCCACAACACCAGCCAGGAGACTGAGATCTGCTCCGCCGGATTCCTGGTGAAGCGGACGACCCAGGTGCCCAATGAGGGTTACACCGGAATCAACAACGACAACACCTGGTACATGGAGGCCGCCGCGGCCGCCGACCTGGTGACCACCCCCATTTTTGCCTGCAACCCCTATCAGGTGAACCAGATCCAGGACGGAGCCAATGACAACGTCTTCAAGGTGGGGGCCAACACCCTGGGCCTGGCGCTGCCCAAGGGTGAGTTCGGCACTTTCACCCACATTGTGTTCGATGGGATGCACATCTACCGGTTTGGCATCGGCAACCTGAGCACTGCGATCTCCACCAACAAGTTCTTTACCATCGCAAACGGCCTGCTGGTGCCGGCGGCAGCAGCCCCCACCACTGACGCTGCTCCGTATTTTGAGCTGGTCGGAACCGGCACCTTCACAGAGGGCCCCATGGCCTCCTTCACCTACTACGACGTGGTGGCAAAGCAGGTCATGGCGGACACGGCCTCCGAAGGCTGATGGAAAATAGAGAGGAGTGAGAATCCATGATCATCAAACTGTCTGATCTGAACCCCAATATCTTCAGAATGAGCGGCGACGAGACCAGCGTGGCCCGCGGGAATCTGATTGCCTGCGGCCGTCTGCTGGCTGTGGAGCGGGCCGGGCGGGGCGTGAACGCCCTGCGGGCCGCCGAGGGCAAAAAAGGCGGGGAGTACGTGTGCAAGCTCTCTGAGGAGCAGTACGCGGTGACCAACAAGAACTTCAAGGAGCGGCTGATGCTGTTTGCCGCCGAGGTGTCTGCCCGGAGCAACGGCGAGAATGCCCCTGCCACCTATGAGGAGTTCTACAAGGCCCAGCGCAAGTACCTGTCCGATGCGACCTTCCTGAAGGTACTGGCCGGCATTTTCCGGGATATTCTGACCCCCACGGCGCCTGCTGTGATGTCCAACGCCCTGAGCTGGCTGTGCCAGAGCGTGAGCACGCCTATCGGAACCACCTATGAGATCGACGTGGGCTCCAACGACATCTTCCTGTTCCAGGATGACAGCTGGGGCGCCAGCCGGTCCAAGCCCGCCAACCATAACTACACCAAGACCATCACTTTGAACCCCACGCCCCGGACCGCCCGTGCCAGCGTGAAGTGGTATCAGATGGTGGGCAACAACGCCGATCTGGGTGCTCTGATGAACTCCATCAACGCCGGTATGGCCAACAAGATTGTGGCCCTTTGGAACGGCGCCATGGTGAAGGCCCAGAGCAACGGCATGATCCCCTCCGGCGCGACCTTTACCACCTTCACTTCCGCCAACTGGGTCAAGGCCGTGAAGGCCGTCCATAAGATGTCCTCCTTCCGGGATGTTATCGCCTTTGGCGATCTGGAGGCCTTGATGAAGGTGCTGCCCGCCGGAAACTCCAACGGTGCCAGCATAAACCTGGATGCTGCCCTGACGGAGCTGCTGGGCGCCGAGTGGGCCCGGTACGGCTATATCGGCGAGTATCTGGGCGCCCGTCTGATGCCCCTGGACAACGTGGTGGTGCCCGGCACCCAGAACACCACCGTGACGGACCTGCTGCCCAACAATGTGATCTGGTTCGCCGGCGCCGGGTCCAAGCGGCCGGTGTACCTGTGCTTTGAGGACGGAACCCCGATCACGCTGGATATCGCGCCCTCTGACACCGGGGACATGACCCTGGATCTGACGGTGACGGTTTCCCTGGCGGCTGCCCCCGTGTTTGCGGACAAGCTGGCTGTGATGACCGGCGTCTGAGCCAGATCTACCGCACATATATTCATCATCCTTACTTTGGGATGCGGCACCGTCCGGCGCCCATCCCCACCAGGCAGACAGTTCGTTACCCGGGGGCAGCACCTGGGGGCCTGTACAGAATCAATCTCAAAAACCGAAAGGAGACAGAGACCATGCCGAGAGGAAAGAAAACTGAGCCTGCCACCGTGGAGGTAAAGGCGGAAGACGTTATGCTGGATGACGGCACCAGCCTTTCCGATGTGGAGCCCGAACTGAAGGGAGAAACCGTTTTTGCAGACATCCCGGATCAGGCTGACGGACAGGACATGCAGGAGCAGGAGGATGAGGACGAAAAGGACAAACGGATCAAAGAACTGGAACAAGAGATGGCAGAAATGCGGGCCATGATGGAGCGGATGCAGAGCCCCCAGGTGGTTCAGGTGACAGCGGACACCGAAAAGGTGACGCTGAGGTTTCAGTCCGAGTGTTCCGACGAGAACGTTGCCACCTTCGGGCCTAATGGCATCTATGGACAGGTCACCGGAAAGACCGGGACCATTATGGTGCCAAAGACCGAGTGGAGCCGCTTTTTGACAAATCCCGTCCGGTATCTGCTGGACACCCGGCAGCTGATCGTCCTCTCCGGGCTGACGGAGGAGGAGATGGAGCTGTACGGCGTGAACTACCGGGAGGGGGAGATCTTGGACCGGAAGGCGTTCATGAAACTGCTGGACCTGGGAGACGAACTGCTTACAATCTTTCCCGGGCTATGCGACGCCCATAAGCAGATGATTTCCAAACGGTTCCTGGATGCCTACATGAATGGCGATCCGCGGGCCATGGACCGAGATCTGATCATCAAGCTCAACGACCTGTCGAAGGATGGGGGGAAGAAGGGGATGTTTTCCGCCATCATCAAGGATATGAACAAGCAGGACGAAGAAAGCGAGGACTGAGGACAGTGGGAACAACATGGTCGGAAATCATTTGCGATTACGGGATGGTGCTGATCAACGACATCCGCCTGACGGAAGAACTGGCGAATGATCCGGCCCTGTTTTTCCGAAAAATGGCCCTTTACCTCAAAAACGCCATTCCAATGTTCGGAAAGCCGCCGGAGGAAAAGGCCCGGCTCTTCGGAACGGAGCCAAAGTACGCCTCCTACACCTACGTTGTGCAGGAGGCCGGGGAGCAGGCCGTCAAGACCGGGATGCTAGGATATGAGCTGTGCAGCGTGGAAGTAATCCGGATCGACAAATTCGGAAATCCAGTCTCCGCCCCAGTGGAGGGGACTTCCTATGACCCGGAAACAGGGATTGTCACAGTCCCGGACGGGCAGGCGGTATGGGACCGGCTGGACATCAACTTCTACACGGACGGCGTGTTTCCCGTGGAGCTGAGCTACAGTGAGAAGGAAATTCTGGGGCTGTGCCTCCAGTACATATGGGAATCCCGCTATGCCGGAGACTGGCTGAACCGGGTGCCGAAACCGAAGGGGAAGAGCTTTGATGTGCCGAGCTCCGCCCCCCAGACCCGCGCCGACACAGAGCGACTGCAGTATCTGAAGTATCAGATCAACGGAAAGATCCGGTCCTACATGCAGGGCATCGCATATCAGAATGTAGTGCCGCCGACAAAGAAACTGATTATTGAGTGAGAGGGGAGGGGAGACAGGATGGGCCTTGAACACTATCAGAAAAACGGACTTTCCGTAGGCAGTCGGCTTCCGCCTGTCCCGGCCTCTCTTCCGCTCTCCCAGGGGCGCCAGACACCGTATTTCGCGGCAAACACCCGCGCCTTTCTGCGGGAGCGGGCCCAGTATGCGGACAACCTGTACGAAGCGCAGATTCAGGGGATGAACCCGGACAACCCCATGGAGCTGCAATGGTACAGGATCCGGGTGGAGGACGTGATCAACAACTCTGCCGTGAGCTCCAACATGTACGAGGGATGGAAGATGGTATTCTTCGAGGACCCCGATGTGGAGGCCATGCCAAGGGGCGTAAAGCTCTTTTTCGGTGGAAACACATGGCTCTGCGTCAACCCCAACGACCTGGGGTCCCCAGCGGCAAACGGCATCATCCGCCGCTGCGATGCCGTGTGGGGGAAACTGGACTATTACGGAAATCCGGTGTACGTCCCCTTTGTGCGGGACAAGGAGGCGGCAAAGGCCACCGACAACAGCTATGGGGAGCGTACGGTGCTGGCAAAGCACTACCACAACTGCATTATGGCCCGTGATGCCAACAGCCGGGATCTGCACGAGAACACCCGCATCATTCTTGGAACCAGCGCGTTTACGGTGACAGGGCTAAACGATTCCAGTCGGGACTATACGGATGATCCGGACTCCGTGACCCTGATGTACTTTTCTATATACCGGCAGGAGCCGACGGAAAACGATGACATGGGGCGACAGATTGCCGACGCGAAGGCATTCTCCTGGGAGATTTCTATATCCGGGGTGCTGGACATGCTGCAGGGGCAGACCCAGCAACTGACCGCTGTCTCCCTGCGCTGCGGGAAGCGACCGAACGGAGATCACCCTGTAAGCTACCTGTGGGAAAGCGGAGATGATGGAATCGTCCGGATCGGACCTGACGGAATGGCAACAGCTGTGGCACCGGGGACAACGGAGATCGCCTGCAGGCTGGAGCAGAACCCGGATATTTCTGCTAGGATTATGCTTTCCGTCCGAGAAATGTCCCGGGAGCCGGCTATTTTTTTCACATCTCAACCGTCGAGGAGCCTTGCCCAGTATCAGTCCGTGACGCTACGGGCAGCGGTCTATACGGGCGGACAGGAGACGGGCGCGCCTGTGACATACAGCGCCGAAGGGCCGGATCAAAGCTGCTACGGCATGACGGAGAATGAAGATGGCACTGTGACGGTGACGTGCTATTACCCATCTTACGTTCCACTGACCGTCACGGCGCAGAGCGGAGATCTGCACGTTTCCACTGAGATCACACTGAATGGATTTTGAGCCTGAAAAGTCGAAAGGAGACTCAGATTATGGCTGAAAGCATCAATTGCGTTGAACAAGTTGAACTGACGGAGGAGGACATCCTGCGGGCGACTACCTACCTTCCCATTCTGGATAAGGCAGCCATGGCCCAGGTGCTGGCTCAGACCTGCATTCAGAAAATGAACCTGGGTATTCCAGTGGAAAAGGCGGAGGCGGATACAGGGGAAAAAGATGATGCCTTCAGCATCCCACTTCCCGCGATGTACCGGGAGGACACATTGGTTCGGACTCTGACATCCGCCTTCGTCCTTTTGTACTTTTATTTGAAACGGCCGGACATCACCAGCCAGTATGATCCCAACAAGGGCATGATGCTGTCTGCCAATGACTACGACCGATATCCCAACCTGCTGACCCAGGTCGAGCGCATGAAGGCATCCAGCAAAGATCGTGAGGTGCGGGACCGCGCATACGCGCTGCTGGCGGACTACAAGGACTTTGAGAAGCGGTTGGGCGCGGAGATCTACAGCCTGCTGTCCGTGCAGAACGATGTCTGCACGCGGCTGACGCAGATGATGACCATGCAGACGGATCCGGAGGTTCTAAAAGGCGCCCTTGAAACGGCAGACAACCTGGCCGGGGCGGTAAAGGAGACCGCCGGTGATACCCGCCGGAAAGCGCTGGAGCTGGCCATCCAGGGCGGACGGATGAAAGCGCGGAACGAAAAGCTGAATAAGAAACTCAATGAGACGGCAAAGGAGCGTTTCGGGGGAGGCGATACCCATGACCTGTCAGGACGGCCTTGACACCTATCCCTATACGCGGATGATAACAGCTCCAAAACTGATTGGGGCCGAGGCAATCCCCAGGAAGGTGGCCCAGTATCTCATGGACCTACCCCTGCCTGGTTACGAGCCGCGGGATGACAACATCCTTGCCCGCTGCCGGCTGATGAAGTACCTCTTCTATGACGAGGAGAACCCGCTGAGCTATCCCATGCCGACGGCGCAGGAGAAACTGTCACTGCTCTATCTCCCGGAGCGGGCGGCGAATCCGCCCACGGAGAAGGGGTATCGCATGTTTCCACAGTCCTATGTGGCACAGAGCCAGATGAACGCCCAGACACGGATTATGGTCTACATGGGAAGGACCATCGCGGCCGGCGCCCAGCAGGTGGAGATGTCGGTGGTGTTTGACATCCTCTCCAATGTGACGACGGAGGGAAACGCCATCGCCCTGTCCAGGACCTTTGCCATGGAGCAGTGCATCATTGAGGCACTGAATGGGGTGAATATGGGCGGTGTCGGGACCTTCTACTTCAACCGCCGGGCTCATGGAGACTGTGGGTCCATGCCCATCGGAGACCGGGGGACCAACGTGGGACGTGGGCTGACCATGGGCCTGACATGGATGGAATAGGAGCTGCCAATGACAAAAGCGGAGATCAGCAGGGCCATTGTGAGGGGAGACCCGATTGCCTGGAATGGCCTGACGCTGTTTCCTATATTGGTGCAGGATTTTGAAAAATTTGAAAGCGCCAAACCTGGGATTACGCTATCCCAAAAGACTCTGCCGGCGAAGTTTGCTGGTATGCGCTATCTGGAAGCGCTTTTCGCTCTGGACATGGAGAACCTTCAGCACGGAGAGCCTCCCGTGGGCCTGTTCGCGCGGGCGATCCGCTTTTTGACGCTGGCGTTGCGGCTGCCAGAAGAGAAAAGGGCGGACGGAAGCGTGGCATTCCCTCTGGAGATTCAGGTATCTGAAGAGGATCCGACAAAGCTGGCGGCCGTTCTGGTTCATATGGGGGAACAGGTCATCACCATTACCTCCAGGGACTTTGCAAAGCTGCGCCCCCTGCTGGCGCAGCAGAACGGCTTAGAGCTTCCGGACGAGGCGCACAACGTGGAACTGGAGGCCGCTGAACGGGATTTGGAGGCGGCCGGCGGCCTCAACCTGGATGTGAATTTCGAGGACTTGATCTACTCCGTGGCCGTGCAGAGCGGTGTGGATGTGGGACAGGTTTTCGGATGGACCATTCGGAAGTTCCACAAGGTGAAAGCGGCAATCGACCGGGGCCTTGGATATCAGCTTGCCTATCTGGCAACCGCATCCGGGGCCAAGTACAAAAACGGAAACCCGTGGCCCAGTTGGATGTTTGACCGGAAGAAGGGATTTTCCAAGGCCCTGATTCCCATGGCGAGCTTCCAGAAGCAGATGAACGGGACCGTAGAAGCAAAATAAAAGGAGTGAAATCAAATGGTCAATCTGAACAATCCCCACCTGTATGTGAAGGGAACCTACGAGGCCAAGTTCTTCGACATCGCCACAAACGACCTGACCTATTATTCCAACAAGCTCCAGACGGACAATATCAAGTCCTCCATCAATCTGGGCGCTATCAACGCCGGCATCGGAAATCCGGCGGTGATCCAGATCCCCGACACCCCCAACCTGACCCTGGAGATGACGGCCGCCGACTTCTCTCTGGAGGGGCGGGCGCTTCAGGTGGGCACTAACGTGTTCTACAACGCTGTAGTTCCGGTGGACGAGGTGTGCGCAGCGGAGAGCGGAACCACCTTGACGGTTGGGCAGACGCCGGTCGCCCCTTATGGTGGCTGCGATGTGGTCTGCACCATCAACACCAGCGGAAAGTCTTACATGATCAATCCCGAGACGAAGGAGATCCAGGACTTCACCGCTGAGAGCGGGAAATCTTACTGCGTCCACTACTACGTGGAGAACCCCAGTGCCAAGGGCATGGCGGTTAACACCATGTTCGCCCCCAGCGTGGTGCGGGCGCTGCTGAAACTGCCTGTGTACACCAAGGACGGCGTGGAGGACGCCATGAACGGCAGCCTGTGGGGATATCTGTACATCACGGTTCCCCGTCTGCAGTTCAACGGAGATGTCTCCACCGTGGGCGACCAGACCAATCCGGCCACCACGGTGATGAATGGCACGGCCCTGTCCTATGACCAGGCCTGTACCATGGGACTGCAGTGCGGCGACACCGGCAGCTCCTCCAAGCTGGCCTACATGGTGCTGGTTCCTATCGGGGACAACACCCAGGCCGTGGAGAGCCTGATCGTGGTGGGAGGCGAGATCAACCTGACCCAGGGTGAGAGCGCGACCGTTCCGGTCAAGTTCGTGATGCCTGACGGGTCTCAGGTGCAGCCCAATCTCTCCAGCCTGAAGTACGTGGTGGAGACGCCCGCAACTGCGTCCGTCTCTGATGCCGGTGTGATTGAGGGACTGCAGGAGGGAGACACCACTCTGACGATCAGCGTTCCCACCAACGAGAAACTGACGGTGACGGTGGACGTTTCTGTGTCGGCCTCCACCTGATCGGATTTCAAATGCGTCCCGGCAATCGGGCCGGGATAAGGGCCAATGGGGGCCGGAGGGGAGAGAGCTCCCTTCCGGCCCTTTTTCCAAACCAGGAGGCAGAGAAGTACGCCGCAGGATATGCGTTGCAGTTCTATACCTCCCGTAGAACGTCGGGTGAGGAGATGTACAGCATGAGCGTAATGGATGAATATATGCGACTTCGAGAAAAGCTCCAGGCCGACGTGGAGACCGTGCTGTTGACCCATGTTGCCCCGGCGGTGAAAGAGGAGATGCAGACCCAGGTCTATGACAAGGTATATGGGACCTATACGCCGCGGGTCTACAAACGGCGGTATCAGGACGGCGGCTTGGGGGACATGCGAAACTACGATGCGGCCGTGGACAGCGGGACGATGACGCTGACAGTGCAGAACCTGACCAGAGATGATGGGTACTGGCGTCCTGTTGGAGCTCCGGATAGATTCCTGACCCCGGTGGTAGAGAGCGGAGACGGATATGACTATGCTTCGCCCGGTCCACGGCCATTCAACAAAGCCACAGAGCGGGAAGTCATACGAGACGGGACCGTGGAACGGGAACTGCGGCAGGGCTTGACCGCCCTGGGACATGAGATGGAGGGGACCTGACACATGGAAAATGTGGTGATCCGCGTAAGGCTGGAAGATAATAAGGCAGTAGCTACTCTAACCCAGGTAGACTCCTTGGTGAAACAACTACAGGGGAAGACGGTTTCCCTGAAAGTCGACACAGCCGGGCTGGAAAAGATCAACTCCAATGTAACAAAAGCGCTACAGGCTCAAGCAAAGCTCGCGTCCGCTCAGGCAAAGACTGCGCAGGCGCAAGCGCAGCAGGCGAACCTAGAAAAGCAGATCACCCTTCAGCGGGAAAAGACAGCCACCGCGGCGGAGAACGCGAGAAAGGCGGCTGAGCAAACTGCGTCGCAGGTACAGAAGACCCTACAGGCAGAGCAACGGACAGCTCAGATTGAGCAGCAAAGGGCACTGCTGGCGGAACGGATGGCTGCGGCCTATGACCGTCTTGCTATGCGGACTTCCAGTACCGCGTCCGGAACTTCCACCACAGGACTCCAAAGCCGGATCAATGCTATGGTTGGCATTGGTGGGGCAGTGAAGAGCGCGAAAGACTCTGCGGCCTACTTCAACTCTGTGTTTTCCAGGGTCGGGGACTATGTCGGCACTTTGAACACCAGCATAGCAAACGGTGTTGCAGGGATGACGCGCTATGTCCAGTCGCTGACCGGAATGTCAAACGCCCAAGTGAAAGCTACGGGCATCACAAAGGCTGGTACGCAGGTATTTCAGACTTATACGGCCACTGTTCGGAATGCGGATGGATCCTTCAGAAATTACACATTTGCCGTGGATAAAGCCACTGGCGCCACATACTCCATGGAGAAGGGAGTTACCTCTGTCAATAATGCAGCGGTAAGGACAGGAGATACATTCTCAAATCTGATAATAAAAGTGGCGAAGTGGGCGGCCGTTACCACCCTGATCTATACCCCCATCCGGCAATTCACAAAGGCCATCCGTGAGATGAAAGACGTGGACACAGAATTGGTGACGATCCAGAAGGTCACTGGGGCCACGGCAGACGAGATGGAGCGGCTTTCCAGCAACGCCTATAAGGTGGCCGCATCCTACGGAACCACAGCCAGCAACTATCTTAATTCTGTATCAGAATTCTCAAAAGCCGGATATGCTGAATTGGCGGACTCGCTGGGCCAACTTTCACTGAAAACGCAGGTAGTGGGCGATGTGGAAAAGGAGACTGCCAACCAATTCCTGCTCTCTGTGGACGCTGCCTACAAATACAAGGGCAGCGTAGAGGCGCTGTCCGCTGTGCTGGATGGTGCAAACGAGATCGGCAACAAGTATGCTACTGACGTGCAGAAGATTGCTGAGGGCCTGGGGATTGTGTCCAGCGTTGCCGCCTCCGCCAACATCGACATCAGCGAACTGACCGCAGCTATCGGCACCATTACCGCCGTAACCCAGAGGAGCGGCAGCGAGGCCGCCCGGGCGCTGCGGGCACTGATCTTGAACATCACGGGCAACACGGAGATTGCCATTGATCCAGACAGCGACGAGGCATGGACAGCGGAAGAAATCCAGGCAATGACAGATGCCCTGCAAAAGTTCAACATTGCCACTCGGGAGACCGTGGACGGTGTTGAGAAACTGCGCAATCCCATGGAAGTCATCGGTGATATGGCGATGCAGTGGGAGAAAGGCCTGCTCAGTGAAGTGGACCTGAACGACCTGGTGAGCGACTTGGGCGGCAAGCTCCGGTCAAACCAGTTGATGGCCCTGATCCAGAACTTCGATATGTACGAGTCCATGGTACAGGACTTTGCGGGCGCCGCGGGAAGCGCGGACAAGGAGTTCGGGATTTATATGGACAGCTGGGAAGCCAGGCTGAACCAGCTGAATTCTGCCTGGACAAATTTTGTGGCATCCTTTGGTATCGAGGACTTCATAAAGGATCTGATTTCTTTCGGGACCACACTTCTCACAGTGGCGGATTCCGATATGGGACGCCTGATTATTCAGATTGGCGCGTTGACGGTGGCTTTCAGTCTGCTTTCCAGTGCATTTACAGCCGCAAAAACGGCTGCCGTCTCCAGCGGATTTCTCATGCTTCTGGAGGGAATCATCACCGGGGGGAAAGATGCCGCAGCGGCTTTACAGCTTCTCACAGGCGCAATGCTGAAAAGCCCCTTGTTCTGGGCTGTTTCCGCTGGACTTGTTATCTTTGCGGTTGGGAAAGTAATTGATTCCCTGACCGTAAGCGTGGAGGAACTGAACGAGGAAATCGACGAGACCAACACGCAGATTTCTGAAATCGAAGGTAAAATCGCAGATCTGGAAGCGAAGGGCGCCAGCGAGACGGCAATTGACATCTATCGGAAGAAACTGGCGGCCCTCAATGAAGACCTGAAGGAACTGAATCAGCAGAAATTCGATCTGACTTTCGGTGAGATCACACAAACCGATAGCTATACCGTGGACAGCCTAGGTCTTCCAATTTATGAACAGGCCAACAAGGTCCAGTACCTGATTGACACCCTGGAGGAGCTGAAGCAGAAGCAGTCGGAGATCCGGGCCGGGGACGCAGACGCCCTGAAGGATTACGAAGAAACCGAAGAACAAATCAACGATGTCACCGAGCAGCTGACGGACTACTATTTGATGTTGGCTGAGGCAGCGGACCAGGGGCTCCGCTTCAATGATACTCAGAAGGACCTTTACCTCCGGCTGGTGCAGATGTTTGGCGCAGAGGAGGATGTCGTGCGGGTGACCGCCCAGATGACGGCGGCCACATCGGATTCCATGGCTCCCATCACCCGGCTGATCCACGATCTGGGAGACGAGGCGGATGCTGCCGGAATTGCCCGGGAGGAACTCTACGAACTGGTAGCGCAGGCCATCGCCTTCAATAACACAGAACTGAATGTGACGCAAAAGATCTCTGCCCTGCGCCAGCTGGCGGCTGCGGCGGGAATTGCCAGCAGTATGCTGGGGGCCAATGGAAACACTGCCAACGATCAGTACCGGGGCTTTATGAAGACCATGCGCATGAAAGGCATGGACGAGGCAGAGGCTCAGGCGGCGTACTGGCAAAAGGTAATGGAAGACCTGTTCCCGGAACCTGTGGAAGAAGAGCCCACGCGGGGAAGCGGGAACTCTTCATCCTCCAGCGGTTCCGGAAGCTCTGGCAGCAAGTCTTCTTCTGAAACAGATGCTGAGCTTGAGCGGCTGAAAGCCATCGTGGAGCTCCGCAAGTCGGAATTGGATTTGATGGAGGCCCGGGGGGACTCTACGGAAGACCAAATTGACAAGATGCGGCAGATCCAAGATGCGCTTCTTGCTCAAATTGACTACATGCGGACAATCGGTGCGGATCAGACCGATATCAACGCGCTGGCGGCCGAATACTGGAAAATCAATCAGGATATCAACCAGCTGCTTGAGGAGCGGCAGGAGGCGGCATGGAAAGAGCTGGAGGATTATGTTGACGGCCTGTTAGAAAAAGCACAGCAAGTGCGGGATGAACAGCTTGCCGCCATAGATGACCAAATCGACGCCCTCAAGAAAAGAAAGGAAGAGGAGAACGAACAGCTCACTCTGGAGGAAAAAAGGCTGGCTGTACAAAAGGCCATGGAGGACCTAGCCAACGCCAGGAACGAACGGACCATCCGTCAGATCCAAGAGGATGGAAGTTGGAAATGGGTGGCCGACGCCTCCAATGTACAGAGCGCCGAAGATGCACTGCAGGCAGCAAAAGACGATCTGGCCGAGTATGAAAAGGAGCTTGCCTATAATGCAGTGATCGACGCTCTGGAAGCGCAGAAGGCAATGATCGAGGCGGAATATGATGCCTTTGAGGACCAATGGGAGGCCATCAAAGACTCCATTGAGCAGCCGTCAGAGGATATTGCAGAAATCTTGCAGGAGATCGCCGACGTGGGGGCTCCAGCTATGCAGAACGCCATCAGCAGTGTGACGGACATGCTGGATGGGCTGGCAAATTACATCGGCATGACGATCAACACCGGACCTGTTTCAGGAGTCGACGGGCTAAATGGCGGCATTCTGGGAGGAGTCGGCAGCGGAGGCTTGACACTTGGCGGCAGGTATGACTCTGCGACAGATTATCTTGTAGCAGCCATCAATGCAGCGAAAAATGGAAATCTGGATGAAGCGCAGGAGCTCTGGAACCGCCGTGGATATAAGATCGACGCACAGGGCGGAAATGACCGCGGAACCAGCCAAGAAGACGCCTGGGACATGATCATGGACGCCTACAACAAGTGGGGAGCCGGTAGCGGCGGGTCTTCTTCGGGAGGCGGTTCTTCCGGCGGGGGAGGTTCTTCCGCCAGCCATGGAGGCTACGGGAGCCGGGATGAATTTGATAACGCAATTCATGATGCGTTTGACCAAGCAATGAGCTCCGGAGAAAAAGTGCCGGTTGGAGACAGCGGCCTTTATATAGATCCGGACAAGGTGAAAAGGTCCTACGACTCCGGCGGCATAGCCGTTGGACGGGGCATTATGATGAAGGACACCGCTCAGCGCGAGATGGTGCTGGATCCAAAAACCACAGCTATGATCCTAACGCCGGAGCGGAATGCTCGGTTCCAATCCTTTGTAAAGTCCCTTGGCCTGCTGTTTGGGACTTCTGACCGGGTAGACGGCCTATCTGGAATGACGGCAGGCGCCGTATCCAGCACGGACCGACACGATGTCAACTACATCATCAACGGCGTGAAAATCGGGAGCGATATGGCAAGCCGTCCGCTGTCTGAAATCCTTTCCATTCTGCCGCTTCACACGGAAAGATACTGAAAGGGGGATACAAGGAATGGCACTTTACAGACCTACGAACATCACGCCCTCTTCGTTCTCTGGACTAGGAAACGGAACGGTCGATGCGACAAAGGATATGGAGGTGTCATGGCAGGTAGAAGGAGCATCCGCCATGACCGCATACCAAATCGTCATTCAGCAGAACGACACAGATTCCACACAGGTATATGACAGCGGAAAAGTGGAGTTGGAGACCCCGTTTTTCGGAACGACCTTCACCGGAAATACGCAGCGTTTTTCGGCAACCATTGCGGTATCTGCGCTCACAGGGCTTTCTAATGGCTATGCCAATGGATATAAGATGCTGATCACCCAGTGGTGGAGCGAGGATGACTCTGTCCAGCAGGTACAGCCGAGCTACTTTATCACCAGATCAGAGCCAACGCTGATGATGGATACCATTCAAAACCCGCTTCCTATCCGCGTGAATACGTTCTCGGCAGCATATAGCCAGGAGCAGGGGGACACGCTCAACTGGTTCCGCTGGCTTCTGGCGGTCAAGGGAGAGGAAGATGCCCCCCTACGGGATTCCGGAAATATCTATGGTACAGAAGACATCCAGTTTTCCTATGACGGTTTTTTCACTGGGCAGACCTACACCATCCGGTGCATCTGCGAGACGGAGAATGGCGTGAAGGCGGATACGGGATGGGTGGATTTTTCCGTTGCCTATGAGACATCCGCCATTACCGGTGTGATCCAGGCCTGCCGGATGCAGGGCGTACAGGATGGGCTTCTGGTGTCCTGGCCGTCCATCCATTATATTCCCGGAGAGGCGCAGGGAGATTATGAAATCTCGGACGGAAAACTGACGCTCCCATCCGGCTCCTCTGTCACATGGGACAAGGTGAATGGTGCGTCCATGCGGTTTGAAAGCCCATGGAGCGCGGCGCTGCGGGTGCAGATTGGGGCTGTGACCGGGACCCTTTTGCAGATTGACGGCCTGCAGGACAGCATTTTCGTCGCCTATGACGGCGACGGGATCTCCGTCAACCTGAATGGAAGCATCCTCTATAGGGCGGAGGGACACCTTACGCCCGGAGATATCTGGACCATTGCCATCCTGCCGGACTCTGTGTGGATGTCCCAGATGTACAGCGACGGAGGGCCGTATCCGGCGGAGGCTCTGTACCCGGCAGAGGACCTGTTCCCCTATTCCACGGGAATGGTTCTCCAGAGGTTCGGCGGGCCCGCCAGATACCAGCAGTTCACCATGACGGGGCTGACCCTGTACGGGCCCGGAACGTTCGAATTTTTGTGGGTCGTGTCCGGGAGCTTCAGCGCGGAGCAGCTCCAGCGGCTTATGACGGATGCCAGTTTCTCGCCAGAGTATGGAAGCGGAACGCTCCTTCTGGCGGGATTCAATGGGAACCTGGAGGCGGGAAACCTGCAGTCTCCCACAGAGACGATTGTGGGACTGGCGCTCTACCGCCTGCTGTCTGGGGAGAGCAGGCTTCGTCCGGTGGCCTCTGTTCCGCTGAACGACATTGGACTGATCGACTATGGATTTGCAAACCAAGCGGAGTTCCAATACTACCTGTTCCCCCAGGGCGAGGAGACCTATATCGCCCAGCCCATTGTCTCCCCCATGGTAAAGCCGGTATTCTGGAACTGGACACTGCTGGTGTGTGAGGCTGACGCGGAGGACCCCGCCATTTTCCACGTGCAGGAGGAGTATGTATTTGCGAACAACGTGTCCTCCGGAGCGTACTCCAACAACAGCACCCCCACGATCCTGAAAAACTTCACGCCGTATCCGACGATCCAGATGGACACCGCAAACTACAGGAGTGGAACTCTGACGGCGCTGATCGGCCGGGTGGACCAGATCGAGAACCGGTATATAGACAGCGCGGGACTGGCGCAGGAGATTATGGCCCTGTCTCTGGACACGCGACCGAAGTTCCTGAAGGACCGAAAGGGAAACTTCATGCAGGTGGCAACATCCAGCGCCATTATCATGACCATGAACGATGCGCAGGCAGAGCAGAGCGTGACCGTCCAGATCCCCTGGGCAGAGGTTGGAAGCGCGGAGGATGTATCCCTTATTCAGACACAGGCGGATGGAATTGTGATCCCTGCGGGGATCTGAGATTGAAAGGAGAAGAAAGCCATGGCGGCAAAGCGAAACCGGAAAGTGGAACAGGCATCCAAGAGGATCCTAGTGATGGACTTTGGGCGGTATGAGATTACCGGGGAGACCGACAAATACTGGCTGTGCGGATGGACCCAGTTCCGAAAAACGAACAAGCATATCCTTCGGATCGAGGATGTGGTAGATGTGCCGTTTGAGGATGCGGAGGAGGATCCGTCCGTCGATTTGGGAGACGGGCAAGATGAAGAGACCTGTGGGCCGGAGGAGGAAGAGGCATAAGGCCTTTCCTCCTCCGGATGGGAAGGAGGGAACGCGGTGATCACCAGTGCGCAGACGCCTGTTTTCCAGGCAGAATTGCCATCTGTCGTATACGGGATCGGGCAGACCATCCCACCGCTGAACGGAACTGCAACCGTCACAGACGGAGGTTCTATCACATATCAGTGGCAGTCCAGCGCCAACGGCACGTCATGGGCAAACATCACCGGAGCGACGGGAGCGGCCTACACGCCGCCGGCCTCCCAGGCGGGGGTGGTGTACTACCGGGTCATCGCCACAAGCACCCTTGGCTCCGACCAGAAGAGTGCCACCAGCAACGCGGCGGCCATCGAGGTCTACGGGGCGCAGCAGCCGATGTTCGCGGCGGCATTGCAGGGGGCGGTGTATAACTGCGGTGATGCCGCGGTAGCCCTGGACGGAACGGCAATGGCCCCTCACGGGACTATCTCGTACCAGTGGTATGCGGACGGGGAGCCCATCGACGGGGCCGACGGCGCCGCCTACACGCCGCCGACAGACGAGGTGGGGAGCCGGGAATACTATGTGACGGCAACCAACACAGTAGACTCGGATACCGCCAGCACCCGGAGCAACACTGTCACTGTAACGGTGTATGGTGCGGAGGTCCCCACATTCACCTGTACGCTGACCGGGGCGGAGTACGATGTGGGAGACGCTGCGTCTGCCCTGGACGGCACCGCGACCGCGGAACGGGGCACGATCTCTTATCAGTGGTACTGCAACGGACAGCCAATTCCGACTGGGACAGCGTCCCAGTACGCCCCGGGCACAGAGGAAAAGGGCGTTTTTGTATACTATGTCGTTGCCACAAATACGGTTGGCACATCGCAGGAGAGCGCCACCAGCGAGACGGCGACCGTCACCGTTTATGGGGCATCCCCGCCAGTATTCGCCGCGGAGCCGAAGAGCGCTGCGTACATCCAGAATGATCCGGCCCAGGCACTTTTTGCACAGGCATACGCAGAACGGGGAACCGTTACAATCTACTGGCAGGAGTTGTCCGGAGGCATTTGGAGCAATATCCCAGGGGCGACCGGAAACAGCTACACGCCGCCCACCGGAACGGCGGGGACCTTCCAATACCGGGCGGCCGCAGTCAATACGGTTGGGACGGATACAGAAGAAAGCATCTCTCGGACGGCGGTTATCACGGTGACAGCCGCGCAGGTTCCGTCGTTCCGATTTCCGCTTGACCCGGCAACGTACCAATATGCCGCAGCCGCACGGGCCCTGGATGGAAGCGCCACGGTGGCAGACGGAGGGACGATTACCTATCAATGGTACAGGAAAGGGGCCAAGGATGAAGATTTTTCCGAGATCCCAGGAGCAGTAGAGCCAAAATATATCCCCAGCACCGTGCAGATCGGGGCGGCGGAATACTATGTTATCGCCACCAATACGCTGCACCAGTCCATCTCTACAGTTAAGAGCAATACGGTGACGGTTACCGTCATTGATAACCGGGCCTCAGAGTCCCAAAAGTGGGAGATGTACCTGCGGGAGATCCAAAGGCCGTTTCAGAAGCTGGTGCGCCTGGATTTCTTACAGCCAGACGGATCCGTGGCATTCAGCCTAGACAATAACCACAAAAACCGGAGGAGCGGTGCATTTATTCAGGATGGAACATTGGAGGTCAACCTGCAGAACGGACAGAGAAGAAAAGCGTCTGTGCTGCTATCGAATCTTGACAGCACATACGAATTCTCCGTCAACAAAGTCTGGTTCGGGCAGCAGCTCCGGTTGATGGAAGGGATCCTGCTCTCCAATGGGGAAGAATTCTACCTGCCTCAGGGCGTCTTTTATGTCAGTGATCCGCAAGAGACGTTCCAGCCGAATCGGAAGACCGTGGTGTACAACCTTTTGGATAAATGGGCATATCTGGACGGAACACTTTTTGGGAATCTGGAGGGAATCTATGAGGTTCCGGTGAACACAAACATCCTAAAAACGGTGGCGTCCATTCTGGCGCTGGACCGGGGAAACGGATATCCGCTGGACCGAGTTCCGCCAATTTTCTCCGACTACTGGAACGACAAGACGGTGACTCTGGAGAGCGGGGAGACCATCTCTGTGCTGCTGACACCTTATACCTACCGATGTGAGTCCATGGGCGGGTGCTATGCGGACATCCTTTTGGAGATGGCAACCATGCTTGTGGCGTGGATCGGCTATGACCAGACGGGACACCTACGAGTTGACGCCGGAGACGATGATATTCTAGACATCGAAAAGCCCATTTTGTGGACATTCACACCCTCTACAAGGGAGTTCCTGGGGGCGACCTATTCTCCAAAGATCACCAGTGTATACAACGATATTATTGTGGAGGGGCAGGCGTTGCAAAACGGCTCCATCCCCATGGGGCGGGCGACCAATATGGATCCGCGCTCCGACACCAACATCTTCAGTTCTCTTGGCAGGCGAACCAAGAGAGAGGAGGCGACGGGATATTACGCAGTGGAGCAGTGCAAACAGTATGCGGCATATCTTCTGAAGCGCAACTCCATCATTCAGAAATCCGTGTCTATCTCCTCGTCCCAAATCTTTCATATTGCGGAGAACAGTTTGATCCAGGTGCGGCGACCGGATAAGCCAGGCGCCCCCACCGAGCGCCATTTGGTGACGGGTTTTTCCAGGCCTCTTGCGGGGACCGGTGAGATGACAATTCAGTGTACGTCCGTACAGGACTTTCCGGAGGCGACGATTACGCCACTTCCCGGGGAGGAGTCCACGGATTCGTAAAAGTATCTGGATCGTAAAAAAACAGTATACAATCAGGCCACAGATATGCTATAATACAAATAAGCAAATATAGAGACCTTTCCGGAAATGGCCGGGAAGAAGAGCCATTTGGGGCTGCGCGGATCAAATCCGCGCAGCCCCTTTTACTTTTTTTCGGGACCAGAGGGCAGTGTGTACAACTTCTCCTGTTTCTGTAACGAGCAAACACTAAAATTCCGCTTCCCGGGCTAATGGAGTCCAACACATGGAAGGAGCGTATCATTATGCCGATCCAAAATGGAAAGTATGTATCCCCCAACTGGCAGAACGGCGGGCCGCCCGCCCTGAACGCGGCGGAGCTGAATGCCATTTGTCAGTCACTGCAGGCGGATGACCAGCAAATTAAGGACAATTTACCCGGAATCATTCAAAGTATTGCAAGCGGAGTCTTCCTGAACAGTAGCGGACAGCTGGTCAATAAGGCCGGCTCTAAGATCACCGTCCCTTCGAGCCAGCTAAGTGATCAGGTGCATATCGTTACCGGATCCTACGTCGGGACTGGCACTTATGGACCCGATCATCCGTGCAGTTTAACGTTCGATTTTTCGCCCAAGTTAGTTGTCGTTCAGCAGACACAGGCAAGAGGCGGTTGGGGCGGTGATAGTGGTGCAGGTTTCCTCTGGCAAAATGGTCAAATAAGCCAAGAGGTGTCCCTCAATGGCCCGAAATCTGATACAGAGGCTGATCTGAGGTTCAACATAGAAGAACTGCAATTTAGTTGGTATAGTAACAACTCTTCGTCAGGTGCGATGTTTCAGGAAAATTTGCAGGGTGTGACATACGTGTACATTGCTTTCGGCTGAGCGAGATACAACGCCTACCCAAATGCGATCCATCCATATTCGGTCCCCGCAGCATTGAGCTGATATGCAGCGCTGTCCATCTCAACAGGCTGGCTATTCCCGCTCTTCTGCGTGTAAGAGGTGTACCATCTCAGCGTGTTATTTTGGAAGGCGGCATAGTGCTCCAAAACATACTCATACGGATAAGACCCGCCGCCGCTTTGATAACCTTCGGTGAAGGGAAACGGATATTTTTGGAAGGCAGCTGTGAGGTCTCCGGGGGAAATGATGCTCTTGTTAGCAAGTGCCTGAGAATTCCACAACATATCTCCGAACCCGGCCCCAAACAGCCAAATTAAGGTAGGCACAAAATCGAACGATTATCCGATAGCACCGAAGAAAAACTCCCACCCAGAGGTGTTAAACTGATACATCTCAGGCCCCAGCCTGGAATTGTATGTGTTATACCAAGATATCGTTTTTCCGTCAGGTGATTTCTTTGCCCATAGACTATTTGCGGAATGTATATACCCAAGGCCAAATCCGGCAGTATAGTCCGTGCCGATTTTGCTTGTATCCAATACGCACAGACAGGCATCTTCGTCGTGATTTTCGATCCCATTTCCGAGAGGGATATACCGGGCAGAGCTCCCTCCTGGGTCCGGATTTTCATAATATGCAAACACGAAAATCAGCTTAGGCAGAAAATCGAACGAATAAATGCCGGGGTGAGCAGCGGAGAAAGAGACGCCGGCCCGCCCAAAAGCAGGCCAGCGTGCGGAAAAAGGGTTTTGTATTCTGCAACAGATTTTGTCAGCTCGCCAAATCGTTGCAATCTACGGACCGTTTTATCCCACGGGCGTCGCAAAACCGGACAAGTGTGGAGCGGTCGACCTTCAGGGCGCGGGCGATGGACGCATAGCTGTTTCCCAGGTCCAGCAGGGTTTGAATCACGTTTTCCTTACCTGTGAGTTTGGTGTGCTTGCCAAGTGCTCCTTTTGGGCGGCCCAACTGGATGCCCTCCGCCCGCTTTCGGGCCAGAGCGTCCCGCGTCCGCTCCGAGATCAGCGCCCGCTCAATCTCTGCAGCCAAGCCAAAGGCAAACGCGAGGACTTTGCTGGTGAGGTTATCGCCCAGGCGCCAGCCCTCTTTGATCGTCCAGATCCCGCACCCCTTGCCCAGGCAATACGCCATGATGCTGAAGATCATGAGGAGGCTCCGGCCCAGGCGGGTGATCTCGGTGGAGATGATGGTGTCGTCGCTTGTGACGCTTTGGAGTTTTTTGCCGAGTTTGCGCTTGTCAAAATGTTTCATGCCGCTTGCGGTCTCAATGATCCAGTCATCAATGTGGATCGGCGGATTTTGGTGGGCGCAAAAATCCTCGATAGCGAACATCTGGTTTTCGACCGTCTGTTTTCCCGTGCTGACTCTGACATAGCCCAAATACATAATCAATCCTTCTCTCTATTTTTTTAATGAATCAGGAGGTATGCGTATGAGAATTATACACACGAGTCCTTCCCCCGGCGGGAGCTATATGATCCAGGAGGGGGCCTTATCTGCACTGCCGGATGGCTGCGCCATGGTTCCGGATGAGCTGGACCTAGCCACTTTTTATGAGGCAAAGGGTTTTATCTTCCCAACATTTGAGAAAAATGTCATGACTGAATACACCGTGAACCAGGAGGCGCTTAATACCTGGAATACGGCACACCCGGCCCCCAGCCCGTCAGAAGAGCTGGAGGTTGCCAAAGAGGCTAGGATCGCAAAGTCCAAGGCGGATCTGGCGGATTACCTGGAAGCCCATCCGCTGCAATGGACAGACGGTGAGTATTATGCTATCACCGCTGAAAAGCAGCAACAGTTTACCAGCAAGCTTATGGCGGCCTCCATGGCCCAGCAGACATCCACACCGTACACCCTGACCTGGAACTCCACTGGAGAGGTGTGCAAAGCGTGGACACTGGAGGAACTGAGCGCCTTGGCCTTTGCCATTGACGCCCGCGTCACAGCCCTTGTGACGTACCAGCAGACTCAGGAAGTGGCGATGCGAGACGCGGAGAACATGGAGGCCTTAGAAGCCATTGTGGTGGACTACGACAGCGTGGGGGCGGACGCATGAGTCGGTCGGGGTGCTGGGTGCTGTCCGTGCTGATGTGGACCTGGGGCGGCGCGGCGTACTTTCTGTTGGAGGTGGCCTATAAAACTGCACGGGGAGAGCCAGAGCGGATCAGCTGGACCATGCTGGTGCTGGCGGCCATCCTCTGCATTCCCATCGAGCGAGCCGGGGCGGAGATGCCCTGGGATGTGCCCCTGTGGATGCAGGCGGCAGGGTGCGCAGTCCTGGTGACGGCGACGGAGCTGATTGCCGGGCTGATCCTCAACGTCTGGCTAGGGCTGGGCGTGTGGGATTATTCTGACCTCTGGGGTAATCTCTGGGGCCAGATCTGCCCGCAATTTGCAGCCATCTGGTGGGGACTGTGCCTGGTGTTTATCCCAGTGTTTGACTGGATGCGCTACGCCGTGGCCGGCGGCGAAAGGCCCCGATATCGGGTAATTTAGGGGGGTGATTCCAATGGCTCAATGCGCACAGAACCCGGAGCGGGAGTGTGTCTGCGACGCCCGGGTCCAGAGCCTACAGAGGGAACTGGACCGAGCGCACGATACCCACGCAGAGATTTTTGACCGCCTTGGAAAACTGGAGCGAGACAACGTCCTGCAGACGGAGCAGATTAAGACACTGGTGGACACAATGAACAAACTGATAGGAAAACTGGACGCTCTGGTGGAGCGCCTGGACGAGATTCAGGAGCAGCCCGGCAGGCGGCTACGCGACATCAAGGACAAAGTGATCGTAGGCGTTGCCACGTCCCTTGGGACCGCACTGGTCATTGCTTTGCTCGTATTGGCAGTCAACAACTTGTAATCAACCGGGGAATGTCCCGGAAATTGAAAGGAGATACATACCATGAAAAACCTTGAGGAAATCCTGCATGACTACACCAGAGGGGACAAGCCCCTGGACGAGACCAATCAGGCGCTGAAGGATCTGGGCTGCGGACTCCAGCTCGACCCCACCAGAAATCTGTTCTCCGCCCAGGAACTGCTGGAGACCCGGGCAGGGGAAACGCCGGACGAGGCCAACGGCTGGGGCCTGATGGATCACGGCGTTGGCTGCCTGGAAAAGGTTCATGTGGTGAACGGCCGCACTGTGGACGTGGACATGGGGCAGGAAACTGCCTATGTGTACATTGCCGGGCGGAAATACCGCCTGCGGGGCGATGTGCTGACGGAGGCGGACTGAGATGGACATTTCCTCTCTTGGCATCACCGGCGTGGCGGCAATTACCGTCATCTGCCTGCTGATCGGTCAGGGCGTCAAGGCCTCCTCTCTGGACAGCAAGTTTATTCCTATCATCTGTGGCGTCTGCGGCGCAGTGCTGGGGGTCGCGGGTATGTTCCTCATGCCGGACTTCCCGGCCACGGACTACATCACCGCAGCGGCTGTGGGCATTGTCAGCGGTTTGGCCGCAACTGGCGTTAATCAGGTATTTAAACAAATGGGGAGTGGTAGCGATGGCTGACCATCTGGCAGTCACCGTCCCGCTTTCCAGCATCGAGCGCATTCAGATCTATGTCAATTCCGCCCGCCGGTCTCTGCCTCAAATCCAGGCGGAGACCGGCGCGGACTACATCCTAAACGGGACGCTGTACAATACGAGGACCTTTGCGCCGGTGTGCCATCTCAAAGTAGACGGGACTGTGCTCTGCAATCCTGATTACAGTGTGATGGGCTACGCCTGGGACGACGGGCCAGATATTTTCATGGACTCGCTGCCGGACCCGGCACGGCGCGATTATATCGCCTGTACGCCACTGATCGTATCTAGCAAGCCGCTGTCAAAACTGACCTATGACTCCGGGCAAGGAGGCAAGCGGGGACGCTCGGTAATCGGCATCAAAGGGGACCGGCTGTCCCTGTACTGCACCCGGGACGGCGGGAGCATGGCCCGTACGCCGGAGGCGCTGCGGGATGACCTGGCGGCCGCCGGATGGGACAGCGCCGTGATGCTGGATGGAGGCGGTTCTTCCTCCTGCTGGTTCCGGGGAAATGAGCTGATCTCTGATAGTGACCGGAAGATTCACGACTATATCTTGGTATTTCTGAAAAAGGAGGAACTGCCCATGGGCGTCAAAACCTATTCCGCAAAAAAGGATGGCAGCACCTATCTGTCTACCAATTTCCGAGTAAAGGAGTTCGCCTGCAACGACGGATCCGACACCGTGCTGATCTCTGAGGAGTTGGTGAATCTGCTGCAGAAGATACGGGACCACTTTGGGGATCAGGTGATCATCAACAGCGGATATCGGACATCCACCTACAATAAGCAGGTTGGGGGTGCCACCAACAGTCAACATGTTAAAGGCACGGCCGCAGATATCGTGGTGAAGGGGGCAACGCCGCTGGAGGTAGCGCAGTACGCCGAGTATCTGCAGCCCAATTCCGGCGGTATCGGTGTTTATCAGTCCTTTACCCATGTGGATGTACGATCCAGCCGATCCAGGTGGGATAACCGATCCGGCAAGGAGGTCGTGGTGTCCGGCTGGCCCGGATATCAGGAAGCATCGGTTGATAACATACCGTCCTCCGCCCACAAGGAAGGCGTGGCCTGGGCACTGGAGAATGGCATTCTGCGGGGCAATGCAGATGGAGATCTGATGCTGTCACAACCCGTCACAGTTCAGAAACTGTGTACGATGATGAAGCGGCTGGCAAAGCATCTGGGAAAGGATTAACAGGGGTTTCACGCATGGACGGCAGAGTCATCAAAGAGGAGCTCCCGAACCAAAAATGGAGATTTGGCCTGTACCTGAATGGAAGGGATCTGCCGCTGTCGAAAGTGCGTGCCAAGACGAAATTCCAGCGCATGATCTCACTCGTTCCATTCACCCATGATATGGTTCCAAAATCCGGCATCATCTTGGATGGGACGTATCTGAAGGGGAGTCCGCTGTATGGCCCCGGCATCTACATTGACGATGCCGGGGCCCTCCGATACGGTTCGCACCTGGATGCGCATGGACAACAGCGGAAAAACTGGGTGGCTCCGCTCCGCTGTCTGCTGCTGGACGGAGATACAAACCCGCCGGACACCTACGATTTTTTCCATAAAGAGCCTGAAGATTACTGGGAGAAGCAAAAAGGCCTTTCCATGGTCGGATTCAATCAAAGCGGAAATCCGATTTTTCTAAGTTCCATAAATGGAAGCGGCCGCTCCAGGAAAAGCGGCGATCTTGGCGGAATATCTCTTAGGAAGGCAGAAGAAATTCTACTGGAGGAGAAGTGCCATACGATTTTCCTGTTCTGCGATGGATGGAAATGCTCGGCTTTTCTACGGTCACAATGGATGGTTCCGGGGCGAAATGATAGAGCGTACTTGTATCTTCTGGCGTTTCAGAGGGAGAAGCGGGGCAAGGCTCCTGAGGGCCCCTCCAATTTTGATCTGCTGATGCAGGGAATCTCTATTCGGATGAGAGTTCGGGCGGAGAATCCGGTGGTGCCGGTCCGATCAGATCCTGGATTTCCTCCATTGGGGGAGAAGACCAATATTGTGCGGTATCTGAAGCCGGGAGATGTTGTGACGGTATATGAGCTGCGGGATAACATCTGGGGGCGCATCGGCTACAACCAATGGGTGAATGCGAAAATGCTGGTCTGACATTAAATAAAACATCCGCAGAGGAGATCCCTCTGCGGATGTTTTCCTTTATTCTCTATGGAAATCTTCTGCTTACAGTCCATTTCCGTGGGCCGTGGCGATTAGATTGGTCATGTTATAGGTCCACTCACATTGCACAGTAGAACCTACTGTGACATTTTCAAGAGCAGCCACATAGGGAATATTGATTACTTTGGAGCTTCCGGGTTCTCTTACACCAATTGTTGTGCCGTTCGGCGCCGCCGCTACTTCAAAGTTCTTACGTCTGACAGCGGAGGCCATCGCATTCCGAATTTTCCTTTCTACCATAGGTTCCAGGTACTTCCATATCTGCATGGCTTCTTCCTGCGCATTCAAGGATCATCCCTCCACTTCCTGCACCTGATATTCAATGTCCGTCAAATCCGGATGCCGCTCCTGCATTTCGCGTGCTCTGGACTGGGCGAGAAGATTTGCTTCTTCCGTACTGGAGCATTCACACTGGATGATGGAGCTGCACCGATAGTCGTTGGGGCCATGGCCAAAAACCGAAACGGTATACCGCTTTTTTACAGAGTTGGTCACAAGCATGATCCGGCATCACTCCTTCCAATAATTCGTGATCATCAGGGTGACACGGATCTGGTTCTCAGATGTCATGATCACATAGCTGTCCGCAAGATTGAGCATGGAGGGAAGAAGGCCCTTCATGTCTCCCCGGAACGTGATAACCGCCGGGAATGTGAGAATGATCTGCGCAGTCGGATTGTTGGGGGCATCCTGGACCTCATACTCCTTCAGGAACGAGGAGGCCCTTAAGGAATCCAACGCTTTCTTCAGGACCTGCATCTTGGCCGCAGCATCCGCGTCAATGGTCTTCCCCTGGAAGAAGTTCCCGTCCATATTTCTCTTTGTGATTCCCATTTACACAGTTTCTCCTTTCGATTCTATCACATCAATGTGTCACCAAATAGGTTTCTGGTTCCGTCGAATGTATGCCTGACTTTTTCCAGAGGCGGCTGCCCCTGATTCCGGAGAGCCGCTTCTCTGCCCTCCTGGATTTCGAGATCCGCACCTGACGTGGCAGAAAGCCCGGACACGGTGGCATCCTGAGGCATTTTCTCCTGAAGCCGTTCGGCCTCTTTTTCGCTGAGCCGGGTCTGATAGGCAATCTCCTCCCAAATACGGTTTGCGGTCTCAACATGGGTTTTGTCAGGCCGGAGGCGAGCCGCGTAAATTTTGGTGGTTCTCATATCAGAATGCCCCAACGTCTGCTGGATCTGCTCCATGCTTTCCCCGTTTGTCAGCAGCAGGGATGCGCCAATGTGCCGCAAGGCGTGGCTTCTTACGTTTGCTTCATACTCTGGAATCATGCCGTGTACATAGCTGTTCACGATTTTGGAGACGATGATCCGGCTGGCAAACGGTTTCCACCGCCCGCTTTTTTCATCCACATAGCCGAACAGGGCCGCATCCGGTCCGACCTCTTTCGGGCGGTAGCCGGCTGCCAGATATTCGCGTATCGCGGCCTGCGCAATCTTGGGGAAGGGTACAAACCTATCTTTGTCTCCCTTTCCGCTGCGGATGTAGATCTGATGATTCTCCCAGTCCAAGTCGCTTTCCACCAGATCCAAGAGCTCGCTGTTCCGAACAGATGTGGTAATGAACATCACCACGATTGCCCGGTTTCTGAGCCACGTCTTTTCTACGCCATGGTTTGGGCGCCGGTGTTCCAGGAGCCGCAGCATCTGATCTTCGCTCATGAGGTGGTATGGCTGCTGCCTGCTCTTCGGAATATCGGACCGCTTCACCGGATTGGAGTCGTAAAAGCCATGCTCGACAGCCCATCTGAAGAATTCATGCAGTTCGGACAAATACTGGCGCATGGAGGACTTCTTCAAGCCCCGCTCCGCCATGCCGGACTTCCAGTTCATGACGCCCAGCACATCAGGATCGTCACCGTTTTCATCCAGGCTTTTCAAAAACATGGACAGAGTACGGCTTCTATTGTCGATGGTTGTTTTCGACGCTGTGATTCTGCAATCCCGCAAGTAAAGTGCCGAAACTTCCATGAACCGCTGTGTTTCTCTTGTCATGTGGTTTCAACTCCCTTCACTTTCATTATGCTTTTATTTTACCCGCTGTCCCGGGAAAAGGCAAACTTTTTGGGAGGTGGGAGAAGAAGGGGAGGGGCAGGGTTCACCCCCTGCCCCCCAGAAACTTCTTTATGAAATACTGCTGCCCCTTTCCGGTAACACGGGTGGTCTGGTCGGTGACAGACTCCCCATTCTGGATGCGCACGCTCTCACGGACACGGAACAGGCCCATTTCCATGGACCGCTGGGTGGGGAGATTGCGGCTCTTTCCCTCCTTGCAGAGGTAGCCATTGTCCCGGAGCCAGCTGAAAAGACGGGTGCCGCCCATATTAGGGACGCCGTTCTGGGCAAGTAGCTTCGCCAGATCCCGGATCAGGATGGTATCATCGGAGGTGCCCACAGCATCGTGAAACAGCACCTTTGGGGCGTTCTCCCGGGCCTGGGATTCCAGCTGCTGCCGACGGACCCGCTCTTCTTTCAAGCTGGTGAGGAGCCGGATACCCACGTCCGGGTCCGCCAGTATGGCGTCCACAGTCTTTTCCGTGGCGTAGAGACCGCTCCTGCGGATGGAGGGGAGAACTTCGCCCGTCACCCACCGCTTGAACCGCTTTGCTCCGGGGAGCTTGCTGGACAGTACCAGGGAATAGAGTCCGGATTCGTTGATAACGGTCATTTCCTGCGTTCCGGAGGGGGTGGTGATTTGCCACCCCCCTCTTTTGTCCTCTTCATCAACATGGGATTTGATAGCGTTGACTGTATCTTTGTACCCAAGGGCAGCAGCCACATCTTTTCCGACGAACCAGGGCTGTCCATCCATCTCCACGGTACGGATTTCACCGAATTCGGAGCTGTTGAAGGTTATCAGGCCATTCATGGGGACGCCCCCTCACATTCTCCCAAGGAGATCGCTGGTGGCACAGAGAATCAGGTCCAGGGCGGGGATGTATATCTTTTCCATCCGGTTACAGAATACTACCTCTTCGCCGCCGGAGCTGCTCTGATCTTCCATTATGTCCTCCAGAATCAGGGAAAAGGTAGATACTATCTTGCTGAGGGAACATTTGGCGTTTTCAATTTCGATTTTCTTTTCCTGCATTTTCAGGACCTCTTTCACTTGAAATTGAGGTTCCTGTATGGTAGAGTAGATTTACCAGTTGGGAAACCTCTGGTGCAAATAGAAGCAGTCCGTTTCTTGTCGAGGGAGCCGGGCTGTTTCTATTTTTTTAGGCCCTCATACACAAGGTTGATCCCTTTTTCAATAACTTCCGTTCTTGATATTTTCAGGATATATGAACATTCTTGGAGCTTATCAGCGGTTTCTTGCGTGATACGGAGCCCAAGATTGACATTTTTGGTGATGTCCTTGTGAGGGCGGCCGATTTTAGGAGACATTATTTCACCCCACTTTCTGCTCCTGCAATAAGTATATTATTGCTCGTGCAAAAAGTCAATGCCTTTTTATGAAATTATGCAGAAAAATTCGGATATGTACCAAAATGGGTGCATGTTTTGAGAGGCAAAAGAAGGGAGCGGTGCACTCGCACCGCTCCTTTTCATTTCCCAGGTTTCCACTTGTGGCCGCAGTGCAGACAGGTGATAACGGTTTTCCCACTGCCGATGAAGCCGGTTACAAAGCTGAATCCGCGGGGACCAGCGTGGATCTCGGCAGACCCGCACTTCGGACATCTGATCTTGACCTCCGGGATTTTCTTCACACTTAAAACCCCTATTGGACAGACGTATACGTTTATGCCTGCTTTCAAGAAGTTCTGGGCAATTTTTTCCGCCTCAGTCATGGTAAGATAGTCTTTTACCACGGCGGCGGGATTGTTGCTTTCAACAAAATCCTTAGCCTCGGCAAGTCCCATCCCATTTGTCTCCCGGACTAGCTTGATGCACAGGATTTTCTTGTTTACAGGTACTGCGGTTGTGTCCAGAAGCACCTGTTGCAGGGTTTCTCCAGAAGAAGAGGACGGTGTCGGAGATGATGTGGGGACCGGGTTCAGTGGATAGCCACAGTGGATACAGGCCGGGGCTTTGTCACTGATTTCTTTTCCGCATTCAGGGCATTTGATCAGAGCCATGGAAATTTCCTCCTCCCATTTGTAATACGATCATAACACGGGAGAAATAGGGGCGCAATACGGTTTCAGACAATTTCCGCCAGGACAGAACGTGATTTTATTGTGAGGACAAGAAATTTCCTCGGCGGCGGCGGGGAGGGCGCGTATCTGGGAAGTATCTGTCAGGGAATCTGGGCCCGTTCACCACCACCTCATAACTCCCCCCCTGAAAATTATCAACGACGGATTTTGGAAAATTGCATTGACGGTGGAGTCAATAGATGGGATAATTGACTTGATTTTTGGGAGATTGCATGATAGATTTCAAGAATTATACTTGAAGGAGATGAAAAAATGCTTCATTTTAAAGGAATACCCATTGATGAAGTCAGCTACTGCAAATGCCCACATCCATCTTCTGTTACATCGGAGAGTGAGGAATACGGATATTGGGATGTTTGCTGTGACTGCGGCAAGCCGCTTGAAGACGGGTTCCATTATTACAATAATTATGACGGCGAGGATCATGACGATATAGAGCTATATTAGATGGTGCTTATCTGGTTCAATTATTCTTAACACATACACAAGGGAAATGATTCTCCAATGGCATTTAAGCGCCCCGGCTGTCTGCCGGGGCGCTTTATTTTCCTTTTATACGGCGCATGGAAGGGACAGCAGGGAAGCGGAATCAGGGAGGTAGTATGCAGGATTGCGCATAACTTCCTCGTAGGATTCTTTCCCCTGAAAATCGTCAACGACGGCTTTTTCCTCGGCCCCCATGTCCTCGTACCGGCGCTTTCCGTAGAAGGGGGGTAACCAGCCCTTCTTCTGGCTGCAGTAGATGTTGAACTTGTCCAGCAGCCGCTGGTTGGTGAATTTAATGTGAGTGGTGCCCTTTTTGTAGAAGGTCACGTCGAAGAACTTGCAGTGGATGTTCTTAGTCTGTCCGGCGGCGTTGGCGGCGTTCAGAACAGAATAAAGGTCAATGTCTGCCGTGGTATGGCCATCCAGGAAGTTGAAGCACCGCTCAATGTCTGCCAGGTGGTTATAGGCCTCATGGACGCGGAAGGTGTCACTGCTCCACTTCCAGTCCGGGAAAACACCATAGGATGGGATAATCACTTTCGTGTTAATCTTGTGAGCCTTATTGTGGGCCCAGCCGTTGTAGTAATGGATGTTGTTCTGACACTCCGGATACCAACTGTGCTGAGCCGTCAACTGCTCAAAAATCTTCAGAATAGAGTCCTCCACGCCCTGGAAGATCTGGGCGTTCATCTCCACCAGGACGGTCTTCAGGTTGAAGGGGGTGAAGTCGTAGTTGCTGAGATCGTCGATCCGGTGCTCCCATTCCTTCCGCATGTCGCTGGTAAGGTTCTTGGTAAACTCGTCGTTCTGGAAAAATGCCTGCCAGTATTTGTAGCGGGTGAGGCGGACGTACTGGTTTACCACGCCGTCATAGCGCATGGACTCTGCTAAATAGTTGTTGCTGATTCCAAGGGTCAGTATAGGGCCGCTGCTGTATGGCGTTTTCCCGGTGGCGGGATCCGGGATCTCCCGAAGGATATAGGGCTTCAGGGCCTCATACTGGCGGATCAGCTCCATGCCGGCGGAAACTTCAATACGAAATTGGCGGCAGATCCGCTCGATAAAGTCGGCTGGAGCCAGGTCCTCCACATCGTCCACGGGGCGGGCGTGAGCCTGTTCATCCGCCTTCTCCATACGGTCGTAGAAGTCGCTGCGGCGCTGGACAGGGGGAAACTTCACGGAGACCATGGCAACGGTGACATCGGCTTTCCGCTCTGCCGCGGCGAACCGGTCCTGGAAGTAAACGATCTTGGCGTCGCGTTCGTCCAGGCGCTTTTTTAGCTCTTTTCTGTAGTTGGTGCAGGGGTTGCGCAGGGTCTCGGCGTTCAGCAGGCACACCACCTGGCCGCCGTTCTCGCTCGCCAGATCCAGGGCTTTCATCAGGTGCCGGTCCCCATCCTTGAAGGGCGGGTTCATAAGGATCGCGTCATACTGCTTGAAGGTGTCGAATGTCAGAAAATCATCATGCACTACCCGGAATCCCTTCTCCTTCAGAATGGCCCGGAGGTCAGGGTTGATCTCGATGCAGTCGATGTCCATGTTGGCACTGCCTCTGCGGAACTTCCCGCGCTTGCGGATAGCCTCTGCCAGATCTCCTTTTCCGGCGGACGGCTCCAGAATGTGGTAGCAGGTCTCCACGTCGATCTCCTGGGCCATTTCAGTTGCCAGGTCCGCAGGGGTAGGGTAGAATCCCTCTTTCCCGGTTTCGTCCATGACGGATAACAGCATGGAGAATGAAGCGGAGCAGGAGGCTGGGAGAAGCCGATTCATCTCCCGGCAGTAGTGCTCCGGCAAGTCCGGGTCTCGAAACTTCATCAGCGTGGCGCCGCAGGGCATCACAAGATCCCCATTCAGGCGGTAAATGTCCACGCAACTGGCGCCGGCGGCCTTGTAGAAATCATCATAGTTGAAATTGCCGGGGCCTTCTGCGTAGGGGGCGATATAGGCGGAGAGGTTTTCGCTCTCCTTGGGCGTTGTATTGCGGACGGGTTCAAAGGTCAGGCCCAGGTATGTAAAAGACTTCATTTGTTATTTTCCTCCCGTGGTTTTGTTTGGTTCTCTATCTGAGATAGACGGGAAAAACACTGGATGTCCCGCTGATTTCCTCAAATTCCAGAGAAAACGCCTCACTGCTCCCGCGGTCCCCCAGGCGGAGGAAGCGCACTTTGCAGCACGATCCACCGCCGAAGAAGATCCAAGCGGCGGTTTTTCTGGCTGCCATATCCAGGGCCTTTTCCGCGCTGTAACGGAGGATCCCGTGGCGCTGGAGTTCTTCGACTGCCTGCTTGTAGGTGTATTCCGAATTAGACATTTACGGCCTCCGTTCCGATTGATGCCAGGTCCCGGCGGGCCTCGCTGTCCATGGTTTTGTCCCGTAGGATGTCAATGATTTTTCGTTTTCGTGCCTCGGCACTGTCAAAGGTTCCGCTGTAAATCCTGGCCCCGGAAATGGTGTCCACGGCGTTCAATGTATACTCCATTCCGCACCGGCCGCTGAACAGCTCCGTAAAACTGCTGCTGTCCATGACAAAGGCGATTCCGTCCAGCTCGATACAGTTTCCACGCTGTCGGGCCGTCTCCACCATGCGGAGGGCGGTTTTCCGCTGGCTGTCTAGGCGCTCTTCACGCTTGGAATCCTGATAAGCGGAAATACTTTTCAGCATCTGCGCTTTGGCATTTTCCAAGGCGTGCCCATTGCTTTCTGCCCGGGCGCTCACGAAAAGTTCCGCCAGTCGGCGAGCCTCGGACACATAGGCAAACCGTTCAGCTTCTTTCCGGCGCTTGTCCTCGTCCTCCCGGTCCACGGAGGCCGCTGCGTCCGCTCTGTTCAGGCCCAGGCGCTGCTTGTAGGCGATGCGGGACTCCCGGTCATTCTTCACGCCACGTCGGGCGTCCAGCTTCTCGAAGCGTTTGCGGTCGTGTTCCTCCTGTTTCTCCCAAGCCTCCAGGACGCCTAGAAAGTCCGGACAGTCTGGGGAGATGAACCAGCTGGACCTTTCGAAGTAATCGGTCATGGAATCGGAGTTGTTGATGAACTCCGCACCGGCTGGGAGGGGGAGATTTCCGTAGGTGTCACCGGAGAACTCGATCTGATAGGCACGCTTTCCATCAGCGAAGCCGTCACACAGCCGCCAGCTGCCCTTATAGTAGGTCCCGTTCGCATCCCGATATCCGGAGAACAGATACTTCATCTCGTAGGAGGGCTTTCTCTGGCTCTTAGCGGGCTTTTCCGCCTGGGGGCTATCCGCGGATAGGGGAATGGCTTCCCCAGCCTCCAACGCTTCCGCAAAGGCCAGCGTAGCAGGGGTGCGGCGGGCGTACCAGTATTTACCCACACGATGGTATCTCCATGCCCGATCAGCACGCAGGCGGTCCAGGATTTCAGGGGATGGCATGGCGGGGAAGTGAAGCTCCACGCCGTTCTTCTCTTCGTTGATCTTCACGGTGATGTTCATTTCAGATCTCCTTCATATTTCTGTTGACTTTTGAAAGTCAAATTGTGATTCTCTTAAGTTCAATTTCAGTTTCTTGGATTTTTGAAAGTGTACTTTGCAAAATCGTAAGATTTTTTGAAAGTTTACTCTGCTTTCTGATTGTGGTATGCACATTTCAGGCGATTTGTCCCGCGTCCGCCGGGATATGCTGGGGGATCCCGCAGGAAACGGCCTTCAGTACGGCGGCGCGGCTGTCCGCCTTCTGATACAGGCATTCCCCGTTGGAGAAGTGGCCCACACATACGAGCTTCATCATGCCGTATTCTCTGGCTGTCCTTTCCAGCCAGCGGTTCACTTTGCGGATCTCCGCATTTCTCCGGCGGATTGCCACGGAGCGGCACATGTCCCAGTTGTACCGGCATCCCTCATTGTCCAGTTCTGCCGGGCTCAACTCCGGCTCTTCCACATAGAACTGCATACCGAAATAATAGCCACTTCGGACGCTGACGCGGAAGAAGGCCAGCTCGTCGTTTACGGTCTCGGCGGCAGCAGATAGGGCGCGGGAATTGTATGCGTCCTCGAAGGGATCGTAGGCTTCCTCCGGTTCTCCCTGATATCCGCACTCAAGGCAGGTATCGCCGTTGTCATTGTCCCAGGGAGTACCGCAGGAGGGGCATACGGGGCAGGTGGTGCTATTCAGAACATACAGTGGGAAATTTTCCATGGTGGCGAAGTTTACAGCAGACATTTTCAGATCCTCCCAAATATGTTGTTTTGCTAAGCCGTTTTTCGGCTTTTTTGTTGTTTTCAATCTGTATAGGCAACATTTTGGAGGATTGTCCCACGAGAAAAAATAAATCCGGGCCCCCTCCTGCCGAATGGTTTGGCAGGGGAGGGCCCGGTTTGGGCCGATATTGAGTTGCTATTCTGTTGTGCTGATTATACCACAAAATTAGGGATCAATGAAAATCGATTTGACATTCTCCGGCGTAAGTATATTTCACAGTACAGTAATATACGTATACGCCGCTCAGAATTTCATGGACTGATTGCGGAAGACTCGCCTCCGGGTATCCGCCGCGGATGTCTGCTTCCTGTTCAAGCAGCCAAGCGGGCCGCGATGGCGGTGCGGATACTGTCGATCATCCGCTGGACAGAACTCTTACTCCGGTTCACCGCCACGGCAATCTCTCGAACGGTCAGGCCAGCGATCAGCAACTCAAGTACTGCCCGCTGTTCGGGCTCACGAATGCTCTCCAGTGCCTCGCGGATCATCACGCTGTCTGCCGTATTCTGGAGAGACTCAGCAGCGCGGGTGGCAGTGTCGTATGCTTCGCCCCCGATCTCGTCATTGTCCGTTCGCCGGATGGCACGCCGCAGGGCTTCCGCGGCTGCTCTGTGAAGCAGAACTCCCAGGGGAAGGGGCAACTGTCCCCGGCAGTTCCGGGCCGCCTGTACGGCCTCCAGCGTGTCTACGCGCTCTTGCATAATGATCCAGGTATCGGAGGCCAGGTCCTCCGGGTCCAATCGGTTGAAGTCCACATACCCGCTGGTTTTGGCGGCATAGGTTCCGGCGGCCGCAAAAGCCATTCTCCGGCAGGCATCCAACTGACGGGCAGCTCCCATCTCTTCCCAGCTCTTGCGGATTTTGGAGGCATAGCGGGAGGGCTCCCGCTCCCAGGCGAAGCGGAGGCAGAAGGTGAAAGTGGCCCGGTTTGCAGCAGCAGGTTCTTCCGCGACAGTGGCTCTATACAGGTTCCAGGCATCAGCCATGACTGCACGTGCAATTTCGTTTCTATTCATGGTAGGTCCTCCTTCATCACTTCTCAGCGAGACCAAGGGATCAGGTCCCGGCCTTCTTCATCGCTCACGGCATAATCCCAGTTCTCGCCGCTGTCCTCCATCTCCTCTGGATGCTCCATGAGATGATCCATGAGGGCTTCTGCGGCTTCTTCGACCTCGGACGGGTCTTTGACTTCGACAGTATATCCACGGGAAAGAACCCGCTCTACAGTGACATAAACTTTCATTGATCGTTCTCCTCCGACTGATTGTGTTATATGGATTTCTGATGGAATCCGGGCCGGCGGGGTGCCTCCCGTCTGCCGCCGGGGCGCTCGATGGTCTCCACCAGCCGGAACAGGGCGCTCGTCAGGCTGCCCGCCCCGGTGAGGACCACGGCCCAGTAAATCAGGTTTTCCATGGGTTTCCTCCGTGTATTGGCTTCGTGGTTTGGTTCTCTCTATGGTCGTATTATATTATATATAGTCGTATATATCAAGAGAAGAAATGTACAAATATATGGGCGTATTTTGTGCGATTTTTCTATGGTCGTATTCTCGATTTTCTGGCATAATTGATTTGCAGAAGGGAGGCGTTTTGATTGGAGAAGAAAAAGCCTGTCAGCGAGGCCCAAAAGCGGGCCCATAAAAAATACATGTCCGATTTTGTAGAGGTCAAGGTCCGCATGACGCCGGAGCGACGCAGCGTTGTCCAGGCTCACGCGGAGGCCATGGGAGAGAGCGCCACGGCGTTTATCAACCGGGCCATAGATGAAACAATGGCGCGAGACAGCGGGACAAAAGTTGTTTTTCAAGATGGGACGGTGATTTGATGGACGGATTGAGGAGAATTGCCGATGGATTACCAGAAATGAAAATGCAAGTCGGGCCATCCATAAACGGACAACAAATCCTTTGCCGAAGCATCCGGGGATTAACTATAAGATCGACGTGCTGGAGGCCTTAAAAGAGCGTGGCTGGAGCACCTATCGGCTCCGGAGGGAGAAAGTTCTTGCGGAAAGTGTCATACAACAGATTCGGCGTGGTGATTTGGTGTCGCAGGAGAAACTTGCGCGACTTTGTGAAATGCTTTCTTGTCAGCCTGGAGATCTGCTGGAGTATGTACCAGACACGGAGACGGGGGAAAGCGATAGCTAAAAGCACACCAAAGGCCGGGGAAAGTTCCCCGGCCTTTGGTGTTCGTCACTTGTTGATCTGCGCCAGAATCTGGGCCTTCAGATGGCGGATTCTTTCGAGCCGGTTTTTTGCGCCTTCACGGGCAGAGACAGAAAATGGATCATTTCCTCTCCACGTGCTGGCGGTGTCTGCGTACTGCCCCTCATAAGCACCCAAGGCATCAAGCAGAAGATACAGTTGCTCAATTGTGAAATCCATTCTTTTTTCCTCCATATCATTTTTAGAAGTTCAGGCGAAATGTGCCGGGGGTGGTCAGCGCGGTGTCTCTAAGTCCGCATAAAATTCCATCCCCATCAGGGCTATAAAACTGTACGGAATTGTGGTTTCCAATCTGCACAGATGCCCCGGGAAGGCCTTCCAGCATGTCCACCAGATATTCAGCATTGACAATTGCTTTTTTTCCAGTGTCACTCTCCAACTGGTAGCAGGCGCAGAAGGTGTTCTTTTTTCCCGGGCGCCCGTGATACTTTCCCCGGGCCTCCCGGATCATGGCACGCAGCTTCTGCGGATTCGGAACGATGGAGCAGGGGGTAAGGGTGGCTTTCGATTCATAGCAGGCGCAGATATTCAGCGGCTCCACGGCCCTTTCCACGGCGTCCGCCGGCATGGCTGCGGCCTCGTTTGTGATCCGTACAGCCCGGTATCCGTCACAGACAGCGCGAGCGCCGTCCTGACTGGTGAAAGTTCCATTCATATAATCCCGCTTGGATCCGACTCGGCTTTTGGCGATCCGCTCCAGAGCCCGCTTTTGCCCCGTCCTTCCGCTCCGTTTCGCCTCTTCGTTCCGGAGATTTTCCCGCAGATTGACTACCAGGGCGCCCAGAATATCCCCCATGCCGCCGAAGGTGCCCTTTTTCAGCTGGTTGGAAACCACATAGTCAAAAGCCTTTTTCTCGTCTTCGCTCAGGTGTTGAGCGGCAGCGTTGACCCCTGCCAGAATCTGTTCTGTCTTCATTTGCCGTTATCTCCTATCAAATATCCGGTACTAGCGGATTCTAAAATCCTGCTCCGTTTCCATTGAGCTCTTGCTTTGTTACTCATTTCCTTGTGGTGCTCCTTCAGGATCTGATTCACGATCCTCGCCGCTGCCCAGCGGCTCAAAGATCCATGATGGACCCGCGCAGCATCGACGGCTCCCATTACGACATCTGGGATGGATAGTCGAAGGGCCTGCATCTGGCTCCAGATTCTGTTCTGCTCCGCCTGTTCCGGGGACTGCCGTATGTAGGACGCCAGAAAGTCTCGGATATCCCAGTTTTCATAAAGCGCAGGCCAGCCCGAAGCATGATAAGCGTTTTCGCCCATATTATGTTCACCCCGTTTCTGACTTCGTGGTTGTTTTGATTATGCACAGATATCAAGTTTTGTCCCATTCAGTCGATCTTATCATTGATGATCTCGAAGGATACGCCCTCAATAAAAAGAGTGGTCCCGTGGCCGGGAAGGAACGCCGTCCAGCGGCCCAGCCATTCCGGATGGTCGCCCCAGTAGTCGTGCCAAGGCTCCTTATAATCCCGGGGGAGCTTCTCAAACTCGCTTCTGGTGATGGTCACCATGTTCAGGCGGCCTCCTTTCATCTCCGGCGAACGCAGCCGGTCCAAACCTGCTGTTCTGTTCCGGCGCAGTCAGTGCGCCAGAGGGAGCAGCCCAAGCACATTGTGTTGACTGTCACAAATCGGCGCAAGTCCTGATCCTCCGAGGCGTCTTGGTCAAGCCACGCATCAAATCCGCAGGGATTTCTTTTTTTGATCTCGTCCATCAGCCAGCCGCGAACAGTTGCCAATTCCTTAGAATAGGAGGCGGCGCCGGTATTATCCCAGAGGTTGAGAATCTGTTCAAGGGTCATTTCCTGCATGTTCATGGGGAGATTTAGTTTACTCTCCGTCTCATATTGCGCGGAGTTGTAGCAACCAACGGCCTCCCGGGCAGCGTTCGCTACATCGCATCCGTATTTGTTGTTCACCTCGTTTACAATCCGGTAGAAGTCCCTTTGGGTCTTGATCTTCCGCAGCTCCGCACAGGCTTCGGAGACCTGCCGTTCAAATAGCGTTTTCATATTCAAATTAACCTCCTCATTGTGTTTGATTGGCTTCGTGGTGTATGGGGTGCGGCGATTCAGGCTCACCGCCCAGGGCCCGGGGCTGTTCAGTCTAAATGTGAGAGCTGACGATCTCACCGGTATCCTCCCGGTAATACTCGATCCGGAATGTCCGGAGGTTCATGCGGCAGGCGACGCCGGCGGCGTGCTCGATTCTGCCCCGTTCCATGGCCTCCGCCTCTCTGGCGGAGATGGCGGAGGGGTACAGGCTCTCCAGGGGCTTCACGGTGGCCACGATGGCGGCGGAAAGAGATTGGCGGTTCTTCATAGGGGCTCCTCCCATTCAGAGTGATATCCGATGATCTCGCCCAATCGGGCGACCTGCGTACGGATGGCTTTCAGGTCCTTCTCCCGCTGTTCCGGCGGATAGAAGGCATCGGCTTTTTCGGCGATCTGCGCCCCTGTGGGGGTGGGGCGCTTGCACGCCATGTCCCAGACGATGACGGTATCTTTTAAGGTCTTGTGATTCATGGGCTTTTCCTCCTGTTCAGTTGGCCGGGGCCCAGTCCTGGGCCCGGCTCAGGGCGGCGGCATAGACCGCCTCATACTCTGCATTCGTCAGCTCGTCGCTGTTGGCGGCGTCCTCAGCGATGGCGTCCAAGGCGTCCAGGCTCTCCGCGCCGGCGACGGCGGCGAGGTATTCGGAAAATGCGTGCATATGGGGTTTTCCTCCTATTGGGATCGTGACCTCCGGGGCGGACTGTGGGTCGCTCAGGTGTTCAGCCAGCCAACCAGGCCCAGAGGGGGAGCGGCGGCGAATAGCGGCGGTAGTTATCCGCCTGTTCCGGCGGGATGATGACCAGGACCACCGCGCCGCTGAGGTCCTCCAGGGTCTCCGCGATCCCGCCGCCCTCTGTCCGGTAGGTGCGGGCGGCGGTGCCGTCGAGGACCTTCCCGCCTATGCGCTCTGTCTCCGGAAGGATTCCGCGTGCTCGTAGTTGCTGGTACAGGGGCGAGCCAGCGTGGGGGTACAGGACTTCTCTGGAGTATTCCGGCGCGGGCTGGAAGTCGGAGAGATAGCTTGTATAGCCGTCCATAGGGTTTTCCTCCTGTTATGGTGAATTTTGGTGGTGGGGGCGGTTGGAGCCGCCCCTGTCCCGTTCAGATGAAATACAGGCCGCTGGAGCCCGGAACACCGTCGAGCTGAAGAGCGATTGCTTCTTGCTTCATCTCTACTTTGAGATTCCGGCAGAGCTCCAGCACGTCCCCGATCTTCTCCGCCAGATGTTCAGCGGTACAGGCGGCATAGATCGTTGTTGTGTCCTCCTTAATGAGACCGCAGGTCTCAGACATCCAGCAGCCGGCCCCCGGCTGGATAGTAGCACCGCCAAACCAGGCAGACAGGGCGGCTGCGACGGAGTCGACCTCGCGGGCGTTGTCTGCGGCGTCAGATGTTCCCACCGTGGCGGGGACGTAGACGGTTACCCGAGCTTTCAGGGCGTCCAGACCGTTCAGAGCTTCGCTGATGGTTGCCGTGGCGTTCATTGTTTTCATGATGCGTTCTCCTCTCGTATGTTGGTTTTTGGTTTTATGGGCCGGTGCCGATGCGCTCGACCGGCCAGAGCGAAAAAAGAGGACCGGGAATGATTTCCCGGTCCTCTGCCTGTTTTCATGTACTTTTACTCCACCTTCGGGAGCGGAAAACTGATAGCGTTACTCACGTGATCCGCCCACTCCAGCAGGCTGTTTACGCTTGCACGGGTGATTTCCGCGCTCTCTTCCAGCTTGTCAAGTCGGGATTCGATTCCCTCCAGACGGGAATCCATGCCGTTAAGACGGGACTCGACTCCATCCAGTCTACTGTTAATCTTGCAGAATTCTTCTTGCTGTGCTTCCAGCAACTGCAAAATCTTTTCCTCGTTGCTCATTTCTCTCACCTCGCTTTTCCATTATACCGGGGATTGTATTCGGTTGTCAAGGTTCTCGCCGCTGACCCCGGCGGGGTGATTCGCTGTCTTTTGTTGTCCTCCTCTCTATGGTTATAATATACACCTTTTAAGGATTATAGTCAAGACCTTATTAGGTTTATGTCCCGATAAAATAAACCAAAAGTGGAGTATGTTTTTTGTACAATATGTCAACTCCAAAAGGTGTAGAATAGAAGCCAGAAAAACGGCCCTAGACAGGCCAAGAGGGGAGGGAATATCGTGGGGTATATCCGGTATCGGGTGGACGTGCTGGATGCACTGAAACGTGCGGGGATCAGCTCATACCGCATCTATAAGGACAAACTGCTTCCGCAAAGCACACTCCAGCGAATCAGGGAGGGAAATACATCGGTAAACGTTGGCAGCATCGCCACGCTGTGCAGCCTCCTACACTGCCAGCCCGGCGACATCCTGGAATATGTCCCGGACGAGGACGAGCGCCAGCCGGGCCACCACCAGGACGCCGCCGACGCATAGCGGCCGCCAGTTTCCCGGCCCTCCCACTAGCAGGGAGCAGAGGAGAGAGGGACCACAGAGAGCGCCAGCCCCTGCCACAAGCGCACCACGGCCACCGCGAGGAGATACGAGAGCGCCAGCGGCGCGGCTCGTATGTATGCCGCTTCACACCTGACCACCACACGAGGAACAGCGCCGCACCATGACCGCCACACCCCCAGGACGAGGAGTGCGGACACGTCTCTTTGTATGCCTTTTTGCGCAGGCCACCGACAAACACCAGCGCCACCGATCACGGCGGGCCCGCTAGGGCAGCGCCGACGCTGAAGCCCTTCCGACACATTCCCACGCAGGCACTCCAGCGCCCACACAGACAGGCGGAGAAGAGGCGGGCCGGGGCATCCTGCCCACCACCGCCAGCGCCCCTCAGAGGCCCACAGGAGGCCACAGGACGGCCGCTGACATATAAGGGCACACCCAGCACCCACGCAAGCCCTATACCATCCCGCCATGCGTCATCATAGGCCCAGGAAGGGCAGGCATACCATGGCCAGAGCAGAGAGAAAGAAGGGGAAGAGCTTCCAGCACAGACGGGGCGCACGCGCTTCACTTGGGAGGAGTTTGGAGGAGATAGGGGAGGAAGGGGGGAATGTGCTTCGCCTTCGCTTCTGGCGTTCTCCCGCCTGGAATTTTCGAAAAACAGCCAAAAAGTTCTGAAAACTGGCAGAATATTAAAAAAGTGGTTACATTATACAACGAAATGTAACCGCCTTTAGAGGGCGGGGGGTGTTTTCCAAGTAGGCCCGGAATTCTGAGCGCCAAAAACTGTGCAGCACTTTACTCGTCGTTCCCGGTCAACAATGACTATTGGGAAAGTTCCCATGTGTGAGATCAACGGAAAGTTGCATTCCTGGCTAGAGTATGGTATATTAAGACTAAGTTGAATAGGGAAGAAGCAGACGGCACTCTATCGTGCCACTTGATGCAAGCGTCGAGTGGTGGATAGAGTGCCATTTTTTGGAATATTTTCGGTGAGCAAAATTGGGAGCTGATACCGTATAGAACACTAATAAAGGGAAAATCCCCCTCAAAAACGGCCTGTATGCTTAGGGGCGCAATGGATACAGTTGTTTTGCAACCAAAAAGTTAGCGACATGGGGTGTCGCTAAGTATTGAGTTAGCGACATGTGGTGTCGCTGGTAGCGACATGGGATGTCGCTAACTCGCAAAATAGGGAGGAATTTTATGCCAAAAACTGGAGATTCTTCCCGCCGTCTTAAGGTGCAACGATACACTGTTGACGAGAATGGAGAACTTGTAAATTTTGAAGAGACCACCAAAGTGGTAAGCACGACCGATGCCTACATCAAGATTTTTGAGCCGGGATGGAGGCTGCCTGATATGGTGGATGTGAGTTATAGCTTTGTAGTGGAAGTTATAGGCCGCATGACATTCGCAGACGCGGGGCAGGTGGTGTCTCTGAGTCCTGCGGACAAAGATATGCTGGCAAGGAAGATGGAGAAGAGCGTTCGCCAAGTCGAACGTATGTTGAAGTCGATGGTCGACGCGGGTATATTACGAAAAATGCGGAGAGGGCACTATCAGGTCAACCCATTCATGTTTGGGCGCGGCCGGCAGTGCGATATAGATGCGTTGCGGAGCCGATACATGGTAGAAGCTATTGGGAAGAAGGGTGAGCGTGATGGTAGATAAAATACAAGCTGCCCACAATTGGTTGATCCATGACCTTGTTGCTCTGAACGACTGGAAGGAGATGTGTGGTGGAGATAACGGAGAGATTCTGGATCGCCTAAAGGTAAATCTACGGTATGCCTTCCAGCATGAGCTCACGCAGAAGATGCAAGAGTATATGCTTGACTATTATGTCCAGGGGCTCAGTATGAGAGAGATTGCCCGAAAACGCAATGTCGGATTAAGTGCAGTCTCCAGGGGGATTAAGGCTGCCCGCAAGAACTTGATTCATGTCTTGCGATATACAGATCCCACTTTGCTTACCACTAAAGTGCGGAAGTCAAATCGAATCAAAAAGTTTGAACGATGATTTATGCAGAAAGCGAGGGACATAGCATGAGCTTAAAGAAGTACATCGGCACAAAGATAATTGAGGCGGAGCCAGTTGTCCGTCTGGATGGAGAATTCATCCAGCCCGCAGACTTTACGATTCCGAAGGATGTAACAACAGTGGAAGAAGGCTACCGGGTGCGCTACCCTGACGGCTACGAGAGCTGGTCTCCGAAGGATGTCTTCGAGGAAGCGTACCGGGAGATCGACGGCATGAACTTCGGGCTGGCCATTGAGGCAGCCAAAAAGGGCGCCAAGATCACGCGCCGGGGCTGGAACGGAAAGGGAATGTGGGTGATCTATCGCACCGGATACCCTGATGGAATTCCCTGCAACAAGAACACGGCAGAGGCTGTGGGCATCCCGGAGGGCAGCCTGTTCAAGGTACGGCCTTACCTGCAGATGAAGTGCGTGGACGGAAGTTTCCAGATGTGGCTGGCGAGCCAGAGTGACATTCTGGCGGACGACTGGGAGATCATAGAGTAACTGTGGCAGCTATTTATCAGCTGGCTGCCCCTTTTTAGCACTGCTGGATCTATCCGGCGGGTGGGCATTGTCCCTCCGCCGGGTAGCACATAGAGATATAGAGCCGTAGCCAAACGGTAAGGCAAGGGATTTTGACTCCCTCATTGCTGGTTCGATTCCAGTCGGCTCCGCCAAAGTTGCAGGCAAAAAACAAAAGAAGGGAAGTCTTGTCTATGACGAAAAAAGAGTTGTGCAAGAGAGTTTCTGAGCTCACCAACATTCCGCAGAGAGAAGTGGAGCTGATATCGCAGGTGATGTTTGCGGAGATCCAGAAGGTCCTCGTTGATCGGGACACCCTCCTCATTCCGGGATTCGGCAAATTCAGCACCAAGGTGCGCCATGGGCACCCCTTTGTTCACCCCACCACAAAGGAACGCATTATGACCAAGGATGTCGTTTGCGCCTGCTTTGCGCCCAGCAGCACACTGAAGAAAGCTATCCGCAGTTGATCTTCTACATGGCTGGCATTTCCAGAGCCAGCTATTTGCCGGCGTGGCAGAATGGCAATGCCGCGGCTTTGAAAGCCGAAGGCGGTTTCACCGATGGGGGTTCAATTCCTCCCGCCGGCGCCAAATCCCCCGTTAGCTCAGCAGGTCAGAGCATCCGGCTCATAACCGGGAAGTCCTGGGTTCGATTCCCCGACGGGGGACCATGTGCCGCACGAGCGCATCAGCCCACGTATCAGGGCCGGAGGGTCGCGCCCTCCATGCGGCGAAGCCATACACAGTTGATGGCTATAAACTCACCTGGTGGCGACTCGGAAAGACGAGGGACTTTGCCCCTCTGCGGGCGCGAGAAAATGGGCCTCTTGCTATCCTGCGAGGTAGCGGCACCGCTTTGCGGCGACCATGAAGCCAACTGTTCCAAAGTACACGGAGCTGACTGTGGAAAGACACTATACCGGGCAACCCTAGAGCGCCTAATGGGTCCGGAGAAGGGAATGGCGCCCGCCTGTCATGGAGGCGGAAGCGGTGGCAGCTATGACCTGCCCCGGCGTTATCCCGCTGAAAACTACCCTCACTGTGATGCCCTGAAAAGGTAGCAGTCAGGGTGTGACAATCTAAGTGGGAAAGCGCACATATGAGCGGTGGCGGAACAGGTAGACGCGAGTAAGGGCATAACGGTTAAGATGTGTCACAAATAAACAAGCTTGCCATGTGAGGTGCAAATCCTCACCCGCTCGAACAAGCAACCCGTCCGCTGCAGTGACGGGGCGCGGCAGGGCTTCGGGACCGCTTACGTCTGCCGCAGAGTGAAGCGCCGGAGAATGAGTCCATCACTCCAGAACTGGGCTCCAGGCAAGCGGACAACCTGCACAGAAACCGCGAGATACCCGGTGAGGCCGGGTATATGCCGCTCCTCGCCGCATGAGGCGGGCGGTGGAACCAGATGTATGGCACCACAGGTTAAAAGCAGACGGGCCTTCCTTGTGCGCTGTGCGAAAGCGGCAGGGCGAAGAATATTTATTTTTGCTGATCCCGGCTCTATAAAATGAACGGTTCCGACTGACGCTACCAGCGGAGGGATTGAGATGTACCGTGGGAATGTATCGCGCAGCATGGATGGAGATTGTAAGAGGAGAGGAAAGTGGAGCGGCAACGCTGACCAACCAAAGGAGTCTAGGTGTTGGGTATTGCACTTGAAATCCATTCTGCGCGATCTTCCTGTAGATTTCAAAAAACGGATTCGCGTCAATACGAATAAAAAAACAGAGGGCTTATTGATATGTACCCAGAATTCTGGACACATAAAAAATTGAATTAGGTGCACATGGATGCCTCTCTGAATTTTGTAGGAGGCATCCA
>ENA-ORUM01000203-ORUM01000203.1-human-gut-metagenome-genome-assembly--contig:-NODE-203-length-88264-cov-3.261821_pt1 | contig 88264 bp, 75 predicted proteins | sample MGYA00242083_ERZ509217 | MGnify/ENA primary metagenome ERZ509217 (study PRJEB26280, sample SAMEA2338831) | human gut metagenome | biome: human gut; feature: human-associated habitat; material: faeces...
CTGCATCCATAGCCCGATCAATCACGTTGCGCGATTCGGCAATGAATAAACCCTCGTCGGACACTTCACTGCCTGCTGCAAGGCGAAGGCCCACCAGCTGCTTGGGGTCGCGCAGCTCGGAATCGGTCATGCTGGAAAATACGCGTAAACGGGCATCGTCTAAGTTGGTGAGCTCGATGAGGGGCATGGCGTTCCTTTGCTGTTGCGGGTTTGTTTGAATTATACGTTGAGGGGATTTTAACCCCGAAGTGCCTGTCAAGCACTAATTAGGTGATTGTGCTAAAATATCGGGTCGGAATATCACCCACGGAAAGGTACATATATGTCAGGGCATTCAAAATGGGCAACCACCAAGCATCGTAAGGCAGCTCAGGACGCAAAGCGCTCCGCGCTGTTCTCCAAGCTTTCCCGCAACATTACCGTTGCGGCGAAGGAAGGCGGCGACCCGAACCCTGAAAACAACGCTTCCCTGGCAGCTGCTATCGATAAGGCAAAGAGCTATTCCTTGCCCAAGGACAAAATCAAGACCGCTATCGACAAGGCTTTTGGCTCCGGTAAAGACGCTGCTAACTACGAAACGGTTGTGTACGAGGGCTATGGCCCCTGTGGTGTTGCTATCTACTGCGACGCTCTGACCGACAACCGCAACCGCACCGCTGCTGATGTTCGCGCTGCCTTCAACCATCATGGCGGCAATCTGGGTACTTCCGGTTCTGTTGCTTTTCAGTTCGAAAAGAAGGGCCAGATCCTGGTAGAAAAGGTTATCAAGTCCGAGCAGAAGAAGGTCGCTGACAAGGAAAACGCTGTCGATGAAGACGAATTCATGATGGCTGTTGCCGAGGCTGGCGGTTCCGATTACGAAGACGCTGGCGAAGAGTGGATCGTATACACCGCTCCCACCGATCTTATGACGGTTAAGAAGGGCCTGGAAGAGCAGGGCATCGAAGTTAAGGGCGCCGAATTCATCATGGAGCCCACCACGCCTACCGAAGTTACCGTTGCTGATGCAAAAAAGGTTATGCGCTTGGTAGACCGTCTGGAAGAGCTCGAAGACCTTCAGAACGTATATCACACCATGGACATCACCGATGAAATCGCTGCTGCCCTCGACGAAGAGGAATAAGCGATTCCCGTATCTGAAAAGGGACTTCTTTAGTTCCATTTTTGACAATCAACTGGTGTTACTTAGTAACGTTACCGTAAAAAGAAAGGCTGCTTTGTGCAGCCTTTCTTTCTTTTAATCAAGGGTCTATTTCGGACTGGTGCCTGTGGTATAGTAGTTGAACTTCAAAGCATTAAACGCACTACTTAACCACACTACGATGCTCAAGGGGTCTTCTTTTCGTGACGCGACAAGCGAACATTCTTTCGTTCGATGAGGTGAAAGCCCGCGAGGCTTCGCTTCCGCGTACCGTTTCACCCTCATCCTCTTCCCGCAGAGCCTACGAGGCTCATCGAAATGCCGAAGAAGGCGCGACCCGTCGTACTTCTTCTCGCTCAAACACCCCTCGTGTTTCCAGTGCGCGTTCTTACCGTGAGGCATCGGCATCTCGTTTTGCCGAAGGCAATTATGCCCAGCTGCAGCGTCCTTCTCAGGAGCGCGCCTCTATGCGTGGGTACGATGATTTCAATCTCAGTCACAGCGCTCCACGTGCTGGTCGTGGTTATTCTTCGTCTGTTTCCGCGGGCGACCGTCGTTATTCGTCAGCTCGCGCTCAGGCTCGTAGAGGCTATCAGTCTCAGGCGTCCTCTGGCTATGCTGCTTCTCGCATCGATGCCGCACGTGGTGCGCGTTCCCGTCGCATAGACGATGCGTCTGCGGAAGGTGAAGAACGCGCAGCAGCGCGTCGTTCAGCTCAGCGCAAGCAGAACGAAAGCTTCTCTCGCGAGATCCGCAAGCGTTTCCGCGCCGCAAAGGCCGATCGTGAATTCGACCGCACTATCGGAGCTCGCGAAAGGGCACGTGCGCGTGCTGAGCAGCAAGAGCAAGGTAGCCGCGCTGCCGTATACGATATGCGCATGGGTTCAACCCAGCGTAAGTCGGTGCGCAGCATGGCTGAAGGCGAAAACGGCAAGCGCGGTTTTTCGCTACCGTTTGCCGTGCCTTTTACGGGGTCTATTTCCGCATGGGCAACGCGCGGCATCGTTTCGCTTATTGCCGTTGTGTTTGCGGTAACCATGCTCTATTTCCCTTGCCAGAATTACTACAACGAAACACGTCAGCTTCAGCAGCTCCAAGCTGAATACGATGCGCTTCAGGAATACAATACCCAGATGCAAAATCAGGTTGATTACCTTAATACCGATGAAGGCATTGAGGATTATGCTCGCTCCGAGTTGGGATGGATACGTCCGGGCGAACATGTTGTTTCGGTTGAAGGAGTAACCCCTTCAACCGACACTTCGCGTTCAAACGATCGCGTCTACGCCATTCCCGCTGGTAGCGTGGCAGCTCCCGATACGTGGTATTCCGGCTTTTTGGATGTGATCTTTGGCTATGGCCGCTAATTCAAAACGTATTGCAGCTTTCGACATCGGCACGGTAACGTGCCGATTGCTATTGGCAGAGGTTCAAGATGGCGTGCTTCATGAGCTTGAGCGTCGTTGTGTTATAACCAACCTTGGTGTTGGCGTCGATAAAACGGGCGTCCTTCAGGAAGATGCCATTCAGCGTGTGGTTGCACAAATTGGCGAATACATCGAAATTGTAAATAGCTATCGCACCGAACAGCAACCCGAAATCCCCATCGTGGCTGTTGCTACCAGCGCTTCGCGCGATGCGAAGAATTCCGACGCTTTGGTGGGGAAGTTGCACGATTTGGGCGTAGAGCTTTCCGTTATAGAAGGCGAACGCGAGGCGGCTCTTTCGTTTCGTGGCGCTTCGCGCGGGCACGAAGGCGAAAACCTTCTGGTTGCCGATATCGGTGGCGGCTCCACCGAGGTGGTGCTGGGCGTTGGCGGTGAAGCTCCGAAGTTGGCGCATTCGTTCAACGTTGGATGCCGCCGTATGACGGAGCGCTTCTATGTTTCCGATCCTCCGGCTGAACTTGAATTGGCGCAGGCTCGCACCTGGGTTCAACACGAATTCAAGCCTTTTTTCGAACATGCGAAAAACAAGGGGATTGCAATCGACCGTATTGTTGCGGTGGCGGGCACGGCAACAAGCGTTGTTTCCATGGACAAGAAGATGGAAGTGTACGATTCTTCTTTGGTTGATGGCGTTACGGTCTCAAATGAAACCTTGGACTGCCTGTACCGCCAGCTATCCAGCATGCCCCTTGTAGACCGCAAACACGTAGTGGGTCTTCAGCCTGAACGCGCTTCGGTTATTGTTGCCGGCTTGGGCATTTTGCTTGAAGTGCTTGCGGCGGCAGATTGCAAATCCTTCACAGTTAGTGAATCGGACATCCTTCAAGGTTTGATCCTTGGTGCCTATGAGCAGGGGAAATAAACAAATCTTGCTTATTGGCCAAGGTTTGTTCACCAAAGAGCTTTCATGGGAATAATCCTTAACCGTGCGTTAAGGATTATTTTTGCTATGATGGTAGCGCTTGCCCGTTAGGGGCAACACGGGAGCGTGGTGGAATTGGCATACACAGCGGACTTAAAATCCGCCACCTTCGGGTTTGTGGGTTCGAGTCCCACCGCTCCTACCAGTTCTGAATTCAGCAGTGCCCCGTTTTAGCGGGCGCTCGGTTATAACGAAAGCGTTGAAGATGACAGACATCGCACCTTACATGCAGGATCCCAAGATCGTCCAAAACATCAAGGATTTCGAGGCATACTGCAAGACAGAAGATGCATCTGCCCAAACCGGATCGCCCACGCTGTTCGAATCGTATCTGAGCCGCTATGCGGACAAAGTCGGCGACATCATCAACACGTTCATTCCTGCGGGTAGCCACCCCGATATGGACAAGTACCTGTACGCTCCGCTTATGAAGTACAGCCAAAACGGTGGCAAGCGTCATCGTCCTCTTATCTGCGTTGCGGCATGTGCTGCGGTAGGTGGCGATATCCGTCGCGCATTTTCCGCCGCTGCCGCTATCGAACACTTCCATACGGCCGCTCTTATTCACGACGATATTGCCGATGAGGCATCGTTGCGCCGTGGCGAGCCTTGCATGCACCTTACTCAGGGCGAAGGTCTTGCCATCAACGCGGGCGACTTGGCCCTGTCCATTGTAAACGGCATCGTTATGCGCGACCCGTTGCTTTCCGACTCCATGAAGGTGCGCGTTGCCATCGAGCTGGTTTCCATGGCCCAGAGCACGGTGGAAGGCCAAGCTCTTGATATCGGTTGGGCTCGTGATGGTCGCTACGACATCACTCCGGAAGATTATCTGGTTATGGCAACGCACAAAACCGCGCACTATTCTGGCGCGGTTCCTCTGGCTGTTGGTGCTATGGTTGGCGGCGGTACGGAAGAGCAGGTTGAAGCTCTTCGTGCTTATGGTTTGGATACTGGCCTTGCGTTCCAGATTCAGGACGACTTGCTTAACCTGGTTGGCACCAAGGAAGCGAAAGAAAAAGACTATCGCAGCGATATTACTGAAGGCAAGCGCACGCTTGTTGTGGTTCATGCGCTGCAGAACACCACAAAGCGGGAACGCTTGGTAGAGATTCTTTCCTCTAAGGAAACGGATCCGGCAATTCTCGAGGAAGCGGTTTCCATCATGCGTGAGGCTGGCAGCATCGATTATGCGCGCGCTTATGCAGAGAAGCTAACCGCCAATGCTCAGGAGCGCCTTGCGAAAATCCTGCCCGAATCGAAGATGCGCGACCTTTTAGCGTCGATGGCAGATTGGTTCGTTGATCGACTTAAGTAGTGAAGCATATGGATCCTATTAAGAAAAACGATTCCGGCGCTGCAGTTGAAGATGTGCAGCACAGGCTCGTAAAGGCTGGCTACCTGGCTGAAGACCAGGTAACGGGAACCTTTGGTACCGAAACGGAAAATGCTGTTTTGTCGCTGTGCCGTGATTGCGGCATCGAACCGCGCGCTGAGGTGGACAACGCCGTTTGGACCAAATTGGTTGACGCGTCGTTCGAATTGGGCGACCGCAACCTGTTCTTGCGCGTTCCGTTCTTCCATGGTGCCGATGTACGTACGCTCCAGGAAGCTCTTTCCGCGTTGGGCTTTTCTTGCGGTATTGCCGACGGTATTTTTGGTGTTCATACGGAAGATGCGCTGCGTCGTTTCCAGCTGAACATGGGCTTGCCCACCGACGGCATTGCCGGTGCATTCACGTTCCGCGCGCTTTTGCACCTGCAGCATTCCTGGAAGGGCAAGGATTCCTTCAGCCCCGTTCCCCGTTTGGGCTTTGCTCGCGCGGCTCAGGTGCTCGAATCGAACCTTATCTGCCTTTTCGGTACATCGGAATTCACCCGTTCGGTTGCCGCTCGTATGTCGAACTTGGCGCTTGCCACTACTCCGGCATCGAAGGTTACCAGTGCCGATTCGTTGCTGGTTGCTCCGGATGAAAGCATGTATTTCGTGCAAATTTTGGTTGGTAACGAAAAGCCCGCTTCCACGGTTCCCACGGTAGATTTCGTGGACGAAGAAAGCCTTCCCGACCGCGTTGGACAGGCTCTTATGGCAACGGAGGGTCATCAGCGCCGTATTGCCGTTCGCCTGCCTGAAGAGGGCTGGGAAGACGCTGGCGCCGATCGTTCGGCTCAGCATTACGCCATTGTTTTGCTTGATGCGCTTTGCTCCGGTTTGGTTATTGCGGAGCAGCGATAGCGTTGGCTTTCGTTTGCTATACTGAGGACGCATAGGCAATTGAGCAGAAAGGCGTCCATGGAAGCATCAGCTCTTATTCTTGCTGCGGGTGCAGGTACCCGCATGAAATCATCTAAACCCAAGGTGGCTCACCAGATTTTTGGTAAGCCCCTTGTTCGTTGGGTCGTCGATGCCGCGCATGCTGCGGGCATCGATTCCGTTGTTGGCGTGGTGGGCCACGGCAGGGAGCAGGTAGAGCCTCTCCTTACCGACGTAACCACGGTTGTCCAGGAAGAGCAGCTGGGTACCGCCCATGCGGTTCTTGCCGCTCGCGGTGCACTCGAAGGTCGCAGCGGTTCCCTGGTGGTGCTTACGGGCGATTCCCCGCTGGTACGCGCCGAAACCATCGCCGAGCTTGTTCGCACGCGCGAAGAGGCTAACGCTGCCGTGGTTGTTCTGACCATGGAAGCGGAAAACCCCACGGGCTATGGCCGCATTATCCGCGATGTGGCAGGCGACGTTCAGGAAATCGTTGAGCAGAAAGACTGCACGCCTGAACAGGCGGCGGTTACGGAATGCAATTCCGGTTTCTATTGCTTCGACATCGAAACCCTGTTTGCTGCGCTGGAAGAAGTTTCCACCGACAATGCGCAGGGCGAATACTACCTTACCGATGTTTTGGGCATTGCCCGCAACCAGGGCAAGCGCGTTCTTGGCTTGAAAGCCGAAGACGCATCCGAATGCCTGGGCGTTAATTCCCGCCGCCAGCTTGCAGAAGCCACCAAGGTGCTGCAGCAGCGCATCAACGGCATGCATATGGACAACGGTGTAGCCATCATGGATCCCGCCACCACGTGGATTGGCCCTGATGTAACCATCGAACCCGATGTTGAGATTTTGCCCATGACCTTTCTTATGGGCGCTACCTCCATTGCCACCGGCAGCGTTGTTGGCCCCAATTCCCGCCTTACCGACACTACGGTGGGGGCTAATTGCCAGGTCGAAGAAACCGTGGCTATCGAAACTGTTCTTGACGCTGATGTTACCTGCGGTCCTCGTGCGTATTTGCGTCCTGGCACGCACATGTGCGAAGGCTCCAAGGCGGGCACGCATGTGGAAATCAAGAAATCTACCATCGGTAAGGGCAGCAAGGTGCCGCACTTGAGCTACATCGGCGACACCACCATGGGTGAAGGCGTTAACATTGGCGCCGGCAGCATCACCTGCAACTACGATGGCGAAAAGAAATGGCCTACCACCATCGGCGACAACTGCTTTGTTGGCAGCGATGTAATGATGGTTGCTCCGGTAACGCTGGGGGAAAACTCCCTTATCGGAGCCGGATCTGTTATCACCAAAGACGTATCTGCGGGGGCCCTTGGTTTGGGCCGTGCCCGCCAAACGGAAATTGAGCATTGGAACGAGAGGAAGAAGAACTAATGAGCAACATGACCAAGACCATGGCGGTATTCGCCGGGTCAACCTGTCCCGAGCTGGCTGAGGATATTGCCACTGCGCTGGGCACCACGCTCGGCAACGTGAAGCTCGAGAAGTTCTCGAACGGCGAAATTTACGCACGTTATCTTGAGAGCGTTCGTGGCGCAGACGTTTTCATCGTACAGTCCACTTCCACGCCTAACGTTAACGAAGCGGTAATGGAGCTGCTTATTATGGCCGACGCGGCAAAGCGCGCTTCTGCTCGTACCGTTAACGCCGTTGTTCCTTGCTATGGCTATGCTCGTCAGGACCGCAAGGCTGCTGCACGTGAGCCTATTACGGCTAAGCTGGTTGCCAACATCATGACCGCTGCTGGCATTGACCGCACCATTACCATTGACCTTCATCAGGGTCAGATCCAGGGCTTCTTCGATACCCCGGTAGATCACCTTACGGCTCTGCCAATTTTTGCCGATTACTTCCGCAAGAAGAACATCGACACCGAAAAGCTGTGCGTGGTAAGCCCTGATGTTGGCCGCGCTAAGGCTGCAAAGAAGCTTTCCGACATGCTTCATTCCGACCTGGCTATCATGCACAAGGGCCGTCCTGGTCATAACAAGGCAGAAATCACCGCTCTTATCGGCGACGTTAACGGCAAGATCTGCATCGTTAACGACGACATGATTGATACCGCTGGTACCCTGTGTGCTGCTGTTGCCACGTTGAAGCAGAAGGGCGCTGAAAAGGTATACGTATGCGCTACGCATCCTATTTTCAGCGGTCCTGCTTACGAGCGCATTGAAAACTCCCAGATCGACGAGCTGGTAGTTTGCAACACCGTTGCTGTTCCTCAGGAAAAGCAGACTGGCAAGATCAACGTTATTTCCGTTGCTCCGCTTTTGGCCCGTGCCATCAACAACGTATACGACAACAAGTCGGTTGCTTCGCTGTTCGACCCAGAGTTTGCCCTGTAAGGCATGCGCGTAGTAGTTGGCCTGGGCAACCCAGGGGAAGAATACGCGCATACGCGCCATAACGCGGGCTTTGAGGTGGTAGACCTTTTGGCCAGTGAATGGGGTGTAACCTACTGGAAGAACACGTGCGGTGCTTTGGTGGGCGAAGGCAAGCTGCGCCATTCCGATGGCAGTATTGAAAAGGTAATTTTGGCGAAGCCCCAGAGCTTCATGAACCTTTCCGGTGGGCCTACGTCGAAGCTGTGCAAGGAATACGATTGCCCGGTTGAAGAGCTTATTGTTATCCATGACGAGCTCGATATCGACCCAGGCACCGTGAAGGTGAAGAAGGGCGGTGGGCATGCAGGTCATAACGGCTTGAAGTCCATCATCGAAAAGTGCGGTTCGCGCGATTTTTTGCGTGTGCGCACTGGCATCGGCCGCCCTCCCGGAAGGATGAGCGTGGTAGATTTCGTGCTTGGCACCCCGAAAAAGGACGCAAAAGACGATTTCGGCCAGGCATGCCAGCGTGCCGCCGAAGCAGTTGAATCGCTGCTGGAAAAGGGCCTGGCAAGAACGCAGGATGTGTTTAATCAGCACTAACGAAGACCTCGATCGCAAAAGCGGTCGGGGTCTTTTTTTGTTGGTGGGGTGCCGATCTTGGCAATGATTTAAGGGGCAACGGTACTCCACCAACCACTTCAATTGCGTTCAAATACCATAGACGCGAAGCTTGCGTTTGGTGCGTTTTACCAGCTGGTGGCATATAATGTCGGCATTGCATTTGTATAGCATCCCGAGTGATTTGACGATGTGGATGCTGTTGCAAAGGGAACTCATTGATAGGGAACCGAGTGGAGCTGAGAACTGTTGCTTCCAATAGAGGAACCCATTCTTCGATGTTCCTCAGTATGTCTGACGCATTCATAACATAGCAACGATCAAAGCGTCTAAATGGCGTGCTTGGCGAGTTTAATGTGTTTGTGCGCTTAAAGAACCTGTAAAGAAAGGCAAATAGCCGTGATCACTGGAGCAACTAAGGGTAAGGTCGATGCCATTTGGCAGAAGATGTGGGAGGGCGGCATTACCAACCCCATTGAGGTTATTAGTCAGCTTACCTACCTGATGTTCATTCGCTCGCTTGACGAAAAAGAACTTGAAGCCGAGCGCATGGAACAGGCGCTGCGCGTGCCCCAGCCGCATATTTTTCCAGAAGTCTACCGCAATGCCTATGGTGCGGAAATCCCTGGAGAAGAACTTCGTTGGAGCCGCTTTAAGGACAAGTCTGCTCAGGAAATGTATCGCGTCGTAGGCGAGTTCGTATTCCCGTTCATCAAGGAACTGGGAGATGGCTCTGCATTTTCTAAAGCAATGGAATCTGCAACCTTTGGCTTTCCGGCAGGCAAGCCTTCTCTGCTTGAGAAGGCCGTTGACGGCGTTGAAGGGTTGCTCGCTGAGTTCGATGAGCACATTGGAGACTTGGGCGATCTTTACGAGTACATGTTGTCAAAGCTCTCCACTGCGGGCACCAACGGTCAGTTCCGTACCCCACAGCATATTCGCAACATGATGGTTGCCATGATTGATCCTAAGCCCGGTGAGCTTATATGCGACCCTGCTTGCGGCACTGCTGGCTTCCTTATTTCTGCTGCTGAGCATATTCGCCACGATTACGAAGCGAACATGACAAGTCAGCAGTGGGATTGCTTCGCGGGTGCGAAGGGGGCAGACCCACAATTCAGTGGTTTTGAGATGGATCAGACCATGCTGCGAATCTCCACCATGAATCTGATGCTTCACGGCGTGGATGCGCCGGATGTGCGCTACATGGACTCAATCTCCAAGAGCAACACTGTGCGTAGCCGCTATGACGTGATTCTTGCGAATCCGCCGTTTACTGGTTCGGTGGACGTTGAGGATATCGACAAAAGCTTGCGCGGTATCGTTAATTCTAAGCAGACGGAACTCCTGTTCGTGGCGCTCTTCCTGCGTATGCTGAAGATGGGCGGCCGCTGTGCGTGCATCGTTCCCAATGGCGTGTTGTTCCGCAGCAACTCGAAGGCATATGGCCAGTTGCGCCGCGAGCTGGTAGACAACCAGAAGCTCGAGGCTATTATTTATATGCCGAGTGGTGTTTTTAAGCCCTACTCAGGGGTCAGCACGGCTGTTCTTGTGTTTACTAAGACCGATGCCGGTGGCACTGATGATGTTTGGATGTACAACATGGAGGGCGACGGCTTCACCCTCGACGACAAGCGCGATGCCGATGAAAAGCGCAACGACATTCCTGATATCTTGAATCGATGGGCGAATCTTGCCGATGAGGCAAAGCGTGAGCGTACGGACAAGAGCTTCCTGGTTCCTAGGCAGGAGATTGTCGATAACGACTACGACTTCAGCTTTAACAAGTACACCAAGACCGAATACGAGCGTATTGAGTACCCGCCCACTGAAGAAATCCTGGCCGATCTTGCTGATCTGAACCGTCAGATGGCTGAAAGCCTTGCAGAACTCAATAAGATGCTCGGAGGTGATCGCAATGAGTAGCAAACCCCGATTTGTCGGGGAGAAGGTGCGTTTGGGCGACGTTGTTAGCGCTTCATCCGAACGCAACAAAGGAGGGCGCTGCAGCGCGGTATACAGCGTTACGAATTCTCAGGGCTTCGTCCCATCTGAAGACTATTTCTCGAAAGAGGTCTACAGCAAGGATCTGAAGACTTACCGGGTTGTGAAGCGAAACATGATTGCCTACAACCCGTCGCGTATCAACGTAGGGTCGGTTGCCCTGCAAGACAAATGCGATGAGGTCGTCGTGAGCCCTCTTTATGTCGTTTTCTCGGTCGATGAAAGTAGGGTTAAGCCTGGTTATGCAGTGCGATTTCTCAAGAGCAAACCAGGGCTTGATCAGATTGCGTTTCAGTCCATCGGCACAGTCCGCAACAATCTTAAATTCAAAGCTTTGTGCCAAATGAGGCTCAAGCTGCCTTCGCTCGTCGTGCAAGAAGAGAGGCTTGCAAACCTTGCTTCAATCGAGTCTCAAATCAACCAGTCCCGTAAGGCTATTGAAGAATTTGACCAGCTCGCCAAATCCCGGTTTGTCGAGATATTCGGGGACTTGAAGTTGAATAAGTACAACTGGCCAATTGAGCCATTTGAATCGTTTGCCGTCATCGATACCCATATGGCAAACAACTTGGACGCCTATGCGAACAAGCCGCATATTGGCATTGATAGTATTGAGTCGAATTCCGGCAGACTGTCAGGCTATCGAACTGTTGCCGAAGATGGAATCATCAGCGGAAAGTACCCCTTTACTGCACAACACATCATCTACAGCAAGATTCGTCCCGCTTTGAATAAAGTCGCGTTGCCCGATTTCGATGGCGTCTGCTCGGCTGACGCCTATCCGATCCTCCCAGCTAAAGAAAGGTGCAACCGCATCTACCTTGCGCAAGTGATGCGCTCCTCCTACTTTCTCGACTACGTACTTCCGCTGTCTGGCCGCGCCCAAATGCCAAAGGTCAACAAGAAGGCGCTACAAGGCTTTTCCATGCCTCTGCCGCCCCTTGAGCTTCAGCAAGAGTTCGCCACCTTCGTCTCCCAAGTCGACAAATCGCGGTTTATCGCGCAGCAGCAAATTGAAAAGCTGCAAATGCTCTACGACAGCCTCGCCCAGGATTACTTTGGGGATTAAGGACCCGCTATGAACTTCGACTTTCTGAAAGAGCAAGGTGCCTATTACGAGTTGTTTGCGGATGCATGTATTGAGGCTGAAAAGATCTTTGCGACCTCGCCTGCCATGTGTGCGGTGGGCTGTCGTAAGGCGCTTGAGCTTGCTGTCAAATGGGTTTATGCTGCCGACTCTTCCATCAGCATGCCCTACAAGGATAACCTTGCTTCGCTTCTGCATGAATACAGCTTCAAGGAATGCCTGGACGAGCGCGTGTGGCGTCCTCTTCTCGGCATTAACAAGCTGGGCAACCTGGCGGTGCACACCGATAAGCTGGTAAAGCCCGCTGATGCCGCGCTCTCGCTCCGTAGCTTGTTCAATTTCATCGATTGGATTGATTACTGCTACGGCGCCAACTATGTCGAGCGCTGCTTCGACGAGAAAAAGATCCCCGCTAAAGGTGTGCCACTGTCCAAACAGCAGGTAGCTGCCATTAAGGCGCAAGGAGCCCTTGTTGCCAAGCAGGAAGACGAAATTAAGAGCCTAGAGGCCAAGCTTGGGGCTATGGCGGAGCAGCTTGCCTCCGAGCGTGCCGCCAATCAGCAAAGCCGAACATTTAACCCTGAAGAGATATCCGAGTTCGAGACGCGCAAGCGCTATATCGACTGGGATCTGGGGCTTGCGGGATGGAGTATCGGTGACGACGTCGTAGAAGAGCGCGAGGTGCATGGCATGCCCGTAGAGCCTGGTAACAACACCGGTACGGGCTATATCGACTACCTGCTTTTGGGTAAGGACGGCAGGCCGCTTGCGATACTTGAAGCCAAGCGCACCAGCAAATCGGCGCAGAAGGGCAAGCAGCAGGCTCGTCTGTATGCTGATTGCCTTCAGGCCGAGTTTGGTTACCGTCCGCACATCTTCCTTTCCAACGGCTTCGACACCTTTTTTATCGATGACGAGAGCGGTCCCGAACGCCAAGTGAGTGGCGTTTTTTCACGCGACGACCTTCAGCGCATCATGAACCGCCGGGGGAGTTGTCAGACGCTTTCTTCAGTGTCGGTTAACACCGATATTGCAGGTGGTGGCGCTAACCGTTACTACCAAGTGGAAGCCATCAAGCGCGCTTGCGCTAACTTTGACGAGGGTCACCGTCGCGGCCTTCTTGTTATGGCAACGGGTACCGGCAAGACTCGTGTATCTGCTGGCCTTGCCGATGTGCTTATGCGCGCTAACCGTGTGAAGAACGTGCTGTTTCTTGCCGATCGCGTGGCTCTAGTAAGCCAAGCTGCCCGTGCTTACCAGAAGTACCTTCCCGACACTTCGCGCTGCAACCTATGCAAGAACAAGGAGGAACGCGATGCTCGCATCGTGTTCTCAACGTATCCCACGATTCTGAATGCTATCGATGCTGTACGCAATGATGACGGTGCGCGTATGTATTCGCCCGCACACTTTGACCTGATTATCGTGGATGAGGCGCATCGTTCCATTTTCAAGAAGTATCGAGCAATCTTTGATTATTTTGATGCGCTTATTGTTGGTCTTACCGCCACGCCCGCCAACGAAGTAGACCGAAACACCTATGACTTCTTTGAAGTGGAACGTGGTGTCCCAACTTACGTATACGAATACGAAACTGCGACCAAGCAGGATCATGTGTTGGTGCCCTTCCTTGGCATTAAAACGCATACGAGCTTTATCGACGAAGGCATTACCTACAAGGATCTTTCCGACGAGGATAAGCAGATCATTGAAGAAGACTTCGAGGAGACGGGTCAGGACGTGCCCGACTATATTGCTAACACTCAGATAAACAGTTGGGTGTTTAACGAGAAGACGGTCGACAATGTACTGGAAACCTTGATGGAAAAGGGCGTCCGTGTGAACGGTGGCCAGGATTTGGGCAAGACGGTGATATTCGCCCAAAACCAGAAGCACGCTCGTTTCATCGTTGAGCGTTTCGGAAAGCTTTATCCGAAGTTATCTGGCGGTTATATCAAGACGGTTTTGCATTCCGACGACTACTCGCACACGGTGATCGATGAATTTGAGCTGAAGCCGCAGCCTGTTATTACTGTGTCGGTGGACATGATGGACACGGGCATCGATGTGCCTGAAATTGTGAACCTGGTGTTCTTCAAGAAGGTTCGTTCGAAGATTAAGTTTTGGCAAATGATCGGTCGTGGTACGCGCTTGTGCCCTGGTCTTGAGGTTGATGACCCCTTGGACGGACGCCACACCGACAAGGAACGTTTTTTCATATTCGATTGGTGTCGTAACTTCGAATTCTTTGCCGAGAATCCGAATGTTGTGGAGGGCAAGGTTGGTTCGTCTCTCTCCGAAACGGTGTTCTGCCGGCAGGCAACGCTCGTAAAAGATCTTCAGCAGAGCGCTTTTGCTGCTGACAAATACCAGAATTGGCGCACTGACATGGTGCATGAGATCCATTATCAGGTGGTTGATCTCAACGAAGAGCTGGTGAGTGTGCGTCTGCATCGTCAGGCTGTCGAGCGCTTCAAGCAGGAGTCGGTATATGAGTGCTTGAATGACGGCGACTTGGGCATTCTTATCGCTGAAATAGCGCCGCTTGTGCATAACGATGAAGCCGACATTGATGCATTGCGTTTTGATGCGTTTATGTACGGATTCATGTGCTCACTCGTGGAGGGACGGGCTATATCTATCCATGCCAATAGGCTGGTTTCGATATCTTTGGCTCTGCAGGAAATGGTAACCATCCCGCAGGTCAAGGAGAAACTGCCGCTGTTGAAGCAAGTGACAGAGGATGAGTTCTTTGATGATGTTTCTGCCCTGAAGTTGGAAAAGCTGCGATGTGAGCTTCGTGGGCTTATGCGCTTTATACCGCGAGGGCTGGGAAGGCGAGATGTTATCACGCACCTCGACGATCCGGTGACCAATATTGAGTACGGCGCTACCGCGACGACCGGCGAGGATTTCACGAATTACCGTTTGAAGGTGGAACGATATTTGCGTGACTACGGAAACTCGTTGGTGATTCAGAAGCTGCATCGCAATCTGCCTATGACCGAATACGAATTCGTTGAGCTGGAACGCATTTTTACCCAGGAGCTGGGTACGGCCGACGATTACGAACGCACTTATGGCGAAACGCCGTTCGGTTTGTTGGTCCGTCAGCTTGTGAAGCTCGACCATGACGCTGCCACTGAAGCTTTTGCTGAGTTCATTAACTCGCAGGCTCTTAACGAGCAACAGATTTCGTTTGTTCGTAAAGTGGTCGATTACGTGGTTGAGAACGGGTATATGGAGCCCGTTGCGTTAACGCAGCCGCCCTTCGATCGCCCGCAGTCGTTTGTTCGCATGTTCACCACGGAGCAGCAGATGAGTCTTGTTGCGATTATTAGCCGCATCAAGAGCAACGCGGAAAATCCTGCGGCGTAGTTTTTCTTTTGAACTTGAGGCACCTTTCTCTTAACGGCATTTCCGGGGAGAAAGGTGCTTTCCCATGCGTGAGAAGATTGAGCAGATAGACAGGCTTATGAGCCCCGTGTTGAGTGACGCTCAGGCGGTTGAGTTGCATGCAGTTCTGGTTGCCTGCCTGACAAGCGAAGGCAAGGGTGCCGGCTTGCAGAGGTCCACGACGGAATACATTGAGCTTTTCTTAAGTGCCAAGAAGTTGGAAGGATGCTCGGAGCGGTCATTGCGCTACTACAGGAGTACGCTTGCGCGTTTTGCGGAGGGCGTTACGAAAGCTGCCCACGAGATGACGACTGAAGACATCCGCGATTACCTTGCGGGTTATTCGCAGGATGGCCGTGCTGGAAAGGCAACCGTTGATAACGTTAGGCGTGTGATCTCTAGCTTTTTCTCGTGGCTCGAAGAGGAAGACTATATCTACAAGAGCCCCGTTAGACGAATTAAGAAGATTAGAACATCGCGGGTTTTGAAGCCAGTGTATTCGGATGAATCGCTCGAAGCGCTTCGTGATTGCTGTACGGAGCTTCGCGATCTTGCGATGGTTGACTTGCTTACTTCGACGGGTATCCGCGTGGGGGAGCTTGTGCAGCTTAACCGCTGCGATATCGATTTTGAAGCACGCGAATGCGTCGTGCACGGCAAGGGAGATAAGGAACGCAGGGTCTATTTTGATGCGAGAGCAAAAACTCATTTGCTTGCATATTTGAATTCGCGCTGCGATGACGTGCCAGCGCTGCTGGTTTCCCTGTATAGACCTTTCAGGCGTCTGCAGATAAGTGGGGTAGAGGCTAGGCTTCGCAAGCTTGGAGAGGATGCAGGGGTGAAGGATGTTCACCCGCACAAGTTCAGGCGAACTCTGGCAACAAAGGCCATTGATAAGGGTATGCCCATCGAGCAGGTGCAGGTGCTGCTGGGTCACAGCAAGATAGACACGACGCTCTGTTATGCGATGGTCGACCAAGATAACGTGAAGCGTTCCCATCGGAAATTCATCTCATGATCCCGAACAAACCGCGATTTGTCGACCTGCCTTAAAAACGAAACATACTCCTTCTGCGCAGACAATGGAGGGAGCGGAATCTCGACATTCCTGTAAAAACCGATATTGAAGTGCTTTTGAGCAGAGCCAACTGACATTTGATTAATTAGGCTTTTCATGTGAGATCCATTGTTAAACGCTGCAATATATTCGGGAAGAACATTATTTGAATTTGAGCGTGCGATTATCAAATCAACGGCATTGCATCCCTCGTACAAAAGCGGCACGACGCACGATGTGCCGGGATAGCCAGACCTTACTACCAGTACATCCCCTGCATGCAGCTGGGTCTTTTTAGCCTTCTTGTTACCCTCCTTGCTGAAATAGACCCAATCATCATCACGTACCTGCATCTCACCTACATTCAAGGAGCGAAAGGCTTTTATTCCGTTTGCGTGATCATCGGTGTAATACTGCTTTGGTTTGATAACCACACCGACAAACACGTCTGCAATATCTCCTATTCGGCATACTTCATAGCGTGAGTCTGCAGAAGACGACCCAAACATCTCGACAAACCGGGATTTGACGAGGGAGTCGAATTCAGAAAGCTGCCTCTTGACGTTGGATATCTGCCCCTGTATCAGATCAAGCTGTTTGATAATTATTTCCTGCTCAACCATCGACGGAGCAGGTATTCGGTAGCCCTTTAGCCATGTTGTACTCATGTTCTTTTGGGCAATGCCATTGGCAGACTCGACGCAGTTATTTTCGAATAGTGATGAGTTGAGTGCATGGTATAAATAGCGCTTGCAGATTCTGGATTCGTCCTTAATCCGTAGGCAAGCAACGCGTTGGTTTAAAGCTGCCGGAAGAAATGACTTCTCAAGAAGTGCGACTCGACCAACATTGCCGGTTAAAGACACCAGAAGATCGTTCTCTTCGAGAATGTATTGCTTTAGCGAATCTGTGAGCTTAACAGGGTAGAAGCATGGCTTTGAGTCTTCAAGATATCCTTTCTGGACGTTGGCTATTCGGATGATTCTTATCCCTTTGTCCACATATTGCCTGCTTTTAAATGCGAAACCGTTTAGCACATCGCAGACATCCCCCAGCTTCACCTTCTTCCCGACAAATCGGGGTTTGCTAGTTGAGGCTGATCGGTGTGCCGAAGAATCACGAAATACTGTATGGGTGCGCTTTTTCTTTGATGGAGCCATCGCTTGGCTTAAATTCAGATTCGCCAACACCCATGGGTATTGCGTTGTACACGTAAAGATGAAAAAGAATGTATTGTTGGGATCGGGCTTAAGCTTGAAATAGAGCCGAGCTTGCCGACGATTAAATGGGTGATCCGCAACAACGCCAATTGTTCAAGTGCTTTCCGCATGCGGGGATGCTCCCGGCTCCGTCGGCTATTGCAGGAAGCTGTTTGGCACACAGCAAATTGACTGGCAGTGTATGCATATAGGCGAAAGGGTGGTGGCGAGGCTTTATGAACGAAACTGCGGAGACAATGGTTGATGAGCTGGACCCGTATGTGATTCCTGACAGCTGCCCACCAGAGTACAACCCGCGCAAGGTTGTCGATTATTGCAGGGAGATGGGCATAGAAGACCCATCGACCTTGACGAAGGAGCAGCTTGAGCCATTTAAGCTGGAGAAACCGGCAGACTAGAAGTCAGTTTCGACGCTTTAAGTCCCGTTTGCGCGGACGCAGGTAAAAGCGCTCCCTGTATATCGTTCTGTACGAAAGGACGGGAAGCCATGGAATGGCAAGAGCTAAAGAGCATCGAGGAAACGCTATGGGATCACAACGTTGAGGTTCTGTGCGCCGATGGGCAGGTTGTGCGCGGCGCGTACTGGTGTCACAATGCGGCAGATGCCGATGAGGACGAGGACATTGAGATCGACATCGAGCAGAAAGCCTTTTTCGTTGGCGTTCCAATTGACGAAATAGTTTCCATAACCGTTCTGGATTGATTCGAAGCCCTGTTTCGTGGGATCTCCGCAATAGCGGGTTTATGGGCCATTTCGTGCTCTCCGCGTACGTTGGGATGATCCCGGATCATTTGGTAGACGCGGAAACAGCTGAAGAACTTTGGGGTGATGAAGATGCCCAGTAGATGGGACAGCGGAATAATTGTCTGGCAGGCGGATGGTGAGATGAGGGTTCTCAAGGAGGGCGTAGACGGTGTTTACGTTGTGGATCCCAACCAAAAGGGCTGCCCAGTGGTGTTCGAGTACCGCGACATCATGTTCGCCGAGCATTACAAGGGGAGGGCCATGGGCACCAAGAGTCGAATCCCTCGCGCTGCGCTTGGTGCTGCAATAGGCGGGATGCCGGGCGCTGTGTGGCTGGGGCTCGCTGGCAGCGCCGGCAAAGGCGAGTGGAAGTTGCGTGTGAAGGAGAACAACGATGGCGGGGACCATATTTATTCCTGCCGCAACCAGTACGACGCGAAGAAGATGGAGAAGCGCATCATGCGTAACCATGCCCATCGCCATCGTCAACTTGAATAAGGGCGAACACGTAACTTTATTTAAATACGAGAAGGGTTACAGTGCATACCGCACCGCACTTTGGCATAAGGTACGAGAGCGACCTGACCCATAGGTACAGCGAGTACATCGTTGATTCTGTGGACCTTCTTAATGCTCAGCTCGCTCCCCATGAAATGGGTTTTTATTTCGATAGCGTTGACTGCCGTCATCGGATGATCGGTGGGAAACATTGCTGGGATATGTACGGTTGGGTGGTCCCGAATGGTGCCGTCAATGATTTCGAGCCGATTTGGCTTGCCGGCGATGACGAGAAGCTGGAGAACTACGACTATGTCTGCGCGAGTTGGGACGATCGCAACGGCCTGCCCACGCAGTCATTGATGGCAATCTTCCTGAAGAGGCGTACGGGTAACGTGCTCCCCGCATATGCGGGGATGATCCCTGAAAAGTGGATATGGTCTTAGCAGCGTTTGCGGGCCGTGCACAAAAATCAGCCCTAGCGCAATAATGAATCATTCAAAACACAGTGCTCTTTCTGATTGTGAAACTGCTGCGAGCCGTTACGAGGTGCTTAAGCCTTTGCTTGTAGAGAAATACGGTTGCGATCCAGAAAAGGGTTATAAGGTCTTTAAGAAAGCAAACGTAAAATAATACAAGCATGTGCCAACTAAAAAAGTTAACGATTATGTCCCAATAGTTGACGAGATAGATGACATCAATCCGTTTTATATGGTTCTTCGATCTGCTCTACTGCTTGGCTCCAGCACTATACGCGTGGCGAAGCAATGCAGCAGGCAGTTAACCTTGGTGCAATTCCAAAAAATGGAGTATCAAGTAAACTCGATTATTTGGTTATTGGCTCTTTTGACTTCATTGCATTCCTTAATGGCGAAAAGTCAAGCAAGCTCAAGAAGGTAGAGGCACGTATAGGGGAAGGTGCGCCGATGCAAATTGTTTCGGAGGACTTCTTGGTTGATTTGATTTCGTAGATAAAAGAAAGTGATTAGGATGCTCAGTAGGATGACTGTAAAGGATAACGAGAGGATTAAAACTACATGCTGAAAAGGCTTAATATCGGTGTTGGGGATGTCGTAAGTTTGCTGCTTGGCCTTGTAGGCGTTTTTAGCTGGTTTGGCGTTACTCCCGAAATGGTGGGAGATGGCATATATTCGCTCACCAGGGCTACTATCCCCGTAATTGAGTTTATTCTTGGCGCTTGGTTCACGCGCTCAATGCTTACGAGGCAGTATGAGGCTGAGAAAACTGGGTTTGTGATTCGTATAAACCAGGCTGAGGGTAAGGCTCAAGCTTATGCGGAAGGGATAGCTCAGCTAAAAGAGCAGAATAAGAGTCTCATTTATAAGGTTGACAAGCTTGAAGCTGAGAAGCTTAAGCCTAATTTCGGCTACCTCTCCGAAGAGGAAAAGGCGATGGTTGCCTCCGCATTTGAGACTCGTGAGTTGTTTCCAACGCCGGATACGAGCATATTCACCTACCCAGACATCACCCTATCGCAGCTCCAAAAGAGGAACATCGTAAGAAAAGTGTGCGTGAGAAAGGTTGGTGCGGTCAATATCGATATGTGGCAAATCGAGCCAGCTGCAACGGAAGCCATTGATGGTAATCCCGGCTTGCTCAATCAACTTCGCGATGCTTTTACGCACATGTACGATGCGGCGATTGAAAAACGGGAAGAGGAAGAGCGCGAACAACGGGAAGAGCTGCTTGACGGCTATTCCCGCGAGTTGAGCCAGATCGACGTTAGCTCCAGGGCGCTGCTTCGCGCGCTGACACTGGGATACAACGTGTACTGCCCTAGCAGTCATTGGAGTAAAGGGGCATACGAGAATGATGCCCTCCTCGAATCTTTGGTTGACTGGAAGTTTGAGTTTGATTCCACTGTTCAGCTGTTCCCGACGGATCTCTTAATGGCGGTGTATGAGCATGATAGTGAGCTGCTCGAGCGCAACGTGGGCGATTGTTTGTCCGAGTGCGAAGGCACTCCCCGTGGATGGGCCAATTTCACCATGGGCCGCAACCCAAGGTTCGATTTCCCGTGGTTCTGGGAAAACAGTGAAGGTGATGATGATGTCCAGTAGATGGGACAGCGGAATAATAGTCTGGTGGGTTTGCTGCTATGGGTGAGGGACCAAATATCGCAGAAATTCAAATCAATAGTCTGATTTACGAGTGCGATGACATATTGTGCGGTACGTACGGCGACAACACTCAATCGCATACAGATGATTTGATGATTAAGCTTGAAGGCTTCAGGCATCAAATGAACATGACGGGTGCTGGCGATATAGCAAGTGACAACACTAGGCATGGCGTGCTGAAAGCTCATGGCTGGCTTTGTGCAAACTTGTCATCGCTAACATCGCCGCCCATTAACAGCATCACTAACAGTAGCCAGTCCATTACGTCTGTGCGGATTGATATTAACCAGACTATCGAGCAAGTTCAGTCTTCCGAATTGAGCCAATCGGATAAAGACGCATTAGAGCTTGCGATCTCGAGAATGCGCAATGCGGCGGAGCAGAAGGATGAGAAAGGCTTTGCGGATAAGTTAAGCAAGGCACTCGACATTGCGTCGAAGGGGGTGGGGCTTGTTCCGCAGGTGGTGCAAGCCGCCAGTCAGCTTACTGGATTGTTTTAGAGGGGCGCCTTTGTGTAGGCGATCAGGCAATGTTTGCCATTGTGGTCTGACAATCTTCCTTCGAAAGCCTTCGGCGGCATGGTTCGCAAGGGCTCAAGCCAGATAGTTGGAACAGGGTCAGCGGTGCCGCACCAACGTTCGCCAAGCTCGAACACGCGCATGGTGTCGCCGCGCTCGATTGATCGCAGCTCGTCTCCGATTTTCAGCTGCTCGTTCGTGAAGGCATCGTAGATTGGTTCCATAGCGACTCCCTTGTCGATTGCTATGTGAATCATTATAGGAAGCAAAACAACTGGTTTCGCCTGTTCTGAACCGAAATCAGAGAATTTAGGAAGGTGATTAGCGCGCCTGCCGATTCCGACACGCCCCGATGCGGCATAATCGCTTTGCATCCAACAGGGGAATGCTACATGTCCATCGTGGGCGTGATTCTTTAAATCGAAGGGCCAGCGTTCCGATTTGCTGTTGGCCGTGTTATACTGCCGAAGCCATCATCCCCATGTCGTGGCTATAAAAGGAAGCCTGAAAAATGGCTTCCTTTTGTTCTTTCTGCGCTTGGTTTCCCCTGTTCCATGCAATACCCTGGGAATTATTCTGTACACCTGGGAATTGTGAATTCCGTATCGTTGTCGTTAACAAAACGAAGCATTAACGCACAACGGAAGGAAACGATAGCCATGGTTACCATCATTATTCTTGCCCTGTTGATATACGGCATTTTCCAGTTCGCGAAGTACTTGATGGGCACCACGGTAAACCATGCCCAATCGCATATTGCGGGAAGCTGGGGGTGGCAAAATCTCAACCCCGAGCCAGGCGAAGATCTTATCACCTTCACCAAATCCGTTACGGCATTTGTGCTTGCCCTTCTTCTGTTTTCGATCTTCTTTTCGTAATCCCGTTATTCCCTCGCCGCTTTGGCGTGGGAAAGCGTTGAGGTTCGCCGAAAGGGTCTTCGTCGCTAGGTTCGGGAGTCGGATCGGTGACGTTGACCGTGTAGGTAGCCTCGGAAACCGGGAAGCTGCTTGTTTCGGGTGCGTTGAGCTCGCATGAATGCCCGTCTGCATCTCGCGGCTATCAACCGCTAAAGCCTCGTCCATTCAGCATATCCTGTTGCTTTGGTAAAATTTGAGCGTTTCGCATGCGTTCTTCTGATGTCTGCTTGGCAGCATATAGATGGCAGTTTCGGTTGCGCAGGTTTTATAGCCCCACTGGAAAGGTAACCACCGTGATGAAGTTCCTGGGCGAATTCAAAGAGCTCATCAACCGCGGCAACGTTATGGATCTTGCTGTTGCTGTTATCATCGGCGGGGCATTCACGTCTATCGTCACGGAGCTCACCACAAACATCATTAACCCACTCATCTCTGTTATTGCAGGTGGCAGCGCGGATGCCGTTTCTGGTTCGGTTGTGCCTGGCACCGAAATCGACTTCGGCGCATTTATCAGCGCGTGCATAAACTTCCTTTTTGTTGCCTTCGTCGTATTCCTACTCATAAAGGCGGTGAACAAGGCGCAGGATCTTGGCAATAAGATTGCTAAGAAGGAAAAGGAAGAAGAAACGCCTGCTCCTACCTGCCCGTTCTGTTTGGGGGGGGGAAGTCAAGGAGGGCGCAACGCGCTGCCCTCATTGCGCGGGCGCGTTCGCCGGCCTGGCAAAGTCCGAATAGCAGTTCTGTTTAAGCGGCGGGTTTGGCCCGCTACTTTTTATTAGGTGGAAACTATGGATCACATTCAAAGCGAATTGGCGCAGTCTATTGCAGCTGCGGCTCATAAAGGTCAGGTGGACAAAGCGGGAAAACCCTACATCGAACATCCTGCTCATGTTGCAGCTAGCGTACAGGGCGATGCTGCCAAAGCCGTTGCATGGTTGCATGATGTGGTTGAAGATACCCCGCTTACGTTTGCAGATCTTCGGGAAAAAGGGGTTGCGCCCGAAGTTATCGAAGCGTTAAAGCTACTTACCCACGATGAATCGGTCCCGTACCTCGAATATGTTCGCTCCCTTAAGCCGAACCCGCTCGCACGTGCGGTGAAACTTGCCGATTTGCGTCACAACAGCGACCTGTCCAGGCTTCCGCGCATCACCGAAAAAGACCAACGTCGCGCAGAGAAGTACGCAAAGGCCATTGCCGTCCTTGAGGGGGAGGGGCCTGAGGGATGGATTGATGGGCGGGGGCCTGAAGGTGCGAATTGATGGGCGGAGCCAGTGGTACTTCGCCGCATAACGCCATATCAATAGGACAATTCCGCTGATTAGACCCCTCATTTTACAGGCTGGGTGGGCGTACAATTGCTACATGAAACTCCCGAGCGAACATATTGAAGATTTAGACGTAAAGCATCACGGCATCCATCTTGAGGGCATGCGAGCTCGCTCGGCGGAACGCGCTGCGGAGCGGGCGCTTGCCCATAATCCTTTGCTGGTGGTTTCGGCGGTGGCGGCTCTGGTAACGATGTTTTTCGTTCCTCCCTCTATTGCGTATCTTGATTATTTCAACTGGCATACCCTGGCCTGCCTATTCAGCATTCTTGCGGTAATTGCCGCCATCGATTCTTCAGGGCTGCTTGAATTCGTCGCCCATTCCTTGGTGCAGCATGTAACCAGCACGCGAACCTTGGTAATTGCCTTGGTACTGATTACGCTCGGCTGTTCGATGATTTTGTCTAACGACATGACGCTGATTGCTGTCTTACCCCTTGCTTTGGTGCTTCTGAAATCGGTTAACCGCGAATCGGAGATCCCGTTCGCTTTCATCGCTATCACCCTTACCGCCAATTTTGGCGGAATGCTGCTGCCATTCAGCAAGCCCCACAATTTGTATCTGTACACAGTGTTCGGGGTTAGCTTCGGTGATTTCGTTGCGGCTATGGCTCCTCCGCTTGTTTTGTCAGTGGCGCTCATTCTTGTTTGTTGCTGCTTTGTGAAGAAGGCGGAGTTCCATTACCGAAAACCCGAAAGCATTCAGGTGTCTAAGCCGCGCGTTGCGATATACGTTGTTTTGTTTGCACTCTGCATAGCAATGACGGTTGGTGCGGTGCCGTTTTTGATGGGCATGACCGTTATTGTCGTTGTTCTTGCCATTACCGACAGAAGGGTATTCGCAAAGACCGATTACGCCTTGGTGATGACATTTGTCTGCTTCTTCATTTTTAGCGGGAATATTGCTCAGATCCCCGCCATTTCCGATTTCTTTAGCACCGTTTTGGATGCTTGCGGCGCATTCGTGACCTCGCTTGTCAGCAGCCAGATTATCAGCAATGTGCCCAGTGCAATTCTGATCAGCCATTTCTCGAACGACTGGGCGGGCATTGCCCTTGGCACCAACGTGGGCGCAGTAGGTACGCCCATTTCTTCCTTGGCAACGCTCATTACCCTTCGGCAGTATCAGAAGTCGGGGCTGGGTAGCAACGGCAAGTTTATCGCTCGTTTTGAGGCATATAACTTCGCCTTCCTGGTAGTTGTTTCCCTGTTCGAGGTTTTCGTTATGGGAATCCGTTAGCTTGCATGGCCTTTTGCCCCTTCTGAAGGTTGGCTTTTCTCTCGTTCCCTTGTATGTGCCGCTAGCTTCCAAGGGTGCGCAAATCCTGGATAAGCTCCGTATAATACGGGCGTAGAGGGCGGTTTCTTGCTGCCTTTCGCTCAGTTTTTGCTGATTAGTCAGCCCTAAAGAAGCGACGAAAGGACGTTCCATGAACGATTTCGAGTTTTACTCTCCAACCCGATTCGTGTTCGGGCGCGGTGTTACCGATGCAGTGGGGCAGCACGTTGCCAAGCTCGGTTATAAGCGTGCTCTGCTTGTGTATGGTGGCGGATCGGTGGTGCGCACGGGCACCTTGGCGCGCGTAAAGGAATCGCTTGCAAAGGCGGGCATCGAATTCGTTGAGCTTTCGGGTGTGCGTCCCAACCCCGAAGTGGCATCGGTGCGTGAGGGCATTGCCGTAGCTCGGGAAAATGATGTTGACCTGGTACTTCCCGTTGGTGGTGGCAGCACGATCGACTGCGCGAAGGCTATTGCGTTCGGCGTGTTCCACGATGGCGATGTGTGGGATTTCTTCGCCAAGAAGGCAGCCATTGAGCAAGCATTGCCGCTTATGTGCGTGCTTACCATTCCCGCTGCGGGTTCGGAGGGTTCCAGCTCATGCGTTATTTCAAACGACAGTATCGACGCGAAATTCGGCGTGAATTCCGATCTTATCCGTCCAAAGGTTTCGTTCTTAGACCCTGAACTTACATTCACCTTGCCTGCGTATCAGACGGCAGCGGGTGTAACCGACATGATTGCCCACATATGCGAGCGGTTCTTCAGCGGCGCAGGGTCTTCCGAGGTTACTGATAACATTGCTACGGGTATTATCCGCACGCTCATCAACCAGGCTCCGGTGGCAATTGCCGAACCGGAAAACTACGAGGCTCGTGCCAATATCATGTGGTCGGGCACGCTTGCTCACAACGATCTTGCGGGCTGCGGTCTTAATGCCGTGCCTACGAGCCGTGCCGGCGGGTGGGAAAGCCACGCCCTGGAGCATCAGCTTTCCGCATTCGACACTTCGATAACCCACGGTGCCGGTTTGGCCGTTATGATGCCCGCGTGGATGCGTTTCGTGTGGCGCGAAGACCCCAGCCGCTTCCTTGCGTTTGCCGATTTGGTATTTGGTATTGAGCCGGTAGACGAAACAGAAGAAGCCGTGGTAGATGCAGTTACGGCTGCTATCGATGAGCTGCAAGCGTTTTTTGCCGAATTGGGCATGCCCACCAAACTGGGCGAGTTTGGTCTGAAGCTCGAAAACGTTGACGCCTTCCTTGCCACCCTTAAGGCCAACAAAGGCGAAGCATTCGGGGGATTCAAGAAGATCACCTTGGAAGACGCGCGTGCTATCTACGAATCGGCTTTCTAGCTTCCGTTTATGACCAAAACTTTTGAAGGCGGCGCAAGCGTTTGGTAAGCGCTGATGCAGTTGCGTTTCTGCAGTGATTTGTTGGTTGCTGTGGGTGTTTTAGTTGCCGCTTTAGCTAAACCGCTCAGTGAAGGCGCCCTTTCGTCAACGCCTTGGAACCATCGGCGCGTTATCTCTATGGGTAGCGCGCCTTTCTTATACAATGCCTTTCGAGAAAGAAAAAAGTTAGTAGGTATTGTTATGAGTGCGCGCATCAATCTTGCTGCGGCCAATTTGGCTGCGGCATCGCGCCTTGCAGCCGAATTGGATCTGCCGCAGTTTATTGCCGCCACGTTGGTGGCGCGTGGGTTCGACACGGTTGAAAAGGCTCAGGAGTTTCTGAATCCCTCGCTTGAAAGGGATTGGGCGAATCCTTATGAAATAGAAAACATGGAAGCAGCGGTGAATCGTATCGAGGCTGCCATTAAAAATGAAGAACACATTTTGGTGTTTGGCGACTTCGACCTTGACGGCGTTTCGGCGACCACCATCATGACGCGTGGTTTGCGTGAATGCGGCGCGCGTGTTACCCCGTTCATCCCGTTGCGTTTCGAAGAAGGCTATGGCCTCTCGAAAGCCGCCATCGACAGAGCGTCTGCCTGCAATCCGAATCTGGTGGTTACGGTAGACAACGGCATTGCCGCCAAGAATGAAGTGGAAATCCTCAAAGAGCGTGGCATCGATGTGATCATTACCGACCATCACGAGCCTGCCGATTTGGTTCCCGAGGGCGTGCCGGTGGTCGATCCTAAATGCGACGACAATCCCAGCTCCATCCTTGCGGGCGCTGGTGTGGCGTTGAAGGTAGTGCAGGCAGTTGGTTCGCGTTTTGGCAAACCCAACCTCTGGCGTGAGCTTATCGATCTGGCAACGTTGGGCACGGTGGCCGACCTTATGCCTATGCGCAGTCAGAATCGTGCCATGGTAGGCGCCGGTGTGCGTATGATCAACGAAAACCCGCGCCCTTGTATTGCGGCACTTTTGGGAGAATCGGGCTTCGCCGATAACCCCGTTTCTTCTTCGAGCTTGAGCTTCACCATCATTCCTCGCTTGAATGCGGCAGGACGTATGGGCAATGCCCAGTTGGCACTCGATTTGCTGATGTGCGACGATTTCGCTGAAGCGTGTCACCTTTCTGCCGAATTGGAAAACGTGAACACCCAGCGTCGCACCATCGAAGCGGAGCTTGCTGAAGTTGCTTCCGAACAGGCAGAACGCGTCTTTAAAGGCCAGCGTGCCTTGGTGGTTGCTGGCGAGGGCTGGCACGAGGGCGTCAAAGGCATTGTTGCCTCGCGCCTTACCAACCGTTATGGCGTTCCCTCCATTTTATTCACCATCGAAGGGAACGAAGCCCATGGTTCTGGCCGTAGCGTTGGTGACGTTAACCTGTTCGAGGCAGTTTCCTCGTGTCAGGACATCCTTACGCGTTTCGGCGGGCACCACGCTGCTGTGGGCGTTACGCTGCCCGCTTCTAAGCTCCCCGAGTTTTCGGAACGCTTGTGCGCCTACATGGACAAGCTTCCGCCCGAAGATTTCATTCCCCGCATTGAAGTGGACGCCAGCTTGGATCTTTCCGAGCTTACGCTGGAAAACGTCGCAAAGCTCGATTTGCTCGCCCCGTTTGGGCAGGAAAACCCCAGCCCTCATTTTCTGGCGCATGGCGTGGTTATTTCCGGGGGTAGGGCAGTGGGTGCCGATAAGACGCATCTTTCCTGCACGCTTACCGACGGGGTGAACTCTCTTTCCAGCATTATGTTCCATTGTCCTGACATCTCGGGGCTGTTGGGGTGCGGATGTGCGCTCGACGCGGTGTTCGAGTTGCAGATAGACAGCTGGCGTGGGCGCCGTTCGGTCAAGGCAGTTATTTCTTCTCTTAAGCCCCTCACGCCTTGCAGCGCGCTTGAAACGTGCTTGGGCGAAGACAAGGAATTCGTTTCAGGTTTGGTTGCTGCCGAAGAAGACGAAACCCAAGGCGAAGATGCAACTAGCCTTATCGCTCCGGAATCCGATCGTCTTATGTGGCAGGAATACGCCAAGGCCGATCCTGCGGGTTTTCGCGCTGCATTGATAGGCGCGTTCTTGGGCGAAGCCCAGCTGCACGATTCGCAGCAGCGCACCTTGGACGTTCTTGATGCAGGCAATTCTGCTTTAGCCATCATGGGAACGGGGCGCGGCAAATCGCTCATTTTCCATATCCATGCCGTTGAGCAGGCCCTTGCTCATGGTAAAGCAAGCTTGTTCGTGTACCCCCTGCGTGCCCTTGTTGCCGACCAGTCATTCCATCTGGACAGAACGCTCGGTTCGTTTGGCATCCGCTCTGAAGTGCTTACGGGCGCTTCTACGCCGGAAGAGCGTGCTGCGGTTATGGCGGGTCTTGCTGCTCATGAAGTCGACATCGTGCTCACCACGCCTGAATATCTGGCGTTCCATGCGGCCGATTTTGCTGTTACCGGGTCTATCGACTTTGCGGTAATCGACGAAGCTCATCATGTGGGAACCTCGAAGGCGGGGTTCCGCCCCTTCTATGCTCGCTTGGGCGAATCTATTGCGGCATTAGGGTCTCCTCAGGTGCTTGCAGCTACCGCAACGGCAAACAGCGAAGTGGAACAGTGCATTTGCGAAGCATTCCGTATATCGCCCGAATGCGTGGTGGTAGATAAACACGAGCGCACCAACCTTACAGTGGTCGATCAGCGCAATATGAAGAAGCGTGAGCGCTATTTGGTTAACCTGGTAGCGCAGGGCGAAAAAACCCTGATCTACGTTAATTCACGCATGGAAACCATTGCACTAACCCGAAGCCTTCGCAAGCAGGAACCCCATATCGCCTCGCTGATCGGCTTTTATAACGCTGGTCTTTCTCGCTCCGAGCGCGAGCGTGTTGAATCGTTGTTCCGTGAAGGTGGCTTGCAGGTGCTGGTTGCAACTTCTGCCTTTGGTGAAGGGGTTGACATCCCAGGCGTTCGTCATGTGGTGCTGTACCATCTGCCTTTTAGCGAGGTTGAGTTCAATCAGATGGCGGGTCGTGCGGGTCGCGATGGCCAGCCGGCGCAGATCCATTTGTTGTTCGGTAGGGGCGATGCGCAGCTCAACGCTGGCATCTTGGATGATGCTGCTCCCACCCATGACGGAATGGCGCAAATATATCGAGGGCTTCGCACCCTTCAGCGCAAACATGGGCAAGGCTTTTTTACCCTCGACGCGGAGGGTGCGGCGAAGAGCTCTTCCCGTTTGTTGGGTGCCGTTATTACCGCTACGCAAGTAGAGTGTGGCATTTCGGTGTTCGAGGAATTGGGGCTTATCAAAACTCAAGGTTGCGCAGGGGTTTCGGGTAAAGAACGAAGCATCAATGTCGTAGACTATAAGGGTAAGGTCGAACTGGACGATAGCGTGCGTTATCGCGAAGGCATGGACGAGCGCGAATCGTTCGCGACCTTCAAGGATTGGGTGCTTTCCAGCTCTGCGGAAGAACTGCAGAGTCGCATAAGACGCCCTTTGCTTCCCACTACGAACTCCCAGGAGGAACGATAGCCATGTCAGATGCCAACGAACTTCATCCGGTTGGATTAGTGGCTTCGTCTGTTGACCCAACCATCAAATCGGCCACTTCGGCGCCAGTCGGCTCCGACCCGAAGGAGCGCTTCAAGGCGCTTGAGGGCTTGGCTTCTACCTATTTGGACAAAGACGAATTGGCTTTGCTGGAAAAGGCCTTCCGCTTTGCCGAGGAAATGCATGCTGGCCAGAAACGTAAATCGGGCGAAGCATTCGTAATCCATCCCGTGGAGGTTGCCATTATCTTGGCCGACCTCCACATGGACGTGGAGACGCTTATTGCCGCCCTGCTGCACGACACGGTGGAAGACACTGTTGCCACCAAGCAGCAGGTGGCCGAAATGTTCGGCGATTCGGTTGCCGAATTGGTTGACGGCGTAACCAAGATCACCAAGATCGAGGTGGAAACGCTTTCCGACGAGCAGGCTGAAACGTTCCGCAAGATGCTCGTTGCCATGAGCAAAGACATCCGCGTTATCGTTATCAAACTCGCCGACCGCCTGCACAATATGCGCACGCTTTCGGCCCTTCGCGAAGACAGGCGTATTTTCAAGGCGCGCGAAACGTTGGAAATCTATGCCCCCATTGCGCATCGCTTAGGCATCAGCTCCATCAAATGGGAATTGGAAGACCTAGCGTTCTTCTATTTGGAGCCCGCTAAGTTCAAACAGGTTTCTCGCATGGTTGCCGAAACGCGCCGTGAACGCGAGGAGTATTTGGAAAAGGTCATTTCCATTCTCCATGGCGAAATGGACAAGATCGGCGTGGGGTCTCAGATCATGGGACGTCCAAAGCACCTGTATTCCATCTATCAAAAGATGTCGAAGAAGGGCAAGGGCTTTTCCGAGATCTACGACCTTATCGCCGTGCGCATCATCACCACTTCGGTGAAAGACTGCTATTCGGCGTTGGGCGCAGTTCACAGTTTGTGGCACCCGATGCCTGGGCGCTTCAAAGACTACATCGCCATGCCGAAGTTCAACATGTACCAGAGCTTGCACACTACGGTTATCGGTCCGGCTGGTAGGCCTCTCGAAGTGCAGATTCGCACCGAGGAAATGCACCGCATGAGCGAATACGGCGTTGCCGCGCACTGGCGCTATAAGGAAAAGGGCGGCAAGGGCGCCGAATCGGCGTTCGATAAGCAGATTGCCTGGTTGCGTGAAATGGTCGACTGGCAAGACGAAACCAAAGACTCGCGCGAATTCCTGAAGTCGCTCAAGACTGACCTTGATCCGAAAGAGGTGTATGTCTTTACGCCTAAGGGCAAGGCTATGAGCTTGCGCTTTGGTTCAACTCCGGTCGATTTCGCTTTCGCCATTCATACGGAAGTGGGCTACCACTGCGTTGGCGCGAAGGTCAACGGTTCCATCGTGCCGCTTTCCTATAAGCTGCAGATGGGCGACCGCGTGGAAATCCTCACTCAGAAAAGCGCTACGCCTTCTCGCGACTGGCTGAACATCGTGAAAACGCCTTCGGCTCGCTCGAAGATCCGCTCCTTCTTTGCCAAGATCAGTCGCTCCGACGATATGCAAGAAGGCCGCGACATCCTTATGCGTGAAATGCGCAAGCATGGCTTCGGCATTTCAAGCGCTCAGAGCATGCGCGCAATGCGCGAAGTTGCCGAAGCTATGGGATACAAAGATGCCGACGATATGCTGGTTAACATCGGCACTGGTAAGGAAGCTCCGATGCATGTGGCTAACCGCATGCTGAAGCTGCTGGTAGACAACGGCACCGAAGACGCTTCGAAGCCCCTTATGGGAACATCAGCCTCGTCTACGGGCAAGATGCCGCCTATGCTTACGAGCGTTAAGCGTCCGAAGAAGCATGAAACCCATTCCTCGAACGGCGTGGTGGTTCGCGGCATCGACGATGTTTTGGTGCGTCTTTCCCGTTGCTGCAACCCTGTTCCCGGTGACAAGATCGTGGGCTTTGTTACCCGCGGCCGCGGTGTTTCGGTTCATCGCGACGATTGCCCCAATGCTGCTGCACTCAAGCAGCATCCCGAGCGCATCATCGAAGTGTTCTGGGAAGAAGACGGCCCCTCGGGCGACACTTCGTTCAATGTGCAGATTTTCGTTGAGGCGCTTGATCGTTTGAACCTTCTTATGGACGTTGCTTCGGTGCTGTCCGAGCACGGTGCCAACGTTCTTTCCGTTAATACGAATACGCATCGCGACGGCATGGTTGAAATGCGTTTCTTGTTCCAGGTTTCCGATACGGCGGTTATCGAACGCATCCTTTCGAAGCTTCGTGCGGTGGATGGCGTGTTTGATGCCCATCGTATGATGCCTGGCACAGCATCTTCTAAGTAACTATTTTAGAAAGGTTTTGACAATGAAGCTATCAGTGAAAAGAGACGGACGTACGTTCCGTGTAACGGGCGCCGCCGTTGACATCAAGTATCTGGTGCTGGGCCCCATTGAAAACAACACTTTCATTATTTCTGATGATGCAGCCACCTTCGTGGTTGATCCGTCCGATAATGCTTCTGCAATCGTTAAGGCATTGGGCAACAAAAAGCTCGATGCCATTGTGGTGACGCACCATCATTCTGATCACACCAGCGCCCTTGCCGATTTGAAGGCTATGACGAACGCCCCTGTGTATGCTTCAGCAATTGATGCTCCCGTTATCGAGAACCAGCCAGCAGGGGAGTTCCCTCCCACCAAGTCATGCAAGGTTGATCATCTCTTGAAAGATGGCGATAAGCTGCGCCTGGGCAATATGGCATGGCGCGTTATTGCCACGCCTGGCCATACGCCGGGCGGAATCTGCCTGTTCCTTGAATCGGATTCGGGCAAGTACCTTGATGGCGCTAATGTTCTTATTGCGGGAGACACGTTGTTCTGCGCCTCTATCGGCCGAACTGATTTCCCGGGCGGTAATGCTAAGCAGATGCGTGCATCGTTGCGCAAGCTTTCCCAGCTGCCCGATGAAACGCTGGTTTTGACGGGTCACAACTCTTTGACAACAATTGGCGACGAGCAGAGGCGGGTGTTTGCCTACTACTGTTAAACTTGCGCTGCGCTTTGTAAGTGCAGCGCATAGAGCGGACGGGACTGCTGCGGCAATCCGCGGCATCGGACCTTGGAGGGGTCATGGCCGGAATCGGTAAAAAAAAGAAGAAGAAGTTCGACTATTACGATGCATTTGAGGCTCAGGCAGCTTTATGCGTTAAAGAAGCGAAGCTACTAAAGGAAATTGTGCATGACTTCGAGTCTGCGGCAGAGCTTGAAAAGGAGCTGCCCCGCGCTCATGCTATCGAACGCGAAGCCGATGGCGTATGTCATAGCGTATTCGAAGCGCTGCTTCCCGATTTCGTGACGCCGCTCGACCGCGAAGACATCATTGCCATGACGGAAAGCCTCGACGAGATCATCGATATGACCGAAGAGGTTATCCAGAACTTCTATATGTTCGATATTCACTTCATGCATGAAGATGCCAAGAAATTTTCTAAGCTCATCGTTCGTGCGTGTGAGGCGTTAAGCGAAGCTATGGTTGACTTCCGTAACTGCAAGAAGGCATCCGAAAAGCTTAATTCCTTGCTGGTACGCGTGAACGATATTGAAGACGAAGCCGATGCGCTGTTCCTGAACATCATTCGCGAGCTGTACGTTAAGGAATGCGACAACCCCATGCGCGTTTCGGTATGGACGCGCTTGTTCGAAGCAATGGAAGATTGCGTCGACCAGTGTGAAGCGGTTGCCAACAAGATGAGCATGATCATGGTGAAGTACGCCTAACGCTCAACTCAAGGTTAGGCAAGGCCCTTCGGTTCGCGGATGAATCGAAGGGCCTTGTGCGTTTTGGGCGCAACGTTTGTTTGTCTTGGAACTTTGCCCAATCGCTGAATCGCCCCCGCCTTATTCTTCCCGATTGCAGTGGTGGTCCAGGGTCTGCTTTCAATGCCTCGTGCGGAGCGAATTGAGCGCTTTAGCGGGCGCCGCGGTTCGTTTCCCGATCATGCGTGCCGTTTTGTTTCCTGTTTGCTTCTAATCTTTTGTGACAGGGTTTCCCGCTAGGTGCTTTTGGTAATATGTAAGAGTTATCCCATACGAGGAAAGAAGACGATGGCACTTATAGTTTCAAAGTTTGGTGGCACTTCGGTTGCCTCCCCAGAACGAATCAAAAATGTGGCAAAGCGTCTTATTGCCATGAAGCAGGAAGGCAACGACGTTGTTGCTGTAGTTTCCGCAATGGGCAAAACCACCGACGAACTGGTGGGTCTTGCCGCTGCATTGAACGATCATCCCTCCAAACGCGAAATGGATATGTTGCTCTCCACGGGCGAGCAGGTAAGCATGTCGCTTTTGGCCATGGCTATTCAGGCACTGGGCTACAACTCAATCAGCTTTACCGGATGGCAGGCCGGCATTACTACCGACGATGTCTTCTCAAGCGCTAAAATCGAAGACATTAATGCTGACCGAATCCGCGGTGCTCTTGATACGGGTGCAATTGTGGTTGTTGCCGGCTTCCAGGGCATTTCAACCGATGGCGATATCACTACACTTGGCCGCGGCGGTTCTGACACTACAGCAGTTGCTCTTGCCTGCGGTATTGGTGCCGATGTATGCGAGATTTATTCCGATGTAGAAGGCATTTACACAGCCGACCCGCGCGTTTGCCCTCGTGCTAAGAAGCTCAACCGTATCTCATACGATGATATGCTCGAGCTTTCCAGTGGCGGCGCTGGTGTTCTGCAGTCGCGCGCTGTGGAATTTGCTCGTAAATATCATGTTGTAATCCATTCCCGCTCTGCTTTCTCTGACGCAGAGGGAACGCTTATCGAGGAGGTTGTTCCTTCTATGGAACAGGCAGTAATTTCCGGCATTGCACACGATACATCCGAAATGAAGATCACACTGCGTGGCCTTCCCGATGAAGTTGGCATGGCGGCTCAGCTGTTCTCTATCCTTGCGGGCAACAATGTTTCGGTTGACATGATCATCCAGAACACCACAAACGATGGTAAGGCGAACATTTCCTTCACCTTCCCCGGCTCCCAGAAAGAACAGGCTCTGGAAGCTGTTGATACCCTGGTTAAGAAGTTCGGCGCTACCGCTTTGATGGACGAAAACATTGCCAAGGTTTCCCTGGTGGGTACGGGCATGAAATCCGCTCCTGGCGTTGCCGCTAAGGCGTTCGGCGCGTTGGCTGAAAACCATATCAACATTTTGATGATTTCCACCAGCCCCATTCGTATCTCCATCGTGGTTGAAGGCAGCCAGGTAGATGCAGCGGTGCGTTGCCTGCACACTGCATTCGGCTTGGACTCCGACACCATCTTCGAGGAAACCCAGCTTTCCCCCGAGGAAATCGCCGCAAAGATGGCAAAGGGCCGATAACTGGGAATATAGGAAAAGCCCCCGTTTTCCTGCCTAGCCATAGGACACAGAGGCAAGGCCTCGCTTGCGCGTTTTGCTGCAAGCGAGGTCTTTTTGCGTGAGAAAACGGGACCTTACCCCCCCTGTATTCCCACTAAAACCAAACGAGCCCCATCCGTTTGGATGGGGCTCGTTTGGTTTGCGGCTAGGTATTTGCTTACTTGTCGTCCTTGTTGGAGATAAGGAGCAGGATGCCGCCGATGATGTTAACGAAGATCAGGGTGCATACACCAAAGGCGGTGGTGTTGGGCTTGGTGCCCTTGTAAATGCCCCAGCTGTGTACGGTCATGGGAATTGCCCATGCCAGCGGAATAACCGCCCAGCAAATGGCGATACAGCTCAGAATGCACAGAATGAAGTTGATCAAACGGAGGGTTTCGTCCTGCTTGGTCATGGGGTAGGTTGCTGCCTGAGCGGGAACGGGTTGAGGTTGAACAGGTACCGCGGGCTGCTGATATACAGGCTGCTGGGGCTGTTGAGGCTGCTGGCTAGGTGCGGGCGGCGGAACGGGAGCGCTTGCCGTTTGCTGCTGAGGTTGAGCAGGGGCTGTGTCGGCCTGTTTCAGGGCATTGCCGCACTGAACACAGAACTGTGCTCCGTCAACATTTTCTTTACCGCATTGAGGGCAGAACATTATAGATCCTCTCGTTTATGGATAATAGTTTTTGGACAGATACATTGTAATGTATGAATTCACTATAACCTTATCATTAGCGGTTTTTTGCCAAATGGGAAGATGAAAGCCCCAATTTGCATAAGGGTCGCCGCCATTTTGATTGTTGGCCTTTCTCGAGCTGGACCGCAATCCGCTCCCCGCAACCCGTTCAAGGCAACATTTTGCGCCAAATGTTAAGTTTATGCAGTGCAACTATAGGTGAGTAGTATCATGAATCCCCAAGTACACGATGCAAAGGAGCTTCAATGACTTGGACGAAGGAAATCCCCGCAAATCCGGTTGTTGCTGTAGCGGGCGCCACGGGCGCTGTCGGCAACGAATTTCTCGAGGTTCTTCATGATCTCGATTTTCCCGCAAGTGAGATTCGTGCACTTGCTTCAAAGCGTTCTGCGGGTAAGAAGCTTCCTTTTAAGGGCTGCGGCCAGGTTCCCGCAGGTGAACTTACTGTTCAGGAGATGACTCCCGAATCTTTCCAGGGTGTCGACATTGCGCTGTTCAGCGCAGGTGCAGGCGTTTCCAAGGAAATGCGCCAGGCTGTCGTAGACGCCGGTGCTGTGATGATCGACAATTCCAGTGCTTTCCGTATGGACGAAGATGTGCCGCTGGTTGTTCCCGAGGTTAACCCCCAGGACGTTGCTTGGCATAACGGCGTTATCGCCAACCCCAATTGCTCCACTATCCAGATGGTTGCAGCCTTGAAGCCGCTCTATGATATTTCTCCCATCAAGCGCGTGGTTGTTTCTACCTACCAGGCCGCTTCGGGCGCAGGTGCCAAGGCGATGCAGGAGCTGTACGCGCAGACTCAGCAGTTCCTGAATGGCGAAGAGCTCACTGTCGATGCTTTCGCTCATCAGATCGCCTTCAACTGCATTCCCCATATCGATAAGTTCTTGGAAGACGATTCCACCAAGGAAGAGTGGAAGATGGTTGTCGAAACCAAAAAAATCATGGGTGATGACGATATCCAGGTTGCCGCAACCTGTGTCCGCGTCCCCGTCCTTCGTTGCCACGGTGAATCCATCAACGTTGAATTCGAGGGTCCGGTAACGGTGGAAGAGGCTCGCGCTGCACTTGAGGCTGCTCCGGGTATTACCGTAATGGACGATCCCGCTAACAGCTTGTATCCCATGCCTGGTCTGCTTGCAGGAACCAACGGTGCATTTGTTGGCCGCCTGCGCAAAGATCCTTCCGTTGAAAATGGTTTGGCATTTTGGAACGTTGCCGACCAGATTCGCAAGGGTGCGGCGCTCAATGCCGTCCAGATTGCTCAGTTGTTGCTTCCGTAACGTTGATTAGCTGCATATATGTGTAGACGGGCGGGAGAATGAAAACTCCCGCCCGTCATATTTTGGGATCCAAGTAACGTAAGGTATCCTTAATAAGATTGTTAAGCCTCGCCCATGGCGGGGATTTTTTATGTATGGCGTCCGATGCCTTTCTGCATATGCGGCGCTGAAGAATGGAAATGTGATATATGACTGCAAACGCAACGCAGGAAAAGAAAGATATAACTCAAGAAGCTAAATGTACGAGCTTTGATGCTCTTGGGCTTAACCAAGAAATTATGGGAGCGGTAGAGGAATTGGGCTATACTGCTCCAACCCCCGTTCAAGCGGGGGCAATTCCTCAAGTACTCGAAGGTCGCGACGTGCTTGCCGCCGCACAAACGGGTACGGGCAAAACGGCAGCATTCCTTTTGCCAACCATGAATAATCTGGCGCATGGCGAAAAGCGTCGTGTTCGCGGTCGTAGTCTGGGGTGTGGTCCGTACCTTCTGGTGGTTACGCCCACCCGCGAACTTGCTCAACAGATAGAATTGGTGTGTCGTACCGTTGCCAAGCATACGGGCCATTCCTCGGTCACGGTTGTGGGCGGCTTGGGTTACGGCCCTCAGCGCAATGCCCTGAAGCAAGGCTGCGATATCCTTATTGCCACTCCTGGTCGCTTGATCGATTTGATGGAGCAGGGCGCTTGTTCGCTCGATCAGGTTCAGGTTCTTGTTCTTGATGAGGCAGATCGCATGCTCGATATGGGCTTTTTGCCTGCCATTCGCACCATTGTGGGTGCAACTCCCGAACAGCGCCAAACGTTGCTGTTCTCTGCAACTCTCGACGAGGGCAAGGTTGGATCCATCACCGATTTGGTGAAAACTCCTGCTCGTATCGAGGTTGCGCCGGTAACCTCAACGGCAGACACCGTAGAGCAGTATGCACTTCCTGTTTCCTTAGAGGCGAAGAATGCGCTTTTGGCTCAAGTGCTGAAAAAGGCAGGCTCCGAGCGCGTTATTGTCTTTACTCGCACCAAGCATCGTGCCGATGCTTGCCGTCGTCGTTTAGTGAAGGCCAACATCTCATGCGCGGTTATTCACGGCGATCGCACGCAGAACCAGCGTGAGCGCGCTCTCCGCTCGTTCAGTGCTGGTGAGGTTGATGTTTTGGTCGCAACCGATGTGCTGGCTCGAGGAATCGATATCGCCGATGTGAACTATGTCGTCAACTTCGATGTGCCTGAAGATCCTGTCGACTATATCCATCGTATTGGCCGTACGGGCCGCGGTGGCGATGTTGGCTGGTCGCTCACGTTTGTTACCGAGCAAGACTTTGATGAGTTCAACGACATCGAGGCCTTGATGGGCAAAACGGTGGATCTCTACGACACCGAAGGCCTTGAACTGGGCGAAAACCCTGTATTCATCGACCCTGATCGAGTCCCTGCTTCGAAGGTGCCTGGAAAGAAGGCCAAGAAGAAACGTCGCAAGGCTCGTGAAAAGAAGGCGGCATCGAAGCAGGTTCAGGCGAGCAGCAAAGCAAGCCAGGATAGGTCCGATGAAGCTTCCGAGGGCACTGAACGGCCTTCTCGTTCCTCTTCTGCTGGTCGCGGTCGTAGCGGCAAGCGCAATCAAGGTGCAGGCCGTAGCCAGGACAAGAAGCAGCAGGCAAAGCCTTCGCGCAAGAATGCCGTTCGCTCTTCCGATAGAAAGCGTTCGAATGGCGGCAATGGCAAACGTCGCAATTCTGAGCGGAGCGCCGAAGAGGTGCCAGCAGCGTTTAGGCCTGGCGTGCGTTCTTCTGGCGTTCGCCAAATGCCTAAGCCTGGAAAACGTAAGCGTTCCCAAGGAGCGAAAAATCATCGCGGAAGGCGCAACAGCCAATAGTATCGTCCACTCCCCTTATGGGAAGCGTGCGTGAATGCTAAGGGGCATGCGGCTTTCGCGGCTGCTTGAGGGTAATTGAGCATGATTAGCACGCCTTAAAAACAAAGCCTCCTGATTCAATTGCAAATCAGGAGGCTTTTGTGTCTTGGCGGATAAATAGAAAGAGGTTTATCTTTCTATGGCTGTCCTTCGGTTTTGCCGCTAGTCGAGCCTGCCGGTGAACAGGAATTTAATGCGCTGCCACAGGCTGGGCTTCTTCGGCACCAGCTGGATAGCTGCCTTGTCTGCTGCTTCTTCGACTTTCCTTTCCAGGGAAGGGGAAAGCACGATAGGCCTAGCATCGACCTTTTGCGCATTCACCTCGGCGGTGTTGGTAGCGGGCCCTGCAACACCAGGCTCAATTTCCTCGAGGCCACGAGGAATGTTGATCTCGGCTTGCTCTGCGGCCTTTCCGGCGGCAATTCGCTGAGCTTCAGCTTCTTGCTCTGCCTTTTTCAAGGCGGCGAGTTCTGCTTCGGCTTCGGCCCTTGCCTTTGCCTCCGCATCGGCCTTTGCCTTCAGCGCGGCTGCCTCGGCTTCTTCCTGGGCTTTCTTCAGGGCAGCAAGCTCCGCTTCCGCTTCGGCCTTTGCCTTTGCCTCTGCCTCGGCCTTCGCCTTCAGCTCAGCAGCTTCCTCAGCGGCCTTCCTGCATGCTTCTTCAGCAGCTTCCTTTGCCTTGGCTTCTTCGCGAGCTTTGCGCTCCTCCTCCTCGGCTGCTTTCATGCGCTCGATTCGGGCAAGCTCAGCTCGACGCGCCTCTTCTTCTTCGCGCAGTTCGCTGGCGTGGCGATAATCATCGCGTGCCTTCTGAATAAGGTAAGCCTGAGAATCAAACGATTCGGTGCTGCCGTCGGCATTTTCACTGCAGAAGAATTCGAGCGGGGTGTATTCCAGGTCGTTCTTCAACATGCGCAGTTTGGCGGTGTCGGAAAGCGAGATGTCCAGATACTCGTTAACGCGTTCCTTCAGCTCGGGATCGTAGATGGGCCAAGCGATTTCTACGCGCTTTTCCATGTTGCGCGTCATAAGGTCGGCGCTGGAAAGGTAGAGCTCGCGATTATCGCGCGGACCGAATCCGTAGATGCGGCTATGCTCCAGCAAACGACCAACGATGGAAACAACCTCAACGTTTTCGGTGTAGCCCTCAACGTCGGGAACCAGACACGAAATGCCGCGTACGAACAACGTGGTTTTAACGCCAGCCTGGGAGGCTTCGGCAATCTTGTCGATGATGTCCTTGTCGGTGATGGAATTGGTCTTGAACGACAGGCCGTTGGGCTTGCCGCTTTTAGCAAGCGTGATCTGCTCATCGATCTTATGGAGAATCATCGGCTTGATTTGCAACGGAGCAACCGAAAGCTTCTGATATTCATCGGAAGCGTTTTCCAAGCTCATGTTGCGGAAGAACTTTGCGGCATCCTTGCCGATTCCTTCGTCGGTGGTGATGAAGCTGAAATCGGTGTAGAGCCTCGAGGTTTTCTCGTTGTAGTTGCCCGTACCCAGCTGGGTAATGTACTGGATGCCGTTTTCGGTATGGCGTGCGATGGTGCAGATCTTCGAGTGAACCTTGAAGTCGTGGAAACCGTAGATTACGTTGGCGCCAGCCTGCTCAAAGCGTTGCGACCACTCGATGTTGTTGGACTCGTCGAAGCGGGCGCGCAGTTCGAACAGCGCGGTAACTTCCTTGCCGTTTTCTGCAGCAGTTACCAAGGCTTCTGCCAGATGGGACTGGCTGGCAAGGCGGTACAGCGTGATCTTGATCGAGAACACCGAAGGGTCGTTCGCTGCTTCGCGGAGCAGGCTGATAAACGGATCCATGCTTTCATAAGGGTATGCAAGCAGAGCGTCGCGTTCGGCTACCTGTTCCATGATGGGCCGCTTCTTGTCGAAGCATGCTGGCCATTGCGGCGTGAACGGTTCGTTGGTGATGTCGCGTGCTAGCTCAGAATCGATCATGCTGGAAAGACCCCAGGCATAGCCCATATCGAGCGGGACGCTGGTAACGTAGCTCTGGCAGGGCTTCAGATCCAAACGCTTCAGAAGGAACTTTTCCGTAGCGGAGGAAAGGGGCGTATCGGTTTCCAGGCGAACAGGAGCCAGGCGTGCGCGCTTCTTCAGCATGCGCTTCATGTGCTCGCGGTAGTCGTAATCAAGATCTTCTTCGGTGCCGTCGTTCGGGTCGATGTCGGCGTTGCGTGTTACGCAGATAACGCTTGCGCGCTTGGTGGTGTACATAGAGAACACTTCATCAACGATGGTTTTGATAGCGTGTTCCAGAAGGATGTACTGAGTACCTTCACCAGGCAGCTTGATTACGCGCTTTGCCTGATGGGGCAGCGGAATAAGGCCGAACGTAGCATCGTCGGCGCCAATGTTCTTGCCCTTCTTTTTGCCCTTGCTCTCAGTTGTTTTGGATTTTGTGCCACCCTCTTCGTCGCTTACCAGACGCGCAAGAACGTACAGTGCACCGTTTTCCAGGTGAGGGAAGGGGTGGCGCGAATTGATGATCTGCGGCGAAAGGTAGGGAACAACGCGTTCCTTCAAGTGCTTGCGAAGATACTCCGCCTGTTCTGGCGAAAGGTCTTCGGGCTGAAGCTGGCGGATGCCGCATTCGGCCAATTGACCCATGATCTTGTTGTAGATGCGTTCTTCCTCCGGGTACAGCTCATGGCAGCGCTCATAGATTGCCTGGAGTTGTTCGTTGGGCGTCATCTGCGTTTTGTTGTCGCGCAGGTCTTTGTTTACCAAAGAAAGATCGGTAAGGCTGCCAACGCGCACCATGAAGAACTCCTGCAAGTTGCTGCAGAAGATGGACACGAAGGTGAGGCGTTCGAGCAAGGGAACGTTATGGTCTTCGCCTTGATCGAGTACACGCTTGTTGAATTCGAGCCAAGAAAGCTCACGGTTTTGCATATAGGGCAGAACGTGATGACTCTTATGTTTGGGATGTGTTTCCGTGGTAGCAGATACACCAACACTGGAATTCTGTTTCGCTTCCATGATTTCCCCTCTATTCTTTTCCCCAGATTAATGGCGCATGCGCCAGTATTATCTAGGAATTATTGTAATCGTTAATAGCGGTTTTTCGCAGGTAAGATGCCCTCTTATCGCGCAACGAATCGCAATATCTTGTGGCATTCCTCCGTGATGATGGTGCTTTTAGGCGAAACTGACGGGTTTTACTAGAACGCGTTCAGCCAAATACCCCTCGCGCACACCGTACTTGCAGATGTCTAGACGCTCGCCACCGCACAGCTTGAAGGCTTCGCGGATGATGGCACAGCCGGGAATAAGCGTATGGATGCGGTCGGGGAGGGTGCGCAAAGCCTCATGGGCAAAGGCGTTGGGGTCTTCTGCGTAGCGGTTCAGGATGGCATCGATGTGTTCGGGCAGCAAGTAATTGAAACGGTTGCCGTTGTTGCACAGATCGCCATAGAGCTTTGCGGCAGATCGGATGGAGCCTCCGATGCCGTAAAGCTGGGTACAGTGGTATACGTCGGTTTCTTCCTTTTCTGCAAGTTCGCGGAAAGCCTGCGCTATGGCGTTGACTTCCTTCTGAGTGGGCATCAGCCCCGCTACATAGTTTGCGAAGGACGAAAGCGAACCCTGCGGAATGCTGGTTTTCGCAAGATCGAAGCCACCCTTGATGCTGGTGAGCTCGGTGGAACCGCCGCCGATATCTACCATGGTGCCCGCTTCGAGGTCTTGGTCGAGCTTTGCACCCAAATAGCCAAGATGCGCCTCTTCTTCGTTGGAGAGGATGCAGATGCGCTGCCCAATGCCTTCTTCAATTGCTGCCGTTGCCTTGTGCGAATTGGAGCAGTTTCGCAGTACGGCAGTTGCGAAAATGTCAATGCGGTCGCAATTGAAGTGCGAAGCGCGGCGCAGGTGCGCGTTGATGGTTTTAATGGCGCGCTTTATCCCTTCTTCGGTCATAGCTCCCTTTTCGACGTGCGAAGCGAGGCCTGCCATCACCTTGTAGTTCAGCAGGGTGTCGATATCCTTCTTCCGCAGGGGCTCATGCGCGGCGCAGGACACCTCGTAAATGCAGAGTCGGATGGTATTTGAACCTAAATCGATAATGCCGTAGCGGGACATTTCATAGCTCCTTGTTGTTAAATCTGGTGCTTTCGAACACATCATTTGATTTAACTATATTCGTGCATCGGGAAGTGGGGTAGCATCGCCTATAACGTGTTATTTAACATTTTTCTGTCATTTGCCAGGTGCGTTGCATGCTGTGTAGGCAAGTAGCGGTGCAGTGGGGACTGGCGTGGCATAGGATAGAGGGGGTTTCGCGATGCTTGATACGGTTCGTTTGGGTTCTCAGAAGGTGTCCAAAAAGGAATATAAAGTCCGCTTCAAAGAATTGATCAATAAGTTGGTCGTGCTTCAGCAGGAAGCGAAGCGCCAGGAGCTTGGCGTGGTAGTGCTGTTCGAGGGATGGAAGGGCGCCGGGAAGGGCAGTCGAATCTCAGATTTACTGTATCACTTGGATGCGCGCGACACTTCGGTATACGTTACGGAAGATTTCGAAGGCGAAGAAGCCGAAAACGTTTTGAGCGAAGAGTTTGGCTCCACTGGCTATTTCCCTGTTATGCAGCAGTTTTGGAAAGCGCTTGGTCAGCGTGGGAGTATGACGTTCTATGATCGCGGTTGGTATTCGGTGGCGGCGCAGCATGTGATCAACATGCTCCCAAAGAAGGGAAAGCTTTCCAAGAAAGAACGCGCTGCGGTTGAGGCTCATACGGCACGCATGCTTCCCTCTATTGAAGACTTCGAAACACAGCTGCGCAACGATGGCTATCTGGTAATCAAATTCTTCTTGCATATCTCCGAGCAGACCCAACGCGAGCGTTTGGTGGGTTTGTATAGCGATCCTGCAACCAAGTGGCGCGTGACCCAGAGCGATCTTGAACAGCTCGAGCACTATAGCCAGTCTTACCGTGTTTATGACGAGATGCTGAAGCGCTCTAACTTCAAGGCTGCCCCCTGGATCCTGCTTGATGCCTCCGATCATCGCCGGGTAAACCTGAGCGTTGCCCAAACGTTGGTAACCGCTTTGGAACGCGAGCTCTCCAGGCCGAAGGACAATGCCGCTTTGGAAGCGGAAGCGAAGGCAAAGGAAAACTCTGCTGCTGCCGTTGCTGGTTCGGTGGCAGACGATGAGCGCGAACGCTCCGACGAGGAAAATCAGCTTCTGCGCTTGCAGGCAGAACATGAGGCCGCAGCGATGAGCGCTCATGCGCCCACGATGACGCGCTTTATCCCCAGCGCACATATACCTTCGCTTGATGAGGTAGATCATTCGCTTGCTCTAACTCACGACGAATACAAGCTCCAGCTGAAAGCAGAACAGGAACGTCTTCGTCGTATCGAGCTGGAAATGTACATTAGGCGCGTACCCATGATGATCATGTATGAAGGTTGGGATGCGGCTGGAAAAGGTGGCAGCATCAAGCGTGTGGCGCAGGCGTTGGATGCGCGTTCGTACACCATTTTCCCCAGTCCGGCACCTACGAAGCCTGAACTGCTGCACCCTCATCTGTGGCGCTATTGGACGCGCTTGCCGAAGGCGGGGCATGTAGGTATTTATGATCGCAGTTGGTACGGCCGTGTGTTGGTTGAGCGCGTAGAGGGTTTTGCCAGCACTGACCAATGGAGCCGCGCATACGAGGAAATCAACGAGTTTGAGCGCGACATGGTTGATTGGGGCGCCATCCTGCTTAAGTTTTGGGTGGACGTTTCCCCAGAAACGCAGCTTCAGCGTTTTGAGGCGCGTGAAAACAATCCTGCGAAACGCTGGAAGATTACCGCAGAGGATTGGCGCAACCGCGACAAGTACCCCCAGTATCGTGCGGCGGTAGACGACATGTTCCGCCTTACTTCTACGCACAACGCACCTTGGATAATCTTGGAAAGCGACGATAAGTATTACGCCCGCGTGAAGGCACTGCGTATCATCAACGAGGCCATTGAAAAGCGGTTGGGGCTGTTCTAGCTCGGTATAGAGCTGCGATTGCTGCCAGGATGCCGCTTTGGCATTAATGGTCTGCCCCAGCCTTGCTCGAAGAGTTGACGGAGCGGGCGAGCGCGGTGCGTTGTGGGTTGCTTCTGCGGGCTGATCGTTAACCCGCTCACTTGCTTTTTCTGCCTGTTGGCAGAACGTTTGAAATCCCTCTTACGAATCTTCGTAAGAGGGATTTCTTTTTGTTACTATAGTTTAGTTACATCGCTGCGTTGCATGCTGCGATGGCAGTTCGTTTCAGAACCAAATGTGTGAAGGTGGTTCATGCCAAAAGGCGTAAACAGACGCGGTCCATCGCGGGGGTCCCATGCTGCTCCGCAACGCTCTCAGAGCACCCTGCCTGCTACGTATCGTTCCCAACAGGTTCCTTCCAGCCAGAGCATTTCCCAGTACAGCCGCGATTCCTACGGTTCAGCTGCGCGCGCAAGCCAAAGCAAAAAGGGCGGTATATGGCGTGTGGTGTTTATTGTTTCCATTGTAGTGTTCGTGGGCGCTTTAGCTGCCTTGGGCGCTATCGGCTATCAGTACTGGGCGCAGCAAAACGCTTACAGTGGCCTGGAAGAATATGCAGAGGTGGACGACAATTCCAATCTTGCTCTTTCCGACCTGAAAGTTGATTGGGACGGCTTACGTGCCATCAACCCCGACATCGTAGCGTGGGTGTACGTACCTGGTACGCCCATCAATTATCCTGTGGTTCAAGGGTTTGATAATCAGGAATACTTGCATAAAGCTTTTGACGGATCTACCGGATGGCTTGCTTCGGCAGGCACCATCTTCCTGGACGCCTCCAATGCGAGCGACTTATCCGATCAGAACAATGCGCTATACGGCCACCACATGAACGATGGTTCGATGTTTGCTTCTTTGGCCGATTTCGAGAACCAGGATACCTTTGATTCGCATCGCGATATCTACGTGTTAACCCCACAGGGCAATTATCGCCTTAAAACGTTTGCTTTGGTAAAGACAACGGGCAGCGACGCCATCGTTCAGACGTCGTTTGCCAACGACGCAAGTTACCAGGCATACGTGCAGGACAAGCTTAACCGCAGCGTGGTAAGCCAGAAGGGGGACACGCTGACCGCTACCGATATCAAGCAGTCAGTGCTGTTTTCTACCTGCGAATATTCGCAAAACGACGGCCGTGCGGTGCTGTTTGCCGCTGTGGTGGAAACCACGGCAGCAAACGACCCTTACCTGAGCTCGAGCACCTCGGGGACAACTGGTCTTTCGTCAAGTCAGGACGCGGTCATGGATCGCAAATATGAGGAGGCTGCATAGATGAGCATGTCGGTGTTTCCCGGAGAGCGCCCCGACAGAATGGAAGAAGAGTGCGGTGTTTTTGGCATTTACGCACCTGGTGAAGATGTAGCGCGCATGACCTGCTTCGGATTGCAGGCGTTGCAGCACCGTGGGCAGGAATCTGCCGGCATTGCCGTTGGCGATGGTGCCACCATCATGGCTTCCAAGGATCTGGGCTTGGTGACCCAGGCATTTACCGAAGGCGACCTTTCTGCGTTGAAGGGCGATTTGGCTATTGGTCATGTTCGCTACTCCACGAGCGGCGGTGTCGATTCGTGGGAAGCGGCACAGCCCCATATCTCGGCAATCGATGAAGTGCTTATTGCGCTTGCCCACAACGGAACGTTGGTGAACACCAATTACCTCAAGGCGAAAATCATTGATTACGGTGTTCATCTGCGTGCGGGCACCGACTCGGAAGCAGCAGCGAAGATCATTGGCGAGGTAACCAAAACCACGAATTCCCTTCGTGCGGGCATTCGTATGGCCATGAAAATGATCAAGGGCGCTTACGCTATGCTGCTGGCAAGCCCTGACCATCTTTACGCTTTCCGCGATCCAAACGGTATTCGTCCTCTGGTTGTAGGTAAGTTGCCCAACAATCGTGGATGGGTTGTTTCTTCCGAAACCTGTGGTCTTGATATTGTGGGCGCGGAGCTTATGCGTGAAGTTGCCCCTGGCGAGATTATCCGCTTCGGCAAAGATGGCATGATCTCCGAGATGGGCGTTGAGCCCAAGAAGCGCGCTAGCTGCATTTTCGAATACGTGTATTTCGCTCGTCCCGACTCCGTGATGGACGGACAGAGCGTATACGTTGCCCGCCGTCAGATGGGACGTATCCTTGCGCGCGAGGCTCCGATCGATGCCGACCTTGTTGTGGGCGTTCCCGATTCTGGTTTGCCTTCTGCTATGGGCTACGCTTTGGAGAGCGGCATCCCTTATTGCAACGGCATCGTTAAAAATCGCTATGTCGGCCGTACGTTCATTCAGCCTACCGATGAGATGCGCCAGCTTGGCATTCGCTTGAAGCTGAATCCGCTTCCGTCTGTAATTTCAGGCCAGCGTTTGGTGGTTATTGACGACTCTATCGTCCGCGGCAACACCTCCAAGAAGCTGGTTGACATGTTGCGAAGCGCAGGTGCCAAGGAAGTTCACCTGCGTATTGTTTCGCCTGAAACCCGTTGGCCTTGCTTCTACGGTATTGATACCGACACGCAGGATCAGCTTATCGCGGCAAACATGACCAATCAGGAAATGTGCGATTTCATCGGCTGTGATTCGCTTGCGTTTATTTCGGTTGAGGGCCTTCACGAGGCAATTCAGTGCGAACACCCTGGTTTCTGTGACGCTTGCTTTACCGGCGAATATCCTGTGGATATTCCTGATACCATGAAGGCCAAGAGCTTCCTTCCCGAAGGGAAGGCAGTGCTCGATTAGCGGCCAGCTCGAAGGCATGCCATAGTGCCTCGAATTATGGCAATACGTTGTTTGTAAGCCCCCGAACAGGGGATTTGAGTTCCAGGAGATGCTATGACTGATCGCATTAAGGTCAACGCGATGGATAACGATGAAACCAAGTGGCCCAGCTGGACGGCTCAGGGTGCTACCACCTATGCCGAAGCGGGAGTTGATACGGCAGAGGGCGCCCGTGCAGTAGACGCCATCAAGGATGCGGTTCATCGCACGTACCGCGATGAGGTTCGCGGCGATATCGGCGGTTTCGGTGGCTTGTTCTCCATCAACGTGGCGAAGAACATGGCCGATCCGATTTTGGTTTCCGGTACCGACGGCGTTGGCACTAAGATTCAGCTGGCTAAGCTCGCTGGCAAGCATGACACTGTGGGCATCGACCTGGTTGCCATGTGCGTGAACGACATTCTTGCAACAGGCGCTGAGCCCCTGTTCTTCCTCGATTACATTGCCATCGGAAAACTTAAGAGCGAAGCGGTTGCCGAAATCGTTTCCGGCATTGCTGATGGCTGCCAGATGTCGGGCGCTGCTCTTATCGGTGGCGAAATGGCTGAGCATCCTGGTGTAATGGATCCCAATGAGTATGACCTTTCCGGTTTTTGCGTAGGCGTGGTAGATCGTCCTGAAATGCTCGACCCCGCCAAGGTCCAGGAGGGCGACGTGCTTATCGGCCTGGCTTCCTCCGGCATTCACTCCAACGGCTATTCTTTGGTTCGCAAGGTGGTTACCGACGGTAAAACACTCTATGAGCTGCGTATGCCTCAGGAGTCTCTGGGCGGCCAGAGCGTGCTCGACGCGCTGCTCGAGCCCACTCGCATCTACGTGAAGCCTGTTCGTTCCGTCTTGCGCCAGCTCCCTGGCGCCGTTCGCTCCCTTGCCCACATTACGGGTGGCGGCATTACCGAGAATTTGAATCGCGCGCTTCCTGAAAACATGGACGCAGAGCTTCATGTGGGAACCTGGAGCATGCCACCGGTTATCCCGTTCGTGTGCCGTGCGGCTCATCTCGATGAGCACGAAGCCCTGAAGACCTTCAATATGGGCTTGGGCATGGTTCTCGTTGTTGATCCTTCCAAGGTTGATCAGGTTATGGACATCCTGGAAGCCGAGGGTGAAACACCTACCGTTGTAGGTCGTATCATTCCTGGCTCGGGCGAGGTTTCCTATGTTGATCAGGAAAAGCTCTTTGCCGACAATCCGTCTGCTGAAGAGTAGGTAATCATTATGCGCGATTGGCTCAAGCGACCAATCGCGCTTTATGTTGATGCCGGTCGATGCACGTCGAAGGGTTCTTTTCCAACTTCGGGGCATCGATTGGCACGTTCATTGCGGTAGCGACAAATGAAGGTGTCTTATCGATGCCTTGCCTAGCAACGAAAGGAAGGGCATGACTGCTCAAGTGCAAGAACCGTTGAACATCGGCGTTTTGATCAGCGGTAGCGGCTCTAACCTCCAATCGCTCATCGACCATATTGAAGAAGGCACGCTCAGTGCGAAAATCAGCTTGGTTGTTTCTTCGCGTCCTGACGCCTTTGGCATTGAACGTGCCAAAAAGGCAGGAATTCCCGTCTTGGTGATGAATCGCGAGGCGTATGCCGACACTTCGGCGGCTAACCAGCGTATTGCTGACGCTCTGAAGGAAGCTGGTGCTGAATACGTGGTTATGGCCGGTTACATGCGTATGGTTACCGCAGAAATCCTCGACGCTTTCCCTGATAGGGTAGTGAACCTTCATCCTGCTCTGCTTCCTTCTTTCAAAGGCGCGCATGCCATTGAGGATGCATACGATTTTGGCGTGAAGGTAACTGGCGTTACGGTTCATTTCGCTAATGCCGATTACGATAAGGGCCCCATTATCGCTCAGCAGCCTGTTGAGGTTCGTGAAGGTGAACCCATCGAGGCTCTTGAAGAGCGTATTCATTCGGCCGAACATGAGCTGTATCCTCACGTGATCCAGCTTCTTGCCGAAGGGCGGGTAGACGTTTGCCCTGAAACGCGTAAGGTGCACATTTCAAGCTAACTAACAGTACTGCCCGCTGGGCGGGCATTTTCACTTTCGAAGGTTTGCGTTTGGCTGGCGCTGCTATGCTGAACGTAACGAATATCAATAGCCAGACAATTCGGAAAGGCGGTACCAGGTGGCAGATCCTAAGGTAAAGCGTGTTCTTATGTCGGTAACGGACAAGACGGGTGTAGTGGAATTCGCTCGTGCTCTGTCCGAAGAGTTCGGTGCGCAGATCATCTCTACGGGTGGCACGGCTCGCGTTATTGCAGAGGCGGGCATTCCCGTTACCCCCATCGATGAGGTAACCCAATTCCCAGAGATGATGGATGGTCGCGTGAAGACGCTTCACCCGGCAGTTCATGGCGGTCTTCTTGCTAAGCGCGACAACCCCGAGCATATGGCTCAGGCTGCTGAGCACGGCATCGAGATGATCGACATGGTGGTGGTAAACCTTTACGCATTCGAGAAAACGGTAGAGTCCGGAGCCGATTTCGGTACCTGTATTGAAAACATCGACATCGGTGGCCCTTCTATGCTGCGTTCTGCTGCAAAGAATTTTGCAAGTGTTGCCGTTGTTACCGATCCTGCAAGCTATGGAAGCATTCTTGCCGAAATGCGTGCAAACGATGGCGCAACCACACTCGCAACGCGTACCCAGCTTGCTCTTCGCGTGTTCCAGACTACCAACGCTTACGATGGCGCTATCGCTGCATGGCTCGGCAACCAGTTGGGCGAGGCAAACGAGCTGTTCCCTGAGACTCTTTCTGTTGACCTTGTTAAGCAGCAGGGTCTTCGCTATGGCGAGAACCCACACCAGAGCGCTGCGTTCTACCGCGTTCCTGAGTTTGCTACGCCGCATTCTCTGGTTAACGCTAAGCAGCTCAATGGCAAAGAACTCTCTTACAACAACATCCTCGACACCGATGCATGTTGGACGCTCGCTCGTGAGTTTGACGAGCCCGCTGTTGTGATCCTGAAGCATCAGAATCCCTGCGGTTCCGCAACCGCAGCCGATGTTGCCACGGCTTACGACAAGGCGTTTGCTTGTGACCCGAAGAGCGCTTTTGGCGGTATCATCGCCGTTAATGCCGAGGTCACCCTCGAATTGGTTGAGCATATCAATGAGAACAAGCAGTTCGTAGAGGTACTCATTGCCCCTTCGTATGAGCCAGCTGCTCTTGAGCTGCTTCAGCAGAAGAAGAACCTGCGCGTTCTGGAGACTGGTGGGGTAGATGCTCCTGCGGCTATTGAATTCCGTTCTGTTGATGGCGGTATGCTTTGTCAGCAGGTAGATCGCGTGGATGAGGATCCTTCAGAGTTCACGGTGCCTACTAAGAAGAAGCCCACTGAAGACGAATTGCATGAAATGCTCTTTGCCTGGAAGGTTTGCAAGGGCGTTAAGTCCAATGCGATTTTGGTTTCGAAGGATCATGCTGGGATTGGCATGGGCCCTGGTCAGCCTAACCGTGTTGACTCTGCGAAGCTCGCTTGCGAACGTGCGCATGGGGCGTGCGAACGCATGGGTGTTCCCGCAGAAGGCCTGGTATGCGCATCCGATGCGTTCTTCCCGTTCCGCGATAACGTTGATACGTTGGCAGGCTATGGCGTCAAGGCCATTATCCAACCCGGCGGTTCCATCCGTGACGAAGAGGTTATCGAGGCTTGCGATGAGCACGGCATTGCCATGGTGTTCACCGGTCATCGCCACTTCCGCCACTAGGTAAGTGTCGGTTCGGCAAAGTAGAATTGAATTAGAAACGCCCTTTGGGGCGTTTCTTTTGTTTGCGGCAAGAGCATTTGAGCTGCCTTGCCCGTTCGTTTTATGACAGTTGGGGTATCGGGTTTGGTGTCTGATATACTCAAAAACTATCTTCCTACTGACACACAGAAAAAAGGTCCTCCCAGCAGTGAAGTTCAATATTCGAAATCTTATGGGCGGCTTGGTCATCATCGTCGTGCTGGCCTTTGTCTTCCTCCGTGGCGATCAGATCAATGAACTGGCGGCCACTATGGCGCAGGGTGCTATGATTCCCCTGGTCATTGCTATTCTTACGCAGCTTTGTAAATACATTTCTCAGAGTTTTGCGTACAGTTTTTCTTTCCAAGCAGTGAATGAAACCATGCATCCAAAGCATACGTTGCCTCTGGTATTTGGCACGTTCTTCCTTAACACGGTGGTTCCTTCTCTGAACCTTGCTGGTACCACCTTGGTGGTTGACGATGCTCGAAGGCGCGGCATCGAACCAGGTAAGGCAACTTCTGCAGCATTGCTTATGCAGATTACGGTAGATTCCGCTTTTGCCACCATTATGATTATCGGGTTTTCCATCCTTGCGTTAACCGTAGGGTTATCTCCCATCTGGCTGTTGTTCGGTTTGGTGGTAATCGTTTTGGTAGGAGCCATGATCTCTGTCATGGTTTTGGGTCATAAGAACCCCGATCTGGTTGTTCGGATCCTTATCCCCATTGCCCGTTTCATCAACAAGGTCTTGGTTCGTTTCCACAAAGACCCGATGGCTCCTTGGGTGGAAAAAACGGTGGGGTCGTTTTCCAGTGCGGCGAAGCTCATCGTGCAGAATCCTAAAACCACATTGAAGGCATGGGGTTGCTCTCTTATTGCAAGCTGCTGCGAGCTTTCTGCGTTTTGTTTGGTTGGCTATGCGTTTGGTGTTGCTGTTCCCGAGTCGTTGGTGTGCGGCTATGTGGTTGCGACCCTGTTTGCTATGGTTTCGTTTACGCCGCAGGGCGTTGGTGTTGTTGAGGCGGCAGTCACCGTTGCCTTTACTGCTTTTGGCGCTTCGGCAACTGCTGGTATGGCAATTGGCTTGGTCTACCGTGGCATCGTGTTCTGGATGCCCTTCCTTATTGGTGCAATCCTTATCCAGACCACCAAGACCTTTCGTCCTAAAAGGGAAAAGAAGGAAAAGCTTCCCGACAACAACTTCAACCGTCAGCGCGTTCGTGCGGAGTTGGGGCGTGAAGCTGCCGAGCACAAGGCGCAGCGTGATGCGCTTCGCCCCAGTGCCGTAAGGAAAAACAACTTCGATGAAGATCTGCGGTCGGGCAAGGGGGAACAAGCCTCTTCGCCCGATGAGCCGGAACTTGAAGAAGCGTAATGAAAATTGTCATTTTTAAATCGAGAGGAATTCCATGCCCAGTTTTATCGAGCATCTTTCGCATACTACCCGCAGTTACCGTAGATTCCGTAGCATCTACCGCGTGCCTGAAGGCCACATGAAGAAGTGGGTCGACAATACGCGTTACACCGCTAGTGCCAAGAACTTGCAGCCTTTGCGCTATCGCATTGTTTCCGATAGGGAAATGTGCGCGAAGGTGTACGACACGCTTGCATGGGCTGGCTACCTTACCGATTGGGAAGGCCCTGAAGAAAAAGAACGCCCAACTGGTTACATCGTAATGGCGGTCGACACTGAGGTCTCTTCGGTTCAGGCCGCTCAGATTGACATGGGCATCTGCGCGCAAACCATTATGCTTGCATCTACAGAAGAAGGCTTTGGCGGTTGCATGATCATGTCCTTCAAGAAACAACAGCTTAAACAAATCCTGGAGATGCCCGAAAACCTTGAACCGGTGTTGGTGCTTGCTTTGGGCAAGCCTTGCGAAGAAGTATGCATCGTTGATATGGAAGATGACGATGTGAAGTACTATCGCGATGAAAACCAGGTGCACTACGTACCTAAGCGTTCGTTCGATAGCATCATGTTCTAGCCATGAAGAAGTCAGAGGCACTTAATACCCTTGGTCTTGCGCAGGGCGCTTCGGAAGAAGACATCAAGAAAGCGCATCGCAAACTGATCATTGAGAACCATCCCGACAAGTTCGGGCAGGATGAACAGGCGCGAGCTAAGGCTGAAGAAAAAACGAAACTCATTAACGAGGCGCGCGATGTGCTTCTGAACCATTCGTGGGATCCTGAGTACAGCACCTCGGGAACTCCTTATGGGGCGCCGTTTTCCTACAACCCTTCTGCGGGTCGTCCTCAGAATGCCCAAGGCAATCCATTTGAAGGATGGCCGTTTACTGAATCGTTTGTTTGGACCACATGGGATGAAAACGGAAACAAAACTACGTACACCAGCACAGGGGGCAATCCCTTCCAAGGGAATCCATTCGGTGCGAACCCGTTTTCGTGGACCGATCCCTTCGACATGGGTGGTGCGCATGCGGGCGATTCTGGCTCCAACGGGGCAGGGGGACGTTCCTACCAAGGCAACCAGTGGGGTGGCAACCCTTTTGCCAATTCGTCGAATCCCTTTAAGGGAACAGTGTTCGATTTCAGTTCATTCTTTTCGAATGCCCCCACAGCAGAAGAACTGGTCCAGGAAGCAAAAGCTGATTTGCGGCTGGATATTGAGCTTATTGTCGCGAAACTTGTTATTTTGGCGCTGTCGTTTTTGCTGAGCGCTCCAGCAACGGGCTTGTATCTGTACACCATCATCTCCATTGGCCAGGGCATCTGGAAGCGTCTGAATTTCCTTTCCCTTGTCCTGCTCGTGCCTTTCGTGATGCTGGCGCTCATCTTCACGCCAGGGGGAGACGCGACCATTGGGATAATTGCCCTGATTCTGTTTGCCTGCGCGGTAGGCTTCGACATATCGAATGTGTATCGCCATGTGAAAATGATTTGTACCCTAAAGAGGAACTAGGGTCAAGTTAAAGGTTGGTTAAGATCGCGCGAGGCTCGCTTTGGCGGGCCTCGTTCTGTAAGTAGGGGTGATATAATCTGAAAACTTAGCAGTAGGTATTGATGAAGGAGAGCGTATGCCACGTCCTATGACCATGGCAGAGAAGATCCTTGCAGCCCATGCGGGGCTCGAGGAAGTGGTTCCCGGCCAATTGATCGAGTGCAACCTTGACCTCGTTCTTTCCAACGACGTTACCGCACCCATCGCCATTAAGGAATTCAAGAAGATCGGCGTAGAAAAGGTTTTCGATCCTACCAAGATCGCTTTGGTTCCCGACCACTACGTACCCAACAAGGATATTAAGAGCGCCGAACAAGCCAAGATGACGCGCGATTTTGCCCGCGAGCAGGGTATCACCCATTACTACGAAGTGGGTTGCATGGGTGTAGAGCACGCACTCCTACCTGAGCAGGGCGTTGTAGGCGCTGGCGACCTCATCATTGGCGCCGATAGCCATACCTGCACCTATGGTGCGTTAGGCGCATTCTCTACTGGCGTTGGTTCTACCGATGCTGCTGTGGGCTATGCCACCGGCAAAGCATGGTTTAAGGTTCCTGAAAGCCTGCTGTTCAACGTTGAAGGCGAGCTTCGCCCTGGTGTTACCGGTAAGGACATCATTCTTCATATCATCGGTATGATCGGCGTAGATGGTGCTTTGTACCAGGCAATGGAATTCCGTGGAAGCGCCATTGAAGGCCTTACCATGGACGAGCGCCTTTCCATTTCCAACATGGCTATCGAGGCAGGCGGCAAAGCTGGCCTTATTCCTGTCGACGATGTTACTCGCAAGTACATGGACGGCCGCACCGAGCGCCCCTATACCGAGTACCACTCTGACCCCGATGCGGTATATGCGAAGGTGTACAACATCGACGCGCAGAATATCGTTCCTACAGTTGCTTTCCCGCATTTGCCCTCTAACACGCGTCCCGCATCCGAGGCTCGTGATATCGTTATCCAGCAGTCCGTTATCGGCTCTTGCACTAACGGCCGCATCGAAGATATGCGTCAGGCCGCCGCTGTACTGAAGGGTCATAAGGTTCATCGTGATGTTCGTTGCATCATCATCCCTGCAACGCAACAGGTTTACCGTCAGTGCATCAAGGAAGGCCTGATGGATATCTTCCTGGACGCCAACTGCGCAGTCTCCACTCCTACGTGCGGTCCTTGCCTGGGTGGCTACATGGGTATTCTTGCCGCTGGCGAGCGTTCTATCGCAACCACCAACCGCAACTTCGTAGGCCGCATGGGCGATCCCACCAGCGAGGTGTACCTCTCTTCGCCGGCAGTTGCTGCTGCCAGCGCTGTGCTGGGTCATATCGGTCTTCCTGAAGATCTTGATTAATTAGGAGAAGCGCAATGCAATTTAAGGGAACAGTTCATCGCTACGGTCGCGATATTGATACCGACGTAATTATCCCAGCTCGCTACCTCACCACTTCCGAGCCTTCCGAACTTGCCAAGCACTGTTTGGAGGATTTGGATGTCGAGTTCGTCAACAACGTAAAATCCGGTGACATCATTGTTGCCGAAGAAAACTTTGGTTGCGGCTCTTCGCGCGAGCATGCACCTATCGCCATCAAGGCTGCGGGCGTAGATGCCGTTATTGCCAAGAGCTTTGCTCGCATCTTCTATCGCAATTCTATCAACACGGGGCTTGCTATTCTTGAATGCCCCGAAGCGGTAGATGCTATCAAGAATGGCGATGTGGTTAGCGTCGATACCGAAACCGGTACCATTACCGACGAAACCACGGGTGAAAGCTTTACGGCTCAGCCTTTCCCGCCCTTTATTGCCGATATCATCGAGCAAGGCGGCTTGCTGAACCGCACGCGCCACGTGCTGGGGCTTGCCTAAGCGTTCGTTTCGAACGTAATTTCTTGAAACGCCTTTCGGGGCGTTTCTTTCTTTGCGGTAATATCGTTTGCGAACTGTTTTTCGCTGAAAGAGGATTTCACTATGACCAAGACGTACAAGATCTGCACGTTGCCCGGCGACGGAATCGGCCCCGAGATCATGGCCGAAGGCGTTAAAGTGCTGAAGGCATTGGGTGAAAAGTATGACGTCGATTTCGCATGCGAAGATGCTTTAATCGGCGGTTGCGCTATCGATGCTACAAGCGAAGCGCTTCCTCAGGCAACGCTTGATGCTGCCAATGCGTCGGATGCGGTACTGCTCGCTGCAGTGGGCGGCCCGAAGTGGGACACCACCGATCCCTCGAAGCCTCGTCCTGAGCAGGGTTTGCTCGGCATTCGTAAGGCGCTGGGCTTGTATACCAACCTGCGTCCCGTTCAGATTTTCAACGCATTGGCCGAGGCCTCTACCTTGAAGCCTGAGGTGATCGATGGCGTAGACATGATGATTGTTCGCGAGCTTACCGGCGGTTTGTATTTTGGTAAGCGCGAGCGTTTCTACGACGAAGAGGGCGCAGGTACCGATGGCAAACCTGGCCAGCGCGCATACGATACGCTTGAGTATCGTGAATATGAGATTGAGCGCATTGCCCGTCAGGCATTCGAGGCTGCCCGCAAGCGCGGCAAGAAGGTTACCAGCGTCGACAAGGCTAACGTTTTGGAGACCAGCCGCATGTGGCGCGAAATCGTTCATCGAATTGGCGAAGAAGAATATCCCGATGTTCAGCTCGAGGATCTGCTGGTAGACAACACGGCAATGCAGCTTATCAGCCGTCCCGCTGATTTCGATGTAGTGGTTACCGAAAACATGTTTGGTGATATTTTGTCCGACGAGGCTGCTCAGATCACGGGTTCGCTGGGCATGCTTGCAAGCGCTTCCTTGGGTGACGGCGTTGCTCTGTATGAGCCGAGCCATGGCAGTGCGCCCGACATCGCGGGCCAGGGCATCGCGAACCCCTTGGCTCAGATCATGTCGGTTGGCATGATGTTGCGTTACAGCTTCGACATGGGCCAAGCGGCAGATGATATCCAGCGCGCTATCACCGAAGTGCTTGACGAGGGATGGCGCACGGGCGACCTGAAGGACGCTTCCACTCCTGCAGATAAAGTAGTCGGCACAGTTGCTATGGGCGATCTGATCGTTCAACATCTGTAAGCTTAGATGTGCTTTTGCGGCCTCTGTCTTTCTCGACGGAGGCCGTTTTTCGTTTGTCGGGAAAATAGGGACAGGTACCAGATTTCCGCTTTTCGTGGGAATCTGGTACCTGTCCCTATTTTCCTACCCGTGTTCCTTTTTTGCGTGCTAATGCAGCGCTATAATAGTGCGGTTACAGGCACAGGAGTGCCTAAGTTGAGTTTTGAAAGAGAGCAGCACAGAGCATATGGCAGTGAAAGCACCTGAGGGAACCTTCGATCTTCTTCCCGATGATGTGCGGTTTTGGGATCATTTCCGTCAAACCGCATTTGAGATTTTCGGTCGTTGCGGCTATCAGCCCATTGAAACCCCGCTGTTTGAACAGACGGATCTGTTCGTGCGCGGCATCGGTCAGTCCACCGATGTTGTTTCTAAAGAAATGTTCACTGTTGTTTCCGGTGGCAACATGGAAAAGCTTCTTGCTGGTGAATCGCTGAAAGCAAAAAGCCGCCTTTCTCTTCGCCCGGAGGGAACAGCAGGTACTGTTCGCGCCGTGGTGCAGCATGATATGGTTCCACAGGGCGGTGCTCCCGCAAAGCTTATGTATGCTGGTCCGATGTTCCGTGCTGAGCGCCCTCAGAAGGGTCGCTTGCGTCAGTTCCGCCAGGTGGGCGTTGAGTGCCTGGGTGCTGATGAGCCAACGGTAGATGCCGAAGCAATCATCATGCTGATGCGTTTCTATGAAGCCATCGGTATTCCCGCTTCGGAAACTCGCCTGCTTTTGAACTCTATGGGCTGCGAGAAGTGTCGTCCGGCTTACCGTGAGATGGTGCGCGAGCACATCCACCAGCATTCGGAAGAGCTGTGTGAAGAGTGCAACCATCGTGCCGATCTGAACCCACTTCGTGCATTCGACTGCAAGAACGAACACTGCCATGAGGTGATGGAGGGTGCTCCCAAGATCACCGATCACCTGTGTGACGACTGCCGTGCTCATTATGAGGCAGTTAAGGGTTATTTGGATGCCGCGGGTATTGCGTATGTCGAGGATTCCCGTCTGGTTCGTGGCTTGGACTATTACACGCGCACGGTGTTTGAGATCCAGGTTGATACGGGCATGGGCAGCCAGAACGCCATCGGCGGCGGTGGCCGCTACGACAAACTTGCTAAAGAGGTTGGCGGTCGCGATACTCCGGGCTTGGGCTTTGCATTGGGCTATGAGCGTTGCGTGCTAGCGCTGGAAGCACTCGGTGCCAAAGCGTCAAGTGAAGTTGCGCCTGCGGCATTCATTGCCTGTGTCGACGATTCCACCCGTGCAACCGCCTTTAACTTGGCACAGGAGCTTCGTGCTCAGGGGCTTTATGTTGAGGTGGATCATCAGAAGCGTAGCCTGAAGAGCCAATTCAAATTGGCCGACAAGCTTTCTGCTCGTAAGGTTATCGTGCTCGGCCCCGATGAGGTTGCCGAAGGCGTTGCCAAGATCCGCGATATGGAAACCCATGAAGAGCAGGCTGTGAAGCTCGATGCCGTTGCGGGGGCTTTGGCGTAGAGAAAAGACGTTTTGCCTTAGTTTGATTACCGCACCGAGTTGCGCATGGGCGCTTCCCTGGTGAAGAGATACCGTAGTAAACAATGGCTGCTTTACATGGCAGCTGGTAGCGATAGGAAAGAGGAGTAAGCACTACCATGACCGATTATCTGAACGAATACTGCATGCACTCCCATACGTGTGGGCAGTTGCGCCGCAGCGACGTTGACGCAGAGGTTACCCTGACCGGTTGGGTATGGCACAACCGCGACCATGGCGGTCTTATCTTCGTAGACCTGCGTGATCGTGAGGGTTACACCCAGGTTGTTGTTGACCCCGATTGCGTAAGCGAAGAGGACTTCCATGTAGCTGAGCATCTGGGCCGCGAATACGCCCTGGAGGTTACCGGTAAGGTTCGCGCGCGCTTGGACGAAGCCGTTAACCCGAATATGGCAACAGGCGAAATCGAGGTTTTGGCAAGCTCCGTTAAGGTGCTGAACACCTCCGTTACTCCTCCGTTCTCCATCGAAGACGGTATCGAAACCGATGAAACCACTCGCATGAAGTGGCGTTATCTCGACCTTCGTCGTCCCGAGATGTATGCAAACCTGAAGCTTCGCCATGTTGTTGCCCAGGCAATGCGCTCTGCTCTTAACAAGCGCGGCTTCCTTGAGGTTGAAACGCCTATCCTGGCAAACTCCACTCCTGAAGGCGCACGTGACTACATTGTTCCTTCCCGCCCTAATCCCGGCAAGTTCTATGCATTGCCTCAGAGCCCTCAGCAATTCAAGCAGATGCTGATGGTTGGCGGCATTGAGCGCTATTACCAGATTGCACGTTGCTTCCGCGATGAAGACCTTCGCGCAGATCGTCAGCCCGAGTTTACTCAGGTTGACATCGAGATGTCTTTCGTTAAGGAAAACGATGTAATCGACATGATGGAAGGTGTTTTCCAGGAAGTTCTGGAAGCGGCTGGCGTAGAGCATGAGTTCCCGCTGCAGCGCATGCCCTGGAAAGAGGCAATGGATCGTTTTGGTTGCGACCGTCCCGATATCCGCTTTGGCATGGAGCTCGTTGAGCTTACCGAAATCGTTCGTGGTTGCGGCTTTGGCGTATTCTCCAAGGCGGTAGAAGCCGGCAACATCGTTAAGGCCATCAACTGCAAGGGCGCTGGCGACTGGAGCCGTGGCGAGATTGAGAAGCTGGGCAACATCGCTTCCGAAAACGGTGCTAAGGGCATGGCTTGGATTGCTTACACCACTGACGGCAAGGAAAAGAGCCCCATCATCAAATTCTTGGGTGACGAAGTTCATGCCAAGATCAAGGAAGCTATGAACGTAGAAGCAGGCGACTTGGTTCTGTTTGCTGCAGATACTTTCGATATCGCAAACGCTGTTCTTTCTGCCTTGCGTTTGCACATGGCTGATGCGCTGGACATCCCTCGCCCCGGTCATAAGCTGCTTTGGGTTGTTGACTTCCCGATGTTCAAGTTCGACGAGGAAACCAACAAGTATGCAGCAGAGCATCATCCCTTCACGATGATTCCCGAGGCTGACTGGGATAAGATCGAAACCGATCCTCTGGCTTGCGGCAGCTACAGCTACGACATCGTTATGGACGGCTTCGAAGCTGGCGGTGGCTCCATCCGTATTCACAACGCCGAGTTGCAGAAGCGCGTTCTTGCTCGTTGCGGCGTAGATGAAGAGGACATGGAAGTGAAGTTCGGTCACCTTATCCATGCTCTTGAGCTCGGTGCGCCCCCTCATGGCGGCATTGCTATCGGCCTTGATCGTCTGGTTATGCTCTTGGCTGGCAAGCAGTCCATTCGCGACGTTATCGCCTTCCCGAAGACGAGCTCCGCTTCTGACCCCATGACGGGCGCCCCGAATGCGGTTACCGCAAAGCAGCTGAAGGAAGTAGCCCTGCGCACCCTGTAAGCGGGAACATAGAGGCAGGTATCGTTTTCCCACTATACTTTGATTGTGGGATGCAGAAGGCTTCTTTCGGCGTAGAGTGAGCATGCTCCTTTCTGCTTAAGCAAATACAGCTAAATGCCCGTTGGTTCATTAGCGAACCAACGGGCATTTTATTGTTGGCGTATTCCCAAAAATGGTCTGTCGCTATTTAGTCGTGTGGGGTAGGATTGCCCTTGGTTCTTTGTTCGGTGGAAAGGATTTGCGATGGGGAACAAGAAGTACTTCTTCTTTGATTACGATGGCACGCTGGCAGTGCCGCGCACCCGTTCAATTCCTCAAAGCACCCTCGAAGCTCTTGATGAATTGCGAGCGCAGGGGCATTTCATTGCTTTGGCTACTGGACGATTACAGGTAAATGCGGTTGATTACATCGATTCGGCTGGTATTACCAATATTGTTGCCGACGGAGGTTATTCAGTTACGTTGAACGGCGAGCTGAAGTGGATGGAGGGACTTCCGCTTGCTCCAGTGAAGAAATGCCTGCATATCCTTGAGGATCAGGGCATTCCCTGGGCGGTTAGCACCACCAATGAGTTGGTGCGCTATTCCCCGCGGGAAGACTTTGCCGAGATAGCGGGTGATTACTATGTTCCCACCAAGTACGACCCCAATCTGCGCATTGATGATTTGAACTGCATTTATAAAGCGTATATACCTTGTTCGACCAAGGACGAGGATATGGTGTTTGCTACAGGAGCCCTCAACGAGGTTCCCCATGTGCGCTATGACTCTGACACCATCTTTGTTGAGCCGATGGATAAACAACGGGGCATTAAACGAATGATGAATTTGCTTGATGCGCCTTACGAAGATGTCGTGGTGTTCGGTGACGGCTTCAACGACGTTTCAATGTTTATTCCCGAGTGGACTTCGATTGCCATGGGAAACGCACGGCAGGTTTTGAAGGAGCGAGCGAATTTCGTTACCACGAACTGCGATGATGACGGAATCATGAACGCTTGCAAGCACTATGGATGGATTTGAGGTTAGCATGGGGCGTTTCAAAAACGCATGGCAGCATTTCTGCACCATCTCGCATCATAAGGTTTTAGTTTGTCAGCATTGCTTCAAGGTCGGTTTATATCGCCAGGGCATTATGCATGATTTGTCTAAATACTCTTTGACGGAGTTCAGGGTGGGCGTTAATTACTATCAGGGCGATAGAAGTCCTAATACGGCCGAGCGTTCCGATTTGGGTTACTCTACGGCTTGGTTGCATCATAAAGGGCGCAATCGTCATCATTATGAGTATTGGATCGACATGAAGGGCAACCGTGACGCAACACTTGAAGGCAAGCCTATGCCCACGCGCTATGTGGTTGAGATGTTCTGCGACCGTATGGCGGCTAGCAAGGTGTATCAAGGTAGCGCTTATACCGATGCAAGCTCGTTGGAGTATTTGAGGCTTGAGCAGAGCGCCAAGGGCGAGCTGCTGATGCATCCCGATACAAAGGCGCTTCTAGAGCGCATGCTTACCTGGCTTGCTGAAGATGGTGAGGAGATTGCCCTTCGTCGCGTGCGCAATGAAATAGTGAAGCCGCGTCACCGCGAACCAAATACCCCAAAGTTTTAGTGAAGGCATAGGGATTGGGGATATAGGGGAGGTCTTATTTTCCCGTCTAACGAGAAGAGCCTCGCTTGCGACGTGTTGCGCAAGCGAGGCTCTTCCTTTGCAGACCATAACAAGGTGAAAAAATAGGACTTGCCCCTATACTCCCACTATTCGGTTTCTTCAGGCTTTTTCTTTGGTTGACGGACATTTACTTTCAGGCTTGCCAGGCTTACGCGCGAATGCGCTGGAATGGACTCGGTAACAAAAGCGCCGCCTGCTATGACGGTGTCTTCGCCGACGATGGTCTCTCCGCCCAGGACGCTGGCATTTGAGTAAATAGTCACGTTATCTTCGATGGTGGGGTGACGCTTCACGCCAGCAAGCTTTTGCCCTGCGCGAGTGGAAAGAGCACCAAGCGTTACGCCTTGGTAGATCTTCACATGGTTGCCGATAACAGTGGTTTCGCCGATGACAACACCCGTTGCATGGTCGATAAAGAAGTATTCGCCGATGGTTGCGCCTGCGTTGATGTCAACGCCAGTGCCGCTATGGGCGTATTCGGTCATGATGCGGGGGATAAGCGGGACGTTCTGCGTGTACAGTTCGTGAGCGATACGGTATACGAAGATAGCGAAGAAGCCCGGATACGAGAAGATAATTTCTTCTTTGCTTTGCGCGGCTGGGTCGCCATCAAAAGCGGCCTGAACATCGGTAAGCAGCACGCGCTGGATTTCGGGTAGCTTCTCGAAGAAATTCTTGCAGATCTCGTTTACGCGAGCCTCAACTTCCTCTTCGCTGATGTTTTCGGCTCCCTTGAACAGTAGTGCTTCTTTCAGCTGACGGCGCAAGGAATCTTCGATACGGATCAGCGTTTCGCCGATGAAGTATTCGGGGTTGGTGCCAGTGGGGGTTTCATCGCCGAAATAGCGAGGGAACATCACGCGGCGCAGATCCTTGATGATGTTGATGATGGCTCTCTTGTTGGGAAAGTGCTTGTCGGGGTCGGTGAAGAAGATCTCGGTGGCGCTGTAGTTTTTAGCGATACCGGCAACGATTGAGTCGAGGTTTTCGTTGAACATGCGGTCCTCTTTCGGTTGATGATGCGCTTTTGGTTGGTGGGCACGTTTTTGTTTTTCCTATCGTAGCGTGAAGCGATGCGCACTCCAATACACGAACCGTTAATTCCGACCATTTTTGTAGGTTTTTGGCACGGAAGCGTTGATCGGATGCGGTTGCCAGCCAGCTGCATCTATGCGACTGCGGTAGTTGGGATGTTTCGGGTGCTGGTAGAGCAGGCGTAAGCCAGATTGATGAGGAGGACATAGGCCAGAGCCAACTGGTGCGACTGATACCTATCAGATTAAAGATATGTGGGGAAATAGTTAGATAAACTAAGTAATTTGCAAAGTGCGCTACAGTTACATCTTGCAGTTATTGGACAAAACATGCATTTATGAAGAGAACTTAGCGCATTGTACGCAACGACAGTGGTGCGCATAGAGCCGCGTATGGTTTTTCGTGGCATTGAGGAGATCGAATTGATTCGCATTATCGTTGATTCAGGATCCGACCTGTTGCCGGAGGTTGCCTGCGAGCACAACATTCAGGTTTTGCCTCTTCTCGCCAATGTGAATGGGGTCGAGTATCGCGATGGGATCGATCTGGAACGCGATGGCTTTTATGCGTTACTCGAAGAAACAGGCGCGTTCCCCAAGACCTCCCAAGTGTCACCCCATGCGTTCGCTGAGGCATTCAAAGAAGCGCGCGATTCAGGTGATGAGGTTATTGCTATTACTCTTTCCTCGGCGTTGAGCGGTACCTATCAAAGCGCCAAACTTGCGCAAGCCATGGTGGGGGAAGAGGGCGTTTATGTCGTTGACTCCCTGACTGCAACGTATGCCATCGCCATGATTGCGGAATATGCCTGTGCGCTGCGTGACGAAGGCTTGTCGGCAAAGCAGATCGTTGCCGAAATCGAACGATTCAAAGGTCGAGTGAAGCTGGTAGCCGTGCTTGACACGTTGGAGTACCTGCAGCGCGGTGGGCGCTTGCCCAAAGCTGCAGCCCGCTTGGGCGAGGCTGCTAAGCTGAAGCCCGTTGTGGTAATCAGCGAAGAGGGAGAGGTGGGCCTTAGCACCGCTGTGCTTGGGCGAAAACGCGCTCTCGATACGCTATTGAAGAAGGTTGCTAAATATTCGGTTGATGCTTTCTTCCCGGCTATTCCGATTTATTCCTTTGGCACAAAAACGTGCGCGAAGATGGAGAACGAGATGATAGGCGCTGGTATGAATTTGTCTGGCAGGCGTCAAATCGGGTTTGTAATCGGCTCCCATATTGGCCCAGGCGCTTACGGCGTTGTTTTTGTAGAGCGGGAGTAACTGCACCGAATCCCACGTCAGTCCGTTGAAAGTTCACTACGGCTAATTTCTGACGATATTCTTTCTGCTTGCGGGTATCATGGGCATCGATAAAGAATGCCCTTTGCACTGGGCATAAGGGCTGTAATGCAAGAATCGAGGGCTCCATAATGCGTTTACTCGGCGAGGATATTACGGTATTGGCGGGACATGGTTTCGATGAAAAAGGACCGTATCTTCTCATCAACGATATAAGCAAAGCGGCGCAGTATCGTTTTAGTGTGAGGAGTAGAGCATTCACTTTGAAACAACTGCCTGAACGGTATTGCGTTGGCAGGTTTGATTTACTTACACACCAGAAGAGCGTGTGTCCTTTGCAAGTGAAGTTGCTGCCTTCGGAGCAGGACAACATGTGTCCTGCTTGCAGAGAAGCAGCGGGATTCAACCCATCTTTCTATTACGCTGAAACAATTTCGCCGCAGCAGCGCGCCTACAACGAAACGCCCCATTACGTATATCTTGCCTATTTCTCTAAGCAGCATATTAAAGCGGGTATTTCATCGGAAACGCGAGGCATAGAACGTTTGTTGGAACAAGGAGCTCGCGCCGCTTGTATTGTTGGACGCTTTCCTGATGCGTATGAAGCTCGCATTTTGGAGGCTGCATTGTGCGCTCAGTCGCAGATACTGGAAACTATGCGTGCATCGGTGAAAGCGCGATTACTTGCGGAAGAGCCCTATAAACCCGTGGAGGCTTGCGAGGCGCTAGAAGCTAGGGCGAGTGCTCTGGCGCAGATCGATGAGGTGACCCGTGCGGGGTTCTCGTTGAAGGAACCAGCCCAGGATCTTTCTCGTTATTATTTTGGCGGCCCTTCGCCTGATGTCAGTGAGTTGCAGTTGCCGAAAGGCCATGAAACCGAATGCGCGGGAGAGTGCCTTGGAATGGTTGGGGATAAACTAGTTATGAGGCAGGGTAATTTTGGGTATGTGGTTTCCCTTAAAGAATGGGTTGCTCATGCGATCGATCTTTTTGAGGGAGAGGTTCACTTCGAATACGAGTCGGCACCGCAGCAGATTTCATTATTCTAGCTCTGAGTGCTTGGGGCTCTACAAATGCTTTAGTTTTAAGCGTCGTTCCGGTTTCGGGCGGCGCTTTCTATTTTCTCAGGGAAGCTTCTCCAGAAACGAGGTTTTTAGAAAGCTCGGCTAAACGCTTGGCCGAAAGATGCTTTCCCTCCTTAACCCACTGTCGATAGAGGGTTAGCGCAGTATTGCAGCTAAACATAAGAACAAGGGATATCTCGGCAGCGGAAAGGCGCCCGAACTTTCGGGTATTGATGCGCTGAAGTTCGGTTAATCGGGCAATGAGTGTGCTGCTGATGCTTTCCGAGCTGGTACCGCAAATCAAGCATTCGTATACGGGATTCTGATTTCCTCCCTCGCAGAGATGGAGGATCAATTCGGCGACGAATTGCTCGTTGTTTTCAGGTAGATTCAAACCTTCGGTTTTGTCGAGAAACGACCCTATGAAAACGTCGAGGTATTCCTTGGCAAGGTTTTCAAGTGCAGGGTAGTGACGGTAGAACGTCTTTTTGCCGATGCGCGCTTGGCGGCATAGTTCAGCAACGGTAATGGACTCGAACGCTTGTTTGCCAGCGAGCTCTTCAAAGGATCCGTGGATGGCGTCAAGGGTCTTTACGATGCGAAGGTCGGTAGCGTTAGCCATTCGTTTCTCCTTGCTGCTTTTGGGTGCTTGTCTGCCTGTTTGATTCATAGTACCCAATAACACTGCAGGGTTGGATTATTATGACGAATAACACATGGGTATATTAAGCTATCTAAGTAGCATAACTATTTATAATCCCAGGTAAGATCGGTGCTACTAGAGTGTTGTAGGTATGGGTTTTAACATAAGAAAGGGCAGCTGTTTTGCTGCCCTCGATTCAATAATGGTTTAATTCAAAGCGCCTGCGTGGATTATTGTCTGGATGCTTTCTCTAAGGCTTCAGACAAAAGCGCATCTACATTTGCCCCGATCACATCTAAGCCTGCGGCGCTTACGCATTCCGTTTTCTCAATGCCATACAAGCGGGCAAGGACAGCGATGTTTTTGTAACCGCAGTCCGCTTCATCGAGAAGCGCGCCTCCTCGAGTGGTGACGTACGTGAGCTTGTCGGCCTTGCAGAGTCCAACGGGGCCATGCTCAGTGAAGAGATAGTTGACTCCCACTATGTCGATGTGTTCGATGTACGTTTTCAGTGAGGCTGGGTAGCTGGAAGCCCAAAAGGGGGCCGCAATAACGATCCGGTCGGCATCGCGGAACTGACGGGCGTAGGAAAATACCCCATCGTCGAATTCCCCTTTTTGCTCCAATGCTTGTCGCGCATTCAGCGATTCGGTAGTGAGTGGGGCGAGTTTTTCTTCTTCGAGGACGATCTCTGTAACCTCAAAGGGCTCTTGTGCCTGCATTGCCTCAATAACGCCTCTGGCGAGTTTCAGAGTGCGGGAAGTTGCGCGATTCACGCAGGCATTTACAAAAAGCAGTTTCATTATGGGTCCTTCTTCTGTTGGATCAATACGAGAAAGCCCCTTTAGCGTAACGCTAAAGGGGCTTTCGTGATCTGGTTTGTTGTGTTTGATCGAACGATCGTTGGATGGCTATGCCTGTCGATAGTGGTGCAGGAAGTCGTCCAGATTGGTCATGCATTCACTGAGCACTTCGATGCGCGGCAGATATACCACGCGGAAATGGTCGGGCTGTTGCCAGTTGAAGCCCTTGCCTGGTACCAGCAGGATCTTCTTTTCGTGCAGCAAATCAAGAGCAAATTGCTCGTCGTTAGTAATATTGAATTTCTTTGCGTCAATTTTCGGGAAGATGTAGAAGCCGCCCTTGGGTTTTACCGCGGTAATACCGTCGATGCTGTTGAGGGCGTTGTACACGTATTCACGTTGTTCGTATACGCGTCCGCCGGGAACCACATAGCTTTCTACGCTTTGGTGTCCCCAAAGCGCTGTTTGAACGATGCTTTGCGCGGGAACGTTGGAGCACAGGCGCATGTTCGAGAGCATATCGATTCCCAGGATGAAGTCACGAGCGCAGTCGCGGTTGCCGGAAAGAACCATCCAGCCAATGCGATAGCCGGCAATCATGTGGCTCTTCGAAAGGCCGCTGAAGGTGACGCAGAACAGGTCGGGAGCCATGCTTGCGATAGACACGTGCTCTTCACCGTCGAATACCAGGCGGTCATAAATCTCATCGGAGAAGATCATGAGCTGGTGCTTGCGAGCCACATCGACTATCTCCTGCAACACTTCGCGCGGGTACAGTGCGCCTGTGGGATTGCTGGGGTTGATGATGACGATGGCCTTGGTGCGCGGTGTGATTTTGCTTTCGATGTCTTGAATGTCGGGATACCACTCCGCCTGTTCGTCGCAAATGTAGTGAACGGGATTGCCTCCAGCAAGGGTTGCGCAAGCTGTCCAAAGAGGGTAGTCGGGGCTTGGGATAAGGATCTCGTCGCCATTATCGAGAAGAGCTTGCATGCACAGGTTGATAAGCTCGCTCACGCCGTTACCGGTGTAAATGCTGTCCATGTCCACGTTGGGCAGGCCTTTGATCTGAGAGTACTGCATGATGGCCTTGCGGGCGCTGAAGAGCCCCTTCGAATCGCTGTAGCCTTCGCAGTCGGGTAGCTGGTGACGCATGTCCTGCACAACTTCATCTGGGGTGCGGAAACCAAAGGGGGCGGGGTTGCCGATGTTGAGCTTCAGGATGCGCATGCCTTGGCGTTCCATGCGTGCCGCTTCGTCAACAACCGGGCCTCGAACGTCGTACAGGACGTTGTCGAGCTTGGAGGATTTCTTGAACTGACGCATGGGTGCACTTCCTTCTGTGATGGTTACAGCAGTACCGCTTGTTTGTTCGCTGCTAGCTTCTGTGGTGTTGCCTTTGATGGTTGCAGTGGTTGCCGGCTTGGCTTGGGCGGGGTTATCCTCGCGAGTTTTACCTTCGGCGAGCCATGATGTAGGAACGTTTAGTGTTTGGGCTAGCGCCGCCATGACGTCGGGACGGGGAATCGTTTTTCCGCTTGCATATTGGCTTACCTGACTTTTGCCCAGTTTGAATCCAAAAGCTTCAGCGGCATGGATAAGGTCGGTTTGTTTCATGTTAGCGCTGCGCATGGCAGCTTTAAGCCGATCGGAAAACGTTTGCTGTGCCACATTGTCTCCTTAAGTTCAAACCTTCTTTGAACTTTTCTAAGCACTGAAGTGAAAAGTTCAATTTATAGAAGGATAGCATGCTATTAAATTGAACTGAAGAGAATATCGGTAAAGTAAATTGAACTAGTGCTACAAAAAAAGCGAACGGCAACGTGTCGTTCGCTTGAAAGAGTTAGGGGGTGGGTTGTTTCCCGCTCGCATCGTGTTAAGTGCGAATAGTGGGAAAATGGGACCTGTTCCTATATTCTCGCTACTCCTGCAGACCCTCGATGTAGTTGATCAGGTCGCCTACGGTTTCCAGGTCTTCGGGCTCGCCGAACTCGATGCCGCATTCGTCTTCCAGATCGCAGATGAGTTCAACCATGTCCAAGGAATCAATTCCCAGAGAATCGAAGGTAGCGTCTTCGGTAACCTGCTCGGGCTCGATGTCGAGGTTGTTGTTAAGAAGGGTGGTAATGGTGTTCATGATATCCATGATGAAAATCCTTTCGTTGCGCGGTAAAACGCGAGCACATTGTACCTGATTTCAGCGCGCGCACCAGCAATGCATGGGAAATACGAATAAAGCTTGTGTAAAGGTGGCGTTTCTTTTGGATATGATGGATGCGAAAGAGAGGTGAAGTTGCATGATTTACTTCGATAACGCAGCAACCACAATGCAGAAACCACCCGAAGTTACTGAAGCCGTGGTTCGTGGTTTGTCGTCGTTCGGCGGCGTTGGCAGGGGCGTTCACCCCGCTTCGCTTGCGGCGGGCCGTGCGGTATTCGATGCGCGGGTAAAGATTGCGCGCTTGTTGGGCGTTCTTTCGGCATCGTGCATTTCCTTCGCGCTGAACGCTACTATGGCGTTGAACATCGCCCTTCAGGGGTTGGCTTTGCCGGGTTCGACGTTGGTTACCACGATGGCTTCTCATAATTCGGTGCTTCGCCCGTTATTTCGCCTTCGCGACGAGCTGGGATGCACGGTGAATATTGCTCCGATGAACCCCGATGGAAGCCTTGATTTTGTTGCATACGAACACCTTCTTGCTGAAGGTGGTGTGTGTTATGTGGCGGCAACGCACGCTTCGAATCTTACGGGCGATGTCTACGACGCGGCCCGTATGGCTGCTTTGGCCCACAAATACGGTGCATTGTTTATCTTGGATGCCGCCCAAACGGCAGGCGCTATTCCTTTGTCGCAGCAGGAGGTTGGGGCCGATGTGGTGTGCTTCACCGGACATAAAAGCTTATTTGGTCCGCAGGGCACCGGCGGCTTATGCGTTTTGCCGTCCCTCGACATTCCTCCACTTGTCGAGGGAGGTTCGGGAACGTATACGTTCGAAGAGCGTCACCCGCGCTTTATGCCAGAAGCCCTTGAGGCGGGTACTGTGAATGCCCATGGGTTGGCTGGCTTGGCGGCAGGCACGGGCTTCATTGAGAGCTTGGGTGTAGGTGCTATCCATAAAAAGGTGAAAAGCCTAACCCTGGCGTTCGAGGAAGGCGTTCGTGCCGTACCGGGCGTTCGTATTTTGGGCGGTAGCGGCGGAATCGACCGATGCGGTGTTGTTGCCGTTGTTGCCGAAGGCGTAGATTCTGCTGCCCTTGGCGATGCCTTGGCGCGCGAGTACGGCGTATGCACGCGGGCGGGTGCCCATTGTGCGCCGCTGATGCACCGTGCTTTGGGGACCGAAGAGACGGGGGCAGTGCGCTTCAGCTTCTCGTATTTCAATACCGAAGAAGAAATTGAGCAGGGGCTTTACGCCCTTCGAAAGAGCGTTGAATCTTTGCGATAATAGGTGCGATAAACGTGCCGTGAAAGGAATGTTGGCATGAAAGAACTTGATGCGCGCGGGCTGCAGTGCCCAAAGCCTTTGATGATGGCGAAGAAGGAATTGGATGCGGGCTGCGATACCCTTGTTGTTAAGGTGAGCAACGAAGCGGCGGTTTCGAATCTTTCCCATCTTGCGAAGCGCTTTGGCCGTTCCTTTTCCCCTGAACAGCAGCAGGATTATTGGGATGTTACCATCGGCGGTTTGCCCGAGGGCGCAACGCCCGAGGAATCTGTGCCGTGCGAATGCCTCGTGAAGGAGCCCTATGCCGTGTTCGTGGGTAAAGATCACGTGGGCGAGGGCGACGAAACGTTGGGCAAGAGCCTGATGAAAATGGCCTTGTACACTCTTTCCGAATCGGACAACCCTCCTGCGCACCTGCTGTTCATGAACAGCGGCGTGAAGTTGGTTGCCGGCGGCGAGCAGGCGGTTGTGGATAGCGTAAGCTCGCTAGTTGCGCAGGGCACCGAAGTGCTGGTATGCGGGACATGTCTTGATTACTACGGCTTGAAAGACCAGCTTGCAGTTGGCGAAGTGTCCAACATGTACGACATTTTGGGTCGCATGCAGGAATCTTCCAAGACCATCACGCTGTAACCATGGCAGAGTATTTGGTGGCATTCGGCTCGACCCATGCCGCGCTTTCGTTCGAGGCTGCGTTTGGCGGGCAGGGTTCACTTGTTCCTGTGCCGCCGAAGGTACGTGCGGGCTGCGGGATGGCCTTGAAGTTTTTCGCTCCCGAAAGCGACACCGCGCTTTTTCGGGTGCAGCAGCAAGCTTCCGAACTTGATGTTGAATCCCAGATAGACGGCATCTTTCAGAAAGAGGGCGCAGAATACCGCCAGATTGGTGATTTCGGGCCTTCGCGATAAATAAAAGAAGCGCTCCGGCATCGCAAGGATGCTGGAGCGCTTTTGCGTTTGGTGGCTATTCGCCGTCGGAAAAAGCGATGTGGCCAGTGTTTCCCTCGGTGATATGTCCGATGCGTGCAGGTGCGCGCCCTGCCAAGCGTTTGAATTCTTTTTCGAACATTGCAGCGTTTTCGGATGGGATAGCTGCCAGGATGCCGCCCGAAGTTTGCGGGTCGCAGATAACTCCCAGACGATTGTCGAATTCGGTATTGTCTAGCGTGCCTTGGTCGATGAACCCGTCCAGGTAATCGATGGTCGAGAACGTGCGTCCAGGGCGGCAGTAGTCGCAGGAAAGCTGCCATACCCCCTTGAACAGGGGCAAGGCGGCAAAATCAATAATCGCAGAGCAAGCACTTGCCTCAAGCATCTCGTGGAGGTGGCCCGCCAAGCCGAAGCCTGTCACATCGGTTGCAGCATGTACGCTTGCCGCAACCATGGCCTTGCTGCTGGCCGCGTTTAGCTCCATCATCGAATCGATTACCGGACGCAGGTCGTTTTGGCTGATGTAATCGATTCGGGCAGCGGCGCTCATGATGCCTGCGCCCAATGGCTTTGTAAGGTAAAGCACATCACCTGGCTGTGTGCCGGCGTTGCGCACTACGGCATCGGCGGCAACGGTACCGAATACCGAAAGACCGTATTTCGGTTCGCTGTCGTCGATGGTATGGCCACCGGAAACGAACGCGCCCGCTTGCGCCACCGCATCGGCGCCGCCTTGCAGGATGGCTGCCGCTACGTCGGTGCCCAAGGTTGAATCGAGGGCAAGAAGGTTTAGCGCTACATGGGGCTGCGCTCCCATGGCGAACACGTCGGAAAGCGCGTTGGCAGCTGCCACACGGCCGAACTCGTAGGGGTCATCAACCACGGGGGTGAAGAAATCTACTGTGAACACGCCAACAGTATCGTCGCTCAGCTGCCATATTGCGCAGTCGTCACTTGTTTCATAGCCAAGCAGCAAGCGTTTGTCTGGCGTCGGCGCACCGGCAGGGGAGAGCGATGAAAGTATCTTCTTCAAATCGCCGGGGCTCCATTTGGCTGCGCAGCCACCTTTGGTGGAGAGCTTCGTGAGCTTGACGCTCTGTTTCTCGGTAGTCATCTATGCTCCTTTCGGTGGCTGTCAGTATATCAACGGTGTTCGGCATTGTTGCTCGGCGTGCGGTTGTCTGTTTGTTTGAGCCCCGTTTCATGTCTTGGATATTCTATTATTCCCAGCTGAAAAGGTTATTTATTCTTGCCTGAGAAGAATATTTATCTCGACTGAAGAATAAATAGCGCCAAACCTACCAATTGCCGAAACCCCCGTTCGTGCTGGTGCTATTTGAATTGGTAATAACATATATCCGCTCTCTATGATTTGCAGCTATAAGACCTATCCAATTTCTGGATAAGGAATAAAGGCAAAGCATGAAAGAGAGTGAGAGATATGGAGCTTACCCGTCGTAGCTTCTTGAAGGCTGCTGGTGCTGCATTCGCGACCAGTATGGCCTTCGAGTTCATGTCTCCTTCGCCAGCATTGGCGGTTGGGTCCTCTCCCGAATGGAAGCTTGTCAACACCGAAGAGTTTACCAACATATGCTGCTACTGCGCTGGCGGTTGCGGTTCGCTGTGCTCTTCGCGTGACGGCGAGCTTATCAACCTGGAAGGCGACCCTGACCATCCGATCAACGAAGGCGGCCTGTGCCCGAAGGGCGCAACCATGTTCCAACTGCGCAACGTGGTAGACCCCGAAACCGGGGAAATCATCAAGAACCCCGATCGCGTTACCAAGCCCCTTGTCCGTCGCCCCGGTGCGAAGGATTGGGAGGACATTTCCTGGGAGCAGGCAGTCGAGGAAATTGCCCGCAAGGTCAAGGATACGCGAGATGAGACGTTCATCGAGACCAACGAGGACGGCCTTACTGTCAACTACACCCCTGCTATGGCAAGCCTTGGAGGCAGCCAGGAGAATTCCGAAGAAGAGTACCTCATTTTGAAGATGATGCGTTCTTTGGGCATTGTGGCTGTGGACAACCAGGCGCGCGTCTGCCATAGCTCCACGGTTGTGGGGTTGGCGCCGACCTTCGGCCGTGGCTCTATGACCAGCCACTGGTCTGATATGGCCAACGCCGACTATATCCTTCATTGCGGTTCGAATAGCTGCGAAAGCCATCCCACTAGTTCGCTGCATCTGCATCGTGCGCATGATCGTGGTGCTAAGTGGATTGTTGTCGACCCCCGCTATACGCGTACGGCAGAGCAGGCCGATATCTATTGCCCTATTCGTAGTGGCACGGATATCGCTTTTTATGGCGGTATGTACAAGTACATCATCGATAATCTGATCGAGCCTGGTCTTGCTGAGTACACGGCAACTGGCAAGAATTCTGACATCTACAACTTCGAGTACCTGATCAACTACACAAATGCCTCCTACCTGCTCGATCCCGCATTCGGTTTCGACGAGGAAACTGGACATTTCACGGGTTGGGATGAGGAATCGAAGTCCTACGACAACCACACCTGGCACTATCAGGTCGAGTCTGAGGAGAAGTGGGATACTTCCGCTTCTGGCGATTATGCTTGGGTAGCCAAGCCCGGCACTCCCGAGTTCACTCCTCCCGTCTTTACCAAGCCGAAGCGTGACATGTCCCTTCAAGACCCGAACTGCGTGTACCAGCAGTTCAAGAAGCACTATGAGCGTTACGACCTCGACACGGTTTGCAGCATCTGCGGCATGAGCAAGGAAACTCTTGAGCTGGTGTATAAAACCTATACCGAGTCTGGCGCACCGGGCAAGTCGGGTACCATCCTATATGCCCTCGGCCAGACGCAGCACAGCTACGGTGGTCAGAACACCCGTGCTATGTCCATCCTTCAGCTCCTGCTCAATAACATCGGCGTACCTGGTGGCGGTGTGAATGCGCTGCGCGGCGAGCCCAATGTTCAGGGCGCGACCGATATGGCTATGCTCGTTGATGAGCAGCCTGGCTATCTGAAGTGGGCAAACACCACGGACCGTTCTACGTTGCGCAAATGGTTGGAATCGCAGACCTATTCTGCCGGCTACTATACCAACAAACCCAAGTTCATGGTTTCCGCGCTGAAGGAATGGTTTGGCGATGCGGCAACAGTTGAAAATGATTACGGCTTCGACTGGTGGCCGAAGGTTCCTTCTGGCAAGGGTGCCACGAACTTCACCCATATCAACACGTTTGAGCTTATGGACCAGGGCATCATGAAGGGCTATTTCAACTGGGGCATGAACCCCTGTCATAGTGCTCCGAACGCCAGTTTTGTGCGTCATTCCATGGCGAAGCTTGATTGGCTCGTTGTTGCTGACCAGGTGCTCACCGAGAGCGCGACCTTCTGGAAGGCCCCCGACATGAAGCCTGAAGAGGTCAACACCACGGTGTACTATCTGCCTTGCGCCCTCATCTACGAGAAGCCAGGCATGATCCTCAATTCTGGCCGTTGGATCCAGTACCGTCAGAAGGCCTGCGAGCCTTGGGATCAGGCCAAGCCCGACTATGAGATGTGCGACCTTATCTGGACTAAGATCGTCGAGCTGTACAAGAAGGAAGGCGGAGCCAACCCTGCGCCGATCTTGAACACGAAGTGGGATTACTACGTGGACGGCAAGATTGATTCTCGTCCAGTGGCTTGGGCGCTCAACGGTTATCGCATTGCTGGTACCGATTGCAATACCACCACGGCGGCACCTAAGGCTGATCTACTGAAGGGATACTCTGAGCTTGCTGCAGACGGCTCTACGGCGTGCGGCATGTGGATTTACTCCGGCTTCTGGAACAACAACGACGCTCCGCTTGAGGCCGAGAAGCAGCCTTGCTATTCAAGGGATCGCACCGATCCTACGGGGCTCGGTCTTTATCCGAAGTGGAGCTTCGCATGGCCGAACAACCGCCGCATTTTGTACAATCGCGCATCTTCCGATACTCAGGGACAGCCTTGGAATTCTGAGCGCACTTTATGCAAATGGAACGGGTCAAAGTGGGAGCTTAATGATAATGCCGACTTCGTTGCCATTAAAAACGATAAGCCAGTTGAGCCCAACAACAATGCGTTCTTTATGACATGGGAGCAGAATGCACGCTTGATTAGTTATGGCATGGTTGACGCTCCGATGCCAGAGCATTATGAGCCATTTGAGAGCCCTCTCGAAAAGAACATCATGAATGGATCGCTCAGCAACCCCTGCATTAAGTTTGCCGACAACAAGTCTACTGCGCACGCTGATTTCCGTGAATTCCCTTATGTCGCAACGACGTATTCGGTTACCGAGCATTGGCAGACCGGCGGTCAGACCCGTATGTGTCCTGCCCTGATTGAATCTATGCCTACGCAGTTTATTGAACTTTCGGAAGAATTGGCGGCAGAGAAGGGCATTAAGAGCGGTGACAAAGTTCACGTTTGGAACAATCGTGGCTCAGTCAAGATTCCCGCTGTGGTCACTAAGCGAGTGAAGCCTCTTACGGTGAATGGGGAAAAGAAGCATCTGGTAGGCATGACCCATCACTATGGCTGGGCGGGCGTGTTCGGCACCGACGAGAGCATGGTGAACGACCTTACCCCTAACGTGGGCGACCCGAACAGCTTCATCCCCGAGTACAAGGCGTTCCTCGTGAACATCGAGAAAGCATAAGGAGGATAAGCGATGAGTGAAATGGCAATTCTATTCGATTCCTCCAAGTGCACCGCGTGCAAGGGCTGCCAAGTTGCCTGCAAATGCTGGAACAACCTGCCTTCGCCCACGGAATTGAATGCCTGTGCCGGCAACTTCACCGGCACCTACCAGAACCCACCCGACATCAACGGCGACACGCGCCTGATCATCACGTTCGATGAGCGCGAAACCGATAGCCAAAAGGGCATTGCCTGGGCGTTTGGGCGTCGTGCGTGCCAGCACTGCACCAACGCCGGTTGCGTTTCGGTGTGTCCGGCAGGCGCCCTGTACAAGGACGAGGAAACGGGCATGGTTACCGTGGACGAGTCCAAGTGCATCGGCTGCCAGCGCTGCTCTTCGGCGTGCCCCTACCATGTACCGCAGTACCACGGCCCCAAGGGCGCTATCAACAAATGCACGGGATGCGTCGATCGAATTCAAAATGGCATGGAGCCTGCTTGCGTAGCAACGTGCCAACCAAATGCATTGCAGTTTGGCGAGCGTAGCGAAATGCTGAAGAAGGCAGAGGAACGCGTGGAATGGCTGCACGAAAAGGGCTACAAGGATGCCGTTGTTTACGGTGATACCGAAATGGACGGACTCCATGTGATTCAGGTGTTGAAGTACGGCATTGAGGCACATGGCCAGGTAGAGAACCCGGCTATCAACCCCGCCGCTGCCCTAACGCAGATCATGAAGCCGGTTGCCGCAGTTGGCATGGGTGCTACCGTGGTGGGTCTGGCCGCGATGTTCGGTTTGGCGCACGGCTACAAGCGCGACACCTTGGTGTACAACGAGGAAACCAAGGACACCATCTCTATGGAAACGGGCAATGTGGTGAAGCAGGGCGATCCGCAAGATACCCGTACCTTCAAGGAAGCGCTTACCGAGAACTTGGGAAAGGGGGCCGAAAATGAGTAACCACGCTATTCCTGTGGACGAGAAAACCAAAGCGGCCGATGATGCGTTCCTGAAGGAACGCGCCAGCGAAGAGCGCTACATCAAGCGCCACTCAAAGCAGGCTCGTTGGACGCATGGCATTACCGTTATCTGCTGTATTTGGCTTATGGTTTCGGGTTGCTTCGTGTTCATTCCGCCGCTAACGCAGCTGGTGGGGCCCGATGTGGCATTTGCCATGCGCATGAGCCATCGCGTTATCGGCGTGGTGTTCGTGCTGGTTCCCATCATCAGCGCCATCAAAGCGCCGAAGGGCGTGGCGCACATCTGGCACAACAACGTGTGCAAGTGGACTAGCGACGACAAGCTGTGGATGAAGCTGTTCTTCCCGTATTTGTTCCTGGCCAAGTGGGTTCACATGCCCGATCAGGACGAGCAGAAATCCGGCCAGCGTTTCGCCGACGGCATGCTGTGGATCTGCGGCTTCGCTATGGCAATTACCGGCGTGCTGCTTTTGCTGGGCGAGGTTGCCATCAGCCTTCCCGGCGGCGTGCATGGCGTGCTGCTTCTGCTGCATGATGTGTTCTTCTTGCTTATGGCGATCTTCGCCTGCGCTCACATCTTCCTGGGTGCCGGTATCTTCCAGCCGTATCGCGGTATGTGGAAGGTTATGTGGAAAGACGGCCTGATTTCCGAATCGGACGCGCTGTACCACTGGGGCCATTGGGCTCGCAAAGAGCTTGACGAGGGCAAGAACGTAGTTAAGAAGTAACGCTTCTTCCGCCTTCGCGAAAACAGCCGTCGTACCGGTTTGGTGCGGCGGCTGTTCCGTTTCTAGAGCAAAACAGCCAGTGGCGGGTTTTCGGTATTGAAACCCCAGTTAAAGCGCGAAAATCTAAGCATTGTAGAAGCAAGGAGCAAGATATATGAACCTGAAGTTTATCGATCGTGTTATCAAGGCATACGAAGCCGATTTGCCCGAAGGCGATATGAAGCGCCTGAAGTTCTTCTACGGCATGTGGGAAGACATGGACCGTTGGTCGAAAGGTCCCACCACGGCCGATAAACACTATGCCGTGCCTAGCGAAGAGGTGTTGGAAGAGGCTTGGATTGCCGATAAACCCGTGTTCTCGTTTGCACCTGCAAAGCTTTCGAAGGAACGCTTCTGCGCCATTTGCTACAGCTTGCGCGAGTATGTGTGCGACGAGGGGCTGCTTTCCGAAGAGGATTCGGCGGCACTTCATGAGGTGAACTTCCGCACGCTGATAGAGCAGGCGGATATGGAGCTTGCTGCAACCGACCCAGAGGCGTTCATCGGCAGCTTGCTTTCCAATGCCTACGAGCAGGAAATCCCCGCAACGGCGGCGCACATGGTTGCCTTGGTTGGCATGCTGGCGTTGCGTGTTGATTTGGAACTGGTTGCCAAAGCGGTGCTGAAAAAGCAGCGCAGGATCAACAAGATGAACCACAACCCACAGAAGTGCCCGGTTTGCGGCGGCACGCCAGCGCTGGCGAAGGTTGGTGGTGAAAGCCCCACCGACGGCCGCGGTCGTACCTTGTATTGCCAACAATGCGGCACTGAATGGGCGTTCGAGCGCATCCGCTGTGCGCGTTGTGGTTCACAGAACCCTCAGCATCTTCATTACTTCAACGTTGAGGGTGACGATGCCCATCGCATTCACAAATGCGATGAATGCAACGGCTATATTCGCACGGTGTTCATCGAGGATGCTTTGCGCCCGTTCTCTTACGAGGTCGAGGAAGTCGTAACCGCAAAGCTTGACGCTATTGCCCGTGACCCAAAGTTCCAGACGCAAGAGCAGTATTGAAGCATAGACTTGAAGGCGACCATGAAGGTCGCCTTTTTTATTTGTCGGTAGTTGGAGGACTGTGTTGATCAACCTGGCCGAAGAGTGGCGAAGGCTCGATGGGCGCCGTCGCAAGCCTGACTCCCAAGAGCATTGGGACGAGCGTGCGAAATCGTTTTCATTCAAAGATACCCCTGATGCTTATTTGCGGTCTTTTATTTCGAAAGCTGGCATTACTGGCAAAGAAACCGTGCTTGATATGGGGTGTGGGACGGGTTCGCTTGCCGTTGCACTTGCCGCTATGGGTTGCTCGGTTATTGCTGCCGATTTCAGCAAAGGGATGCTTGATCGCCTGTGTTCGAAAGCAGCAGAGCGGGGGATGCTTTGGGAAAGGGGAACGTCTGGGTTTGGTTCGGGCGGCTTTCCTGCTGGCGATTTTGAAGCATGTCCCTCTGAGGTTCAGGTGGGGAAGATTTTCCCTCTTCTCATGAGCTGGGAAGACGACTGGGCGAGCTATGGTTTGGAGCAAGGTTCGGTCGATGTGGCTGTCGCATCGCGTTCGGTGATCACCCACGATTTAGAGGATTCGCTGCAGAAGCTTTCCGCGGTTGTTCGCGAAAGAGTATGCGTAACCGTCGGCACAGGCGTTTCCCCTCGTGTCGATATGCGCGTGGCTCGTGCGATGGGTTTAGAGCTTGAGCGACACAATGATGCCTTATTCGTGTTTGGTATTGCTTCTGATTTAGGGTATGAACCTACCGTTTCTTACATCCATTCGCCCAGAAGCAAGTCATATATTTCACCTGATGAGGCATATTATTCTTTGTTGAAAACAAGAGACTATCTTGCTGATACGGCCGATCAGATAAGTGTCGAGGAAAGTGCTTGTCGTTTACGTAACTTCCTCGCTGACCATTTGGTTGAAATCGAGGAAGACGGCACTAAGCGTTGGACGCTTGACCAGCCACGAGTTGTTCCCTGGGCATTTATCAGTTGGGATGTGAGCAGTTGATTTCGCTTGAAGCTGTTGCTTCGGTGGAATTCCGACTCCTCTTATTCTGGGTAAGATGAGCTATTCGTTCTGAAATGGTTAATGTTATTTGGCTATATCGGTGATGAAACGCAGAAAGGATACTGCATGAGGTCGTTTGAGGAAGATTTGAACCGCGCGATTGCCTTCCATGGTCATCTGTGTGGTGGTCAAATAACGGGTGTACGTATGGCGCGTTATGCGTTGAAGTATTTCGGCATCGATGACCCTGATCATTACCGTGATCTAATTGTCTATGCGGAATGCGATCGTTGCCTTACAGATGCGATCATGGTGGTTACTGGTTGCCATCCCGGCAAACGTCGCATGAAATGTTTGGATTTCGGCAAGCAGGCGGCAACGTTTTTTGACCTGAATCGCAACGAGGCTATTCGATTGGTGAACGTGAGCGAAAAGTGCCCAAAGGGCGAGGATACGAAAGCGTGGTTTGCTGCTCGTAGCGACGAGGATTTATTCAGCGTCCAGAAAGTTGTGGTTAACTACACCGACCTTGATGCTCCAGGAAAGCCCCATTCCCATGTAGTTTGCGCAGTTTGCGGCGAAGAGGTTACCGATGGCCGTGAAGTGAAAACGGGCTGCGGAAAGGCTATCTGCAGAAGTTGCGCCGGACAGGCATATTACGAAGTGCTGCAGCCTTAGGGGGAATGGACCGTTCTGTGTTCCCCAGCGCAGGGCTTCGACACTCGTAAGTTGTTGTGGCTAGAGGTCCCCTTATTTCCTTTTGAAATCCCCAACGAAAGGATTCTTATGAACCCCAATGAAATGATGAGCGTTGAAGAAGCGCTTGATTGCGTGCTTTCTCACGTTGCGCCCCTTGAAGTTGAAACCGTTTCGCTGCTCGATGCGGTTGGGCGTGTTGTTGCTGAGGATTTGGTAAGCGATTGCGATATTACCCCGTTTGACCATGCAGCAATGGATGGTTTTGCGGTTCGTGTAGCCGATCTGGTGAACGCATCCGAGGACTCGCCCGTTTCTCTGCAGGTGGTGGGAGAAGTTCCTGCCGGATCTGTCTTCAACGGAGAAATTGGCTTCGGCGAAGCTGTGCGCATTATGACGGGTGCTCCCGTGCCAAATGGCGCAGATGCGGTAGTTAAATATGAGATTGTCGACTACCTTGGCGGCGACGGAAGACAGGGGAGCGCCGTTTCGTTTTCTCAGCCAGCAGCGCCTTTCGAAAACATTCGCGCTAAAGGTGAAGAGATAGCGCAGGGGGAGGTTGCTATCCATGCGGGTGAAGTGGTAAGTGCTGCTGGCGTCGGGTTCTTAGCAAGCTGCGGCGTTACGGCAGTTCCGGTATATCGTCGTCCGCGCGTTGCCATTATCCCTATCGGCTCCGAGTTGTTGACCCCGAAAGAGCCATTCCGCCCTGGGTGCATTCGCGATAGCAATTCGTATGCCATGGCGGCATGTGTTGCCCAAACTGGGGGTATCCCTGCTCAGTTGATGATCGTTCCCGATAAAGAGGAGTGTTTGGCGCGCTCCATCAAACTTGCTGCAGAAGATTACGATTTCATTATCACTACCGGCGGCGCCTCTAATGGCGATTACGATTTCATCAAACCCGTAGTTGAGGATTTGGGCGAGCTCTATATGACCTTGGTAAATATGCGGCCTGGTAAGGCGCAGACTTTTGGCATAGTGGACGGTACGCCGGTTTTCGGTTTGCCGGGAAATCCTGCAGCAGCGTATTGCGGTTTTGAGGTTTTGATTCGCCAGACATTGCGCAAGATGCAGGGCTATTCTTCTGTTGGCCGTCCGTTGGTTAAGGCTCGTTTGGTAGGCGATCGCAAAAAACGCGATCCGCGTCGCATTTACCTGCGTGCCTCGCTTTCTCGAAACGAGGAAGGCGTTCTTTGTGTGGTGCCCGCAAAGAACCAGAGCTCGGGTTTGTTCAGCACTCTTCATCGGGCAAACTGCCTGGCAATACTCCCGGAGGGTACCAGCCAGAACCCTGTGCCTGACGGCACCCTTATCGATTGCCTATTGCTTGATGTTGAAGAAGGAACGGTGCTGTAGATGATTACGTTTGCTGTTATTACCTGCTCTGATACGCGTAGTGAAAAGGAAGATACCGCCGGCGCGCTGCTTCGAGAGCTTATTGCAGACCAAGGGTGGCAATGCGCTGCGTATGACGTGGTAAAAGACGAGCGCCCTGAAATAGCTGCCGCCATTGTTCGTGCGGCGGACGAGGATAAGGTCGATGTGGTGCTCACGTGTGGTGGCACGGGTTTGAGCCTGAGGGATGTGACGCCTGAGGCCACGCGTGATGTGTGCGAGCGAGAGGTGCCTGGCATTGCCGAGGGCATGAGGGCGCACAGCCTTGCCATTACACCGCGGGCAATGCTTTCACGTGCATTGTGCATGCAGCGTGGCACAACATTGGTGATCAATTTACCGGGAAGCAAAAAAGCCGCCCAGGAGAACTGGGACGGCATTGTTGAGGTTTTGCCCCATGCTGTTTCTATGATGCATGGGGGCGGGCATTAATCAGTTCTAAGCTCTGTTCCATGTGCCGGTTTTTCCGCCTTCTTTATGAAGTAGGCGAACTGCATCGATTTCCATTCCGCGATCGATTGCTTTGCACATGTCGTATACAGTTAGACCCGCTACGCTTACTGCGGTTAGCGCCTCCATTTCCACGCCGGTTTTACCGACGAGCGAACAGGTTGCTGTTAGGTGGATGCCACAGCGACCGTCTTCGCGCTCCTCGGCATGCTGCGGCGTGCACTTTACCTCAACTTTGGTAAGAGCCAACGGATGGCAGAGGGGTATAAGGTTGCTGGTTTGCTTGGCTGCCATTATGCCGGCTATACGCGCGGCTGCCAGCACATCACCCTTTTTCGCGCTGCCGCTTTCGATGACCGCAAGGGTTTCGGGCTGCATGGCAACGAAGCCTTCTGCGATGGCGGTTCGCTTGGTTTCTGCCTTTTCTGAGACATCGACCATACGGGCGTCGCCTTCGGCGTCGATGTGGGTAAGTTGTTGGGTCATGTGATTCTCCTTGAGTGGGAAAATAGGGGCAGGTACCAGATTCCCACTTTAGCCGCCGACCTGGCTCATCATGCGGCGGGGTCCTACGCGATGTTCATGGCCGCTTGGCTTATGGGACAGCGCTGCCTTGAATACTGAAAGCACCTCTTCTTCGCTGCCTTTCCGAAGCGCACTGCGAATATCGTACTCGGTGTCGCTGAATAGGCAGGGTTTTATCTTGCCATCGGCGGTAAGGCGCAAGCGGTTGCAGCTTGCGCAGAAGTGGTTTGAGATTGCCGATATCACGCCGACGGTTCCTTGAGCGCCAGGAAAGCGATAATATTGCGCCGGACCCCATCCGTCGGGCGTGGCAATGGCGGGCTGCAGGCTTCCCAATCCTATGGACTGCGCTTGGATGTTGATGGTTTCGATAATCTCCTTTGCGGGGACAACATCGTCTGGCCCCCATCCGCAACCACCGCAGTCTTCTCCACTTCCGATAGGCATGTATTCGATAAAGCGAACATGCAAGGGGGCATCAACCGTTAGACGGGCAAAAGAAAGAAGATCCTGGTTTAAACTGCGGACGACAACCGTATTGAGCTTGACGGGGGAAAGGCCCGTCGAAACGGCTGCCTCTATACCTTTAAGAGCATCATCCAGGTTACCAAGCCTGGTAATGAAGCGGTATTGTTCCGCGTCTAGCGTGTCCAGCGATATGTTTACGCGGGAAAGGCCCGCAGCTTTCAGGTCGGCTGCCATACCGGGCAGGAGTATTGCATTGGTGGTCAGCGCAACGCTTTCGATGCCAGGGGTTTGAGCGGTTCGTTCAATGAGGCTCAAGAGCCCTTTACGAACGGTTGGCTCGCCGCCGGTGAAACGGATATGCTTGATTCCGAGCTGCGATGCGCATTCGATTGCTTTATGGACTTCTTCGAGGGTTAGTACGCTTTCGCGGGGAATGCTCTTAACGCCATGCTCAGGCATGCAGTAGATGCAGCGCAAGTTGCAGCGGTCGGTTAGCGATATGCGCAGATAGTCGATTTGTCTTCCCTGACCATCTTTCATGGCGTCTCCTTTCGGGTGATAGTGGTATGCGGGTTGAGCCGTTGAGCGTAACCGCGTTGGTTCGGCTATTTGGATACGAGGTAAACCTTATCGGAAGGGATGCGGATCAGAAGCACTTCGTCTTTGACTGGTAGCTTTTCTTCGGGCACCTTCAATTTGTCGACGCGCCAGAATAAGTGCTGTTCAAGGTATTTCATCTCATTTTCAGTCTGTTCAACTACGGGGTCTGAGCCTGGCGTACGATCGAGGAATTCCAGCAGCACCGAACGATCAAAACGCGAGTCGCTCGTGCGAACAACCCGAACACGATAGGTGTTTCGTCCTGGCTCTTCCGCGCGTTCCAGAAAGAATGCTCGAACTCCCATGTAAGTTAGGTTCTCCGGTGCGGGCTTGTCAGTTTCCACTTCGATGCCCCAGGCGGGTAGGAATATTCGATGGACGTCAACCTGATGGGCAAAGGTTGTGTTCTTGCAGCCAGAGAGTCTGATGCTTGCTGCTGATTGGGGGTTGTTGACCAAATTGCTGCCCGTGCTCACCTCCATGACGTGCCCTTTTTCGATTACGGCAATACGGTCGCAAAAACGCAGTGCCTCATCGATATCGTGGCTAACGTACAGAATTGTTCCGTGGAAGGTTTCGAACAGTCCAGCCAGGTTCTGCTCCAATACGCCTTTTAAATGCGCATCGAGGGCAGAGAAAGGTTCATCAAGCATAAGGATGTCAGGTTTTGCTGCAAGCATGCGGGCCAAGGCAACGCGCTGTTGTTGCCCTCCAGAAAGTTGCGAGGGGTATCGTTTGCCGAATCCGTCTAGGCCAAAGCGCTTCAGCTCAGCGTTTACTTGAGCGTTGCGTTCTTCCTTGGGCAGTTTTCGGTCAATTCCCGCTGCCACATTTTCTGCCACGGTTAAGTTGGGGAACAGCATATAGTTTTGGAACAGCAGAGCGGTTTTGCGTTCTTGAGGGGAAAGGTTCACTGTGGGGCGTTTCCCGGCTTCCCGCTCAAAGAACGTTTTTCCGTTCACCACGATCTTTCCCTCATCAGGGGTTTCGATGCCGGCAATACATCTCATGGTAAGGCTTTTTCCACAACCCGATTCGCCCAGCCAGCCTATGGTTTCGTTGCCGGCTTCTATATCCACGTCAAGGGTAAATGCGGGGAAGCTCTTTTTTATGGATACGGAAAGGCTCATTGCTTAGCTCCCTTACGGTATTTGGTAGTGCGGTTGCTCCACAAGTTGATGAACAAGATCACGATGAAGCTGAATCCGATAACGATCGCGGTCCAGAACCAGGCAACGCCATCGTTCCCGTTCATCCATTCAAAGTAGATGGCGATGGGTATGGTGCGAGTGACGCCTAGGTAGTTGCCGGCTAAGAATAGTGTTGCGCCGAATTCACCGAGCGCACGTGCAAATGCGAGCACGGTTCCGGCGGCAATGCTGCTCCAGGAAAGGGGGAGCATCAATTTCAGGAAGATGCGTGTATTGCTCCACCCCAAGGTGCGAGCTGCATCGAGCATATTGGTATCGAGGTTTTCAAAAGCACCCAGGGCACTTCGATACATCAAGGGGAATGCAACCACTACTGCGGCAATAACCGTTGCGGGCCAGCTGAAGATAAGGGGAAATCCGATATCGATGAAGAAGCTGCCAAAGGCGGTATTTCTGCCGCATAGATACAGCAAGATGAAGCCACATACAGTCGGGGGAAGCACCATGGGGATGGTGAATATGCTGTCGGCGATATTCTTTGCCTTTTGCGAAAGATGAAGACACCAATATGCAGCCAGCAGGCCAAGGACGAAGATGAAAACGATGGCAACGCCAGTAGTTTTAAGGGTTACCCACAGGGGACTCCAGTTAAGTTCTGAGAGAAATTTGCCCGCTGCGGCAATTCCTGTGGCCCCTTCGTTCACGGTAACCTCATTTGCTGGGGCCAGTCGACCGAAATCGGCAAATGAGGGTTTGAAGTAGTTTGGGTTGTCACTGTCGGTGAGGTCGGAGCCATCGGTGCCTATAACGCTAGCATACACAGTTCCATTTATTTCTTGATCGAATGAGAAGCGGATGTTGCCGATTTCGTAGGTTGGGTTGCTCGTGAAGTGCCAGGTACCGATTCGGGAAAGGGGAATCGAGCCCGCTGCCGTTTTGCTATCGAGCGCACAGAGGTAGCTTTTTAAGAGTTTTATATCATTCTCGTCGTCGATATCGATGCCAAGAGTCTGTGCTGCTTGGGCGGGAATGTAAGCAACTGCATAGGATTCGGAGGCAATAAGCTGAAAGAATTCGCCTGCCTTGTTTCCAACTAAGTACGAGTAACCGTAATACGTTCCATCGATAGCTCGATTCGACCCTTTTTGGGCACGTGCGAAATCGCAGACTGCGTAGGAGGTGCCCTTAATCGATGCGCTGGTTGCATCTTCCGATACGCTAACTTTAGTCGATTCTCCGTTTTCAGAGGAAGAAGCCTGGGAATTGGTAGTTTTGGGGGCTTGGGGAGTGTCAACATCGCCCAAAGCCTCATCGGCAAATGCCTTGCAAGGGAGCAACGCCGTCATCAAAACCAGTATCAGCATGAATAAGCAGGTGGCGTTTGCCGTGCCTCGTTTTGTATTCATGGAAGGTCCTTATCTGAAAAGGTAGCGTATCGAAAAATGGGAGATGGGTGTTGCTGCGCGCCCATCTCTAGAAACTAGCGAAGTTGAAGTGGTTGTTTGCGGCTTACGCCAACTCGAAGCCCCACTTCTGCCAGATTGCCTGAGCCTTTTCGCTGTTCATGCACCAGTCAAGGAATTCCTTGGTGGCGTCAACGTTCTTGCAATCCTTAGTGATAGCGCCAGGATACACGATGTTCTTGTGGGTGTCGCCAGGTACGGTGCCAACAATCTCTACGCCACCAAAGCGATAGACGTCGGAGGTGTATACAAAGGCAATATCAACATCGCCAGACTGAGCATGCTTGCAAACGTTGCCAACAGAGGTGTCGGTTACAACCTTGTAGTCGGAGCCGTAAGAGCCGCCTTTACCGGAGATTTCCTTGCCGGTTTTGCCTGCGTCATCACCAGCGGGAGTGTAAACGCCAACGGTGGAAAGGGACTGTGCTGCATAGTTGCCTGCTGGAACAGAGTCATCGCCAACGCAGATGGAGTACTTGCCGGCGGCAATGTTATCAAGCGTTACGTCGGAAAGGCCAGAGCCTTCCTTGGAAACCATAACCAGATCATTCTTGAACAGGTCAACGCGGGTTCCTTCGTCAACATAACCTTCCTTGACGGCGGTATCCATGGAACCCTTGGATGCAGAAATCAAAAGATCGGCATAGGATCCTGCACTGAGCATCTCGTTCAGCTCGCCTGAAGCCTTGTACTGGGTGTCGGCGAAGGATACATTGCTATGACCGTCCTCAATGTAAGCTTGTTGAGCTTCTTCCATTGCCTTCGAAAGAGAGTTGGCGGCAAATACCTGAAGCTGAACATCCTCTTTCCTTTGCTCTTGTTGGCAACCGGTAAGAGCTACAGCAACCAACGCGCAGCAAGCGAAAGCCGCAAATGCGGTGGCGAGTTTTTTCGCCTTTTGGGTGACAGTCATGGGGGAGTCCTCTCAACTCGGGGCATGGTTTTGTCCTTTCGCGAGAATAAATGCAAAATCCCTTGTTTGGTTTGGGAAAATAGTCGAAACGATTGTGAGGTGTCGATTCCGAGAGGTAAACGGTATGCGCAGCGATGAAGTATCGGCAGACATCAAAGTTTTCATAA
>ENA-ORUM01000208-ORUM01000208.1-human-gut-metagenome-genome-assembly--contig:-NODE-208-length-86892-cov-15.638207_pt1 | contig 86892 bp, 75 predicted proteins | sample MGYA00242083_ERZ509217 | MGnify/ENA primary metagenome ERZ509217 (study PRJEB26280, sample SAMEA2338831) | human gut metagenome | biome: human gut; feature: human-associated habitat; material: faeces...
CTGGTTTTAGATGGTTCAAGAATGTTTCGTTGATCATAGGGAATCTCCTTTATATATCAAAGAATATCCCTGAATCTGACGCTATTCATGTTGAATCATCAACTTTTTAGTTGAATTTAGCGAAATTTTATTGGAGTTTCGTATTGCAGTTTAAAATTCCCTCTTTCAAACTATAATACATCTTAAATACACAAACTAGGCTATGACAAAATAAATCTTTTTGTCATGAGTTGTAGAGGATACAGAATGCTACCATCCTTATCTTTAGTCTTTGCCGTTAGCGTATGACTGTGAAAGTAAAAAAGTAATTTCCCATCTGTGAAGGCAACAGGATGAACAATTAGATAATCATCTCATATTGTGGAGGAATTATTCTTCAAAATACAAACCTACAACAAAAATAAAAAGTTCTTGCATTTCTGTTCGATATTTCATATAATATCTAAGCAGCTGGTTCCGTAGCCAAGCGGTAAGGCAATAGACTGCAACTCTGTGATCATCGGTTCAAATCCGATCGGAACCTCCAATATGGGGTCGTGGCGGAATAGGCAGACGCAACGGACTTAAAATCCGTTGGGAGAAATCCCGTGTGGGTTCAAGTCCCACCGTCCCCACCATCTGAATGAAAAGCTCGTCTAGAGCTTTTTTTATTTTTCATAGAAAGCGGCTTGAGCTGCTTTTTTTGTTTCTATAGATGCAATTCTGATAGTTGTAAAGATGTCAGTAAGATAAGGTGTGCTATAATTGTTTTATGTCTTATATTAATGTTTATATCGAACATAACTCTTTGGCATTGAATACAACATTTACTTATGCCTGTGATCAGAAAGTAGAAGTCGGATGTCGTGTGCGTGTTCCTTTTGGTGCACAGGATTTAATAGGCTTTGTGGAAAGTGTCGATGTCGTACCCAAAGTACAACATATAAAAGCTGTGTTGGAAGTTATTGATACCAAACCTTTATTGAATGATGAATTGATGAAGCTGGCACATACGATTTCTCAGAATTATGTATGTTCCGTAATTTCTGTTTTAAAGACGATGCTTCCACCGGCTTTACGCCCTTCCAGTACAGAACATAAGATCATATATGAAGATTGGGCCATATTAAAGGATGAAACGGTTTCTTTGACTCCAAAACAAAGGGAAGCATTTCTTTTGATTCGAGATCAGCTTCCCATGAAAGCAAGTCTTTTACGAAAAAAGATTTCCTTAGCTCGTCCTTTATTTGAAAAAGGGGCGCTTGCCTTAGAAAAACGTGTAAAGGAAAGCGTAGTCCCAATTGAAGAAATCGAGGATTCATCCTTTGTGTTGACGGATGAACAACAAGCTGCTATTGAGAAGATTGAAACAGGAAGTCATCAAGTGTATTTACTGCATGGTGTAACCGGCTCCGGTAAAACCGAAGTCTTTTTACAGTTAGCACAAAAAGTATTGTCAAAAGGTAAACAGGTTTTATTCCTTGTGCCGGAAATCGGATTAACACCGATGATGATTCAACGAGTAAAGGCGCGATTTCAAACAAAGATTGCCATTTATCATTCCTCTTTAAATGCACAGGAAAAATATGAGCAGTATCAGCTGGTTAAAGAAAATAAAGTTTCTATCGTTGTAGGAACAAGAAGCAGTGTCTTTATGCCTTTTTCAAATTTGGGCTTGATCTTGATGGATGAAGAACATGATTCATCGTATAAGCAGGATTCTATGCCACGCTATCATACAAGGGATGTCGTGATGGAGCGTGCTAAATTTCATCATTGTAAGGTGGTACTCTCCAGTGCTACACCGAGTCTGGATTCGTATGCTCGCGCTTATAAAGGGGTATATCAGCTTGTTTCTTTGACCAAACGAATCTCTTTACAGATGCCAAAGATTCATTTGGTGGATGTGAAAACGCAAACTGTGGAAAATGGATTATCGGCTTCTTTGATCACAGCCATCAAACAGGCTTTGTCTGATCATCAACAGGTGATTTTGTTGTTGAATCGAAGAGGATATCTTCCGGTTGTAAAATGTAGTCAATGCGAAGAAACTTTTACTTGCCCGGATTGTGGCATAGCCTTAACGTATCATAAAAAAGAAGATCTTTTGATGTGTCATTGTTGCGGCAGAGTCTTTCACTTTGATCATACTTGCCCAAAATGTCACTCACATTCGTTTTATCGACTAGGCATGGGTACGGAAAAGCTGGAAGAAAACTTACAGCTGATGTTTCCAAATGCGTATATCGTGCGCATGGATGCGGATAGTACGCGTAAAAAAAACGCACATGCCAAATTGTTGAAGGAATTTGAAGAAAAAGGTGATATTCTTGTGGGAACACAGATGGTTGCCAAAGGTCTGGATTATAAAAGAGTCAGTGTAGTTGGTATCTTACAGGCAGATGCCAGTCTGGCGCGTATTGATTATCAAAGTGCCGAGACAGCCTATTCCATGCTGGAACAAGCCAGTGGCCGCTGTGGAAGAGGTGAAATTGAAGGTAATGTTTATATTCAGACGTTTGAACCGGATCATTATGTGATGCAAAGTGTGATCCAACATGATTATTTTTCTTTCTTTTCCAAAGAGATGAAGTATCGTCATTTAGGAATGTATCCACCGTATGTTTATCTTTGTACGGTGATCTATCAGGATAAAAAAGAGGAAAAGGCCATGCAGGTGGCACAGGATGCCAAAGCTTATTTAAGTGATTTAAAAGTATTAGGGCCTATTTCCATATCAATGCGCCAACAAAAGGCCAGAGTTCGTATAGTGATCAAAGCTAAGGATAAAGCCCTTTTGACACAACGCGTATGGCAGCTGGTGCATCATCATATGCGCTTAAAAACAACAGTCAAGCAGGATATCAACATGTATCCATTTGGTTTGGAGGAGTAATATGCGATCATGGGTTTTAGATGCCTTGATGGAGGTCATCTGTCAGGGGCAGTATTCGAATTTGTATTTAAAACATCATTTACAGGAATGTGCACCAAAGGATCGAGCTTTGGCAACGCATATTTTTTATGGAACTTTACAAAATTATGGGTATTTAAATTATTGTGTGAATCAATATGTTAAAAAGAAGCTTCCCAATCGTGTTCGTATTCTTTTGTTAATGAGTGTGTATCAGCTCTTTTTTCTGGATAAAGTTCCGGCATATGCGGTTGTCAATGAAGCTGTTGAACTGACAAAAATCAAAAATCCATCGTTTAGCGGCCTGGTCAATGCCTTTTTACATCGTGTGAAACAAAAGGATATTGTCTTGCCGGAAAAGGAAGAAGAAGCACTTTCGATCCTGCACTCTTTACCAGACTGGCTTGTCTATATGTGGAAGGCGCAGTATGGAATCAAACAGACAAGGGAAATGCTATTGTGGACAAATCAGACCTTGCCAATCTATGTGCGAAGAAATGCGTTATACAGTACGATTGAAGATTTTGAAAAGTCGGAGTTTACAGCGGTACATAATGACTTGTACATCTATCATGGAAACGATGTCGCTGCCCATCCTTATTATCAACAGGGAAAGATGAGCATACAAGATATCGGAAGCTATGAAATTGCCTGTTTTGTTGATGCCAAACCGAATATGGATGTCTTAGATACATGTGCGGCACCGGGCACAAAAACCATGGCTATGGCAGAACGGATGAAAGATACAGGACACATTATAACGGTGGATCTGCATGCACATCGTGTAAAATTGATTGAAAACGATGCTAAGCGATTGCATCTGCATCGCGTAAAGGCAATCTGTAAGGATGCGCGTGATTTAGAGGATCTAGGTCTTTTTGATCGTGTCTTATGTGATGTTCCGTGCAGCGGTTATGGCATATTGGCACGAAAACCGGACATTCGCCTGCGAATGAAGTCAGAAGACATGGATGCTTTGATTCCTTTACAGCAGGAAATATTGGAAAGTGGTAGTCATTATGTCAAAGAAAACGGCATTTTGGTCTATTCGACATGTACGATCAATAAAAAAGAAAACGAGAAGCAGATTCAGTCTTTTTTAAAACGACATACGGACTTTATTTTGTTGGAAGAAAAGACGATATTTCCGAGCCGTGGACAAGATGGATTCTATATGGCAAAGCTTGAGAAACAATAAGATTCTCTGTTATAATTTTTAGATGAATTGAGGTGGATTATGCAAAGCCTTTATGACTTTAATTATGAACAAATACAAGAATTGGCGAAAAGCTATGGATGGAAAGGATTTCGAGGCCATCAGATCTTTCAGTGGCTGTATCGAAACCGTGTTGACAGCATTGATGAAATGAGCAATCTCAGTAAAGAAACCAGAGAAATCTTGAAACGAGATTTTATCGTGAGTCCGTTGCATCTGGTGCGTAAACAAGTTTCTCATGATGGTACGACAAAGTTTCTTTTTGCCCTGGAAGATGGGGCGCTGGTGGAAAGTGTCATGATGCTTTTTGACTATGGAAAAAGTATCTGTGTAACCACGCAGGTAGGGTGCAATATGGGATGTGCCTTTTGTGCCAGCGGTTTAACCAAAAAGAAACGAAATCTGACAAGCGGAGAAATGGTGGCGCAGTTTCTTTATGTGCAAAAAGAATTAGATCAGACGCAGGATCGTTTAAGCCATATCGTTGTCATGGGAACCGGAGAGCCCTTTGATAACTATGAAAATGTTATGAATTTTCTTTCTACGGTCAATCACGATCGTGGCTTAGGTATCGGATCACGTCACATTACCATTTCTACCTGTGGTATAGTTCCCAGAATCTATGATTTTGCCAATGAGCATACGCAATACAATTTGGCCATCAGTCTTCATGCACCAAACAATGCGTTGCGTGATCAGTTGATGCCGGTCAATCATGCGTATCCACTGGAAGAGCTAATGAAGGCTCTGGATTATTATTGTCAGGAAAATAATCGTCGTTTAACATTTGAGTATATTTTATTAAAAGGGGTCAATGATTCCAAAAGTCAGGCGCATCAGCTGGCAAAGCTTTTAAGAGGATATAATGCCTATGTTAATTTGATTCCATATAATGCGGTCGATGAAAAAGGCTTTCAAGGCGTTACCCATCAGGAAGCCATGGTATTCTATGATACCTTGATGAAAGATGGCATACGCTGTACGATTCGCAAGGAGCATGGCAATGATATTGATGCGGCCTGTGGACAGCTTCGTATCAAGGAATTGAAAAGAGGTCAAAACTAAATGAAAGTATATGCGAATACGGATGTAGGATGTACCAGACAATTAAATGAGGATGATTTTTGTGTTTTACAAAATCAAAAGGATGATCTGCTGGCCATCGTCTGTGACGGAATCGGTGGAGCGGCAGCCGGAGAAGTAGCAAGTGCTTTGGCCGTAGCTACATTCCGGGAGGAGTTTTTAAAGGTCGATTCTTTTTACTCGGATAGTGATGTGAATGCCTGGATCCAGAATACATTGGATCTTGCCAATGAACGGATCTATCAAAAAAGCATGTCGAACAAAAAAGAACGAGGCATGGGGACAACTTGTGTAGGTACGTTGATCACGCACGGAAAAACTTATATCTTCAATGTCGGGGATTCCCGTATCTATGCGTATTATGAGGATGGCTTGATTCAGATGAGTGAAGACCACAGCGTGATTGCTCAGTTAATGAAAGAAGGAAAGATCACCAGTGAAGAGGCAAAAACACATGCCCAGCGTAATACATTGACAAACGCATTAGGAGTCTGGCACGTGTTTCGTGTCGATACCAACAAGATCGAATCCAACTATAAATCGCTTTTGATCTGTAGTGATGGTCTGCATGGCTATGTTGAGCACGATAAGATCTTTTCAGTCATTCAAAATAAAAAGCTTTCCGTACCAAAGAAAGTAGATACATTGATTTCGATGGCAATCGATGCCGGCGGTTATGATAACTGTACGGTCATCGTGATCGAGAACGAGGAAAACTAATATGGCACAAACGATGATCCAACAGATTGCCAACCGGTATCAGATCTTATCATTGATCGGACAGGGTGGAATGGCTGATGTGTATCGGGCCAAAGACAAGATCTTAGATCGTATCGTTGCCATCAAAGTTTTACGCTCCAAGCTGAGTGAAGATCCTATGATTTTGGTTCGGTTTCAAAGAGAAGCCAGCGCAGCCTCCCGTCTTTCTCATCCCAATGTGGTCGATATTTATGATGTCGGAGAATTCGAGGGCCTGCATTATATCGTCATGGAGTATATTCGCGGACGAACGCTAAAACAGCTGATCCAGCAGCGTGGCGCCCTTCATTACAATGAAGCCATCGATATCATGAAGCAGTTGACCAGTGCTATTGTGGCAGCTCATCAAAATCACATCATCCATCGGGATATCAAACCACAGAATGTATTGATCAAAGACGATGGAACGGTCAAGATCACAGACTTTGGAATCGCGGTTGCCAGTGATTCGGTACAGCTGACGCTCAATAATGCGGTCATGGGATCGGCTCATTATCTGGCCCCGGAAACTGCACAGGGAAAAGAGCCATCGTATCAGGTGGATATTTATTCCCTGGGAATCGTATTTTATGAGCTGTTGACAGGAAGCGTTCCTTTTACCGGGCAGACACCTACGGAAATTGCGATTAAGCATTTGCGTGTCAAGATTCCTTACGTGCGTGATTTTAATCCGAGCATTCCTCAGTCGGTGGAAAATATCGTTTTAAAGGCAACAGCCAAAGATCCGCAACAACGTTATCAGTATGCCCAGGAGATGTTGTACGATCTGGAACATTGCCGAGATCTGGAATATCGCAATATGCAGCGTATCGATATCGATGATCGACCTGTCAGTCATGTGGAAGTTGACAAGGGGCGCGTCAAGGTTCAATATGATGAAAACAAGAAGGAGCCTAAAAAAAAGCAGCGAAACAAGACGATACCAATCGTTCTTGGTATTTGTCTGGTACTGCTTGTTGGGACTGTCGGTATTTTCACATTACAGGCGACCGGTGTGATTTCAATTGGCGCCATCTTTGGACAGGCAACGATGCCGGATGTTGTGAATATGAGTCAGGAAGATGCCATGCAGGCATTAGAAGAAGTCGGTATAGCCTCATCTCAGATACAAGTGGAAGAAGAAGCTAACGATGCGGTAGAAAAAGGACATGTCATCGCATCGGATATCAAAGCCGGAGAAAGCGTTAGTGAAAACGAAACCGTTACGCTGACCATCTGTAAAGGCCCGACATTTCTGGTACCAGATTATACCGGTCAATACATTTCAGATGTGGAAGAACAATTGAAAGAAGAAGGCTTAAATATTGAGATCGAGGTTGAAGAAAAGCCGATGGCAGATACCAATCCGGGTTATATCTTAGAACAAAAAGGATTGACTGTCGGTTCTCGTATCGATCCGGATGAAGAACAGACGATCACGTTTGTTGTCGCAGCCTATCCGCAGGTCACGATTTCCCAGGATTGGATCGGACAAAGCTATCAAAGTGTTTATCGGGAATTAAATGCGATGGGAATCGCGGTCGTACAAAGCGGCAGTGGTTCTACGATCGTCAATGTTTCACCGGCCGTAGGCAGTATCTATACACAGGAGGGATCAAACAGCTATATTACGCTGTACACAGAGTAAATGGAAAAGGGAAGAATTATAAAGATCATTTCAAATCAATATACGATTCAAATGGCGGATCGTATCATTGTCGCCAGTCCAAGAGGAAAGCTTCGCCTGGATAAAGCTCCGGTTGTCGGTGATTTTGTGCAGGTGGAAAATTTGGATGGCAGTTACCGCATTCACTCCATTGAACCAAGAAAAAATCGCTTGTTGCGACCGGCCATTGCCAATGTGGATCAGGCTTTGATCGTAACCAGTTTAAAAGATCCGGATTTTTCGGTCCATCTTTTAAATCGTTTGATTTTTCTGGTTTCTTTAGCGCATGTGGAACCAATCTTGATCATCACCAAGCAAGATTTGATCGAGGACATGGATATCTATACATCACAGTTTTCATGGTATCAAAAAGCCGGTTATACTCTTTTGATGACGTATCCGGGCAGTGATGATGAAGAATTAAAAAACATATTGAAGGATAAAGTCAGTGTTTTATGCGGGCAAAGCGGTGCCGGTAAAAGCTCTTTATTAAACCGATTGGAGCCAAGCTTTTCTTTACAGACGCAGGCAATATCTAAAGCTTTAGGAAGAGGAAAGCACACCACACGGTTTTGTGAGCTGCATAAAGTTGCACAGGGTCTGGTGGCAGATACACCCGGCTTTTCCAGTCTGGATTTTTCACGAATGGATCTTTCTTGCCTGGATGCGTGTATCAAAGATTTTAAACCGTATCTGCATCAATGTCGCTTTAATGACTGCCGACACATCCATGAACCGGATTGTGCTATCCAAAACGCAGTGCAGGAAAAACGAATCAATCCAACAATATATGAAGATTATGTACAAATCTTAAAGGAGGTCAATACGAAATGAATGAAAGAATCATAGCACCTTCTGTGTTATCTTTGGATTATTCCAAGATGACAGAACAAATTGCGATCCTGAATCAAAGTAAGGCAAAATGGCTGCATTTTGATGTCATGGATGGGCATTTTGTACCTAATATTACCTTTGGTCCGGATATTCTAAAAGGCTTTAAGAAAAGTGCAAGGCAGCTTTTAGATGTACATTTGATGGTGACGGATCCCGAAAAATATGCCCCTGTATTTATTGAAGCCGGTGCCGGCTGTGTAACTTTTCATACAGAAGCTTTAGATAATGATATCGATCGCATTTCCGCTTTATTAAAGAAAAATCACGAAATGGGTGTCTTGACCGGGATCGTTGTCAAACCTAATACTAAGATCGAGCCTTTTGAAGCTCTTTTAAATCAGGTCGATATCGTGTTGATCATGAGCGTAGAGCCTGGTTTTGGCGGCCAGTCTTTTATGGAAAGTACATTAAGCAAGGTAACCTGGTTAAAACAGAAGCGAGAGGAAAAACAATTATCTTATCGCATTGAAATCGATGGGGGTATCAATTTAAATACCTTCCAAAATGCAATTGATGCCGGTTGTGATACTTTAGTGGCCGGAAGCTTTGTGTTTAAAGGCGATATCTGTGCGAATATCGAGGAGCTTTTAAAGTGAAACCTGCGGTGCTGGTAACACCCTTGACAAAGGAAATTCCAAAGATAAAAGATGCCGATTATATCGGTGTGGATGCCGGTTGTCTGCAGATTTTAAATCAGGGACTTCCATTAGCCTTTGGTGTCGGTGATTTTGATTCCATGGACAAAGACATGTTGGAGGTGTTGAAACAAAGGGCTTCGCTTACGATTCATCCGGTTCAAAAAGATGAAACTGACAGTGAATTAGCTTTGCGCCTTTGTCATAAAAAAGGGTATTCACCTCTTATTTTGACAGGAAGCCTTCATGGGCGCATCGATCATACGATTGCCAATATTCGCCTGTTGATGTATCGCTATGCGGATCTGATCTTATGGGAGCCTGACCAAAAGATGTATTGTCTTTTGAAGGGCATACATACGATTCGCAGTTCTTACAAGCATATTTCCTTTTTTGCGATCGAAGGCTCGATCGTATCGCTGGAGGGATTTTTATATCCTCTTCATCAATATGATCTGAAGCCGGACGATATCATTACCGTTTCCAATTCGATTGTAAAAGAACAAGGTATCATCACCCTGGATAAAGGGAAGGTACTTTGTATTGAATCCAATGTACGCTAATTAGAAAAGGATAGTTATTATGCAGGAGATTCTAAGCAATATTCTATTAGGTTCTTTAGCGGTCATTTTCGGCTTTGTGATGCTTCTGGCACCGGATGGAGTCTATTTGATCCTGGTCAACTTATTATTGGTTGTTTTGGGAATCAGTTCATTATGGATGATCGTACGCTTTTTTAAACGAAGAAACATTCTTGATGTTGTTTCTTCTCTTTTTTCTTTTGTGATATTTGTGATTTTATCCAATCATCAAAGCATTCCGTTACATATACTACAAATTATTTTTGGAGTTTATTGTCTTTTAAACGGAGCGGCTTTATTTATACAGATGGTGATCAATGCACTGAATAACAGTAAAGGGAAGTTTTTTCTTTTCTTGTTCAGCCTTTTCTATTGGATTTTGGGGATTTATCTTATTCGTGTTGATAAAGATCTAAAGATTTTGATTCGTGCTTTTGGTTTTTATTTAATGATCTTAGGTGCTCGTTATGTCAATGATGGTTTTGCCTGTGTGAATCCTTTGACCAAGTATGAGTGGAAACGGAAGGTACGAATTACCTTTCCGGCTTTCTTGTGTGCCTTCTTTCCAGATTGGGCTTTAACAGCAATCAACCATTATCTGGAAGCGGAAGAGCCTTTTGAACTGGAACAGAAGGAGCGAAATGCGAAGCATGATCTGAGCGTTTTTGTTCATGTGGGACCGGTAGGCTTTCAAAAGGTCGGCCATATTTGTTTTGCGTATAAAGGAATTGCCTACAGCTATGGAAATTATGACAGCGATTCTTTTCGCTTAAATCAGACTCTAGGCGATGGTGTATTCTTTAAGGTGCCGGTAGAGTATTATATTCCCAATGCGATGGAAGCTGAGAAAAATACGATCTTTGAATATGGTATTGCCTTAAATGAAGAACAAAGAGAGGTATTGGAAGCGCAGGTTCAGGAATTTGAGAATAACAGTTATCGCTGGTATTCTAAGATAGAAAGAGAAGATGGCTATAATCGTTTTGATACGTATAAAGAAGATTATCCTTCCCGTCTGCATTATAAAACCGGTGCCAAGCTTTATAAGTTTAAACAGGGAAAATTTAAAACCTATTGGGCTTTAGGGGATAACTGTGCTTTATTTACCGATCGTATCTTAAGTTGTCTGGGTGCGGATATTTTAAGTATTCGAGGTATCATATCTCCGGGTACCTATCTGGAGTGGCTGCAGAATGAATATTTGAAAAAGAACAGTCCCATTATTACCAGAACTTTATATACATTACATACAAAAAAAGACTTCGAATGAAGTCTTTTTTGTGGTACTTTATTTGTCCCTTCGCTATTAGATAGCGCCTTGTTTCTTTAATGTTCTTAAGGCACGCGCACTCACACGAACTGTCTGAGGTTTCCCGTCCACTACCAATCTAACTTTCTGCAGATTGACATTCCATTTACGACGAGTAGCACGCATAGAGTGAGAACGCTTATTTCCAGTTAAAGGACCTCTACCAGATACTGCACATACTTTTGACATGTCGCTGTCCTCCTTTTTCCTTTCTGCTTGCGAAATTGCTTATTTATGATATCATTTGTAGCTTATCTTTTCAAGAGGAAATTTCATTGTTTTTGTGATTGAGCACATGCTATAATGGAGAACGGAATGGAGAGATCAGCATGGACTTAGTATATATGCCTATAGGCTTTATTGCCAGTTTAGTTTGTATGTTTCTTCTTATGCCGTCTTTTATCAGATATTTGCATAAGATCAAATTTGGACAAACCGAAAGAGAAGAGGGCTTGGCCAGCCATAAAGCAAAAAATGGTACACCGACAATGGGTGGGATTGCCTTTATCTTAGTACCGGTTGTATTATTTGTTTTATCTTCTTTTATCACACCTTATAAGATCGATATGAAGCTGTGGATCGTACTGTTGGCCTTTGTCGGGTATGGCTTGATCGGCTTTATTGATGACTACATCATTGTTGCCAAAAAAGACAATACCGGATTAAAGCCGGCTGTGAAGTTTTTATTGCAGAGTATTTTGGCAGTGGCGTTCTATATTATGTATTCTTCGCATAATCCGACAACTTTGTGGATTCCGATCGTAGATATTTCTTTTGATATCGGTTTCTTATACTTCTTCTTGATTTTCTTTATGTTTACAGCTGAAACCAACGCGGTAAATTTAACCGATGGTTTAGATGGATTGTGCGCCGGACAGATGATCATCGCTTTGATTCCGTTTATCGTTTTTGCGTACTTATCAAATGCCCTGAATCTGGTTTATTTACTGATTTTGGTTGAAGGATCTTTGCTTGGCTATCTGTATTTTAATAAGCATCCGGCCAAGATTTTTATGGGTGATACCGGCTCTCTGGCCTTAGGTGGATTGCTGGCTGCAGTTGCCATGGTTTTGAAACAGGAGATCTTGTTGATCTTGATTGGTTTTGTATTTGTGATCGAAGTTTTAAGCGTTGTGATCCAGGTGACATCCTTTAAAACTACCGGAAAGCGTGTCTTTAAAATGGCGCCGCTTCATCATCATTTTGAAAAGAGTGGCTGGAAGGAAACACAAGTCGTTCATCGTTTTTGGATAGTTGGTGTACTATTTGCGATTCTTGGGCTTTTGATAGGAGTGCGATAATATGGAAAAAGTCTTGGTGATAGGAGCTGCCCGAAGCGGCATTGCGGTGACTCGTCTTTTATGTAAGATGGGTTATGAGGTTTATTTAACCGATCAGAAGGAAATCGCGCAAAAAGAACAGATGCAGGCTCTAGGTGTACATGTGTTTGATCAGGGGCATCCGGATGAATTAAAAGAAATTCCTTATGCCTTTGTGGTAAAAAATCCGGGTATTCCTTATCGCGCTGCATTTGTACATTATTTTGTCAAAAAACAAGTTCCTATCTATACAGAAATAGAAATTGCGTATCGTTATGCCAAAAACTTCTCTTATGCGGCTGTGACCGGTACCGATGGCAAGACCACTGTCACAACTTTGTTGTATGAGATGTTGAAAACAGAAAAAAATGCCCTTGTAGCCGGGAATATAGGAATCCCTTTAAGTGAATTAGCTTTGGAATATAATCAAAAGGATTATGCCGTAGCCCTGGAATTGAGTAACTTTCAACTTTTAGGAATTGAAAGCTTTGCGCCCAGCGTTTGTGTTGTGACCAATCTGGCACCGGATCATTTGGATTATATGGATTCTTTGGAAGATTATTATCAATCTAAAATGAAGATTTATGAAAACTGTAAGCCCGATGCATGGTTTATCCGTAATGTAGATGATGAAGAAATTCGCAAGTATGCCAAAAATATTCCATGTGAAGTCATCGATTTTTCTTTAACTCGACAAGATGTAGCGTTGCATAGAGATGAAAAATACGCTTATTTGAATGATACGATCCTTTTTAAATTGGACGATCTAAAGATCGTAGGCGGCTTTAACTGTGGGAATGCGATGATGGCAGCCTGTATGGCATATCGTATGGGCGTTTCTGTAGAGTCTATTCAAAAAGTCATTTCTTCGTTTAAAGGTGTGGAACATCGTATCGAGTATGTAGATACGATCAAAGGTGTTCGCATTTATAATGACAGCAAGGCAACAAATACTCATGCGGTCTGCGCGGCTTTAAGTGCCTTTGATCAAAATGTGATCTTATTATGTGGTGGTAAGGATAAACATATTTCCTTTGAGGATCTAAAACAGTATGATCAAAAAATCAAACATTGTTTCTCTTTTGGCCAAACCAAAGATCATTTCAAAGAAATCTTTACGCATCAGACTTCTTGTGAAACGATGGAAGAAGCACTTCATAAAGCATATGACATGGCAAGTAAAGGTGATGTGATCTTACTGTCACCGGCTTGTTCCAGCTTTGACCAGTTTAAGAATTTTGAGGTTCGTGGAGAAATCTTTAAAGAGCTGGTAGAACAACTGAAAGAGAAGGAGAACTAATTTATGCAGTTTATTCTGGATATACTTAAATCCATTCTTTTTGGAATCGTACAGGGAATTACGGAATGGCTTCCCATCAGCAGTACAGGACATCTGATCTTATTGGACAGTGTCTTACCGTTGGAGCCAGCTGCCTTTTTTGAGGTTTTTAAAGTAGTTATTCAGTTTGGAAGCATCTTAGCGGTCGTTGTTCTTTACTTTCATCGCTTGAATCCCTGGAGTAAAAAGAAAAGTCGTGCCAGACAAAAAGAGACTTTTGAGTTATGGAAGAAAGTAATCGTAGGTGCTATACCGGCTGCGATTCTTGGGTTTTTGTTGGATGATATCATCGAGGGCTATTTAAGTGCGAATTTTATTATTGCGATCACATTGATTGCCTACGGTATCATCTTTATAGTTGTGGAAAAACATCCAAAGACACCAACCATTCATACACTCGATGAATTGGATTATAAGACCAGTTTAAAGATTGGTTGTTTTCAATGTTTGGCATTGATTCCGGGAACTTCACGATCCGGGTCAACAATCTTAGGAGGTCTTTACAGCGGTTGTACAAGAACGATTGCCAGTGAGTTTTCATTCTTTGTGGCAGTACCGATCATGTTGGGCGCCAGTGGTTTGAAACTGGTTAAGTATTTTATGGAATCTGGTTTCTTCTCCTTTGGACAGTTGATCGTACTTTTATTTGGAACCTTTATCAGCTTCGTGGTTTCTTTATTTGCGATTCGAGCCTTATTGAGTTATGTACGCAAGCATGACTTTACAGCTTTCGGATGGTATCGAATCGTCTTAGGTATCTTGGTTATTTTATTTTTCTACGTATTATAAAAAGGCGAGCGAGTCGCCTTTTTTGTTTATTTTGTAATGGTGAAACCTACTTTGCGATAGACTTTTTGTACTTTCTTATTCGCAATGATACCGGCTTTCTGTGCACCATTTTGTAGAACCTGATCAACTATTTTTCGATCTAAGACATCTTTATATTTTGTTTGAAGATCGGTTAGGAAATCAAAGACAGTCTGTCCGATTTCTTTTTTCAGTTCGCCATATCCTTTTCCCTGGTAGCGATTGACAATGCTTTCAATCGGTTCTTTAGAAAGTACGGATTGAATCGTTAAAAGATTGGCCAAACCTGGCTGGTTTTCCGGATCATATTGAATGATGCCCAGGGAGTCTGTTACAGCTGACATGATTTTTTTACGGGCAGCAGCCGGATCATCCAATAAATCGATTGTTCCTTTCGGATTAGTTTCCGATTTTGACATTTTCTTAGTTGGATCTTGTAGTGAATAGATTTTTTGACCAACGGTTGTCATCAATGGTTCCGGGATCACAAAGGTATCACTATAACGATTGTTGAAACGTTCTGCCAGATTTCGTGCCAGTTCCACGTGTTGTTTTTGATCGATACCTACCGGTACATATTTGGCATCGTATAATAAGATGTCGGCAGCCATCAAGCTTGGATAGGTAAATAAGCCGGCAGTGATGCCTGTTTCTCCTTTAGCCGTTTTATCTTTATATTGTGTCATTCGCTGTAATTCGCCCATATAGCTCATACAAGTCATGACCCATCCAAGTTTTGCGTGCGCGGAAACATCGCTTTGTAGAAAAATCGTTACCTTTTCCGGATCTAAACCGCTGGCCAGATACAAGGCTACCAAATCCTTTGTATTTTGTCTTAGCTCTTTGGCTTCGATGGGTACCGTGATCGCATGTTGATTCGCAATAAAAATATATAATTCGTATTCATCCTGATATTTTACAAATTGAGAAATGGCTCCAATATAATTGCCTAAAGTCAATCTTCCTGTCGGTTTGATACCGCTTAACATTCGCTCCATTTTCATCCCTCCGATTATTTTCTTATTTTACCGCAATTTGTCACAAAAACCAATGGTATTTTGATTTCATAGTGCTATAATAGGATTACGTGAAAAGGAGGCATATTTATGGTTATTATATATACATCTCCTGGCTGTGCAAGCTGCCGTAAAGCGAAGCAGTGGCTCAAGGACAACCAAATCGAATTTAAGGAAAAAAATATTTTTACGACACTGCTCGATGAAAATGAAATCAAATACATATTATCTCGATGTGAAAATGGAACCGAAGATATCATTTCTGTTCGTTCAAAGGCATTTCAATCTTTGAAAAAGGGAATTGATGATTATTCGATGAAAGAATTGGTAACGTTGATTCAAAAGAATCCATCCATCTTAAAAAGACCGATCATGTTATCGAAGAAAAGTTTGGTTGTGGGCTACGATGATGATGAGATTACAACAATGATGCCGGCAGAACTTCGGCCTGTTATTGAAGAGTCTTGTAACCCAAGTTGTCCTAATTATGAAATCTGCGGTGGAGTACGTGCAGAACAGCCAGCACAGGTACAGTTATAAAGAATATTATAGACAAAGGCAGTTTGACTGCCTTTTTGTATGGAATGTAGAAATTAGAGCAAGAAGAAAGCTGAAACTCTATAAAGAAAGTATATTCTTTACTTTATCTTAGATCATATATTGATGACATTTTTCTATTCTTTGAAAGAAAATGTGCTATAATAGTGACGTTGAAAACGTTTACAAATTTGACGCATAAGGAGGATTATTGAATGACAAAAAAGTATGTGTACCTTTTTCAGGAAGGTGATGCGAACATGCGTGAACTTCTTGGAGGAAAAGGTGCCAATCTTGCGGAGATGAGCAAATTGGGAATGCCTGTCCCTAACGGTTTTACCATCACTACCGAAGCTTGTAACAAATATTATGAAGATGGTGAAACGATCAATGAAGAAATCCAGGCACAGATCATGGAGTATCTGGGAAAACTGGAAGAAGAAACAGGTAAAAAATTCGGGGATGCACAAAATCCTTTGTTAGTATCGGTTCGTTCCGGAGCCAGAGCCAGTATGCCTGGTATGATGGATACAATTTTGAATCTGGGTATTAACGATGTCGTGGCTAAAACAATTGCGGATAAGTCACAGAACCCTCGTTTTGCCTATGACTCTTACCGTCGTTTTATTCAAATGTTTGCCGATGTTGTAAAAGGATTGAGCAAAAAACGTTTTGAAGAAATTATTGATGAAGTAAAAGCTCAAAGAGGCATCAAGGACGACTTAGAACTAACGGCAGAAGACATGATGACTCTGGTAGAGCGTTTTAAAGAATTCTATCAGGCTGAATTACATGAAAGCTTCCCAACAGATCCTAAGACACAGATGATGGAAGCGATTGAAGCGGTATTTAAATCTTGGAATAATGAGCGTGCTATTTACTATCGTCGTATGAACGATATTCCCAGCTCCTGGGGAACTGCGGTTAACGTACAGATGATGGTTTTTGGTAACATGGGTGAGGATTGTGGAACCGGTGTTGCCTTTACTAGAAGTCCCGCTACCGGAGAAAATAAGCTGTTTGGTGAATTCTTGATGAATGCACAGGGTGAAGATGTAGTAGCTGGTGTGCGTACACCACAGTCTATCGATCAATTAAAGGAAGTAAGTCCTACAGCTTATGAACAGTTTGTTGATATTTGTTCAAAACTGGAACATCATTATAAGAATATGCAGGATATGGAATTTACTATTGAAGGTGGTAAATTGTTTATGTTGCAGACTCGTAATGGTAAACGAACAGCACAATCGGCTTTAAAAATTGCCTGTGATATGGTGGATGAAGGCTTGATCAATGAAGAAGAAGCTTTATTGATGGTAGAACCACAGCAGTTAGATGCATTACTTCATCCAATGTTTGATCCTGCAGCTTTGAAAAAGGCTACGGCCATTACAAGTGCTTTGCCAGCCAGTCCTGGTGCTGGTTCCGGACAGATCGTTTTTACAGCAGATGAGGCAAAAGAAGAAGCAGATTCCGGAAAGAAAGTTATCTTAGTACGCTTGGAAACAAGCCCGGAAGATATTGAAGGTATGGCAGTTTCCGAAGGTATCCTGACAGTACGTGGTGGTATGACAAGTCATGCGGCTGTTGTGGCTCGTGGTATGGGAGCTTGTTGTGTCAGTGGTGCCGGTGATATTGAAATGCATGAAGAAGAAGGTTACTTCGTTGTAGGTGGAAAACGCTATAATCGTGGTGACTGGATTTCAATCGATGGATCTACCGGTAATGTATATGGAGAAAAAATTGAAACGGTACCAGCTGAAATCAGTGGTAACTTTGAGCGTTTCATGAGCTGGGCAGACAAGGCTCGTACATTAAAGATTCGTACTAATGCGGATACCCCAAGAGATGCACATCAGGCTGTTGAATTTGGTGCTGAAGGTATTGGTTTGGTTCGTACCGAACATATGTTCTTTGAAGGCGATAAGATCAAGGCTATTCGTGAAATGATCGTTGCCAAGACTGAAGAGCAGATGCAGGCTGCTTTAAATAAACTGGAACCGATCCAGCAAAAAGACTTTGAGGGTATTTATGAAGCTATGGAAGGAAGACCGGTGACAATTCGTTACTTGGATCCACCTTTGCATGAATTTGTTCCAGCCGATCCAGAAGATATCAAAGAGCTTGCCAAAGAAATGAACATCTCTTACGATGAATTAGCACAGGTAATTTCTGGATTACATGAAGTAAACCCGATGATGGGACATCGTGGAAGTCGTCTGGACGTTTCCAATCCAGGTATTGCGCATATGCAGACAGCAGCTGTTATTAAAGCCGCTATCAATGTGAATAAAGCACATCCGGACTGGAACATTGAACCGGAAATCATGCTTCCGTTAATTGGTGATTTAAAAGAATTACAGTATGTAAAGAAAATGGTAACGGAAACAGCCGATCAGATCATTGCCGAAGCTGGTGTAGAACTGACATATCATGTCGGAACGATGATCGAAGTGCCTCGAGCTGCCCTGTTGGCTGATGAATTGGCACAGGAAGCTGAATTCTTCTCCTTTGGTACAAACGACTTAACACAGTTGACTTTTGGCTTCTCACGTGATGATGCCGGTAAATTCTTACCTGAATACTATGATGCCAAAATTTATGAAAACGATCCATTTGCTCGTTTAGACCAGAAAGGTGTCGGAAAATTGATCGAGATGGCTGTGACTTTAGGTCGTCAGACACGTCCGGATATTAAATTAGGTATCTGTGGAGAACATGGTGGAGATCCATCCAGTATTGAATTTGCCAATAAATTGGGATTGAGCTATGTATCTTGTTCACCCTATCGTGTACCGATTGCTCGTCTGGCAGCCGCTCAGGCAGCGATTAAGCAGAAATAGCACAAAGAGGTCTTTCGACCTCTTTTTTACTCAAGAAAGGACATTGTATGCAGGAAACAGAAAAGATGAAACAAGGAAAGCTATACAATCCATTTCGATTGGAAAAACCGACATGGAAAGAGCTTCGTCCTTACTTGAAAGCATTTAATGACAGTGCTTACTGGGAAGATAGAAAGCCGTTGGAAGAATTATGTAAGAAGTTTAAAAAATCGTATGATGACATTTCTTTGGTGCCGCCATTTTATTGTGATCATGGAATCAATATTTCAATTGGAAAACACTTTCAGGGAAATACTGGTATCGTGATTTTAGATGAAGCGGAAGTCATCATTGGAGATGATGTGCTGATTGGCCCCAGAGTTTCCATTTATACAGTTTCGCATCCCATTGATCCTGCCATTCGAAAAATGGATTTGGAATATGCTTCTAGCGTAGTGATTGAAGATGGCGTATGGATTGCCGGCAATGTAATTATTAATCCAGGCGTCACAATTGGGAAAAACAGCATCATTGGTTCCGGTAGTGTTGTCACAAAAGATATACCAAGTGATGTGATTGCGGCAGGTAATCCTTGTCGTGTGTTACGATCCATTGATGAAAAAGATCATGAATATTGGATGAAAAAATATGAGGAGTACCAAAATGAATAAGATTTTATATATTAACAGCACCATTTCAAAGGATTCAAGAACGGATGCTCTGGCTAGATATTTACTGAGTCATTTGCAGGGGGATATAGAAGAAATCAACTTACAAAAGGAAACGAATCTTCATCCTTTGGATCAAAATGCTTTACAACAACGAGAAAACGGAACATATCCTACACAGTATGCCAAACAGTTTTCTGAAGCAGATACTATTGTGATTGCCGCTCCCTATTATGATCTTTCATTCCCTTCTCTGTTAAAAATTTATATTGAGATGATCTGTTGCCAGGGAATGACGTTTTATTATGACCAGGAAGGAAATTGTCAAAACTGTTGTCGTTGTAAGAAAGTATATTATGTAACAACTTCCGGAGGACGTGTTTATAAACCGTTTGGGTTTGAATATATCCAAGGTGTTTTCTCTTATTTTTTTAAAACTGAGGATGTAGAACTGATTTGTGCACAAAATCTGGATGTGGTAGAAGATCCTCAACAAATTCTTCAAGATGCAATGCATGAAATTGATCGGAGATTCACAAATGAAGATCTTGTTGGTCAGTGACAGTCATCGCTTTTTGGATCATTTACCTCGTATTGTGAAAAAATATAAGGGCACGGTAGATTTGATGATTCATTGTGGGGATTCTGCGCTTCCTAAAAATGATAAGGTAATGAAGCAATTTGATATTGCGGTTCGGGGTAATCATGATGAAGAAGCGTATCCTCCGTATGTGATCTATAAAAAAATCTGTGTTACACATGGACATTTCTATCATATTTATGATGGATATGAAGAGTTATTAGCTTTATGTAAGGAAAATAACTGTACGCTTTGTTTTCATGGACATACTCATGTACCGACAATCAAGAAAATCGATGGAATTACTTTTGTGAATCCGGGAAGTCTGATGGTTAATCGTGGCTCTTATGCCTATGGGACATATGCCATTATCAACTTATTCAATGATATACAAATTACATTCTATCGCTCGGATGATGATTCGATATGTCCGGATACAATTTTATTAGAAGGATTAGCACAGTTGGAAGAGTTTAAGCGTATATTAAAGAAGTATAGAGGAAATTATAAGGTATGATAAATATGATGGTTAATATATGATCACAATCGAAAAAGGAGTTAATTCTTTGAAAATTAACTCCTTATTCTTATTCCAAATTAGTATATCCCATTAAATAGGTATCGATTTCCTTTGCACATTCCAATCCTTCATGAATGGCCCATACGACTAAGGATTGTCCTCTATGCGCATCACCGGCCGCAAAGATCTTTGTTTCTTTGGTCTGATAAGAATTAGGTTTCGTCACAAAAGTATTTCTTGGTGACATATCAAGGGCAAACGCTTTTTTTACATCATCTTCTACACCGATAAAACCAGCGGCAATCAACAATAAATCACATGGGATTTTTTGTTCTGATCCTTTGACAAATTTCATTTTCCCATTGATGAATTGAACTTTGGTTAAAGTGACAGATTTTATCTTATCGTTTTTCACTTCAATTTCTTTGATTGTTCTTTCATAAAGTCTTGGATCTTTTCCAAATACCGCAATGGCCTCTTGTTGACCATAATCTGTTTTTAAGACTTTAGGCCATTCTGGCCATGGGTTGGATGCTAGTCGATCTTTGGGTGGCTCAGGCATCATTTCAATCTGTGTGACGGATTTACAGCCCTGACGTATGCTGGTTCCCACACAATCGTTTCCGGTATCACCACCACCTACGATTACAACATGTTTTCCTTTGGCACTTTCTGTTTTTGAACCTTTGATAAGATGTTTTGTGACATTGGTTAGATAATCGACCGCAAAGTAAATGCCTTTAGTATCTCGGTTTTCAAAGACAAGATCTCTTGGCTTTTTAGAGCCGATGCACATGGCAATCGCATCGTATTCTTTTGTCAGTTCTTCTTTTGAAATGTCTATTCCTACATTGACATTACATTGAAACTGAATACCTTCTTTTTCTAAGAGCTGGATTCGTCTTTGAATGATTTCTTTTTCCAGCTTCATGTTGGGAATGCCATACATCAATAATCCTCCGGGGGAATCTTCCTTCTCAAAGACAGTTATTTGATGTCCTCTTTGGTTTAGGGCATACGCAACACTGAGTCCGGCGGGGCCGGAGCCGATGACGGCGATTTTTTTATCCGTTCTGACTTCTGGTTTCTGCGCTTTCATCCAATGATTTTTAAAGCCTTCTTCAATAGTGAAGTATTCGTTTTCTTTGATGGTGACAGGATCACTGTCAACACCATTCAAACATGACTTTTCGCAAAGGGCAGGGCAGACACGTCCGGTAAATTCCGGAAAGGGATTAGTTTTCAACAATCTGGATAGTGCCTGCTGCATATGTCCTTTATAAATTTCATCATTCCATTCCGGAATCAAATTGTGTAACGGACAACCGGTTGTCATACCTTTTAATTCAATGCTCGACTGACAGAAAGGAACGCCGCAATTCATACAGCGAGCTCCTTGTTTTTGTCTTTCTGCTATATCCATGTCTTCATGGAATTCCAAAAAGTTTTGAATGCGTTGTAATGCACTAAGTGCAACATTATTTTTACGTTCATATTCTAAGAATCCTGTTGGTTTTCCCATGTTGACCTCCTACTTTTGAAAAGCCATGGTAAAGGCTTTTAATTCTGCTTCTTCTTGATGATACCCTTTGTCCTGTAAATCTTTGATGGATTTCAACATCTTTTTATAGTCGTTTGGAATGATTTTTTTAAAGTGTTGCAGTTCATCATCAAAATGATCCAAAATGTGTCGTGCCACTGCTGAATTTGTTTCTTTATAATGTTCCTGCAAGATTTCATACAGTTTTTCTTTATCGGATTTACTAATGATTTCTTCAATGGATACAAGTTCTTTATTCACGTTTTTGTATAAAGCATGATCAACATCCAGAACGTAGGCTACACCACCAGACATACCGGCGGCAAAGTTTTTTCCGGTCTTTCCTAAAACCACGGCATAACCGCCTGTCATATATTCCAGACCGTGATCGCCACAACCTTCGACAACTGCAGTCGCGCCTGAATTTCGTACACAGAAGCGTTCACCGGCTTTTCCGCGGATGAAGGCTTTACCACTGGTTGCACCATACAAGGCGACATTTCCGATAATGACATTTTCTTCGGCTTTAAAAGAGGATGTAGGATCAGGTGCAATCACAAGCTTTCCTCCGGATAATCCTTTACCAAAATAATCGTTGGCATCACCGGTAATCTTTAACGTCAATCCTTTTGGAATGAAGGCACCCAGAGATTGACCGGCACCACCTTTTCCATGTACGACAAAGGTATCTTCCGGTAAGGTATCGCCAAATTGCCTGGTGATCAAAGAACCGAATAAAGTACCGACGCTTCGATCCGTGCTGGATAGATTCACATTAATCGTATGACTGATTTTTGAGTCCATATACGGTTTAAAACCGGGAATCAGTTGGGTAGAATCCAGCGTTGTTTCCAGCTTAAAGTCATAGCCATCCCTTGGATCATAATGCACATTTCGATCTTTTCCAATCAGAGAGTATAACTCCAACATAGCTTGTCTTGGTTTTAAATCGTTTCGCACCTGCAGACAATCGCTGTGACCAACCATTTCGTCGATGCTTCTAAAGCCTAGGCTTGCCATGATCTCACGTAATTCCTGGGCAATAAACAACATGAAATTCATCACGTATTCAGGTTTTCCTTTAAAGCGTTTACGCAAGGATTCATTTTGTGTCGCAACACCGAAAGGACAGGTATCTTGATTACAAACACGCATCATCATACATCCCATAGTAACTAATGGTGCAGTCGCAAAGCCAAATTCCTCGGCTCCTAATAAACAGGCAATGGCTACATCTCTTCCGGTCATCAGCTTACCATCGGTTTCCAGAATGACACGAGAACGCAGGTGATTATCAATCAGGTTTTGATGGGTTTCGGCCAACCCCAATTCCCAAGGTAATCCCGCATGGTGAATGCTGGATTGGGGAGCGGCTCCGGTACCGCCATCATAACCGGAAATCAATATAACGGTAGCTCCGGCTTTGGCCACACCGCTGGCAATCGTTCCGACACCGGCTTCGCTGACAAGCTTAACGCTGATACGTGCTTCTTTATTGGCATTTTTTAAATCATAGATCAGCTGTGCCAGGTCCTCAATAGAATAAATATCATGATGAGGTGGTGGTGAAATCAAGGTAACACCGGGTGTACTGTAACGGGTCTTGGCAATCCATGGATAGACTTTCTTGCCTGGCAGATGTCCACCTTCGCCGGGCTTTGCACCCTGTGCCATTTTAATTTGTATTTCTTTGGCACTGACCAAATAAGCGCTGGTTACGCCAAATCGACCGCTGGCGACCTGCTTGATGGCTGAATTTTTTTCAGTGCCTAAACGTTCCGGCTTTTCACCGCCTTCACCGGAATTAGATTTTCCGTGCAGTCGATTCATCGCAATGGCCATACAAGTATGTGCTTCTTCAGAAATTGAACCATACGACATTGCTCCGGTCTTAAATCGTTTTACGATTTCAGATACAGGTTCGACTTTTTCTAACGAAATCGGTTTTCGATTGGATTTGAATTCTAAAGAGGCTCTTAATGTATGAGGATGTTCTTTGTCATTTACTCTTTTTGTATATTCTTTAAAAAGCTCGTAATCGTTTTCTCGCGTTGCCCTTTGCAGCGTTACGATGGTTTTCGGATCATAGAGATGATCTTCTTTACCTTGCCCACTTCTTAACTTATGGAAACCATAGCTGTCTAACTTGGTATCACAAGAAAGACCTAATGGATCAAAACCATGATCGTGATGAACGATAAGGTCTTCTTCAATTTCTTTTAAGCCGATTCCTCCTACACGCGATACGGTATTGGTGAAGTATTGATCAATCACTTTTTTAGAGATGCCAATGGCTTCAAAAATCTGGGCACTTTGATACGATTGTAGGGTGGAGATTCCCATCTTTGCGGCAATCTTGACGATACCATGAAGGATTGCTTCGTTATAGTCGCGAATCGCAACAGAAGGCTCTTTATCTAAGATGTCTTTTTCAATCATTTCTTCAATGCATTCATGCGCCAGGTAAGGATAAATGGCCGTTGCCCCATAGCCTAATAAACAGGCAAACTGATGAACATCTCTAGGTTCACCACTTTCCAGGATGATTGAAACAGCTGTTCTTTTTTTCGTTTGTACCAAATGATGCTCTAAAGCCGATACTGCCAGTAGACTGGGGATTGCCATATGGCTTTCATCTACACCTTTATCACTTAAAATTAAAATGTTGGCACCATCTCTATACAACCGATCACATTCGATAAACAGATGATGCAAAGCTTCCTGTAAAGGCATACCGCGATAGAACAAAAGGGAAATCGTAGCGCTTTGAAAGCCTTCTTTTTTCAAGTTTTGAATCTTATCCATATCACGGGCATCCAAGATGGGGTTGTTGACTTCTAAAACTTTACAGTTTGTACTTTTTTCCTGTAACAGATTTCCATCACTTCCAATATATACGGTTGTATCGGTGACAATTTCTTCACGAAGGGAATCGATCGGTGGATTGGTAACCTGAGCGAATAACTGTTTAAAGTAATGGAAGAGTAAAGGATGTCGATTACTTAAAACGGCTAATGGAATATCGGTACCCATACTGGCAGTAGGCTCACTGGCGTTTTTTGCCATAGGTAAGATTTCATCCTGGATATCTTCATACGTATAACCAAAGACCTTGTACAATCGATTACGCTCTTCCTGTGTGTGCATCTGTGTTTTTTTATCCGGGGCTTTCAGATCTTTTAGATGTAAAAGATGTAAATCCAGCCATTCTCCGTATGGATTTAATGTCGCAAAATGATTTTTGATCTCGACATCGCTATACATCTTTTTAGCTTTTGTATCGACCAATACCATCTTTCCCGGTTCCAATCGTGATTTACAGAGGATGTTTTCGGCAGGAATGTCCAATACACCGACTTCACTGGATAAGATCAATAGATTATCTTTGGTGATCATATAACGGGCTGGGCGTAAACCGTTACGATCTAATACAGCGCCTACCTGATCGCCATCTGAAAAGAGAATGGCAGCCGGACCATCCCATGGTTCCATCATGGTCGCATAGTAGTGATAAAAATCTTTTTTATGTTCTTCCATAGGTACGTGTTTCCATGGCTCGGGGATCGTAATCATGACAGCTTTAGCCAAAGGCATACCATTCATCATCAAGAATTCCAGCGTATTATCCAACATGGCACTATCGGAGCCTTTGGCATTGATGACTGGCAGGATCTTCTTTAAATTGGCATCCAGAAAGTCAGAAGACATGCTTTCTTCTCTGGCTAACATTCGATCGACATTGCCACGAATTGTATTGATTTCTCCATTGTGGGCGATCAGACGATTGGGATGCGCACGCTGCCAGGAAGGGGTTGTATTGGTTGAAAATCGAGAATGCACGATCGCAATGGCACTCTGATAATCTGTATCTTGCAGGTCTTCATAAAATTTACGAAGCTGTCCGACTAAAAACATTCCTTTATAAACAATTGTTCGACTGGAACAAGAGACTACATAGGTTTCCGGGCAACTTTTTTCAAATTCACGACGAATCACATATAAAAGCCGATCAAACGCAAAGCCTTTTTCTATACCTTCCGGTTTTTCGATAAAAGCCTGCTCGATATAAGGCATGCAGTCTTTAGCCGGTTGTCCTAAGATTTCCGGATGGCAACAAACGGTACGCCAACCTAATAATCGGGCGCCTTCGTTTTTCACAATGGTTTCGAACAGACGTTTGTGTTGATTACGTTTTAATTCCTGCTGGGGAAAGAAAAACATACCGATGCCATATTCTCTTTCTTTACCAAGGGAAATATTTTCCTGTTTGGCAATCTTTGAAAAGAATCGATGTGATATCTGTAAGAGTACACCAACACCATCACCGACTTTACCACTGGCGTCTTTTCCGGCTCGGTGTTCCAGCTTTTCAACGATATGCAGCGCTTTATCCACAACATCGTAGCTTTGTTTTCCATCGATTTGCACCACGGTACCGATACCGCAGGCATCATGTTCAAAATTTGGATTCATGTCATTTCCTCCTTATTTTCCACTATCTCCGTAATTCGAAAGGACACGAGCGCTGGGATCATCTACATCACAGCCTTTCCAGTCTTTGTTTGGCATCCAGAATGCTTTGATCATAGATGCCTGATTTGGATAGTAGGTTTCAAAAATCTCCCGATACCATAAGGATTCTTTGGTGAAAGGGGGATTGAAAGTATATTGTTTTCGTTTTTCTTCGAATTCCTGATCTGTGTATTTTTGGTTGGCCGCTTCTTGTATCGTATCTCTTAACGAATGACCGACCGCATCGGAAAAGGCAGCTTTTTCACGCATTAAGATTGAGTGTGGAAGAATATTATCTTTTTCAAACGCATGGCGTAATAGGTATTTGCCCTTATGATACGTATTCATTTTTAAAGCCGGGTCGATCTGCATGACATAGCGAACGAATGCCAGATCGCCAAAGGGAACACGTGCTTCCATTGAGTTAGAGCTGATGCATCGATCGGCGCGTAATACATCGTACATGTGGATCTCTTTGATGCGCTTTTCACTTTCTTTTTGAAAGGATGCGGAATCTGGGGCAAAATCTGTATATTTATAACCAAACAGCTCGTCGCTGATCTCTCCGGTCAATAGTACGCGGATGTCTGTATGATCATGAATATATTGACAAAGCAGATACATACCGATGCTGGCACGAATGGTTGTGATATCATAAGTGGCCAGATGATAGATCACTGTTTCTAAGGCGTTGAGTACATCTTCCTGGGTGATGATGACTTCCGTATAGTTGCTGTGGATCGCATCGGCTACTTCTCTGGCATATTTTAAGTCAATGGCATCTTCTTTCATTCCAATCGCAAATGTCCGAATGGGTTTGGAAAGCAATTTTTGACTGATGGCGCAGACTAAAGAAGAATCTAAACCACCGCTTAATAAAAATCCGACCGGTGCATCGGCATCCAATCGCTTTTGTACCCCTTGTATTAAAAGATCATGAATGTTTTGACAGATGGTTTCTAAATCGTCATGAATGTAGGAATCCACTTTGGTCATATCGGCGTAACAGACAAACTTTCCATCCTTATAATAGTGTCCCGGTGGAAAAGGGATGATGGTTTTCACAATTCCCATCAGGTTCTTAGGCTCGGAGGCAAATACGATGGCGTTATCTTTGTCATACCCATAATATAAAGGTCGAATGCCGATCGGATCACGGGCCGCAATGATACTGTCTGAATTTCCGTCATAAAGAATACAGGCAAATTCCGCATCCAGCTTTTCAAAAAGGGAAACACCATATTCTTCGTAGAGCGGCAATAGAATCTCACAGTCACTTTCACTTTGAAAGGTATAGCCTTTATCCTCCAATTCTTTTTTGAGCTTTCGAAAACCATAGATCTCACCATTACATACGATAGCTGAGTTTTTAAAAACAAAAGGCTGCATGCCTTCCTGGCTTAATCCCATAATGGCCAATCTTTGAAATCCTAACACACCTTTTTTAAATGAATAGAAACGTGTATCATCAGGTCCACGGGTCTTTGTTTTTTCAAGGGCTTTTTGAAGTACAGAAGGATCGATTCCTTCTTTAAAATATCCCATAATTGTGCACATAAATTTCTCCTTCTAATAAGACCATCAAAGCCGGCAGCAGTTGCCGCCGGTTTCGATAGATGATCATGTTGGTTACAGAATGCCAAATAACAGCTTTCCGTAGGTTGGAAATGGCCATACTTTGTCATCTGTCATGGTTTCTAAGACGTCGCAAGGCTTTCGTAGTGCATCCATGCACGGCAAGATCGTATCGCGTACAAAGAAGGCCGCTTTTTCAAAATCTTGGATGGAATGCAGAACATTTGTTTTTTCTTCCAGTTCAGAACAAGCCTGATAGGCTTCTTTTAATAATGTGTTGATCTGTGTCAACATTTCTTTTTCGTAAGTTACATCCATCTGGGCATCCAGCTGGCATTTAGATAAGCAGGTATCGCTGAGTTCTTTCGAATAGCGAGATCCCGCCGGAAGAATTTCTTTTTTTGCCATATTGATCATGGTCAAAGCTTCTATGTTGATGACCTTTGTGTATTCTTCCATGGTAATTTCATAGCGTGATTCCATCTCTTCACGATCTAATACTTTTTCGGTTTCAAACAGGCGAATGTTTTCTTCGTGAATGAAATAAGGAAGAGCATCCGGTGTTGTTCGAAGATTCAACAAGCCACGTTTTTTAGCTTCTTCGATCCAGGCATCATCATAGCCGTTGCCATTGAAGATGATTCGTTGATGATCCTTCAATGTTTGTTTGATCAGACTGTGAAGGCTGCTTTCAAAATCATCCGCTTTTTCCAGCACATCGGCAAATTCACGCAGGGTATTGGCCACTACGGTATTTAACACGAAGTTGCAGCCGGAAATGGAAGAACTGGAGCCTGGCATACGGAATTCAAATTTATTTCCCGTAAAGGCAAAGGGACTGGTTCGGTTTCGATCGGTCGTATCCATTGGCAGCTTAGGTAATACACAAGCGCCAATCTTCATCAGTTTATGTTCAGTGCCATCATAAGGTTTATCGTTTATGATGGCTTCTAATACGGCATTTAATTCATCGCCCAGGAAAACAGAAATAATAGCCGGTGGTGCTTCGTTTGCACCTAGGCGATGATCGTTTCCGGCACTGGCAACGCTTAATCGAAGCAAATCCTGATGCTCATCCACAGCTTTGATGATAGCTGATAAGAACAATAAGAACTGTGCATTTTCATAAGGCGTATCACCAGGTTCTAATAAGTTTTTACCGGTGTTGGTTGAAATCGACCAGTTATTGTGTTTACCGGAACCATTGATGCCCTCAAATGGTTTTTCATGAAGCAAAGCCACCATTCCATGTTTTTTGGCAATGCGCTGAATCAGTTCCATGGTAAGCTGATTATGATCAGTGGCGATATTTGTTGTCGAGAAGACCGGCGCCAGCTCATGTTGTGCAGGGGCTACTTCGTTATGTTCTGTCTTAGCCGCAATGCCCAGCTTCCAAAGCTCTTCATTTAAGTCTTTCATGAAAGACTGTACACGCGATTTGATCGTACCAAAATAGTGATCTTCCATTTCCTGTCCTTTTGGACATGGGGCACCAAATAAAGTACGTCCGGTATAAATCAAATCCTTACGTTTGGCATAGTAGTCTTTATCAACCAGGAAATACTCCTGTTCCGGACCCACTGTGGTTTTGATTGATGTCACATCGGTATTTCCAAACAGCTTTAAAATTCGCAAAGCCTGTGTATTGATAGCCTCCATACTTCTAAGTAAAGGGGTTTTCTTATCCAGTGCGTGACCGGTATAGGAACAAAAGGCCGTTGGAATACAAAGTACGTCATCTTTGATAAAGGCATACGATGTAGGATCCCATGCGGTATAACCACGGGCTTCAAAGGTTGCTCTTAAACCACCGTTAGGAAAACTGGAAGCATCCGGTTCTCCTTTGATCAATTCTTTTCCGGAAAAGCTCATGATAACTTTTCCGCCATCTACCGGCTCAATAAAGCTGTCGTGCTTTTCGGCTGTTACACCAGTCATTGGTTGAAACCAGTGTGTATAGTGGGTTGCTCCCTGTGCAATGGCCCATTCTTTCATGGCATGAGCCACCGCGTTGGCAATCTTTGGATTTAATGGTTTTCCTTCCTGAATTGTCTTTTGAAGCTCTTTGTATGTATCGGAAGCTAAGCCTTCCTTCATACATTTTTCGTTGAACACTTTGGATCCAAACAGATCCGGAATAGATTTTGCCATGTCGATCCCTCCTTTAAGGCGATAAAATAAAAAAACGGCAAAGCAAAAAGGGAGGAGAAAACTCCTACTTTTTGGCATCCTTGCCGTTTCTATGTGTACTATTGTAATGCGGGAAATGAAATTGTCAATACAAAAATGTAAAATTATGAAAAATTATGAAAAGTTTGAAACAAGAAATAATATGTTGTATAAATAAATGGAAAACAGGAGGTGACTTGATGTACACAAAAGAAGATGTACTTGCCTATGTAAATGAAGAGAACGTAACATTCATTCGATTGGCCTACTTTGATATTTACGGTCATCAAAAAAATATTTCGATCTTACCCGATGAGCTTCCCAGAGCCTTTGCGGAAGGAATAAGCTTTGATGCCAGTGCAATAGCCGGGTTTGGAACCGATATCAAAAGCGATCTATTTTTGATGCCGGATCCTTCTACGTTATCCATTTTGCCATGGCGATCTTTGGATGGCTCGGTCATTCGCATGTATTGCGATATACAATACCCGGATGGAACGCCTTTTGAACTGGATACGCGCTATTTATTAAAACAGGCAGAGCAGTATGCCAAAGAGCAGGGAATCGAGATTCAGATCGGAACAGAATTCGAGTTCTATTTGTTTTTGACGGATGAAAAAGGACAAAACTCTCATATTCCTTTAGATACGGCAGGCTATATGGATATCGCTCCGGAGGATCAGGGCGAAGATGTACGAAAGGATATTTGTTTTACGCTGCAGGAAATGGGGTTACATCCGGAGGCCAGTCATCATGAGGAAGGACCCGGACAAAATGAGATCGACTTTCGTTACAGTACGCCGTTGCAGGCAGCGGATGATGCGGCTACTTTTAAATGGGTCGTACGAACGGTCGCAAAGGCCAATGGTTTAATTGCCGATTTTGATCCCAAGCCTTTAAAGGAGCATAGTGGAAACGGCATGCATGTCAATGTATCGGTCAATGATTCCGGTCATTTGAATCAAACACGAGCCTTTATGGCCGGTATTTTATATCGCTTGCCGGAGATTACTTTATTTTTGAATCCCTGTACGGAAAGCTATCAGCGATTGGGAGAGTGCAAGGCTCCCAAATTTGTGACATGGTCTTATCAAAACCGATCTCAGGCCATTCGTATTCCGGCCGTACGAAATCAGAAAAAACGAATTGAGCTTCGATCACCGGACTGTACCTCTAATCCTTACTTAGTTTATCTCTTGATCATTTATGCAGGCATCGAGGGTATATTGAAACAAAGAGAACCGGCAGATCCCGTGGATTTAAACTTATATCAGGCATCTACAGAAATAACATCTCATTTAACACCGCTTCCATCCTCACTTGAAGAATCCTCTGCCATCGCAAAAAACAGTGATTTTATTCAACGTGTGCTGCCAAAGGAAATACTAAAGAATTATTTAAAATAAGCGGGACTTAATTATGTCGAATATTCTTGTGGTTACTTCTGTAGAAAGCACACGAAAGGTCATTCAGGAAATCCTGCCGCGAACCATTTATCCATGGATTCAATTTGTATCTTCTGGCATGGAAGCTAAGAAACAGCTTCGACAAAGGCGATATGATTTATGTATTCTACAGCCGCCTTTAAAAGATGAGTTTGGTGTCCGTACGGCCAGAGAAATTGAAGTCGCGTTTTCCATCGGTGTCTTACTATTAGTGAAAAATGATATTTATGATCAGATTTGTTTTCAGGTAAAGGAACAAGGAATTTTTGTGATGGCATTACCGGCTTCCCGGCAAATGTTACTACAGACGATTGCCAATGGCATGGCTGCACAAATTAAGATACAAGCTTTGACCAAACAGCTTCAAAAAGAAAAAAAGCGATTACAGGATGAAAAAATTATTTATCGTGCTAAACTGATACTGATCGAAAATTATCACTGGGATGAAAAGAAGGCGCATCATTACATTGAAAAGCTTGCCATGGATACATCACAAAAAAAGGTGGATATTGCTCGATCGATCATTGAAGGAGATTTACGATCATCATGAAAAAAATCACAAAGACAAACGCCATGCGTTTATTAGATACCAAGAAGCTGGACTATCAGGTGCACACGTATGAGCATAACGGTAATGAAGCAGTTGATGGCATACATGTGGCCGAAATTTTGGGACAAGATGAAAATTGTGTTTTTAAAACGTTGGTGACACAGGCCAATACAAGAGAGTATATTGTATTTATGTTGCCGGTTGCCAAGGAACTGGATTTAAAAAAATGTGCAAAAGCCGCCGGTGTAAAATCAGTTGATATGATTCATGTAAAGGACTTGTTATCGATTACAGGTTATATACGTGGGGGATGCTCACCTTTGGGAATGAAAAAAACATATCGTACTTTCATCGATGAATCTTGTTTACAACAAGAGCATATCTTTTTTAGCGGAGGCAAGATTGGACTACAAATTGAGATGAAAACAACTGACTTTTTAAATCATTTTCCTGTAAATCATGCAGAGTTAACGAAATAGATTAGAAAAGACGCTACAAATTGCAGCGCCTTTTTAATGGTTTGAAAGCTTAAGAACGGTATCAAGGCTAAGGCCTGTCATATCGGCTATGAAATTGTGCTGGCAACCTTTGGATAACATATTTTGTGCTATTTCATAAGCCTTATTTGTTAAACCTTTTGAATAACCTCTTTGTTCACCTTTAATAATGCCTTTTCTTTCCCCTCTTCTTTCCCCTTTTTCAATGCATTCCTGTGTATATTCTTCTAATGCTTTACACATGCTGATAACACCCTCCTTTGTATGCTTTTGTATAAACTCTTGATTTAAATTCACAAATACATTGGCATGATAGAAGATATCCTCTTCTACGTTCTCCAGTAAGGAATCCGTGTATAAATTTTCCCATTTCTTTTGATATACATATTGTATGATACGAAAGAACTTCTGTAAATAAAGACACATAAAATCGATAGGATCACTGTTAATGTCAAACAGTTCCATCTGATAGTCGGGAATCTCTTTTGCGTTCCACTGATTATCGACCATGCACTCATACAATCTCTTACGATGTTCCCATTTTGATTCGCCCATGTAAAGGGTCAGGGAATAAACCGGGTACAACAGATGCAGTTTAGTATCGGTCTTGATCTGTTGATGGATACCGGCATACTTGTAGTTTAAGATACGAACGGGCATGTAGGGACCCTTCTTTCTTTGAAATTCAAGATGGAGAAAGAACTTGTTATCATAAAACATCAACAAATCATTTTCCTTACGAAATCCTAAATCATGATGAGTTTCCTTGTCATAGAGCGAAAGCTTATCTGGATCCAGAAGTAACCCCTTTTTAAAGTAGACGGTAGAAAACAGATCGGCAAAATGCTGTTTATTGGAAAAGACCTCCTTTAAACAGAGATCATAGGGATTCACTGTCAAAATATCACCTTCTTTTCTTTTTATGAATGAATCCTGAATCAGCACTATATCTATTCCGGAAAAAATAAGTACTACTATTTAATACGATAAAAAATCAAAAAACGTTTAAAAGTTTTTTAAAAAAATTGTCTTATACTTCAGAGATATGGTCTTGTCGGTAGGTGAAGTGTTTTTCCTATGGTATAATAACAAGGCAGGTGATAAAAAAATGGAACATAAAACAATTTCAATCAAAGGTGCTCGTGAAAACAACCTGAAAAATATAGATTTGGAAATCCCTCGTGATAAGCTGGTCATTATGACCGGAGTATCCGGAAGTGGGAAGACCTCTTTGGCATTTGATACGATTTATGCCGAAGGGCAAAGACGATATATGGAATCTCTGTCGGCGTATGCCCGACAGTTTTTAGGGAATAGTGAAAAACCAGATGTGGATCAGATCGATGGTCTGTCTCCGGCCATTGCGATCGATCAGAAAACGACTTCCAACAATCCTCGCAGTACAGTCGGTACGGTAACCGAAATTTATGATTATCTGCGTTTGATGTATGCGCGGATCGGTGTGCCCTATTGTCCACATCACAATGAACCGATTACCGGCAGTACGATCAAAGAGATGATCGATCGTATCATGGAATTGGAAGACGGAACACGTTGTACGATTCTGGCACCGGTGATTTCCGGAAAGAAAGGAACACACAAGGATCTTTTGGACAAGTTGATCAAGGAAGGCTATGTTCGTATTCGTTTGGACGGACAGATCGTTTATCTGGAAGAAGTGGAACCATTGGAAAAAAACAAAAAGCACAACATTGATGTGGTTGTGGATCGTATCGTGAAATCGGATAATCGTTCGCGTTTTCATGATTCCCTGGAAACCGCATTAAAGTTAAGCGATGGCCTGGCCATTTTACTGACAAAGGACGAAGAGATTCTTTTTTCCAGTAATTATGCCTGTAAGATCTGTGGTTTCAGCGTACCGAAACTGGAACCTAAATTGTTCAGCTTTAATGCGCCTTTTGGGGCGTGCCCGGAATGTAAGGGTTTGGGGATCACACAAAAGGTGGATCTACAATTGTTGATTCCGGATCCTTCTTTATCTATTGATAAGGGAGGCATTCGCTACTATAAAAACATCGTCAATACGGAAAATCTGGAATGGCAGCGTATGCAGGCATTAATTGATTATTATCAAATCGATACAAGTGTTCCGATCAAAGATCTTCCGAAGAAAAAACTGAATTATATATTATATGGATCGGATGTACCGATTGCCTATCAGCTTCATTCGCGCGGTGGTATCCATCAAACGAAAAATGAATATATTGAAGGGGTCGTACCGATGATCGAACGTCGGTATATGGAAACAACTTCGGCTATGTCCAGAGACTGGTATGGATCCTTTATCGCCGATGCCCCATGTCCGGTATGTCATGGTGCGCGTTTAAACGAACAGGCTTTAAGTGTGCGTGTAGGTGGAAAAAATATTCATGAATGGACACAGATGTCGATCAAAGAAGCCTTGGATTTTATGAATCATTTAGAGCTGACGCCCATGCAGGAAAATATTGCACATCTGATCATTAAAGAAATCAAGAACCGCTTAGAATTCTTAAATCATGTCGGATTGAATTATTTAACCTTGGATCGTTTAGCTTCTACCTTATCCGGAGGGGAGGCACAGCGTATTCGTTTGGCCACACAGATCGGTTCTCGTTTGACCGGTGTGATGTATGTATTGGATGAACCGAGTATCGGTTTGCATCAAAGAGATAACGATCGTTTGATTTCTGCCTTAAAAGATATGCGTGATTTAGGCAATACACTAATTGTGGTAGAACATGATGAAGATACGATGCGTGCCAGTGATTATATCGTGGATGTCGGACCGGGGGCCGGTATTCATGGCGGACAGATCGTTGCGGCAGGAACACCACAGGAAATCATGGAAAATCGGGACTCCATCACCGGTGCGTATTTAAGTGGACGTAAACGCATCGAAGTTCCGACAAAGCGCCGTAAAGGAAATGGAAAAAAGCTGCGTATTGTTAAAGCCAGTCAAAATAACTTGAAAAATGTAACCGTAGATTTTAAACTTGGTACTTTTACCGTTGTGACCGGTGTTTCCGGATCTGGGAAGTCCAGTCTAGTGACGGAAGTTTTGACCCATGGCGTACAAAATGCACTAGGTCTTCTTCGTATCAAACCGGGTCAGTGCAAGGAAATCAAGGGTCTGGAAAATATTGATAAGATCGTAGAGATCGGTCAAGATCCGATCGGTCGTACACCACGAAGTAATCCGGCGACTTATACCGGTGTTTTTGATGATATTCGTGATTTGTTTGCCCAAACCAAGGAAGCAAAAATGTTAGGATATGATAAAGGACGTTTCTCGTTTAATGTCAAAGGAGGACGTTGTGAAGCGTGTCAGGGTGATGGTATTCTTCGCATCTCTATGCACTTTTTACCGGATGTGTATGTACCTTGTGATCAGTGCGATGGAAAACGATATAACGAAGAAACGTTGCAGGTGCGTTATAAAGGAAAGAATATTGCGGACGTATTAGATATGACGGTCGAGGAAGCACTGGACTTTTTCTCCAATGTATCCAAGATTCGTCATAAGCTGCAGACTTTATATGATGTAGGTTTGTCGTATATCAAGCTGGGACAGAGTGCGACGACCTTGTCCGGTGGGGAAGCACAACGTGTTAAACTGGCCAGTGAACTGCAGAAAAAGGCAACCGGAAAGACTTTGTTTGTCTTAGATGAGCCAACGACCGGCTTGCACAGCGACGATGTACGAAAATTGATTGAAGTTTTACAGCGATTGGTCGATCATGGAGATACGGTGGTTGTGATCGAGCACAATCTGGATGTGATCAAATGTGCGGATCAGATCATCGATATCGGACCGGAAGGCGGTCAGGATGGTGGAACGATCTTAGTCACAGGAACACCGGAACAGGTAGCTGCCTGTGAAAAGAGCTATACCGGACAATATTTGAAACCTTTGTTGGAAAGGAAGTGAGAACATGGCACAGCAGGAAACACAGCCAACGATCAGCGTCAAAGATCTAGCGGCTAAATTTAATTGGGAAAGAGTAACGGGCGATGAAGAAAGCCTGCAGCGAAAGTTGGTCACCGCAGAAACCAATCGACCGGGGTTGGAGCTGGCCGGTTATTTTCCCAATACAGTAACCAAAAGACTGACGATTTTAGGAGATAAAGAAATCTTATATATTGAGCAGGAGATGGATGAAGTCTCACAGCGAAGAAGCTTTGAATTTTTGACGGGTGAAGATACACCGGCCATCGTAATTGCCCATGGGCATGAATGTCCGGCTATCCTGGCGGAAATTGCGATTCGTAAGAATTTTCCGATTTTTAAAACGGCAGTAGAAACCGCACATACGATTGTTAATGTCACCAACTATTTGGATGAAAAGTTGGCACATTCTATCATCATTCATGGCGAATTGATGCGTATTTATGGAATTGGTGTCATGATTACCGGACCTTCCGGCATGGGAAAAAGTGAGATTGCCCTGGAATTGATCAAAAAGGGACATCAGTTGATTGCTGATGATCGTATCGACTGTTATCGAATCCATAATGTATTGGTAGGGCGTACCCCGAAGATGTTGGAAGGCTTTATGGAGCTTCGTGGTGTTGGCATCATCAATGTAGGTCGTATGTATGGCGTTGGAGCTTTTGCCCATCAGACCAATATTGATTTTCAGATCGAACTGGTTTCTTTTGATGGAAACGAAGAGTATGACCGCGTGGGAATCGAGGAAAAAGAATACTCGGAAATCATGGGAGTAAAGATCTTAAAGATGCGCATCCCGGTCAGTGGCGGACGTCCGATGTCAACGATCATTGAAACGGCGGTTACGAATTACCTGCTGTTGCAGGATGGATTTGATTCGGCCAAAGAATTTGAAGAAATGGTCTTAAAAAAGATTGCGGCCAATAAAGAAGAGGATGAAGACAATGCAGCTCTTTCCTGATACAAAGATCATTCTTTCTATAGGAGGACTTCATGTCACATGGTATGCCGTTTTGATTCTGACCGGTGTACTGGCCGCCTACTTTCTGGCGCAGAACACCATGAAGAAATGGGGTTACAGTAAAACAATTTTAGAAGATTATGTAATTCCCATGATGGCTTTATCCATTATTGGCGCACGTTTGTACTATGTGATCTTTGAGTGGGATTTTTACAGTGCGCATCCTGATCAGATCATTGCGATCTGGAATGGCGGCCTGGCTATCTATGGTGGTTTGATCGTAGGGGTTCTTTACAGCATTTACTACTTTAAGCGACAGAGGATCAGCGCTTTGCGAATGGCCGACTGTATCATGCCCGGTGTCATGGTGGCGCAGGCTTTCGGACGTTGGGGCAATTTTATGAACCAGGAAGCCTTTGGAAAGATCGTACCGGAAAGCTACTATGCGTTATTTCCATCTTTTATAAAAGATCAGATGTACATTCAGGGAGCGTATCGTGAGCCGACCTTTCTTTATGAAAGTGCCGGGAATATTTTAGGCTTTCTGTTTATTTATTTTATCTTTCGTAAACGTTTTTATAAAAGACGAGGCGATTGTGCCTTTATGTACTGTATCTGGTATGGAGTGCTTCGCTTTTTAGTCGAAGGCCTGCGTACCGATTCTTTGATGATTGGTTCTTTTCGAGTCTCACAGCTTGTTTCTTTAGCAATCATCTTGCTTGGAGTATTGGGCCTCACCGGTATCTTACATAAAGCGTTTCACTGGAATCAAAAGCCGGTGATCCTTTTTGATCTGGACGGAACACTGCAGGATTCGCAACATTTAGTATTTGAAACTTTCAAGGAAGTATTTCGAATCCGTAAACCGGAACATAAACTGTCACAAGAGGAACTGTATTCTTTCTTTGGGCCTACCTTGGAAGAAACCTTTTTAAAATACTTTAAAAAGGAAGAACTGGATGATGTGATCGCCTTGTATCAAAAGATCAATATCCAATTACACGATACTTTATTGAAACCGATGCCCAATGCCTTTGAAACGGTATCGACATTACATGAACAGGGTTATAAAATGGCGGTTGTTTCCAATAAGCGAATCGGTATAGTGAAAATGGGATTAAAGGCCATTCATTTGGAGCCTTATTTTGATGTGGTCTTAGGAAAAGAGCAGCTTCCTGAACCCAAACCAAGTCCATCCGGACTCTTAGAAGCATGTAACTTGTTAAAAGTGGGACATGATGATGTAATATATGTCGGAGATAATGTGACAGATATTTTATGTGCCAAGAATATGGCTGCATATTCTGTCGGTTTCAGCAATGACGAAAGACAGTTGGAACAACAAAAACAGGTACATCCTTGTAAACAGATCACAGATCTTCGTGAATTGATTGAATTATGTAAGGAGGAACGCGCATGGAGCGACAATACGATTTGGTAATCATAGGAGCCGGGCCAGCCGGAATGGCTGCCAGTGTATATGGATCTCGTGCCGGCTTAAAAACATTATTATTAGATAACGGGGCACCGGGAGGGAAACTGATCAAAACACATTTGATTTCTAACTATCCGGGTGTAAAAGAACTTTCAGGTGTTGATCTTGCGACACAGATGTTTGAACAATCGACATCCTTTGGTGCAGAGTATGCCTATGGCGATGTCGAAAAAGTAGATGCGGATAAAAAAGTGTATTTAAGTGATGGTACAGTTGTAGAAGGAAAGGCCGTAATCGTTGCGACAGGAACGAAAGAGCGTCTTTTAAACATACCGGGTGAACAGGAAAACATCGGACGTGGCGTATCTTTCTGTGCGGTATGTGATGGAGCCTTTTTTAGAGGAAAAGATGTAGTCGTGATCGGTGGCGGGAATTCCGCTTTGGAAGAAAGCTTGTATTTAACACAGTTTGCCAATTCGGTTACGATCGTGATTCGAAGAGATGTATTCCGCGCAGAAAAGCGAATTCAGGATCAGATTCAAAACAATGAAAAGATCAAGGTGATCGTCAAGCACATTCCAAAGGAAATATTGAGTGAAAACGGCAAAGTTTCCGGCATTGTTTTGGAAAATGTAGATACCAAAGAAAAACAGACGGTTGCCTGCCAGGGAATCTTCCCTTATATCGGACAGGATCCAATCACATCTTGTTTGGAAGGTTTGGGCGTTTTAGATGAAAGAGGCTATGTCAAAGTTAATGAGCACATGGAAACATCGATCAAAGGCTTGTATGCGGCTGGTGATGTGATCCAAAAAGAACTTCGTCAGGTCGTAACAGCAACCAATGATGGTGCCATCGCCGCCCAGCATGCTTTTCACGAGATTACCGGAATTTAACCTGTAAAGGCTTTCATTTTCCGCAAAAAAATGCTTTAATAGGGATAGAACTATTAGTATTGGGGTGAAAGATATGAACGCTATGGAAGCAATCTATAAGGCTATGGATGCCTATCATGAAATTACCGGATTGCACAGTTATTTTGTACAGGACGAGACAGATATTGTCAGTGCCAGTGCCAAAGAGAAGAATTTTTTCTGTAAATGTCTGAAAACCAGCAACAGTGCTTTAAAACATTGTGATGAGTGTACAGTAGAAAACTATACACAGGCATTACAATCCATGAAAGTACAGACATATTCCTGCCATGCCGGTCTTGTCAAATGGTCGGTTCCGGTAGAAGTTAAGGGATTGACAGGTGTGATCATTTCTGAAGGAGTTATTTCTAAGCAGCAGATCAAGGAAAGTGAAGCCTGGATCTCCTATTTATCGGAAAAGTATAACGTATCAAAGTCGATCCTGTTGGAAAACTATCATCAGGTACAACAGATGACAGAGGAGCAGGTGGATCGAAGCATTCAGCTTTTAAAAGATATTTTAGCGTATTATGCCGCAAGTATCAGTGAGGACTAAGGTTCTCACTTTTTTCATGCATCAAAAAAGATGCATTATGCGATCTGAAGATATTCGCAAAGTGCATCTTTACAATCTTGTGCATCTTGATAACCGGTTTTATAGAGGCTTTCCAGTTTTACGACATCTTGTTCCAGTCGTCCCACACCATGCGTATCACTTGGATAGATGACAAAAAGCTTTCCTTCTTTTTCTAATTCTTCCATTTTTTCAAACTGGGCATTGTATCGAGTGTGTCTGTTTTTACAAGCATCGATCACATAAGGATACTCTTTGTACATTTTTTCAATCATCGGCATCAGCTTGTTGGAGCTTTTACGATAGCCTCTGACTTTTGTGGAAACCACAACGATTTTTTCATAGCCTTTATCCATCATAAATTCAAAAGGAATCGAATCGCCTAATCCACCATCTAACATCTTATGACCATCAAACTCTACGATCTTAGAGATGATTGGTAAGGATGCACTGGCACGTATATATTCCATGTTTTCCTGAATGTGCGGAATCGGTGCATAAATTGATTCTCCGTTTTCGCAATCAAAACAAACGCAGTACATCCGTGTTTTGGAGTTATTAAAGGTTTTATAATCAAATGGATCAATGACATTGGGAATTTCATCATAGATGAATTGTGCATTAAATAAATCACCTGTCTGTATCAAAGATTTAAAAGAAAAGCTTCGCTTATCTACTAAATAGTGCGCACCAATACGAATGGCACGTCCTCTTTGTTCGCTGATATAGCTTGTCGCATGGCAGGCACCGGCACTGACACCGATCACACCGTCAAAATGAATGTTGTTGTCGAGAAGAAAGTCAATGGTTCCACACGTATAGGCACCACGCATGCCTCCTCCTTCTAAAACGAGTGCTGTTTTCATAACATGACCCCCTTTATTGAATATTTATTATACCGCAATTGCTGTTCGAGGCAAGGAAGTATCACCAATAAATTGATGTGGATGTGTTAGAAGGAGTATAATGATAAAAAGAAAGTGAAGTGATCAAAATGAAATTGATTCTTGCGATTATGTCGAATGATGACAGTCCTATGGTAAGTTCAGCCTTGAATAAAGATGGTTTTCAAGTGACCAAATTAGCAACGACTGGTGGTTTTCTTCGCGCCGGAAATACTACATTGATTTGTGGATGTGAAGATGAAAAAGTAAAAAACGCAATTTCTATCATTGAAAAATATTCCAGTAAACGAACAGAGCTTGTTCCTAATACAGCAGGTTATGATATGAGCCATTTTGCGACATTTCCTTTAGAGGTTCAAGTAGGTGGAGCCGTTATCTTTGTTTTGGATGTCGATCAGTTTATAAAGGTATAATTCATAAGGATATTGAAAAACTTCTTAAGAATAGGTGTTTATAGCTTATTTTTAAGGAGTTTTTTTATGTACGATAGATACTATTAAATCACACAATTTGTGATTTTTTTATATAAAAATGGGAAATGTAAAATAATATACTAGTAAAGCGATATGAAATATGGTATAAATGAATTAGTCTTATATGACTCAAATAACAAACAGGTCAAAATATGATCTTATTTAACGAATAAAAATGACAATATAGAGAATGAAATAGGAAGGTTAAAGGGTGAGAAAATGAGAAGAGGATTAAAAAAATGCTGGATTTTTTCTCTGGCTGTTTTTTTATCATTAACCACAATATTAGCTCGTATACCACCGGATTTCACGGTATATGCGCAAAGCAAGGATGTAGAAGTATCCGCCGTAGATTTAGAGGGAAATTCGTTAGGGCAAACGGTTTCATTTGCAGGGGGAGATATTACTGAAGCCACTGCACCAAAAATAGAGGGGAAACGATTTATCCGGGCTTATGTGATTGATTCTGTAACCAATAAAAAAGAAGCGATTCAAAGCATTGAATCCAGAGGTGGACGTGCTTACATTAAGCGAATCAATGAAAATGTAGATGCCTTGGAACGCTCTTATCTAAGTACAGATACTGCTTCTAAGATTTATTTTGAATATTTAGATCTGGCGAAAACAGTAACAGTTACATATCAACCCGAAGATGGCAAAGATATTGTTGTCACCGGGCCACCACATCTAGAGTTAGTGAATGGCAGTGCTGTTGGATATTTTACGGTATCTGTTCCACGAAATGCCAAACCCATAATTGAGACAAAGGAAGTTGCTTTCGATCAGGATGTGTCCACAACTAAAAGAACGGTATATCGTTACAAGATTACTACTTCAAAAGATTTAAATATTCCTATCCGAAGTGAAGTCAAAGAAACTTTGACTATCACGGCAAAGGCAAGTAATGATGGCAAACATGCCGATGATTGGAAGATGTCGGGGCTTCCTGTCTGTAATATAGGGGAAGCAACTGATAATGGCAGTTATGGACGTGCGTGTGTTCGACAAGATTATTTCTATGCCCAAACAGAAATTGTTACGGGAAATATTACCAATCAGGATATTGCCAACAAAAATTCGGTTGGTGAACAAATCACAGAAAGTACAGAAACTTCTTCGTATGGCAGTACAGTTCACCTCAAAGCTTATCATGATATGACTTATTGGGGCGGAAATAAACCTGCTGTATATTCTACCTTCATGTCTATTCTATGGATCAATGGACAACCGTTTGGAGCGCCACAACCTATGGCTCGCTTTGGACCGTCTGCTTATGAAAACACATCGAAAGAGGCATCCTATAAACGGCCATACTATGAAGATGTAAATGCGAGTTGGAATAATCGCCCTGGCTATGCGAATAAATATACGCTTGTTTCCACGTTTGGACGAAGACAAGGATGGGAACCTTATTGGGGATCAAAGTATTGGAGCGAAAAGAATCGTGACAATGGTTTTTACATTTGGTACAACGATATTATAAAAAGGCATGTCATCGGACAAAAAACACAGACATATGTACAACATGGTCCGCTAGCCGGGGCAACGGTAACGATCACGATTACGGATGCCAAACCAGATAACTATCGTGGCAGCTTAAATACATTTAATGAGTATAAAGATGGTGACGGTTGGGATGACACCTCAGCTTACAATAAAGGGCAGCATAATTCACTTCGTTTAGCCTATGATATTCAAATTGATAATGCACCAACGGATATTGAGGCTATACCTGAATGGGCATCAACGAATCAGTCAAAAGTCGGAATGTATCTAAACTATGGTGTGGAAGATACATGGGTACATGCTGCTGTTGTGAATGAAACAGGTTCTGGTCAAAACAAAACCTCCACGGTCAATGATCCGGCAGATTGGCGTAAAAGTGATTCTTCTTGGTTTGCCACCGCGAATTCAAATGATCGATATGTGAATGGTGTAGATACAAAATGGGATAAAGATTTTAATCGAGAAAAACTAGATGATCCATTAACTTCCATTGTCGGGAAAGTAAAGAATGGGTATACCAAGCCCATGTATCGAGATATGGCGATTAGTGATGTACACCTTGTGCCTAATTCCAGAGAGGCAAAATATGATGATCGATATGCCAAGCCCGGCGATTTCTTTGTGAATGTACCTGTGTTTGTAAAAATAGGAAATTCCATAGAAAATGATCGAACGTACGGATATGTTTCTGTCGGAGGAATGAATGTCATTGGTGTAGAAGCAGAGCTACTACATTTGCCGGTTGATTATTATCTGGATGGCGGAACGGTTCAAACGCCTTCGGATTTCCCGGATGCGGCAACATCAAAGGCCGATGGAAATGAACGGTTTATGTATGATGTGGAGGGAAATCCGATTATCCATGTACCGTTAGAAGTTCCAACTCGCGAAAACTCTCAGTTTGTCGGTTGGGGATTATATAAGGTCAGTAACGGGGTGAAAGGTGAGAAGATTGCTTCTGTTGCTCCGGGAGAAGATATTGATATTCGAAACGAAACATTGTTTGGTCGTATCAGCGATACGCTTGGAAACGTTAACTTTGATAGCGTGCGCTTGGAAGCGGAATATATCAGTACCGAACAGCAAGCTGCAGATGCGTTTGTTGTCAATCATGTCTATAAAGAAAACGAAGACAGCAAACAAGAAGATGGAACAGCGACGGTTGGATCGTTTGTTTCCATTCATGGAACAGATTCCAGCTTAACGGAAAGCGGAGAAAAGAAATTCGCACCGGATAAGTTAGAATACAATGGTAATAAGTATAAACTGGTACTTTCTGATGATGCATCGCCTAGGGGTGGATATACAACCTTTACGGATACATCGACTTCTATGACATTTACATATGTACGAACGCGAGGCACTGTAAAAGTTCGATATGAAGATACAGAAGGAAATTTATTGCCGGATACGAAAGAGATTACCCTGGTTGATAACGGACTGGAAGGTACCGAATATGAATCGACAAAGGAAGAATTTACGGATTATGTGTTTGTCGATATGAAAGAGGACTCGGCCCCGGCAAAGGGTACGGTCCAAGAAGGGGATCAAACTGTTGTGTATGTGTATCGTCCTAAGGTCAAAGTTCCGAATACGGGACTGGATGTACCAATGGGCCCTACACTGGCCATACTATTGGATGCTGTGTTGGCTACGGGGATATTCTTGTTAATACGCCGTAAAAGACGAGGATTGTAAAGTAAGAAAGTCAAAGGAGAAAGAAAATGAACAAAAGATTTCAAAAAGGTTTGGCTGTTAGTGCTTTAACGGCCATGGTAGTGGCACCGTTTGCACACCCTGTATATGCTGTAGGGACTGATGCCAATTCAAATGGTCTGAATGAGACAGAGGAAAGTACATTAAATCTTAAAAAAGATTTGACAGTCAGAGATTTAGATGATGCGAATTATACACCAGAAACACCAAACGTTACTTTTGGCTACACTGTTAGCAATGGTGAAGCAGGAACTTTTACATCTAAACAAGATGATAAAGGGGATCAAGTGTTCCAGGTAAAAGCCGGTAAAGATGGAAATTTGGTTAAAGTTAACGGTACAGTGACTACAGGTAATGTTGTATTTACCCAAGATGATACAGCAAGTAAGGGTAAGGTTACTAAGGATATTGCATTGGATTTTAGTGGAATTACATTTACTGAAGCAGGTATCTATCGTTATGTGATTACAGAAGCTGATTATACGGTTAACGACAATTCTCAGCTTACAAATGCACTTCCACAAACCACAGCGAACAAAACACGTAATGTCGATGTATATGTAGAACAAGATGGTGATGCCTATAAAATTAAAGGCTATGTTGTTAGTAAAACAAGTGATTCTACTGGAAAAGATGCCGGTTTTACGGAAGAGAAAACAGATGGGAATGTAGACCCAACAAAGAGTAGTGTGTACTCTACATATGATGTAACATTAACGAAAAAAGTAGATGGCGTTTTAACAAACAATGCTGGTTATTCTTTTACTATTACATTGCCAACAGATGACAACGGTACTTATGGATATCAAAAGAATAGTGATTCGGCAACTACGGTAGAAACAACAAACGGTAACAATACTCATACTGTAACATTGGCGAAAAATGACAAAATCAAAATTCAAGGTTTGCCGGTAGGTGCAACGATTGACATCGCCGAAGACCATGTAGAAGGATTTAAATTGCCGACTATTACTGTAGATGACCAATCAAAAAAAATGACAAATGATGACGCTGGTAAGAAATGGAAATATAGCGGTGTAGGATCTAACGATGCCAATAACGATGCAACCGATGTAGTAATTACCAACAAGACAGAAAATGATTCTATCTTACCTCCTACAGGTATCTTAATGACTATCGCTCCATTTGCAGCTATGGTAGGATTGGGTGCTGCCTTGATCGCATTGTTTGCCAAAAAACGTAAAAACGAAGCTTAATTCGAACGCTAAAAAGTAAACTTTATGTTGCTGGCAGAAAGAATCGCCCGATTTGGGAATAAAATTGTATCGCTTCTGACGGCTATATTGATCATATTGCTTCTAACGTATGGTCTATATTCTTTATGGGATATTTATCGTATCAATCATAATGCCTTTATATCCGATGAGTTATTAAAGTATAAGCCCGGACAGGAAAATGGCTTAGGCTTCGATGCTTTACGAGAACTCAATCCAGATGTGAAAGCTTGGATTACCATCGATAATACACATATTGATTATCCTGTATTACAGGGAAAAGATGATATGGAATATGTAAATAAGGATCCGTTTGGTGAATTTGCACTAAGCGGTTCCATATTCCTGTCAACCAAAAATGCATCGGATTTTTCAGATATTTACAACATGACATATGGTCATCATATGGAAAATGGTGCTATGTTTGGGGATCTGACAAAAATGTTGGATTTAAACTATTTAAAAGAACATACCACGGGAACACTGTATGTACCGGATAAAACTTATTCGGTGAAATTGTATGCTGCTTTGGAATGTAGTGCTTATGAAACTCGAATCTATAACTTAGCTGGTGTGATGTCAGATATGGAAGGGTTTCAAACGTATGTAAAAGCCAATGCCACATCGTATATAGATCAAGGAGTCAAATCGACGGATAAGATCATTGCGTTGTCTACGTGCATGAGTGCGACAACCAATGGAAGGGTTGTTGTATTTGGAACATTAACGGAAACAGAAAAGGAGGTTCAATCATGATTATGTTTTTAAAAAAGAAACATTTTATTGTGTTTGGCTTTCTTTTTTGTATTTTTTGTTTTAGCTTGTTTGCGCAACCGTTACAAGCCTTGGAAACGGTAAAAACAAAATTAGATATTGAACTAGCCGTTGATGGGAAGTATCCTGATTTACTGCCCAAGGATACCTATGAATTTATACTGGAAAAGGAATCTGGTGGCACATACAAGATTGTGCAGATGGTATCCATCGTTGCCACTAAGGAAGGCAAAGCTTCGATAGAAAATATTTTGATTGAGAATGCGGGAGAGCATCATTATCGTCTCTATCAAAAGGCTGGATCGAATCAGGATATGAGCTATGATCCTACTGTGTATGATATTACGGTATATGCTTTTTATAATTCGAACCAAGAGTTGGTATGTGATGCTGTAGCCTATAAAGAAGGGGATACGCAAAAGGTATCTAACTTTGCGTTTACCAATCAAATGAATCATCAAAATGTAGTTGATGTCAGTGAAAAGAAGGATAAAACCGATACTTCAACACGGACGAATGAGCAAATGTATGCCATGTTATGTACATCCATGATTGTCTTGATGGTCGTTCTATATAGACGTTCCAGGAGAGAAACGAATGGCTCTTAGAAAGGCAAAGCGAAAAGAAGCACAACAGTATTTCCCAAAAGAATCCGTAGAATCCAGTCCGGGTCAAAAGCCAAAAAAGAATCCTAAAAAACGAGCGTTGGAGGAAATTCGTTTCTTTTTGATGCGAGCTGGGGTTCTTCTTTTGATTTTATACATCATGTTTGGCTGGATCTTTGGTCTCCATGTCGTAAATAATTTGGATATGCAGCCTAAGATATTTGCGGGAGATCTATCTTTGTTTTATCGTTTAGACCCCAGCTATAATATAGGTGAAGTACTTGTTTATCAGGTGGATGGAAAAACTTATCTTGGACGTGTGGTGGCAAGAGCAGGGGATGAAGTTGATATTACTGAAGACAACCATTTAAAAATCAATGGAGATATCATGATTGAATCAGATATCTATTATGAAACCGGTCGTTATGAGAATGGAATATCACTTCCTGTGAAAGTGCCGGCGGACAGTTATTTTCTATTGTGCGATTTGCGGGAAGGTGGAAAGGATTCTAGAATTTTCGGGCCCATTTCTCGTTCCGATATTAAAGGAAAAGTCATTACGATACTAAGAAGAAGCAATCTTTAAATCCAAAGGAATGTAATTTTAAAAACGTATTGAATGAGAAGCAGGAGATTTTTAACTCCTGCTTTTTGGTTGCTCCACTAAAAAAGAGCAAAAACTACGTGTTCGATGGCGCAATAGTTTTGGCTCTCTATATTACAGGGCTGAGACAATGTCCACACCCGGTAATGGCTTATTGAATTCTTTCCTGAATCAATTTCTGAATCTCTTCTGCTTCTTCTCTATCTTTTTGATAAATCGAAGTATTGAATTGTGTTTTGATATCCGAAACATAAATGGCGCGTACAGAATGATCCTTTAAGGTAAGCTTGATTCCTACATAAAGACTTGGTTCTGCCGCAATGCTCATAAAGGTAACACCACCTAATACTTGATGCGCAAAAGGTGTTGATTTCCCTTTGAATTTGGCATCTTCATTTGCCACAGATACTTTTTCGATATCCGTATAAGCTACCTCTCCAGAAGATCCGATAAGAATGGATAATTTCTTATTCTCATCATCAAATACAACAGATTGAAATTCTTTTTTCATGATCTTTACCTCAATTTTTCCAGCGATTTTTTAGCAAGCTCCCTATCTTCTTCGTACTCTTTGGTTTGAAAGCGTACCAGGCGATAAGATACGGGGGCAACAAGCTTATCCTCTCCGATTTCCATATAGATATAGATATAGAAAGATGGTGGGCTTAACCATCCGGTGGGAATAGCTGTATCGGCAATCGTATGTTGATAAGCAGTAGGAGAATCAATAAACTTTTTATCAATGTTTACGATCTTACAGTTAGATACAGAAGATATAGGATATTCTTTACCGTGAATGTAAACATGATTCTCTTTAATTTGCAGGGTATGCATGATAACCACCTCGCTTAAAGCAATCAATAAGCAATATGTATGATCATTTATTAGATCATTACCATGATGAAGTGTTTTTTAACTAATTTAAGAGGGTAGCCTTTATTTATTTTCATTATATGTACAATTGTATGAAAATGCAATAGAATAATAGTCTTTACTTTTTATAAGCTGTTATATTGATTAGAAAAATCAAAAGCAGAACGAATTTGATTGATAGATTCTCTAGGGATTTTTTGGGTTTTCGCAAGACTTTCCCAATTGTTATGTACGGTTTGCAGAATGAACTTAATATCTTGTTTTGCTTTTAACGAATCCATTCCAATTAATTCAGAAAAGTTGATTAACGTTGGTAGACTAATTCGATTGTCATCATCTGTGACATTGAGAGATAAAGTATCACCATAAGGAATAGGGTTTACATCATAAAGCGGAGATAAAATCCATCCTTTTTTACTCAATAAAAATCCATGATTTCTTAAATGATCATCTGTGTTTGAAACAGCCATATTAAAAATGATCCTTTTCCAAAGTTCATGAATATCTTGATTTGGAGTAGCGCCATAGGCTTTTATAAAATCAACGATATCTAAATAACTTGAACCATCTTGAGCAGAAGCACCGTCTATTTTTCCCAGCAATGTCATAGCGGATGAGAAATGGATGCGTTTCTTCCCAATTCTATCAAATCTTTTTGTCAGAAAAGTACTGCCATATTTTGAAAACTTTTGAACCGATGTTTGCGGGACTTTAAGTCCACATAATTTTGCCAATTCCATTGTCAGCTTTTCCCAAGCTCCTATATCGGTTTCATCGTATTTAGACGGGAATTTTGCTATCCACAATTCGCCTTTTGTATCTTGGATGGTGGCTTTTGGTCTGGCTCCCCCTAGTGAAGATCCGGGCTTGATTAGCTGTTTGATCCATTTTTCTATATTGTCTTCTCTGTTAGTTTCAAAACCACGGGAAGCTTCTTCTAAATCTCTTAACGTAGCCCAGGGAGGGACTGCTTCATCTTCGTTGTCAGATAGAAATGGTCCATTCTTTTCTGTTTTAAATCGTAAGGCACCCATTCTTGTTTCGTCATAAACTCCTAACAGGAAATCGCTTGTAGTTAACGTTTTAGGTTTTCTACCTTCTTTTTGAGCGATAATCAGTTCTCTTCTTTTCATCAAAGTTTGTCCCCAACGATCTGGGCATGAGTCTGAAAAGATACCAAATAATTCTTGATGTATTGGATATTGTCTGCCTTGGTAAAATTCAAGATTAGGATCTAGGATGAATTGAGTTATAGAAGTAGATTTTAACCAGGTATCATCATACTCAAACGAATAGTTTTCAGATCCTCTACTTTTAGATACAAATAATATCCCCATTAATAGAGGTTCATCATGACTCCAATTTTCATAAACATAAATTTTTTGTTCTTCGTTTGCCATAAGATTCCTCCTATCTCTTTTTTAGTAACTCTATATCTTGCAGCTTTCTTCCTAATTCATCATCTTTTGCGATTAATAATAAATCTTTATCCATGCCATTGATCGCATGAAGAACGGCAGCATAAACTCCCATAGATACAGAAGAGTTTCCTTTTTCAACGTTCCATAATGTAGAGCGACTAATACCAGCTCGTTCGGCCGCAAGAGTTGCCGAAATTCCTCTTCTTAAACGGGCTAGTTTGATCTGTTCTCCCATTTGTTTAAGAATATTTTCTGTACTTCGCATGATTTTTACTGTTTTTTTTGCCATATTGCACCTCAATGTTTGATTACAAAAACATTATAGGCTATTTTGTTTTTGTAATCAAACATTTTTAATTGTTTTTAGAACAATTAGACTGAATAAAAAGATAGGAAAATCAAACAGGTAAACTATTGGCTAATGTGTTAGCTGTATCTCACCATTTCTTCTTGTTTTTCTATAAATAAAGGTTTAAACTAAGAACAGTTCTTAGAAAAGGGGATAAAATGTACAAGGTTTCGAGGCAAAGAGAGTGGATCTATGATTATATTCAGTCACATCCAGATCGTCATATGAGCGTAGAAGAAATCTATGAAGGTCTAAAAGAAGAAAATCGTGAGGTTTCAGTTGCGACCGTATATAGAAATCTGAAGATCTTACAAGATGAAAATCGGATTGCCAGCTTAATGTTGGAGAGTGGGAAACAGGTTTTTGATAAGACATGTCGGCCACATGATCATCTGATTTGCACAACTTGTCAAAAAGTCTTTGATGTGGATATGCCTTATGATCGTTCCATTGAGCGCAAAGCGGAAAATCAGTTGCATATTCCCATTGAATCGCACTCTCTTGTGTTGTATGGAACATGTGCAGATTGTCTTCAAAAGAAAGGTAAGGTATAGGAAAATGGAATTAAAAGGATCTAAAACAGAAAAGAATTTGCAGACTGCATTTGCCGGAGAAAGCCAGGCTCGTAACAAATACACGTATTTCGCCAACGTAGCTCGCAAAGAAGGTATGAATCAGATTGCGGAAATCTTTGAAGAAACAGCTCGTAACGAACAAGAACATGCTCGTTTGTGGTTTGAAGCTTTAGGTGGAATTGGCAGCACAGATGATAACTTAAAAGCAGCCGCTGCTGGTGAAAACTATGAATGGACAACAATGTACAAAGAATTTGCCGATACAGCTCGTGAAGAAGGGTTCACTAAGATTGCTTTCCAGATGGACAAAGTAGCTGAAATTGAAAAACAACATGAAGAACGTTACTTGAAATTATTGTCCAATGTAGAAGAAGGAAAAGTATTCTCCGGAGAAGAAAGCGACACTTGGATTTGTGGAATTTGTGGTTTCCAATATACAGGTGCTAATGCTCCTAAAGCTTGTCCGGTATGTGGATATCCTCAGTCTGTATTCCGTAGAATTGCGAAAAATTATTAATAGATTTATTGTTTTAATTGGAAGAGCTGCTCTTTTAAAAAGAGTGGCTTTTTTTGTGATGTTCCATATGAAAAACTCTTTTGATATCATTAATAGTATCTATTTATTAAGTATTGAATTAAACATTTTCAATCGCCTTAGTTTACTGAAACAAACTAAATAATCTGTGAAACAAAGAAAAATATATTGATTATAATAAAATTTGCGGTTATAATACAGATGATTTAAAAAGAAAGCGTTTTCGGCCGAACGCATAAGGAGGAAAAGATGAAAGCATTAACTCGGTATTGTAGCGATCAGGGAGAATTTGGTGGATATCATTATATTGATTTACCAGCCCCGGAATGTGGTCCTGATGATATTGTTATTAAATTAAAAGCAGCAGCTATTTGCGGTGCAGATATGAAACATTGGTATGCAGATTTGAACAATGAAAATCATTCAACAGAATTGGATTCTATTCGAGGACATGAATTTGCCGGTGTCATTGTTAAAGTGGGAGAGAACGTAAAGAAATGGCATGTGGGGCAAAGAATTGTATCGGATAATAGCGGACAGGCTTGTGGGGAATGCCCGGCATGCGAGCAAGGTGATTTTATGCTTTGTGAACATAAGAGCGGATTAGGATTAGATCATAATTATAAAGTATTTGGTGGATCTGGCGGCTTTACAAAATATGCGAAGATTCCTGGAGAAATATTGAAATTACATCCACATGCCATTTGGGAAATCCCAGAGGGCGTTAAATATGAAGAAGCAGCAGTATTGGATCCTATTTGTAATTCTTATAAGGCGGTAGCTCAACAATCTAGCTTACTTCCTGGTCAAGATGTAGTTGTATTTGGTACAGGACCGTTAGGTTTGTTTGCTGTTCAGATTGCTCGTATTATGGGTGCTGTTAACATTGTTATGGTAGGATTAGAAGAAGATGTAGAAACACGCTTTCCAATCGCAATGGAAGTTGGAGCTACTCATTGCGTCAATGCTTCAAAGGAAGATGTGGTAAAACGTTGCACGGAAATTTGTGGGCGAGATAATCTAGGATTAGTTATTGAATGTTCAGGAGCTAACATTGCCTTAAAACAGTCTTTAGAAATGTTGAGACCAAACGGAGAAGTGATTCGTGTAGGAATGGGATTTAAACCATTGGAATTTTCAATCAACAATATCACTGAACTGAACAAAAGTATCATTGGGCACATGGCTTATGATTCTACTTCATGGAGAGAAAGTATTCGATTGTTGAAGTCTGGTGCCATTAAAGTGCAACCAATGATTACACATCGTTTAGGTCTTTCGAAATGGAAAGAGGGTTTTGCAGCTATGGCAGATAAATCGGCTGTTAAAGTTATCTTCCATTACGATGAAGAGGATAAGGATGTAGCTGAATTTGGTGAAGAAGAAACTCCTAATGATTACGATTTTAATGATTGATAAAGAAAATGAGTAGAAATAAATTGTATTTGGCTCCATCTATGGGCTGTTGTGACTTGTTTGATTTTAAACATCAGGTTGAATTTATAGATAGTAAAGCAGATTTTTTACACATTGATATTAAAGATGGAAATTATGTAAAAACCTATAGTATCGGCCCTGACTTTATGAAAACATTAAAACCTGTTGTAAAAACACCAATGGATGCTCATTTGATGGTTAAACATCCGCAATGGATCATAGAAGAATGTGCAAAAGCAGGAGCCGCCTATATTACACCTCATACAGATTGTATAGAAAGTGATGCTTTTGTCACAATTCATAAAATTTTAGATTTAGGATGCAAAGCAGGTATTGCTTTAAATCCTTCTACTTCTTTGGAAACCATTCGTTACTATTTGCCACTTTTATCAAAGGTTACGATCATGATTGTAGATGCAGGTTATGCGGGTCAAGAAGTTATAGAACAAATGTATGAAAAAATTCAGACATTAGTTCAATGGCGTAATGATATGAAACTAGATTTTTTGATTGAAGCAGATGGATCAATGAATGCAGATGTTTATGGCCCTCTATATGAAGCGGGAGCGGATGTAGTTGTTTTAGGACCACCGGCTTTATGGAACAAGGATAAGGATATTGAAAAAGCATGGAACATTATGCAAAAAGAAGTAGAAAACGCATTAATACATGTGAGTAGAAAGTGATAGGAATAGGGAAATGGATAATGTAAAGGGCGCTAATATTGGCGCAAGATTAGATCGCCTACCAAATTCTGGATGGCATACAAAGATGTGGCTAATAACAGCATTTGCACTTTTAGTATGCTGGTCAAATGGAATAGGTGGTGCGGTACAGAATATTTTGTTAAATGAAGTACATTGGTTAAAACCTGGATCGATGCTGTTGGCTATGTGGGGAACGACTTATACAATCGGACAATTGTTTGGAGCACTAATCGGAGGGCCTATTGGAGATAGAATCGGAAGAAAGAAATCTATCCTTTTATATGAGGTTGTACATATTATTGTGATGATCGGTGCAGCTCTTTCACCAAATGTTGAAATTTTATATATTTTCCGCTTGTTACAAGGTTTTGCGCTAGGTGCATTGCTGGTTGTTTTATTTGCAGGGTTTACGGAATATGTACCGGGAAGAAATCGTGGAACATGGTCCAGTCGAACTTCATTTATTGGAAACTGGGCACATCCTATATGTAATTTGATTGCGTTAATTCTGATTGGTACAGGTATGAGCATGAGCATGAATTGGCGAGTGGAATTTATGATTCCATCTGTTCTTTCTATTATCGCAACTTATATGATTTATAAAAAATTTCCAGAATCTCCAAGATGGTTAGAAGCGCAAGGCCGTGTTGAGGAAGCAGAAGAAATCATGAGTCGAATCGAGAAAGAAATTGAAGAATCTACAGGTGAGCCGCTGCCACCAGTAACCGAAGCTCCAAAAGAAGTTAAAAACTTGCCATATTCAGCCTTATTTAAAGGAGCTCTTCTTAGAAGAACAATTGTTGGATCTCTTGTTTTGATTGGAATGAACACAATTCAATACACCTTGATGAATTGGATGCCTTCTTTATTGGTTGGATTAGGATATGATACATCACAATCTCAATTTATGACTGTATTTGGATTGTTTGGAGCTCCATTCGGAATTTTCATTGCTTCTCTGATTATGGATAAAGTATCAAGAAAATTGTTAGGTGTTCTATTGTTGAGTGGTATGGCCGTGTTTGGAATTATTATCGGGTATGTAACACAAGCAGGTTTGGTTGGAATGAATGGATTAATCATTTTAACTTTCTTAATGAATACGATCATCTACATGTATGTTTGTTATGCCTCTGCCGTATATGTTCCAGAAATGTGGCCTACATCTGCTAAATTATCGGGATCTGGTTTCTCAAATGCGATGGGACGAGTTTCAAATGTGTTATTTCCATTTTTAGTTACTACCTTAGCTGCACAAAGTCCAAGTTACGTCTTTATATTACTGGCTATTGTAGCTCTGATTATTGCCATTGGTGTGATTTTCCTTGGTGTAGAAACTAGAGGGGAATCGGTTGAAGATATTGGAAATGTTTAATAAGTATTAGGAAGATCAAGTAAATTCTAGTGTAAGTTCTCCTTAAAAATCAATTTTTTCTTCCTGTTATTTTAGAAAGGTTATTTATGAAAAATACAAAAGCAATATTGGTCGAACCTAAACATTTTGAAATTAAGGATGCAGAGGTTCCACAACCTAAAGATAATGAAATTTTATTAAAAGTAGAATATGTTGGAATGTGTGGATCTGATATTCATGGATTTGAATTTGGTCCTTTTATTCCACCAAAGGATCCGAATCAAGAAATAGGATTAGGGCATGAAGTCGCTGGGGAAGTTGTAGGCATTGGATCTAAAGTGACGAAATTTAAGATAGGAGACAAGGTGCTGATTGAACCAGGTGTACCAGATGATACATGTGAGTATTGTCGTACTGGTAGATACAATATCTGTCCAGATGTAGATTTTATGGCTACACAGCCCAATTATAGAGGGGCATTATGTAACTATATGACACATCCTGAAGAATGGACTTATAAGATTCCTGAAGGTATGAGTGTTATGGAAGCTGCATTGGTGGAACCGGCTGCCGTAGGCATGCATGCAGCGATTTTAGGACAGGCAAAGCTTGGAAGTCACATTGTTATCTTTGGTGGAGGTACGATTGGTTTAATGACTTTACAGGCGTGTAGAAGTTTAGGTGCTACAGATATTACAGTAGTTGATATTTTACCGAAACGTTTGGACTTAGCTTTAAAATTAGGTGCTAAAAGAGTAATAAACGGAAAAGAAGAGGATGCAGTAAAAGTTCTTCGTTCTTCTCAATGGTATGGAGATCATGGTGTTGATTTAGTTTTTGAATGTGCTGGTTCAGCGTTTACTGCAAATCAGGCCGTACAGGTTGTAGCGCGTGGCGGAAGAATCATGATGGTTGGTACGCATTCAAAACCAGTACCGATTGATTTCTTGAAGATTAATCGAGAAGTTACGATTCAAACTTCTTTCCGTTATTGTAATAACTTCCCACAAACTATAGAAGCAATTGCCAGCGGAAAGTTTAATGTAAAAGATATGGTAAGTCACGTTTATGATTACAAAGATGTACAAAAAGCGTTTAGCGATGCCATTGATCCGGTAAAAAAAGCCGATATGATCAAAGGTGTAATTAAGGTAGAAGAGATTTAGAGAGGTATAAAAATGTTAGCGGATATTCGTTATTGGGAAAATAAAGCCAAAGAAGGAAAATTTGCAATTCCACACTTTAATGTATGGAATGCAGAGATGTTAATGGGTGTTATAGATGCTGCAGAAGAAGCGCAAGCTCCTATTATCATTTCTTTTGGTACAGGATTTGTGGGAAATACATCTTTTGAAGATTTTTCAAACATGATGGTTTCGATGGCAAAACAAGCTTCTGTTCCGGTGATTTGCCATTGGGATCATGGTCGAAGTATGGAGATTATTCAAAATGCTTATAATCATGGAATGAATTCTGTTATGCGAGATGCCTCTGCTTTATCTTTTGAAGAGAATATTCAGGAAATTAAAACAGCAGTGGACTATTTTCATCCATTAGGTATTCCTGTAGAGGCAGAGCTTGGACATGTTGGAAATGAAACTATATATGAAGAAGCTTTAAGTGAATATAAATACACAGATCCTGCACAAGCAGCAGAGTTTGTTCAAAGAACAGGATGTGATTCGTTAGCGGTGGCAATTGGAAATGTGCATGGGGTTTATAGTTCTGAACCTAAATTAGATTTTGATGTCATTAAAGCATGTAGAGATGCGGTTGATGTTCCTTTGGTGTTGCATGGAGCTTCCGGTATCGGGGATGAAGATATTCGTAAATGTATTTCGTTAGGAATCGCAAAAATCAATATTCATACTGAACTTTGCCAAGCTGCTATGGAGGCTATCTCAAAAAATACAGATAAGTCTTTCTTGGAATTGGAAAGATTAGTTCGTCAAGCAATTAAAGAAAGAGCTCTTTATAAGATTCGTCTCTTTGGGGATGAAAATAAGGCTAGTTTATAAACTATGGAAAAACAATTTGATGTGCTTTGTGTAGGCGCTGCTGTCATCGATATTCCTTTACAACCGGTTAGTAAAAATATATTTGACGTAGAGTCCTATCCTTTGCAGCAAATAAGCATGACAATTGGTGGTGATGCTATCAATGAATCGACTATTATCTCTAGGCTTGGTCATAAAACGGCTTTGGCAACTATGGTTGGAGATGATGCGGCTGGGCAATATATCATTCAACATTGTCAGCGGGAAGGAATTTGTGTAGAGGGTATTCGAATCAAAGAAAATATAGATACTTCTATTAATGTAGGATTAGTTACTCAGGATGGAGAACGTACATTTGTTACAAACCGTAATGGAAGTCTATGGAAAATGACGATAAAAGATATTGATCTTGCTTTAGTTCCCAAAGCAAAAATATTGTCTTTGGCAAGTTTTTTCAACAATCCTTTATTAGACAATGATGCACTAGTTAAGATTTTTTCAAAAGCTAAATCAAACAATATGATTATAACTGCAGATATGATTAAGCCAAGATTAAATGAGACGTTGGATGATTTTTCGGAAGCATTGAGTTATGTAGATTACTTTTTCCCGAATTTTGATGAAGCTTGTTTGATGACAGGAGAAAGCGATGTAGAACTCGTTGCAAAGAAATTATTGTCTTATGGTGTAAAAACAGTAGTGATTAAAATAGGAAAAAGAGGAGCTTATATTCAAACACAGAATCAGGAAGGTATGATTGTACCGGCAATGAAAGGAATTAAAGCTATTGATACTATTGGGGCTGGTGATAATTTTGCTTCCGGTTTCATAAGTGGACTTTTGGAAGGGAAGTCACTAAAAGAGTGCGGAGAATATGGAAATGTGACGGCATCTATAGCTATTCAAAGTATTGGAGCTACAACCGGTGTAAGAAATCGCTTAGTATTTGAACAACGTATGAGGGAATATCGTCAACAATATCCAGAAGTATAGAAGAGAGGAAACAATATGAGATATGCAGAATTAGGAAATTCAGGGATTCAAGTTTCAAAGATGGGACTTGGAACCTGGGCTATTGGTGGAGGTCCTGCTTGGAGCGGTGATCTCGATGAAAAACGATGTATAGATACTATTGTAGCAGCTGTAAACAATGGTATTAATTTGATTGATACGGCGCCGGGATACAATTTTGGAAATAGTGAAATCATTGTAGGAAAAGCCCTTAAAGAAGTGGATCGTTCAAAAGTCGTATTAGTAACAAAATGTGGGGTTGTATGGAACAGAAAGGGAAGTGTATGGAATAAAGTTGGAGATCGTCAATTATATAAATTATTGACACCTGAATCTGTACGTTTGGAGGTCGAAGAATCATTAGAACGCCTGGGTACAGATTATATAGACTTATACATGACACATTGGCCTTCCGTTGAGCCGTATTATACCCCGATTCGTGAAACGGTTGAAGAATTAAACAAATTGAAAAAAGAAGGGAAAATTCGTGCCATAGGTGCTGCCAATGTAAGTATTGATCAAATCAAGGAATACTTAGATTGTACACAATTAGATCTTGTTCAAGGAAAATATAGTGTTTTAGATCGCGCTGTAGAAGAAGAATTAATTCCGCTATGTGTAAAAAATAAAATTACTATGCAGGCATACTCACCTTTGGAACAGGGACTGTTAACTGGTACTATATCCAAAGATTATCGTCCGGAGCCGGGCAACGCAAGAGCAAATAAAAAATGGTGGCAGCCTGGGAATATGGAACGAGTTATTGATATGCTAGAAGCATGGAAGCCTCTGGCTCAAAAATATAATGCGTCAATTCCAGCTCTTTGTTTAGCTTGGATCATGAACCAGGGAGATTCTATCAATTTATTAAGTGGTGCTACCACACCTGCTGAGGTAGAGATGAATGCAGTTGCTGCCGACATTGTACTTTCTAAAGAAGATTTAGCTATGATGCGTAAAATGGCAGAGGCATTAGATCAAGAATAATAAAATTTATCATTTATAAACGCAAGAAACGTTTTCAACACAATCGTCAATATTTGAGCTTATAAATGGTTGAAAGGTATGAAACCTCTGTCTATAATATTTGGTTTTCATACCTTTTTTAGAAAAAGGAGTCCTCTATGAAAAAGAATAAAGAAGGAAAATCCTCGATTGTACGCCGTATGATTTGGGCGGTTGTTTTAGGATTTATGTGTGGTATATTGATGATCATCTTACGAGAGAACTCAACAGGAGATTTATCAAACGCTTGGAAATTTGTTGATGCTCTACTATTTCAAGATATTACAACAACAAAAGGAATTGAAGGAATTGGCTTGTTTTATATTGTAGGACAGATATTTATGCGGGGCTTACAGTTAGCCATTGTCCCTTTGGTTTTAACTTCACTTTCTCTTGCTTTATGTTCACTTGCGGATCCAAAAAAATTAGGAAGAATTGCAATCAAAACATTTATCACATATCTTTGTTTTTATCTTGCGGCAGCAACATTAGCGGGAGTAGCAGCTTATGGAGTGAAATTAACTGGTGGCTTTGATGTTGTATTACCATCTACTCAGGCTGCAGAGATTGCAACGATGGAAGGATATAATCCTTTGGTTACTATTGTAAATGCGGTGCCGAATAATATTTTTTCTGCCTTTACATCCAACAATGCAATATTATCTGTTGTTGTAACTGCATTAATTTTGGGATTGTGTATGACATATCTAAAAGACAAGGCAGAACCGCTAAAACAAGTGATAGAAAGTCTAAATGAAGTGATACAACTTTTTTTGAATTTTTTGATTGATAAAGTGGGCCCTGTTGCGATCTTTTGTATGATTACACGAGCTTTAGCTGTATATGGGGTAGAATACATTCGACCAACTTTGGTTTGGATGATAACAACAATAGTTGTTAGCTTAGTTCTGGTATCTACTATCTATCCCATTGGAATCTTTTTAACCACTCGACTGAATCCACTTCCTTTTATGAAAAAGGTTTTTAAAGTTGGATTGTTTGCGGCTGCAACAAATTCATCGGCTGCAACGTTACCTTTAAATGTAAAAACTTGTACGCAAGAATTAGGTTGTACTGAGGAAATATCAAGTTTTGTGTTGCCAACGGGGATGACAATTAACATGAATGGTACAACAGCAATGCATATGATTGCGATTACCTTTATTGCTTCGGCAGCAGGTTTGGATATTTCTCCCGCCACTTTAGTATTGGCAGCTTTTCTGTCTATATGTACAGCTATGGGAACACCGGCAATCCCGGTTGCCGGAACAACTATGGTTTATGTTGTTATGATGGGGTTAGGTTTAAATTCTGAATTATGCATGATTGGATATTCCTTGGTTTTAGCAATGAATTATCTGCCGGGCATGGCGGTGATAACGCTAAATGTAATTGGTGATGCTGCGACAAATGTTATTGTAAACTTTAAAGAAGGGGTATTGAATAAAGAACAGTATATGGAAAAATCATCTAATGGAAAAGAAGTCAAATAACATTTTGACAGTTTCAATTATACCGATGTAAAATTTGAGGTAGAATAGGGGCTTGGTTATGGCAAAAAATCGTCTAGAGCAAATGAAGCAATATATACATGAAAAAGGAAAAGTTACAGTTTCAGAATTAAGTAAACAATGGAATATAACAGAAGAAACAGTACGAAGAGATTTAGACAAATTAGAAGCAGATGGAATTTTAACTCGTATTCATGGTGGGGCTATCTGGAATGAATCGATTCGTCATGAAGGAATATATTTTTATCAAAGACAACGAAGAAATTTTGCCGCAAAGAGAAAACTGGCAACCTTGGCATTGCCATTGATTAAGTCTAGTGGTGTTATATTTGCGGATGCAAGTTCTACGGTATTAGAAATGTTGCGTTTATTAGCGGATGAGCCTAATTTAATCGTAGTCACAAATTCTGCTGAGATATTTTTAGATTCGGCAAATATGAAAATGCATTTAATTTCTACTGGTGGAATTTTTAATAACAATTCTATGTCTTTTCAAGGAGAAGTTACCAAAAATGCAATTCGAAAATATAATGCGAAATTAGCGGTTATTGGTTGCAAGGGGATGACAATGGAACAAGGAGTACTTGATTCCTATGAGAGTGAAGCAGAAATAAAAAAAGTGATGTTAGAACAGGCGGATCAGGTAGTTTTGTTAATTGATCATACTAAATTTGATCAAATCGCATTTTTGAAGCTTATCGATTTTGATCAAATTAATTATGTTGTAACAGATCGATGCCCATCAGATTCATGGATTGAATTTTTTAAAGAACATCATATTCAGTTGATTTATGAATAAACTCTGAATGATTAAAGTTTGAAGTGGAAAGACTCTATCACTTATTTGATATAGAGTCTTTTTTTGTGGCATAAAATTTGACTGAAATAAAAGTATAATGATAAACTGATACTAATTGATATCAATTAGTATCGGAGGTTATATGGAAATTACCAAATTCTTAGAGATTCTTCACGATAAAAAATTTATGGATTATAGAAAGATGAGTAATAAATATTCAGATACATTTCAGGAATATTTAGATACGCTTTCTATGTTTTATAAGAAACTTCCTTTAGAAGACGCACAGGGAAATTTTATGGTGTTTTTGGAAGAGCCTTTAAAAATTCAAACATCTACACTTAGAACATTGTTTCAAAATCAAAGTGATTTATATAGTAAAAAGTCTTTGGAAACAGAAATTATTGCGACTTCCGCCATAGAAAATATTGATTTTTCCAGAGATAGCGTGCGATCTATTTTATCAGGACAGGCATCTAAGAATGAAGAAGAAAAAAGAGTTGAAGGCCTTAAAAAAGGATTGGAATTTATCTCAGATCCAGGTAATAAGATCACAGAAGAGAATTTATATAAGTTGTATAAGATGGTAATTGGTAAATATCTCGATGAAGAAAATCAGTTCAAGGAAGGCAATTTATATCGTCATGATTCGGTTTATGTAGTAGGAACAAAAGTAGAACATACCGGAATTAGTTACAAGCAAGTTCCTTCGTATATGAAGTCATTGGTTGGATATATAAATCAAAAAGATGACATACAAGATCTTATTAAAGCTTGTATTATTCATTTTTATATCGCTTATGTTCATCCATGGTTTGATGGAAATGGTAGAATGGCCCGATTAGTACATCTTTGGTTTTTGGTACAAAGAGGGTATCAATCAGTATTGTTTATTCCTTTTTCCAGTTTTATTGAAAAGACAAGAAAACAATATTATGATGCCTATCAAACCATTGCAGACAATTATCGCTATACGCATAAAATAGATGTAACACCATTTTTGTTGTATTATATAAATAATGTTTATAACAAGATCGAACAACCATTACAGGAGGCTACTTTTTCTGTATATCGATCAGTATTAGATCATAAAAAGATCACAAATAAAGAAGATAAGTTATGGAAATTTGTCTTATCTTATTTTGGTACGGAAGAATTCTCAACGAAAGAATTGGAAAATGCATATGGAGATGCAGCCTATGCCACGATTCGAAGCTTTGTATTAAAATTTACGGATTTAGGTTTGTTGACGGCAATTTCTTATACGACAAAGAATAAGTATAGGGTGAAAAGATAAATAAGATAAGCATTATTTAAACATAGTCTTGTTTTACAAAAAACCTATAAAAAACTGCAAGAAAGCAGAAAAATATATATAAAAATCTGCAGTATTGCAGGTTTTTATAAAATTTGATTCTTTTCCAGGAAAAATTTTAAAAATGGAAGAATTGTTGTATAGTTAACTTAATTAGAAGATGGGAGTGCTTTTCATGTCTTTAGTAACTTGCCTGCTTATATTAGTTGTTGCCTTTTTGGCCGGTGTAGAAGGAATTTTAGATGAGTTTCAGTTTCATCAACCGTTAGTAGCATGTACCTTAGTTGGTTTGGTATCCGGATATTTAACAGAAGGCGTTTTGTTAGGGGGCTATTTGCAGATGATGGCTTTAGGATGGGCTAATGTTGGTGCGGCGGTTGCACCGGATGTAGCGTTAGCTTCTATTGCCTCCTCGATTTTGATGGTTCATGGATTACAGGGAAATCTTCCTGTAGATTTTGTGATTTCTGTATCAATTGCGATTGCCATTCCTTTATCGGTGATTGGTTTATTTTTGACAAAGTTTTGCAGGACAAAAGCAATCCAACTGGTACAAAAGATGGATCAAGCGGCATTGCAGGCAGATTTTAAAGCAATGGAAAGACAACAGCTATTAGGTATAGGTATGCAGGGAATGCGTGTAATGCTTCCGGCTTTGTTGCTGGTGTTGATTCCAAATGATTGGATCATTTCTTTGATTGCTGCCTGCCCGGTTGTTGTATTAAGAGGTTTGAGTGTTGCCAAAGGATTGATTCCAGCTTTAGGCTTTGCGATCGTCATTAATGTATTGGCTTCAAAAGAAACATGGGTTTTCTTTGCACTGGGATTTATTTTGGCGGGTATTTCATCACTTTCCCTGGTTGGTGTTTGTATCATTGGTGCTGCGATGATGTTGATTTATATGGCTTTGAAAAAAGGGACAGATCAAGGAACGAATTTTGATGTTGATGCATCAATCAGTGATTTGCTGGATCGATAGATCAGTGTGGGGTGTGATATGCACATCCTTTTTTTACGTTTTTTCAAATTTTCTTCAAAAAAGTTTGGATTTTAAGTTTCAAAGGCCTTTATATGCTAAAGACATCAAAAGAAAAGATAGTTAGAGCACAATGATTCATGTTAGAATGTAAAGGATGAAAAGGAGAACAGGTTCATGAAAATTCTAGTGATTGGAAAAGGTGGAAGAGAACATGCTTTGGCTTTGGCATGTTCTAAAAGCAAACTTTGTACACAATTGTATATGGCACCGGGAAATCCGGGCATGGCAAAAATTGGTACATGTGTGAATGTTTCGGATAGTGATGTAGATGGATTGGTGGCATTCGCCAAAGAAAAAGAGATTGATTTAACAATCGTTGGACCGGAGGCAACTTTGTCTTTGGGCGTTGTGGATGCGTTTCAAAAAGAAGGGTTGAAGATCTTTGGCCCGACAAAAGCCGCTACACAGGTAGAATCCAGCAAGGACTTTGCGAAAAAGATCATGGCTAAATACAACATTCCTACGGCGGCTTATGAAACCTTTGATGATTATGAAAAGGCAGTTGCCTATGTAAAAGAAAAGGGAGCGCCTATTGTTATTAAGGAAGATGGATTAAAAGCTGGAAAAGGTGTAACGGTTGCCTATACGTTAGAACAGGCATTGGAAGCTTTAAAGATTGCGTTTGACATTCCGGGCAATAAAGTGGTTGTGGAAGAATGCTTAGTCGGCTTTGAATTCTCTTTGATCTGCTTGGTGCATAATGATGTAGTCGTGCCATTACAGATTGCCCAGGATCATAAGTGTGTGGGTGATGGTGATACAGGGCCTAATACCGGTGGTATGGGATCGTATAGTCCGGTTAAAAAGATCACACCGGAAATCATTGAGCATACGATGAATACCGTTATGGTGCCAATGGCTAAGGCAATGATTCAGGAAGGCGTTCCGTTTACCGGCTTCTTGTATGGCGGCTTGATGTTGACGGATGCCGGTGTTAAAGTCATCGAATTCAATGCTCGTTTTGGAGATCCGGAAGCCGAAGTCATTCTACCTCGACTGGAAAGTGATTTTGTACAAGCTATTCTGGATGTCATGGATGGAAAAAAGATAGAATTGAAGTGGACCGATAAAGTCAGCCATGGTGTGGTTTTGGCCAGTACAAACTATCCGGCAAGTTCGACAAAGGGTGCCGTCATTGAAAATCTGGATGCGGTAGATGCCCTGGTTTATCATATGGGAACCAAAGAAGCGGACGGACACTTAGTAACAGATGGTGGACGTGTATTGATGATTACCACCTTGGAAGATACACTGGAAAAAGCTTATGAACATACATATAAAGAAGTAGAAAAGATTCAATGCAGTGATTTGTTTTATCGTCATGATATAGGAAAGAAGGATATGGAACATGAGTAAGTCAGATTTAGAGATTGCACAGGAATGTGTCTTAGAACCGATTGAAAAAGTAGCAGCTAAAATTGGTATTCCATCCGATTGTCTGGAACATTATGGAAAATATAAGGCAAAATTATCCTTTGATTTCATTAAAAATTTAGAAAAAAGAGAAATGGGGAAGCTGGTGCTTGTGACAGCAATCAACCCTACAAAAGCCGGAGAAGGAAAAAGTACGACAACCGTTGGTTTAGGGGATGCCTTAAATCAGATTGGTAAGAAGTCGATGATGGCTTTGCGTGAGCCAAGTCTTGGGCCTGTATTCGGTTTGAAAGGTGGTGCTGCCGGCGGTGGTTATGCCCAAGTTGTTCCAATGGAAGATATCAACCTTCATTTTACCGGGGATATGCATGCGATTACGACAGCCAATAACTTAGTTTGTGCCATGATCGATAATCATATCCATCAGGGAAATGAATTGAACATCGATCCGGAAAAGATCACCTTTAAACGCTGTCTGGATATGAATGATCGTACCCTTCGTGATATCACGATTGGTCAGGGATCCAAAGCCAATGGAGTAGAGCGTAAAGATGGTTTCAACATTACAGTGGCCAGTGAAGTTATGGCGGCTTTGTGCTTGGCCAGTGATTTAATGGATCTAAAGAAACGCTTTGGTGAGATGTTGGTTGCCTATACGTATGAAGATAAACCGGTATATATCAAAGATTTAAAATGCGAAGGCGCCATGGCCATGGTTATGAAAGATGCGATTCTTCCCAATATCGTACAGACTTTAGAACACAATCCGGTATTAATCCATGGTGGTCCATTTGCCAATATTGCGCATGGATGTAACTCCGTGATCGCCACGAAAGCTTGTTTACGACTGGCCGATTATACTGTAACCGAAGCAGGTTTCGGAGCCGATCTGGGTGCTGAAAAATTCTTGGATATCAAGTGTCGATTAGCCGATTTACATCCAAATGCTGTAGTCATTGTGGCTACGGTACGTGCTCTTAAACAGCATGGCGGTGTTGCCTATGAAGATTTGAAAGAAGAAAATGTACAGGCGTTATTGGATGGTTGCCAAAATTTGGCCAAGCATATCGATACCATCCAGCAGTTTGGTTTACCTTATGTGGTTGCGATCAACCAATTTGTTTCGGATACCGAAAAAGAAATTGAGGCATTGGAAAACTGGTGTAAGGAAAATGGGCATCCGATGTCTCTATCTACTGTTTGGGCCGATGGGGGAAAAGGTGCCATTGACTTAGCCAACAAAGTCGTTGAACTTTGTGAAAAAGAAAATACTTATGCATCACTGTACGATGTCAACAAATCTATCGAAGAAAAGATCACAACCATTGCCCAAAAAGTTTATGGGGCTGATGGGGTAGAATTTACTGATGAAGCCAAAGCACAGATCGAAATCTTTAATAAAAACGGTTGGGATAAATTACCAATCTGTATGGCCAAAACACAGATGTCATTAAGCGATGATGGATCTGTGATGGGAAGACCAACCGGATTTAATATTACGGTTAGAGAACTTAGACCAAGCCTAGGGGCCGGCTTTATCGTTGCCTTGACCGGTAAAGTATTGACTATGCCAGGACTTCCAAAATATCCAAGTGCCTTGGATATGGATATTGATGAAAACGGAAAGATTACAGGCCTTTTCTAAAAAAGTAAGTCAAGAGAGTGCAAGGAGAGCGTATATATCGTATGATATGCGCTCTTTTGTGCGACAGGCAGTCGCTATAGTCCACCCATGTACAGGCATGGATGGACTTTCTTTCTAAATAGAAGTTCTATTTACGATACTGTGTATAAACGAAATGAATGAACTTTGAAAGGAAAGGTGTCACGTAGGTGAAAGTCCTACTCTGTTGAGTTCCAATGCAACGCAGAAAATCTAAACTAGTGCATTTTCGTGAGGGGATGTGCGAAGGAGTTGTGGAAAACCGTGAGGTCCATAGATGGTCTGGCAGGCCGAAATGTAGTGTGAACTGTATAGGCGGCAGGGATGTTTGATGACCGTGCGAAAGATTGGGAAATCTATATACTGTTTACTTGAATGAATTGGATGGGCAAATGGGAACATTCATGTGATGACAGTTGGCATGTCAGAAAGGATATAGCGATGACCCTGTGAGAACTTCATACTCGCAAAGGGTCTTGTGATATAAGTGTAATACGAAGTTCACAAGATGTATGAAGTAGTCAGACAAGCTCATAGTAACGAAGTATGTTGAGAAACCAAAGCTCAACGGAAGGTGAAGGGGCTTGACCTTATGCGACTTAACTGAACTCTTTACAATGATAAAGGCAACGCTACCGAGGTAAAGACGAACTGAATGTGTGAAGACGGAGGAAGAGAATTTTATGAACGAACCATTAAAGTTGAAGTGGCATTCTTTATATGGTCAGATGTTAAGAGACAGAAAATTAACAGAAGCCTGGAAACAGGTAAAGGCCAATAAAGGAAGCGGAGGAATGGATGGGGAGACCATTGCGGATTTTGACAAAAAGTCGGAGGAAAGAATCCATGAAATTCTGGAAAAGCTCAAGACAAAAACATATACACCGTCACCTGTAAGAAGAATGTATATACCCAAGAAGAACGGTGGAAAAAGACCGCTCGGAATACCTGTGATAGAGGACAGAATTGTCCAACAAACATTGGTAAATATTCTCAGTCCGAAATTTGAAAATGGTATTTTCCATAAATGCTCATGTGGATACAGACCCAACTATGGAATGGAAAAAGTTATGCAGCTTATCTTATGGAATATAGAAAAAGGAAGAAACTATATATTTGACTGTGATATAAAAGGATTCTTTGATAATATTCCTCATAAAAAGCTCATGCGAGTTCTAAACAAGTATATAGCCGATGGCACTGTACTAGACCTAATATGGAAATGGCTAAAAGCAGGATATACGGAAGAAGGAAAGTTTCTTGAAAGTGAAAGAGGAACACAACAGGGTGGAGTCATATCTCCACTACTGGCCAACATATACTTGAATGAACTGGATTGGGAACTACAAAAAGAAGGAATTTATTTTGTACGTTATGCGGATGATTTTCTACTCTTTGCGAACAGTGAGGAAGGAATCATAAAAGCAGGCGATTTCGCAAAACAGATTATAGAAGAGCTGGGACTGGAGATATCCATGGAAAAGACGAAAATAGTTGATTTTCATCATGATGATTTTACCTTTGTAGGCTTTGATTTCTTACATTGGAGAAATCGGAAAAAGGATAATAAACCATACTTTCTAGTGAATCCAAGTGAAAAATCGCTAAAGGACTTCAAAAAGAAAATCAAAGACAAAACTAGGAAAACCCTAACTCTAAAGAAAGAGGAATGGATAAAGAGAGTCAACGAAATCATAATAGGAAAAGTAAACTATTATAAGACAGTACAGAAAGCCATAGAACTCAATAAACAGGCAGGGCAGGAAAGCCACTGTTTTATTAAGGGATGTATCCAGGAACTCCATAAACTGGATGCAATATTAGGCAAAGACTGAGGATGTGTATGATACATAAACATCCAAGCATAAGAGGAGCCTATGGAAAAACGTGGAAATGGAACATAGAATTTTTCTGTACTACGGGACGGATACCTGCCGCATGGCATTATTATAAAGAGATGTATCCAGGGTATACAATAGAAACGTATGTTGATATACAAACAAAATCGAATAAGAAGAGAAAGCAAAGAAAAATAGAGAGACTGAAAGAAAAAGGGATGAAATACTATACACAGGAAAGAATAAAGATCATCGCAAGCACAGGGCATGTGTTAGCGAAAGGATAATGGGTTCGTACATAAATAAGCATATTGGTAAGCCTTAATAGGGCACATACGGTTTGATAAGGGGCGGTAGTTTAATAGCTATCGCCTACTTTCTTATGACGGGTGATTATCATGTGGCGCTTGCTTTTATGAAGAGATGTAATAAGTTTTTCAGTCAATACTATTATCATGATATGGTGTAATAAATGAAATATAATTAATTGAAAATGGAAAGATAAGAGCTATCATTAATCAAAGGTACTTTAACAAAAGTAATTTTTTATTTGACTAATTTGCAAAAAGAGTTATTATAAATATGTAATGTAGATATTTAAAAACAAAATATTAACCAGGTGTATGGTGAACGGAGTATACGGCTGAGCTTATATAAATAAGCTTTTGCCGTGTTTTTTTTTGCAAATACAGGAATGGCCACCTGATTTCGTTTACCAATCAATCTATATGTATTCCCAAATTTAGATTGTAGGGAAACACCTGTCGCGGTTAAAAAAGGAATGGAGGAACATATGGAAATTTTTAACGCGATAATCGGTATGGGAGCAATTGTTATGATGCCGATTATATTTTTTGTACTTGGTTTAATTTTCAAAGTTAAACCGGGAACTGCATTTAAGGCAGGAATGACAGTAGGAATTGGTTTCACAGGTATCAATATGATTGTATCACTGCTTTTAGATAGTTTGGGTCCTGCAACAATGGATATGGTCAATCGCTTTGGTCTGAACCTAAATGTAGTAGATGCTGGATGGGCTACTGGCGCAGCCATAGGATGGGCGTCACCGATAATACCTTTTATAGTTATCGGAGCTATTCTGCTAAATGTATTTTTAATTGTAATCAATAAAACGCGAATCATTAATATTGATATTTTTAACTATTGGTTGATTTCATTAGTAGGGACACTAATTTATAGTCTTACAGATAATATGTGGATAGGAATAGCCGGAGGATTAATTTTATATCTGGTTTCATTTGTTGTTGGTGATTTAACAGCGAAACCAATTCAAGAGATGTATAAAATAAAAGGCGTAGCTTTTGTACATGCCACATGTGGAATTTATGTTCCTTTAGGAATTGCGGTGAACTGGATAATTGAAAGAGTTCCGGGTATTAACAAAATTGATTTAAATCCAGAGAAAATCACAAAAACTTTCGGTGTTTTAGGAGAACCGGTGACCTTAGCTACGATTTTAGGGTTTGGTTTAGGTGTCTTGGCCGGTTGGCCAATTACAGAGATTTTACCATTAGCAGTAAAAGTAGCTGCAGTTATGGTTTTATTGCCTAAAATGGTTGCTGTAACAGTAGAGGGAGTCATGGTAATTCGAGATGCTGCAGAAACATTTATGAAGAAAATATTTCCAGGAAGAGAATTTTATTTTGGAATGGACACAGCCTTATTAATTGGAGAACCTTGTATTATAGCAACATCGCTATTGTTGATACCGGCTTCGATTATATTGGCTATGATTCTACCAGGTAATAAAATGTTACCCTTTACAGATTTAGCATCTATCGTCTTTGTAATTAGTATGGTTGCACCGTTCTGCAAAAGAAATATGTTTAGAATCTTTATCACAGGTCTATGTATTGTGACCATTGCGTTGTATGCTGGCACAGATTTAGCACCAGTTTATACGCAAGCTGCAAAAGATGCAAATGTAGATGTTCAGATGCAAGAAGGACAACAATTAGGTAACTTAGTTTCACCATACAATACACCTGTTGGATGGGGATTGATCAAGATTGGAGAATTTATAGGAAAATGAGTATGAAAATAGTTGGAATTGGAGATTTGCTAATACCTGCACAGTATATTTTAGAAGGATTAAAGTCGTTAGAGAAAAAAGGATGTACCGTTGAAGTTATACAATGGAATTTAAAAGATTACGAAGAATTACAAAATATAAATCTAAGAGTGGAAAAAGAAGGTGCCGAAGCTTATCAATCAGATGTTTCTATGATTGATAAACTAAAAGATGCGGATTTTATCGTTACACAATTTTTCCCGATCAACAAAATTATTATGGATAAATGTCCAAAGCTTAAAATGATTGGGGTTTTACGTGGTGGAGTTGAAAATGTGAATGTCGATTATGCTACACAGAAGGACATTCTTGTATTTAATACTCCGGGAAGAAATGCTAATGCAGTTGCGGATTTTACAGTGGGTATGTTAATAGCAGAATGTAGAAATATCGCAAGAAGCCATAAAAATTTAATGCAGGTACATTGGGTTCGAGATTATATGAATGCAGGTCGTGTACCTGATTTAAGTGATAAGACAGTTGGGCTTATTGGATTAGGTGCTATCGGTAAAAAGGTCGCTCAGCGCTTAAATGGATTTGAAATGAACATTTTGGCTTATGATCCATATGCAAAAGAAGTACCAGAGTATGTGAAAATGTGTACTTTAGAAGATCTTCTTAAAAAATCGGATTTTGTGAGTATGCATTGTAGATTGACGAAAGATAATTATCATTTGATGGATAAAAACAAATTTGATTTGATGAAAGAAACAGCCTATTTTATTAATACAGCTCGATCGGGTCTTGTAAATGAGCAAGATCTATATGACGCATTGAGAAATAATAAAATTCTAGGCGCGGCCATTGATGTGTTTGATGAAGAACCGTTATCTAAAAATAATCCATTCCTGACTTTACCTAATGTTACCATTACACCACATTTAGCAGGAGGAACTTCTGATGCATTTTTAAATTCACCGAAGTTATTGGCGAAAGAGGTATTAGCATATATTGATGAAAGAATAGATTCTTTCATTATAAATAAATAAAGAGGGAATTATGGATTTAGGATTAAAAGGGAAAAATGTATTAATTACTGGAAGTTCAGATGGGTTAGGCAAGGCGATGGCTTTATCATTTGCAAAGGAAGGTGCAAACGTTATTATTACTGGTCGTTCCGAAAAGAAAGTCAACAATGTTGTAGATATGATTCGCAATACATATTCCGTAAGTGTAGCTTCAATAATTTGTGATTTATCTAATAAAGAAAACGCAATATCATTGTTTGACTTATGTTTAGAGACGGTAGGAGGAATAGATATATTGGTGAATAATGCGGGATTATGGCCACAGTCACTTGTGCAAGATATGGATGAATCAGATTTTGAAAGAGTCTTGTTTTTGAATCTGGAAGTACCATTTATTTTGAGTAAACGAATGGTTCGATATTTATTACAGAGTAAGAAAAAAGGAAAAATAATTAATGTTGTATCACAAGCTGCTTTTCATGGATCAACCACAGGGCATGCCCATTATGCAGCCAGCAAAGGAGGCCTTGTGTCCTTTATGATCTCTTTAGCAAGAGAAGTAGCCCCATATGGAATTAATGTAAATGCCATTGCACCGGGAATGATGCAAACCAATATGGTGGGCAAGGCTATTGAAGCTAAAAGAGAGTATTACGAAGGAAGGATTCCTATTGGAAGAGTAGCCATGCCTGAAGAGATTGCTGATATTGCAGTATTCTTAGGTAGTAAGAAGGCGGATTATTTAACGGGAATTACCATTGATGCAACAGGCGGAATGTTAATGAGATAGGAGTAAAAATGTTAGTAGGATTAGATAAAGTTTTAGAATATGCAGAAATGAATAAGACTGCAATTGGCGCCTTTAATGTTGCTTGTTATGAGCATATTGAAGCGATTTTGAGAGCTGCTGAGAAATTGAATGTCCCTGTAATTTTAAGTTTTGCACAAACACATGAAGAAAATCATATTGCATATTTGGATGAAATGGGGCCATTAATGGTATTGAAAGCAAAAGAATCAAAGGTTCCTGTAGCTGTGCATTTGGATCATGGAATTGATTTAGCCTATTTAAAAGAAGCATTAGATTTAGGATTTACATCAATCATGTTTGATGGATCAAGTCTGCCTTTCGATACAAATGTAGAAAAAACAAAAGAAGCTGTTAAACTGGCAAAAGAATATGGAGTTTGTATTGAAGCGGAGATAGGTAAGATGGCGGGCATCACTTTAAACAATCAGGGCATCACTGAAAATCGCAAGTCTTCCAGAAGTAATTATACAGATCCACAAGAAGCAAAAAAATTTGTGGAACTGACAGATGTTGATTGCTTAGCGGCTTCATTTGGAACCGTTCATGGAAAATATTTTTCTGAACCACATTTAGATTTTGAGCTTGTTTCGGAAATTTATCATGAAACTAAAGTTCCGGTCGTAATGCATGGGGGAAGTGGTGTAAGCAAAGAAGACTACAAAAAAGTCATTGAGTCTGGTGTGCGAAAAATAAATTACTATACATATATGGATATGGCAGGTGCCAATGCTATCAAGAATGCAGATTTTTCTATATTTGCGGATGCAAGTAACATAGCTAAAGAAGCTATGATGCAGGATGTGGCTAAAGCAATGAAAATATTTAATAGAATGGAGTAATCAAATGGAAAATAAAACATATTTAATGGGTATTGATGTGGGATGTACAAATAGTAAAGTCGTCATCTTTGATACAAATGGAAATATTGTCTCTCACGCCTCTACACCGAGTTTACGTTTTATTCACAGACGTGCAGGATTTGAAGAGTTTGATGTCGATGAATTGTGGGCAATGATATCAAAATGCATCCATGAAGCAATTGAAAAAGCAGAAATAGATCCAGTACAGATAAAAGGTCTTGGTGTTACATCTTTTGGCAATGGTGTTGTTTTCTTGGATGATGAAGGACGTACTTTAGCTCCTGGGTGTTTCTCTCAGGACTATAGAGCAAACTCTATCATTGATATGTACAAAGAAACAGGTGTATATGAAAAAATAAATGATATTGTAAAAGGAACATTATTTGCAGGGGAACCTGGGCCTATTCTTAGGTGGTATAAAGAGAACAATAGAGAAATTTACGACAAAATCGGAGGCGTTCTATTATTTAAAGACTATATTATGTATAAGCTAACGGGCATTTTTGCAACGGATTTAAATGCTTTTGGAGGATCTTTCATGGTGGATATGGAGACTATGGAATACTCGGATAGACTGTTAGAGCTGTATGGTATATCAGAATTAAAGAAGGCGCTACCAAAACTGGCTGAAAATGCAACAGATATTGTAGGAAAAGTAACAGAGGAAGCAGCTAAACAGACAGGGTTGATGGTTGGAACTCCAATTGCGGCAGGAATGATGGATATTTTAGCTTGTTTAGTCGGCATGGGTGCTACAAATATTGGTACTTACACGGCTATTGCGGGATCTTGGTGTATCAACGAAACCCATTCCAAAAGAATCATTCCAAACGCCAGCAGTAATATGCCGTATTTATATAAAGGAGAGTACTTGAATTGTTCATATACTGGTGCCTCCGGCTCAAATTATGAGTGGTTTACACGTGTGCTTGGTGATTTACCGAAAGTAGAAGCAGGTAGAAAAAACAAATCATTCTACAAATTGATCGATGAATGGATAGAATCGGTCCCTATTGATAGGGCTTCTGTATTCTTTAGCCCGTTTGTTGCGCAACCTAGCATTCATGTACAGGCAAAGGCAAATTTTATCAATATCGAATATAATACTTCTTATGAAGAAATTTGTTATGCAGTAGCAGAGGGAGTTGCATTTATTCATAAACATCATATTGATTTTTTGAAACAGGAAAATCTTCCATTAGACGCTGTTCGATTAACAGGAGGCATTGCTAAAAGTGATGTTTGGGCAAAGATTTTTGCTAATGTATTACAAGTCCCTATTGAGCGTGTGGAATGTGATGAAACAGGTGCCTTAGGAGCAGCTATTGTTGCTGGTATTGGATCCGGTGTTTATAGAGATTATGAGGATGCCTTTGAAAAAGCGATAAAGGTAAAAGAACCGGTATATCCAGATTATGAAACATTCCCGATTTTTGAGAAACGATATAGGGAGTGGAGCAAGATCCATGAATCATTAATGTCTTATTGGAATTGGAAAGAGGATAATAAAAATGAGTAAAAAACAAAATATAGTCTGTGTATATGATGGCGGTATCACTAAAGAGTTGATGCAGGAAATGAAAAATTTAGAAGAGTATGGTGCAAAGGTTACACTTGTTGAAGATACAGATATGTATGCTATGGGTCCTATTACAGACCGTATGCTTCTTATTGAACAAAAGGGAGTTGATGCAGCTCCAAATTGTGACAATTTATTGAAAGCATGCAAAGAAACGGATGTAGATATTTTAGTGGTTCATGTAGCAAGTATCAATAAAGAAGTGATTAGCGCATGTCCACATCTTAAATTAGCAGCTGTATTACGTGGAGGCTACGAAAATGCAGATGTGAATGCATTAACCGAAAAGAAGATTCCTTTAATCAACGCACCTTGGCGAAGTGCGGATGCGGTAGCCGATTTTACTGTGGGAATGATGATTGCCGAAAATAAAAATATTGCAAGAAGTCATAAATTGATATTCGATGGAAAATGGTGCAAAAAGTATACCAATCAAGAATATATCCACAATATGCGAAACTGCACAGTAGGTTTGATTGGCTATGGATATATTGGTAGTCGAGTAGCTAAACGGCTGTCAGGTTTTGAAAGTCGGGTAATTGTATATGATCCTTTTGTTAATCCAGAGCTACTAAAGAAACAAGGAGTTGAAGTTGTTGATTTTGATACATTACTAAAAGAATCTGACTTTGTTTCTGTACATCTAAGATTATCGGATAAAACAAAGCACTTTATTGGCAAAAAAGAGTTAGACAAGATGAAAAATACTGCATATCTTATCAATACAGCGCGATCTGGATTGGTAGATACAGAGGCATTGGTTGAAGCGTTACAGAATAAAACGATTGGTGGGGCTGCTATTGATGTATTTGACACGGAGCCACTTCCTAAAGAACACCCATATTTGCAATTGGATAATATTACACTAACTTCTCATTTGGCAGGTACTTCATGTGATACAATGAGAACAAGTGTTGAAATTGGATTGGAAGAAATCAAAAAATTTTTAACGGGCCAAAAAATGCAAAATGTACGAAATAAAATATAATTGACATTGCCTTCCTTTTCTACATAAAATATAAGAAAGGAAGGTTTTTATGTTTGAAGATCAGTCATTTCACATTGTTCCCTCGGTTAGACATTTGAGGTTTTTAGATTTAGCGCTTTCCTCAAAGGAAGATTGGATTTTATTGACTTGTGCACATATTGGTAATTTAAAGGAAATTGTAAAATATTGTCATAGCCATCGAAAAAAGGTTATTGTAAATCATGAATTAGTGGGGGGCTTAGGAGCAGATAAAGTATCTTTTCAAATGTTGAAGAAAATGTATAAAGTTGATGCGGTGATGGGCTCTAGTGCCATCCGCTTATCCATGATGAAAAAGGAATCTCTACCTACAATTCGACGTATCAGTTTGATTGATTCCTTTGCTTTGGAAACGACTTTTTATAGCATTGATCATTCACCGTGTGATGTGATTGAACTTAGGCCTGCTTATTACGCAATTCAATTTTTAAAACGATTTAAAGAAGCTCATCCATGTGAATATGTAGCAGCTGGTTTTATTGAAGATATTGATATGGTGCGAGAGGTAAAAAAAGCAGGTTTTTCTGGTGTTATGACAAGCTGCACAGATTTATGGAAATACGATCCGGAAAAATTATAGATTTTTATTGAAATTCTGATTATTTATCAGAATTTTTTAATTTCCGTAACTAGCGGAAAAAATAGATTTTATGCTTACTATAGTTGCTTCTACAATAGATAGTAAGGAAGGAGTATATCATGGATTTAGAATCAAGTTGTATGGAAATGATCCTTCATAGCGGAAATGCAAGAGGATATGCGAGCGAAGGTGTAGAATTACTTAAACAAAAGAATTTTGAACAGGCTAAACAGAGTATACAGAAAGCTCAGGACGAAATTCTGATATCTAAACGTAAACACGCCGAGTTATTAAGAGATCTTTCATCGAAAAGCTGTAATGAAATAAATCTGTTGTTAATTCATGCAGAAGATCATGTGTCTTCTTCGGATTTAGAATTAAACTTTGCTGTAGAGCTCTTTGATATTTATGAAATACTAGGGCATAGAAAGGAGTACTGATGGGACTGAGAACAGACTTTTTATGGGGCAGCGCCACCGCATCTTATCAATGTGAAGGAGCATGGAATGTTGATGGTAAGGCACCAAGTATGTGGGATGATTATCTTCATAAGCATCACTTAGAAAATGGGGATATTGCCAGTGATCATTATCATCACTATAAAGAGGATATTCGAATGATGTCTGAGGGAGGACAAAATTCATATCGACTGTCTTTATCGTGGCCAAGAATAATTAAAAATAAAGAAGGGGATATCAACCAGAAAGGAATTCAGTTTTATAGAGAGGTTTTACAAACCTGTAAGGAGTATCATATAGAGCCTTTTGTTACATTATACCATTGGGATCTACCCCAATATTGGGAATGTACAGGTGGGTGGCTAAATGAAGAAGTTTGTCATGCATTTGCACACTATGCCAAAGTATGTTTTGATGCATTTGGGGATCTTGTCAATTATTGGGTTACTTTTAACGAGCCAAAATGGTTTACAACAAGTGGCTATCTAATTGGAAACTATCCTCCAGGGCACCAAAATACACAAGAAATGATATGTGCAGCATACCATGTCATGTATGCAAGTTCTTTAGGTGTTAAGGTTTTCAAAGAAGGAAAATATACTGGTCAGATTGGTATTGTTCATAGCTTTGGACCCGTTGATGGGATAGACAACTCTTTTCAAACAAAGATTGCTATGCGATTTGCGGATAATTACGCAAACAACTGGATTCTAGATACAGCTGCCAAAGGCAAAATACCTTTCGATCTTCTTTGTGTACTTTCACAGAATTATGACTTATCTTTTATAAAAGATGAGCAGCTAGAAACTATTAAAAACAATACAGTGCAATTTTTGGGACTTAATTATTACTCTAGAGTGCTGGTAAAGCCCTATACGCAGGGGGATACTGTGTTAGTGGTGAATAACACAGGAAAGTCCAATAAAGGAAAAAGTAAAGTTATCATTAAAGGATGGTTTGAACAAATTATGGACAATCCAGATGCGATTTACACAGAATGGGATACAGAAATTTATCCGCAAGGCCTAGAGAAAGGTCTACTAGAAGTTTATAAAAGATACCATCTTCCGATATATATAACAGAGAATGGAATCGGCGTAAGAGAAAAGATTACAGATGAAATGTTAGAGGATGATTATAGAATCTCCTTTATGAATGATCACATTAACTCAATTATGAATGCAGTAGATAAAGGGGTTGATGTACGTGGATATTACGCATGGAGTTCTTTTGATTTGTATTCATGGAAAAATGGCGTAGAAAAAAGATATGGATTAGTAGGGATCAATTTTGATGATGCTTTAAAAAGGATTCCTAAGAAAAGTTATTATTGGTATAAAAAAATTATTGCAGATAACGGGAACTCAATTGAGAGAAAGGAGTGGAATTTATGAAGGTCATGTTAGTTTGTAATGCAGGAATGTCTACTGGGATTCTTGCGAAAAGAATTGAGGAAGCAAGCCACGGGGAGATCGTTTGTCAAGCCTATGGAGAAGCTGAGTATCTAGATCATATGGAGGAAGGATACGAATTGTTATTAATCGGTCCACAGATTCGTCATTTAAAAAAACAAATCGAGAATTCTGTTCAAATTCCTGTAGATGTTATCGCACCGCAGTATTATGGTGTAATGAACGGAAAAGCTATTTATGAAGATTTACGGAAGAGATATATAGAGAGGTAATAAAATGGAGAAGTTTACAGCATTTCTAGAACAAAAATTAATGCCATTGGCTACAAAGTTTTCAACACAAAGACATCTAAAAGCCATTCGAGATGCTTTTATCTGTATTATGCCTATTACGTTGGCAGGAGGTATTGTATCAGTTATTTCAGCAGCTCCGGTTACAGAAAATACAACAAATGGTCTTTTATTGGCATGGGCGGGTTTTGTAAATAATTATTCAATGATTTTATCCTGGATTAATACCATGACCATGGGAGCTATGTCTCTTTATGTTACTATTGCGCTGACCAGTTTTCTATCAAAGTCATATAAGTTAGACACGTTATTACCTATACTACTATCTGTAACAGGATTTTTTCTAACTTGTGTAGCGCCTATTACATTAGGTTTTGATGGTAAATCGGTGGAAGTTTCTTATTTGGATGGTAAAGGAATTTTACCAGCTATTCTAATCTCTATTTTGACTGTAGAATTTTATAGAAAAATGAGAGAAAAGAATTTTGGCCGAATCAAATTACCGGACTCAGTGCCGGCATCACTTTCTGAAACTTTTGCATCATTGTGTCCGGGAATAGTGATAATTTTGATGGACTCGATTCTATTTATCATATTCTATTCTATGGAAACAACTTTACCTGGCTTTATCTATACGCATATGGCTCCAGCATTTGATGCGGCAGATAGCTTAGTATTTGTTGTGTTAATGACTGCATTTGTACAGTTGTTTTGGTTCTTTGGTGTACATGATGCTGCTTTTTCTGGTATTTTGGCACCAATTCGAGAAAGTGGATTGTCTGTCAATGCAGCAGCAAAACTAGCAGGCCATACTATGCCAAGAGTTTTTACAACTCCTTTCTGGGTATATTTTGTAGTCATTGGCGGATGTGGATCTGTATTATCACTGGCTATATTGTTGTGTAGATCAAAATCTAAACAATTAAAGACGGTTGGAAGAGTAGGAATTATACCGGCATTCTTCAATATTTCAGAACCAATCATTTTTGGAGTTCCGTTAATGCTCAATCCAATATTCTTTATTCCATTCATTCTAACTTCTACAGTAAATTGTTTAATCGCATATATCTTGACAAGCATAGGTATCATAGGGAAATCCTTTGCCATGTTGTCTTGGAATATGCCTTCTGTTTTCGGTGCTTTTTTATCAACTATGGATATTAAAGCCTTATTATTAATTGTTGGTCTGATATTATTAGATATGGTCATTTATTATCCTTTTTTGAAGGTCCAAGAAAAGCAACTTGAAGAACATGCTGAGGATATAGAATAGAAGAAACGAGTATACGAAATCATATTTCAGATGAGTTCGTATACATTTTTTTACATATAGAAAGCAGAGTATCGGAATATGAAAGTATGTAGTCAAAGACAATTAAAAATATTGAAAAAACTTCTAGATAAAGAGTACGTCACGACTGAAATGTTGAGTAATTATCTTCATGTGTCAGATAGAACGATACGTAATGATATTCATGGAATTAATGAATTATTCCCAGGGTTAGTTATTCAGTCTAGGACAAAAGGGGTCTATTCGGACGATTTAGAGTCTTTATTACAGATTATTGGTCAAAGTGATGCGTTTGGTCCAAAGGAATATACAGAGTTCAATGTTTTAAAACAAATATTGTCAACAAACCATATGGATATTTACGAATTTGCTGATAGATTATTTATGAGTGATTCGTCTTTGACATTAATGATACGAAGTATTAATCAAAAACTTCAAAATGCCAGTTTTAAGTCAAGAATCCAAAGAAAGAACAATACTTTATTTATAGAGTGTGATGAAGATGAAAAGAGAAGACTACTGTTTTATTTTTTGATGCATGAATATAATGACCATTCAATCTACAGGATGGACTATCAAAGTATGTTTTCGTCAGTAGATTTATCAAGTATTCGGGAGATATCTATTGTCTTCTTGAAAAAACATAAAATCAATATACGAGATATAGAATTGATTTCCTTTACGATTCATGTGGCACTTATGATCGAGAGAACTATACAAGGAAATAGTATTGGAGATATAGAAACGGTTGAAAATACATACTATGTGGGACTTGCGGAAGAATACTTAAACCTGCTATCAGAAAAATGTTCATGGAGTTTTAATAAAAACGAAGTAGGATATTTAGCAAATCTGTTTGCGGGCAAGGTTCTGTTAGAAAATTCGGATCAAATAAGCGAATTGGAAACATTGGTGAACAGAACCTTACATGATATAAAAGATGCTTATGGAATTGATTTTCTTGAAGATATGGAGTTAAAAGAAAAACTATTAGTACATTTAGTAGGTCTTAATAATAGGGTACGGCATCATGCGTATCTAAATAATCCAATGAAAGAACAAATAAAAATACAGTTCCCTATATTATTTGATATTAGTGTATATATGGCCGATCAGATACAGGAATACTTTTCCATACATTTATATGAAGATGAAATAAGTTATCTCACTTTACATCTAATGGGGTCCTTAGAGAGGATTAAGAAGAAAAATAGTAAAAAGGTGGTTATTTTATCTCCGCTTGGAGAATCGGGATTTCAATATTTTTCGCATCGAATCCAATTCATTCATGAGTATAAAATAAATGTGATACAGATTATTTCTATGCAAGAAATAAGCAGTGTGTACCAACTAAAACCAGATCTTGTTTTATCGTTTTATGATGAAGTTCATATAGATGGTATTCCGGTATACACAGTTCAAAACTTTTTAGATAATGAAGATATTGAAAATATATGTTCGCTTTTGAATGTCCTCAATAAAGAAGATTGCTCAATATTATTTGAGGAAGATTTGTTTTTTGCTGGAAAAAATTTTTCATGCGAAGAAGATGTCATTCATTTTCTATGTGAAAAGTTAAAGCATAAATGTTATGTTCAAGAAGACTATGAAAATCTTATCTTAGAAAGAGAAAAGGTGGCACCCACAGCCTATGGAAATTTATTTGCAATTCCTCATCCTATCAAAAGAGAAGGCATAGCAAATAAGGTTGCGGTATGTATTTTACGTAAAAGTATTGAATGGGATTCACAAAAAGTAAAGGTCATTTTTTTAGCAAGTTTAGCAAGAAAAAACAATAAAAATTTTGAAGACTTTTTTGCGCGACTTACAGATTTACTCAGTGATTATCAAAAAGCTAAAAAGCTATCGAAAGTAAATACATATAAAGAGTTTATGGAAATATTTCTAGATAAGAAGTATAGTCTTTAAATATCTTTAATACTCTGAGGGGGAATTTCCATTAGATCATAGAGTGGTAAGGTTTTGTTTATGGACAAATTCTTGGTCTGCTCTATGAACACCAATTATGGAAAGTAATGTGCAAAATATACACATTGGGTATAAAAGATAGATTTTAAATCTTGGGGCATAAAGAGCATCAAAAAAATGTGGTTTTTAAAAATGGTGAATTGGAATTAGAGGTTAATGTAACGCCTGAAAAAGATACGGTATGGCTTACACAAGCTCAAATGTCAACATTGTTTGATACTGCCAGATTTTCTATTGCTTACCATATTAGTAATATTTTTAAAGAAGGAGAGCTAAATAAAGAGACTTCTGTCGAAATTTTCGACAGAAGTCTGAATAAGGCATCTCGTCCGCCGATGTACTATAATCTGGATGTGATTATATCGGTTGGTTATCGGTTAAATCGCAAAGAGGTATTGCCTTTAGAAAATGGGCAACATCCATTTTAAAGGATTATATGCTCAAAGGTTATGCCGTTAATAAAAAACGCTTAAAAGTTTTAAATAAAACTATAGAAATTCAATCGAGAATGTTAGCTACGGCATACGAACCTAATGAAAAAGAACTGTTGGATGTAATAGAAGCGTATCAAAATGCTTTATCCTTACTGGATGATTATGATCATGGATCCCTATCAAAACCGGAAGGAACCGATTTCATTTATCGTTTAACTTATGAAGAATGCCGAGAACTTATTGATAAGATGAAATTTGAATCAGATGTGTTTGGTGTGGAAAAAGAAAAAGGGAAGCTCAACGGTATCTTGGCTGCTGTCTATCAAAATATATTTGGGCAAGAGTTATATCCAAGTGTTGAAGAAAAGGCGTCTAATCTCTTATACTTCCTTATCAAAGATCATCCTTTTGCGGACGGCTGTAAACGCATCGGTGTTACGATCTTTTTAGAGTTCTTGAATAAGAATCATCATCTGATCATTGATGGCAAAACAAATCATATCTTGTAGCGATAACCTTAATGATTGCCGAATCAAGGCCGGAAGAAGAGGAAACTATGGTCAAATTAGTGATGAACTTTCTTGTGAAAAATTAGCAGTAATTTGTTTGGAAAAGATGTAAAAAAAGAACAGATACATATCATACAAGGTTACCTGTTCTTTATCCTATGTAGTTACAGCTTATTGACGAATAAAGCTCGTATTGCGTTTAATACGGCAATAACCATGACACCGACATCGGCAAAGATTGCGATCCACATATTCGTTAAACCTAACGCCCCTAATAGTAAGCAGATTAGTTTTACACCGATGGCAAATACAATGTTTTCATAAACGATGCGAAGACATTTTTTTGATATTTTGATAGCTTTTGGAATTTGCATAGGATCATCATCCATTAAGACGATATCCGCTGCTTCGATGGCCGCATCACTTCCCATGGCCCCCATGGCAATTCCAATGTCGGCTCTTGATAGAACGGGAGCATCGTTAATGCCATCCCCAACAAAGGCCAGTTTTGCGTGCTCTGGTTTGGACGATAAAAGCTCTTCTACTTTTTCTACTTTATCACCTGGTAAAAGGTTACTATAAACGGCATCTAATCCTAATTTTTGACCAATTGAATCGGCCACTTTTTTAATATCGCCAGTCAACATGACTAACTTTTCGATTCCACAGCTTTTTAAAGCCTGCATTGCCTTTAAAGAAGTTGGTTTTAACATATCAGAAATGACAACGTGTCCTGCGTATTGACCGTTGATGGCCATATGAAGGATCGTTCCGGTATGATGACATTCTTTATAAGGAATGTGGTATTTTTCCATAAGTCTTGTATTTCCGATCAAAATATCTTGTCCATCGACTTTGGCAACAATACCATGACCGCTGATTTCCTGAATATCTTTTACGCGGGAGCGGTCAATTTCATGGTGATAGGCGCGCTGTAGGCTTTTACTGATAGGATGCGAAGAGGCACTCTCTGCCAAAGCTGCAATCTCAATCAGCTTATCATTTTCAATTTGATTATGATGAATACCGCTGACTTCAAAAACGCCCTGTGTTAATGTACCGGTCTTGTCAAAGACAACGATTTTAGTTTTTGATAATGTTTCTAAATAATTGGAGCCTTTTACCAAAACACCGGCTTTACTGGCACCACCGATACCGGCAAAGAAACTTAAAGGAATGCTGATGACAAGGGCACATGGACAGCTGATTACAAGAAAGGTCAATGCACGATACATCCATACATGCCATTCTGGATCTAAATTCATGCCAAACATACGAACGATGGGTGGTAATATAGCCAAAGCTAAAGCACTGTAACAAACGGCTGGTGTATAAATACGGGCAAAACGGGAAATAAATGCTTCCGATCTAGACTTTCTGGAACTGGCATTTTCAACAAGGTCCAAAATCTTGGAAGCTGTGGATTCATCAAATTCTTTTGTCGTCTTAATTTTTAGAACACCACTCATGTTGATACATCCACTAATGATCGCATCTCCGGCTTTGATATCGCGAGGCAGACTTTCCCCTGTTAAAGCACTGGTATTTAAGCTGGAGTTTCCTTCTAGGACAATGCCATCGATCGGAACTTTTTCTCCCGGCTGTACAACGATCACGCTGCCGATTTCTACCTCATCCGGATCTACTTTTTCTAATGTCCCGTTATTTTCTATATTGGCATAATCCGGACGAATATCCATTAAATCACTGATGTTTCTTCGGCTTTTACCAACTGCATAACTTTGGAACAATTCACCGATCTGATAAAACAACATAACCGCAATCGCTTCGGTATAATCCCCGTTATCATAAATGGCAAGCGCTATGGCTCCCAAAGTCGCGACAGCCATCAAGAAGCATTCATCAAAAACCTGATGGTTTAAAATTCCTTTTCCGGCCTTAATCAAAATATCATAACCAACGATCAGATAAGGAATCATGTAGGCGATAAAACGATACCATCCTTCTATTTCTATAAAATGTAATCCAATCATAAAAGCAGCTGCTAATAGAATGCGAATCAACATCTTTTTCTGTTTCTTATTCATAAGGAAACCTCCAATCAATACAATAATTGAACAATTATTCAATTGTCACTTATACTATACATCATTCTAATAAAGAATCAAGCAAAATCTATTCTTTTTGGCTCTTCTGTACTAAATGTGGGTAGATCTTTATCAAAAGAATGAATATCGCTTTTATTCATCGTATAAAATAAGAATATTTGAATATAAGAAAACCATGTGGTATTTTTCTTAAGCGACCAAACCAGGAAAGGAATACCATATGGCACTTAAAAAATTACTAAAATCCATTCTCAATGTCAATTGTATCAAGATAATTAATGCAGAATTTGATCATGTTTCATCTTCTCTATATATTCGTGTTGAAATCACAAAAGGACAAAGATCCCGTTGTCCAGTCTGTGGCAGAAAGTGCAACGGATATGATTCTACTACTGAATACAGGTCTTGGAGAGCTTTGGATTTTGGAGCCTGTAGAGTATATATTCTTTCCCATGTGAATCGTGTTCAATGCCCTGTCCATGGAATCCATACCGAACAGGTTCCATGGGCTCACCATCATTCCGGTTTTACCAGGGAATCTGAACAGCAGGTCGCTTATCTGGCTTTGCATCTCAATCGTACAGAAGTATCGAAACTGATGCGTATCAATTGGCGTACTGTAGGTATGATTCTTTCACGTACAAAGGATCGTCTTGAACCGGACAGTTCCATACGATTCAAAAACTTGAGACGAATTGGTATTGATGAAACGAGTTATCGCAAAGGCCACAAATATATTATGGTTGTCATAGATCATGATACGAATCAAGTGATCTGGGTAGGCAAAGGCACGGGGAAAGAAGTGTTAAGTTCTTTCTTTGCCCTTTTGACACAGGAGCAGAGAGAATCTATTGAACTGACATCCGCTGATGGAGCCCGATGGATCCAAAGCTGTATTGAAGAATGGCTTCCAAACTGTGAAAGATGGATTGATGGATTTCATGTAGTTCAATGGGCAATCGAATGCATGGATGAACGGCGAAAAGAAGTATGGCGTGAAGCTAAGCAGAAAAAGAGAGGGAACCAAAAAGAGGAAGAGGACGTCCTAAAAAAGGAGAAGAAGCCAAGGCAACAACAAAATATGGGAAGAGCTATAAATATGCACTTGGCAAGAATCCTGAGAATCTAACAGAGCATCAACAATCCTGTTTAGAT